>Ga0213881_10001185_pt1 | contig 12989 bp, 13 predicted proteins | sample BarmaccoBMER_R08_FD_160104 | JGI IMG/M metagenome (GOLD analysis project Ga0213881, IMG submission 160104) | Barbacenia macrantha exposed rock microbial communities from rupestrian grasslands, the National Park of Serra do Cipo, Brazil - ER_R08 ... | reverse complement strand
GCCGAGCCACGCGGAACGGGTGATCCGTGGTCGGTCCGATCGCCAGAACCGCTCTAGCGACGGCCAGCGGAAACACGCCTTGTAGTACGGATTAGTAAGGACCAACCAGCACCACCATCGGGTTGGCGAATAGGCCACCCACCCCACGGCATCCGATCGAGCCAGAGCACAGCACAACTATGACCACAACCAGAACGTGGGAACCCTCTAGCGCTACCTTGGTCCAGGCTTTGACCTGCGGTGAGCTGTGGTCAGGGGTGATCCTCGATGATCGTTACTGACCCCGTTTGTGGCACGGCGCGCTGTGCCGATCCCACCGCAAATGATGGACCGTAACGCCGGCGCTGCTGGCTGCCTATCTCGCTACGGTGCCTCACCGGCAACACGAGTTGTAAATCCGTCGGCGTACGCCTACCAAGATTCGAATCCTTGACCCGCCACAGCTGCATAAACTGCTTTTGACCTGCGATGACGGGTCGAGGACTGTGCGGGGGAGTTGCGGTCGGTGTCCCCGTGGCTCCCGCTGTACCCCGCCAGTCACCGCTGTAGGCGTGAGCCACCTGTGGGGCTCCGATAACGGCTGAGGGCGGGTACAGGTGGCTGAGGAGTCGCCATTGACTGGGAGGCCGCAGCGCCCAATCGATGACGACGCCTTAACTGTCAGCTCGCGCAGCAGCACCAGCGTGCGAACAGCCGCGAGGGTATCTCCTTCTCCACGTAGGTCGATTACGTCATCGAGCGCGACGCTGCGTACTCCGCGAATGAAGTATTCCCGCGCCTGGTCGACCCCGCAGTTGAAGGGGCCGTCGATAGTGGGCTGGGGGTGGGTGTGCCCCGGCGCCAGTGGGTTCCGGGGCACACCCTGGTTTGCATGATGGTGGTGGGCGTGTTGGTGTCTCGGGTTAGGTGGGGGGCTAGTTGGTGGTGGGTTGTTTGCGGGTGTTGAGGATGGCTCTCAGTTCGGTTCGCTGGTTGTCGGACAGTGGTGGGGCTTGGGCAACGAGGCGTTCGATGTGCGCGGTTAGGTTGTCAGGGTCTGTGCGCTCGGGTGGGGTGGGCGGGGGGTGTGTGTCCTTGTGGTGGTTTTTTCGGCTGGTCGGGGCCAGGGTGGGTGGTCTCCTTCCGGTGGGTCTGTCGTGGGTGTCGGTGCTGGTCAGGGATAGCGCGGGGTGTCTACCGGGGTCTGCTGAGTGAAGGCGGTAGACAGTGGTGGGCGGGGTTGGGGATCGGTCGGGAGGTCGTGTGTTGAGTCCGGAGCTGCCAGGGTGGTGTGGTTGGTGGCGGTGGGTTGGGTCCCTTTCGGTAGGAGTGGTTGCGGTCAGCGGGCGCGCATCTGGTGGTTGTTACTGTAGGTAGTCGAGGTGGGTGCGCTAGGTCGCGGGGAGGGAAGCGGTGAGTGGCGCGCTGACCCAGGATTCTGGGGGTTTCGGCCGGTGATGGATGCCTGGCCCGCGCTTCCCTGGGTGTTGTTGTTGCTGCTCAGATGGGGGAAGGTGGGTCGGGGAAGCGGTGGGGAAACTTCCCCGGCGGCTCGGCGCTTCCCCGTCTAGTTCCCCCGTCGTCGCCACTTTTTCCGTCGTCAGTGTTGTTACGCTGGGTGATAGCTTGGGTGATGTCGTCGGCGCGGACCACGCTGTGGCCGTGGGATTTGCCGATCTCGATGCCTTGGTGGGCTAGCGCGGTTTTGAGGTCGGAGAAGCTCCAGCCCTCGTAGGCGGTGGGGTTGAGTTCGGCGAGTCGGGTGAGGACGACTTGGGTTCGTACTCGGCGTTCCCCGTGCAGCACCTGGTGGATGTCGGCGAGGTGATCCACTGGCACTGGTTCGTCGGTGGTTCCCGCCAGGGCCGCGTGGACGGTGCGGCCCTGTTTGGTGATCAAGTCCATGGCACGGTTGATGATCGGGGTGACCTGATCCGGGGTGTGGGTTTCGGGGTCGTGCGCGGAGACGTAGTGGGTGCGGACGACGGTGTATTTGGTGTTGGTGCCGAATCCGGTGTTAACCACGCAGGTGCCGCGGTCGGTGTTGTAGCGCAAATCGGTGGCTCGGCCGCCGTCGGCGAAGGCGGGTTTGCCCAGGATCATGTCGTTGGTGGCTTCGTTGCCGACGTGTAGGCAGGCGCGCATGCCGTAGCGGTCGCGGACCTCAGCGGGCAGGGTGCGGTCATCGGGGCGTTGGGTGGCGATCAGGAGGTGGGTGTTGAATGCGCGGGCCATGTTGAGCAGGGCTTTCATCGCCAGGGTGGCCCGCCCAGTTTTGCCGCCGACCTGCTCATCACCGAACAGGATGTGGACCTCGTCGATAAACAGGAACAGCGGATGCAATCCAAGGTCTTTGCGGGCGGCGAGGTGTTGGGGCACTTTGTTGGCGCCGGGCGCGTGTCGTTCGAGGGTTTCGGCTCGGCGTTGCATGTCGGTGACCAGCCATTCCAGTTGGTCAGTGCAGGCGGGGATGACCTCGGTGCCCATGCCGACTAGGAGGACGCTGGCGCGGGGGTGGAAGGCGTTCCAGTCGCCGGAGGGTTTGAAGTTCACGATCCGGATCTCGGTGCTCGGATCCAGTGCCACCCCCAGGGCCAACAACCGCATGGTCGCGGTCTTGCCTTGGCCGGCGAGCGCGCCGAAGAGCCAGTTCGTGCCGATCAGCGGCGCGGTGATCGCCTCACCCCGGATGGTCACCCCCCACGGGACACCGTCATACACATCGACCGTGCCCTTGTGGAGCAGTGGCCAGGGTGGGGGTGGGCCATCCAGGGCGCCCTGGTCAGCGACCCACAAATCCAGGATGTTGGCCTGGGGGCCGACCGCTGGCCAGGTCTCCACCTCCAGTCGTCCCAGGTTCGCGGCCAACAGCTCTTTGCGGGCGATGACGTCGGAGGCCTTCGTACCCAGGGGCATCCGTAGCTGCACGGCGGTGCCGTGGCCATCGCGGCGGGCCGGGATGGTGTACACCAACTGACCCCCTTGTTTGAAGAACTTATTCAGCGCGGCGATGTTCAGGGTGGCCAGTGCGGTGGTGACCATTCGCTCATCGACCCACGGGTCGGGGTCGTCCCGGTCGGGGTGGTGCAGGAATCTCGCGCCCGGTGTGCGGTCGCGGCCCTCCCAGATCGCGGCGACCAGCCAGCCGATCGGTGCCGCCTTGAGCAGCCACGCCAGCACCACCCCCAGGACACCGAGCGTGGTGTAGAGCCCGGCCAGCCACGGCCACATCTCCGCCCGGGGCACTCGGGCGTTGACGATCGCGAGGACCCCGGCCAGGACGGCGACCAGGAGGCCGCCGACCGCGCCACGGTGCAGGGCGATGCCGAGTTTGGCCCAGCGAGCCGCCGCGTCGGCCCGGATCAGCTCTTGCGCGGCCCGGCGAGCGTCCCGGTCCCCGATCAACCGCGCGGCGCGGGCATCAGCGCGCAGATCACCATGAGTGGCCCACCTCCAGCCCTTGGCGACCCACCGGGCATGCCCGCGCAGGAAGAACCAGCACAGCCGCACGGCATCCCAGGGTGCGGTGCGCATCCGATACGCCGCCACCGCCGCGAAATGCGCGCTCCACAGCGAGTCGACTACCGCCTGCGGCTGCGACCGGCCTCGTTCGGACAGCCGGGCGGCGACTGCGGCGCTGTCCTCCTCTGAGAGCAGTTCTCCGTCCAGCACCGGGAGTGCCGGTGTCACCTCCGCGCCCGTCGCGGACACCAGCGGGCCATCCGTGCCCGGGAGCGGGTTGTCTTCCGGTGATGGGTGGATGGTCATCGCCGTCCCCTTCTTTGGGTCGGGGTGTGGATGATTTCGGTGACGGAGAACAGGCGGGCGATGGCGGCACCGGCGAACAACGCCGGCACCCCCAGCGCCACGCCCCACGCGCGCGGGTCGGTGGTGAAGCTCACTACCGCCCATTGAATGGCGACGATCACCGCGGTGGTGCCCAGTGCTCGGATGAGGTTGCCGCCCATCCGGGTCACTTCCTGGGTCTGCCGCGCGGCCCGGTACCCGCCGCGGGCGCCGCCGCGGAACGCGGCCAGCACCCCCAACCCGGCCAACGCCACCACTACGACCAGAACCGGAACAACAGACGAGTTCATCAGGACCCACCCTGGTAACGAGGGCCCTGACGGATGGCGGCCTTGCGGACCCGCAACAGCAACGACACGACCGCGGCCACGATGGGCACATCCCAGCTGGCCAGCCAGTCCAGCACCCGTTCGTCGTAGGCGCCCAGCTCCACCCCCTCCAAGGCCGCCACCAGCGCTGCCCGGCGTTCTTGGGCGTGTTCGTGGCGGTACCTGCCGCTGGGAAACGACACGAACGGTGCCCGCACGCTGACCGGCTCGCGGTCCAGTGGCGCCAACGGCCCGCGCATCACCACACCTCCCCGGCCACGGTGCCTTCGATGCCGTCGGCCGCAGCCGGTGTGGCGGGGCGGGACTCGTGTCGGCAGCACCGCCAGCAGTGCCGGTACTCACTGAGCGCCGGGTACCCCTCGGCGGTGGCCGGGTGGCGCCACCGGCTGAACTGGTGGCCGTCGGCTTCACAGGTCAGGACCGGCGCGCACGCCGAGCACAGCAACCGCCGACCCCGGCCAGCCCGCCACCCCGCCTCGGCGGCCGCGGCCAGCGCGGAGCGCTCGGTGGGGTAGTGCGCCTGGAACGCGGGGTTGCCTAGGGCGTCCCCGCAGTGGTCACAGTGGATGCTGACGCAGGTGTGAACCTGTATCATGTTGATCTCCTCAGATCACTCTTGATGGGTGGTGCGGGGGACCCGGCTCGGCGGGTTGCTGGCAGGCACATGGCCGCCGGGCCGGGGAATCGGTGAGGTGATGTTGGTGCGGCTACCTCACGGCGCGCTGCCGCACTGGGAGAGCTGTGCTCGTCGTCCTGTGCGCGTGTGCTGAGCTGGTGACGTCATGGCGCATATAAAAGCCGTTTCGCGCTCGGATCTCCCTCCCTGCGTGGAGGGGCTTTCCTCCCGTGATCGCACGCCGGCTACCAGCAGAAATGGTGCTATCAAGTGGGGATCTCCCCAACTGCCGGCCGCGCTGTGATCCCGGAGTACGGTGCTCGCGGTGAGTGACCCGCTGGTGCGCACCGTCATCGTGGTTGTGAGGGGGTGTGCATGGCACAGGCACAGGTCAAGACGGGCAGTCGAGCGGACCGGGAGTCTCTTCGCGTGGCCATGCTCGCTCGGGGTTGCGGGATCGATGAGATCGCTGCTGAGATGCGCGTTCGGTGGGGGTTTGGTTTGCGGGCTGCCTATCGGCATGCCAACGGGTTGACGCTGGATCAGGCGGCCGAGCGGTGCAACACCGTGGCCAACGACGCTGACGCCCGCACGAGTGGCAGCCGGGTATCGGACTGGGAGGGGTGGCCGCACTCAGGCCGGCGACCCTCAGCGTTCAACCTGGTTGTGCTGGCCAAGTCTTACAGCACACAACCCCGCAGGCTTATCTCCCCTGAGGAGTGGGAGGCGCTGGACGAGCGCGAGCGTCTCATCCTGGACGAACTCGGGCGCTCGGGCGACGACCAGAAGCCCAGCGGTGAGGGACTGAGCAGGCCCCCGGAGCGCAACGGCGTTGCCTCGATTGACGAATGCACCACGAGCCAGCCGAGCTCGGCGGCAGTCACGGCGGCGGCGCGGGATTCCCTCGCGTTCGCCAGTTGGGCCGAAAGTTCGAACGTGAGTGCGTCCACTCTGGACCATCTGTCCTACGAATTGTGCAGGATCGCGGTCAATTACGTCCATGCCCCGGTGCTGCTGTTGTTCCGTGATCTCACGGGGCTTCGAACGTTTGCGTGCGAGTTGCTGCGAAATGGCCGCCAGCACCCCAGCCAGGCGCGGGAGCTGTTCTTTCTCGCGGGGACGTGTTGCATCTTGCTGGCTCATGCCTCGCAGAACTTGGGTGACTCGGCGTCCGCGATGGCCCAGGTCCGCGCCGCGCTGACGTGCGCTGAGCAGGCCGATCACAATGGGTTGCGGGCCTGGGCGCACGGCACGGCCGCGCTCATCGCCGAGTGGACTCATCAGCACCGGCGGGCTGTGGAGTTCGCCCAGCGCGGGCAGCCGTTCGCGCCGACCCCTGATTCCCGTGTGCGGCTGGCGTCGTTGGAAGCCCGTGCGGCGGCGCGAATGGGCGACCGAGCCTTAGCCCTGGACGCATTAGGCCGGGCTGCGCGTGCTCGGGATGTTGCCGCGCGGCAGGACACGTTGGAGGAGTTCGGTGGCTTGTTGACCTTCCCGGTCCCCAAGCAGCACTACTACGCTGGCGGCACCTACACGCTGCTCGGTGAGGCACCACGCGCCGAACAGAGTGCTCTGTTGGCTATTGGGATGTACGAGACGGGCCCGGTGGAGCAGCGCTCCTACGGGGACGAGGCGTTGGCCCGTGTCGATGTGACCACGGCACGGCTGGCGCTCGGTGACCTGGACGGGGCACGAGAGGCACTACGGCCCGTGCTCGACCTGCCCCCGGAACGCCGCATTGAACAGCTCGCCCTTGGCATGAGCCGGGTACGGACCGCGCTCGCCCTCCCGTGCCACGCCCGCGCGCGGATTGCCCGCGAGATCACCCAGGACGTTGACCAGTACCAGGCGGAAGCCGCGGTGCACTCGCTACTGTTGGCGCGATGACGACAACCACGCTCCTCGCCGTTCTCAACGACGTGTGCTTGCGTACCGGTCTCGATCCCTCAGATGCTGTACCATTGCACCAACACGCGGCCACACTCTACCTATTCGAAGCCGAACACATTGTCGTCCGACTGAACCGCGATGCCGATGACCGCCGACGTGCCCGGACCGTGGTGGAACTCACCCGGTGGCTGACTCGACAGGATTTCCCGTCTGTCGCGCCGGCAGACATCGAACAGCCCCTCGAAGTACACGACTACACCGTGACGTTGTGGCGTTACTATCGGCAGAACGATCGACCGAAACCCACCGCAGACCACCTCGGGACGATGCTGCGGCAATTGCACGCGCTGCCCACACCACCCGTAGAACTTTCTCCCTATCAGCCACTCAAGAATTTTGGCGACTCTGTGAAGGCCAGTACCTCCCTGCCCACCCGCGAGCGCGCGTGGTTGCTCACTCGACGGACCAAGCTACTCAGCGAGTACAAACGACTCGATTTCCCCTTGGGGCACGGCTGGATCCACGGTGACGCCTACCCAGGAAACACCCTATGGGACGGCGACCGGGCGCTGCTGGGCGACTGGGATGAGGTCGGTACCGGACCGCGAGAACTTGATCTGGTGAACACACACCAGGGAGCGCGATTCGGGAGAGCCCAAGCCGAGCGGGACGCATTCACCGCAGCGTATGGTTACGATATAACCTCCTGGTCAGGTTTCCCCGTGCTGCGGGAGATGCGAGACCTCCACACGCTCGGGTCCTACATCCGACTCGCCGACGCCGGAAACGAGCAAGCCGCAACCGAGTTGGGCTTCCGGATCGACACACTCAAGCGGGGCGACGCGGACGTCCGGTGGAACGCTCGATGAGTTCGCGATCAATGTAGGCGGGGGGTGTGGATATCGCGCCCGGCGGCGGTCATGGGTGGGCGGCACCGCCGGGCAAGACGAATTAGGGTGGCGAGAACGGCGGCTCGTCGCCGGTCTCGTGGTTGATGCTTTTTTTGGTGGTGTCGTGGGTGGTCTTGTTGATTTTTACCGTGGTCCATTTGAGGGAGACGCCGACCTCGGTGGCGTGGAGTTCGTAGGCGTAGCGCTTGTCGCCGTCGGTGGTGTTCCAGTCGCGTTGTCGTAGTACGCCGGTGACCAGTACCCGTGCGCCTTGGGTGAGGGATTCGGCGATGTTCTCGGCGGCGTGGCGCTCGATGGAGCAGCGCAGGAAAGTCGTGCCCTTGTCCGCCCACTGCCCGGTCTCAGGGTCGTAGCGGCCATCGTTGGCCGCCACGGTGAAGGTGGCGACCGCGACACCGGTGGGGGTGATGCCCAGCTTGGGGTCGGTGACCAGGATGCCTACGACGGTGACCTCGGCTAATCCAGCCATGGCGCGTCATCGTTGGGGGTTGTGCGGGTGGACATGGTGTGATTCACCTCTGGGCTGGTGGGAGGCCGGCTGGCCGCCGGGAGCCGAAGCCGGGGGTCAGCGGCTCGACCGGCGGCCGGCCGGGGACTAGTGGGCAGTGCCGTCACACGGGTGGGTCGCGCATCGCGGTGCGGAGTGCGGCGAATACCTCGAATTCCCGCCCCGGGCGACTCACCGGGCACCACCTTGTTTGCGGTGGGTGTCACACACCGGGCAGATCTGGTCACGGTCTTGCGGGTAACCGGGTAGACTCAACCGACCGTAGGGCAGCGGCAGCGGCACGAAACTCGCCCCGCACGACGCGCCTACCGTGCCCCTCAGCGCACAGCTCGCCGTGGTGGGTGTCCCGGTCAGCCATGGACCGCAAATACCAGGTCACTGGGTGCCCACCAGGATCGCCTCGGGCAGCCGGGGATCGGTCACGGGGCACCTCCCGTCCAGCGCAGGCAGGACACGCACAGCCAGCCGGGCGCCTCGTCATACAGGCTGGTGTCCCTGGCCAGCCGCTGTCCGCAGCGGGCGACGTACATCCCGTCGGGGTGATCAGTGTCCACGTCGATGGCGTGGGATTGCCAGTCCGCTGAGGACACGCCCCAGCGCGGGGCGCCACCCACCGGGTGCGCTTCCCGTGCGCCGGGCGCGGTGGTCGAGTGCTCGTTCATCCGAGCCACTCGATTAACGCGTCCCGGATTACCCACGTGGTGTCCTCTTCGAGAATGATCACACACTCGCCGGTGACATGCGGGTCGAAAATGATCTCATCGCCCTGTTTTTCCACCACCAGGTTCGCAAAACTCCTCGGGCCTCGGTGCACCGCGCAGGTGACGCCGATCGCCCTGCGGTTCGCGGGCCGTGCCCGCGAGGTCGCGCCGTCAGCCATGGTTGATCTCTCCTTGCGGACACAGTGAGCCTGGGCAGCCGACCAGGACTCGGCTGGTGGCCGGGGCGTCGGGGGCGTGGCGCTGGCGGGGCACCACCCGCACCCGCCGGGCCCGGTAGGCGCAGGCGCGCTCGCGTTCCCCCCGGCGCACCAGCTCCGCCACTGTCACCTCCACGACCACGCCCAGTTGGGGTCGCCACCAGCCCAACCGCTCGCGGCGATGCCGTCCCGTCCGCCGCTGCCGCGGGGAGCTAGCCCCGGTCGGCATGAGAGGTCCCTGAGCGCAGCGCTTCAGTGAGCACCCGCTGCACCTCATCAGCGCCGCCCAGCGCCGAGGAGGTGCAGTCATCGAGCGGCGGTACCCGCCACCGCAACGGCGCGTGCCCGCCCGCCGCGGTGGGCGGGCACGCCACCCACTGTCCGATCCCGCGCAGGCACACCGACGCGGCCGCCAGGTCATCCCGCAGCGTCCCCGAGCCGGTGGCCACCAACAGCACCCACCGCGACGGTGCCAGCGCCGTGGCGACCGGCACCGTCAGACCGGCGTGCGCCAGCGCCGACAGTAGCTCCATCACCCGGAACGGCACCTCCAGCGCGTCGATGCCACGCCCGCAAACCAGCAGCACCCCATAGGGCTGCCGGCCCCAGATGTTCCACGCGTCATCTGGGGCCGTTACCGGCGTCGTGTCCCCGTTCTCCAGGAGCGGGCACACCTCGGCGAAGCCCTCCGAGTCGGTCCTGAACCCGCCGGGCACCACCGGCCAGCCCCGACACACCGCCTCCAACGCGGCCCACCGCAGCCGCTCCCCACAGATATCCGCCCGCGTCATTTCCGTCACCCCTGTCTCACGCGACCCTCCCTCGGTGGTCGCCCGTGGCGCGCCCGGGAATTCCCTCGCCGCCCCACGGGCCCGACCTCCATCACAGCGGCAGTACGGGAGTGGACCCAGTCACCTCCGCATAAGACGCGCGACGGTGGCGCGTCACCATCGACCTGTGATAGGGGGTGCCCCTGCTACGGTGATCCAATGGCGAATCCGGGGGCGAAACCACTCTGTCCAGACTGCGGGGCACAGCTGCGCCGAGGCCGCGAGGCGGGCACCCGATGCGATCCCTGCCAGCGCACAGGACTCCGACTTGTCCTGCCCCCAGACTTCTACGACCAGCCGCCTCTGCCCACCGCGCTGGAGATCCTGGACTTCGCCCCGGTGTTCCTGGCGATCCGCGCCCACACAGACTGGAGCCAACAAACCCTCGGGGAGTACCTCGGGTTCGAGCAATGCCGGATCTCCCAGATCGAGAACGGAAAACGAGCACTGCACGACCTCGGCACCGCGATCAGGGTCGCCAACCGCATCGGGCTCCCCGCGGGCAGACTGGGCTTCGCCCATGGGATTACTGTGGGGAACAGGACGACCACCGGACGGAAGGGCAGTTGGGTGGACCGCAGAGACTTCGTGGAGCACGTCGCCGGGCTCGCCCTCAGTGCTGCTGGGGTCGCCGGGCTGGACATCGACCGGCTGATCGCGCTGCTGCCCCACGCCGAGCCCACCGGAACCCGACACATCGGCGCGGCCGATGTCGAGACCATCGAGCAGGCCACCGCCGCCTTCAGCGCCCAGGACTTCGCCACCGGGACGGGGCCGGTGACCGGCATCGCCGTCGCGCAACTCCGCTCGGTCCTGCCCCTACTAGGCGCCCAGATGACCCCCGAGGTACGGCCCCGGCTGTACCTCGCCACCGCCCGCCTGGCCACCCAGGCGGGCTGGATGAGCTTCGAGGCCAACCAGCACGACGCGGCACGGCGACTGTGGATGATCGCACTCAACGTCGCCCGCGACTCCGGCCATCCACTCGGCACCGACCAGACCGTCTTCGTGTTGTACGACATGGCGATCCAAGCGGTGCATCTGGGCCGCCCCGAGGAGGCACTGCGCCTGGTCCACCTCGGCCCCGCCGCCGCCGTCAGCTCGCATCCCGTCACCGCGTCCACCACCAGTTGCCTGGCCTGGATCCAGGCCAGGGCTCACGCGGCCCAAGGCGACGCGGTGGCCTGTGACCGCGAGCTGGGGCGGTCCGTCGAACACTTCAGCGGCATCGACCCGACACAGGAGTCGTGTGCCGATTTCCTCAATGAGACTTATCTCGCTGGCTTGCGGGGTGTCACCCACTATGAGCTCGCTGTGACCGGCCACAATCCGTGCGCCGCCAGCAAGGCGGTGCCGCTGCTGCGCCATGCCGTGGACCATCTCGGTCCCGACTACGCCCGGCCCCGGGCGTCCATGCTCACGGATCTCGCTGGGGCCCACGCCCTCGCTGGCGATACCGACACCGCCGTGAGCGTGGGCCACCAGGCCGTCGACGCGGTCACCGTGTTGTCTTCGCTCCGGACCCATGACCGGCTGCACCTTCTGCGCGCTGCGCTGAAACCCCTGCACACCAGTAGTGCCGGTGTCGCCGGGCTGCGCGAGCGGCTGCAAGCCACCGCCGTCTAACAGGCACTGATGCCCCTATGGATGTCAAGCAGCTGAGGGCTGCGTTTTGGGTGGGGATGTGATGATCCGATCGATTTCGCGGGCGATGTATCGCTTGAGGCAGTGGATGGCTTCGCGGTGGGTTTTGCCTTCGGTGATGCGGCGGGTGAGGTAGTCGCGGGTGCGGGTGTCCCAGCGCAGCCGGCACAGGGCGATGCGGTAGAGCGCGGAGTTGGCTTGTCGGTCGCCACCGCGGTTGAGTCGGCGACGGCTGGTCTTGCCGGAGGACGCCTCCAGCGGGCTGACGCCGCACAGGGCGGCGAAGGATGCCTCGCTGTGGAGCCGGTCGGGGTTGTCGCTGGCGGCGATGAGCAGAGCGGCGGCGTTGTCGGGGCCGACCCCGGAGCGGGTCAGCAGTTGGGGTGTGTGGTTGGTGACGGTGGTGGTGATCTGGTGTTCCAGCTCGCGGATCTCGTCGGTGAGGGTCAGGATGCCTCGGGCCAGGAGCCGCAGGGTGTAGGCGGCGGCGCTGGTGGTGTCCTGGGGTGTGTCGATGTCCAGTTGTGCGCAGCGACGGATCAGCCGCAGGTTGCTGGAGTCCAGAAAGTGTTTCGCGCAGCTGGGGGTCGGCCGCCACCAGCACGGCTTTGAGTTGGTTGATCGTCTGGGTGCGGGCCTTGATGGCGGAGGCCTTGGCTAGCTTGAACATCCGCAACATTTCCACTGGCCCGTCACCGGCCTTCGCCGTCGCGCTAGCCCGGCCGCTGAGCACTGCCCGGACAGCGGCTTCGGCGTCGAGGGTGTCGGTCTTGCCCTGCTGGCGGCGGGTGGCCTTATCCGGATCCGGCTGGTTCACCTCGATCACCTCGACCCTGGCCGCCCGCAGGTACCGGGCCAGCGCCGCACCGTAAGAGCCAGTGCACTCCACTCCAGCCCGCCGCAGGATGCCGAACATGCCTACCCACGCCAGCAACGCTTGATAGCCGGCTGTGGTAGCCGGGAACGTCTTGGTTTCTCGCAGCACGCCTAGCGCAGTGAGCACTGCGGCCACGTGCAGGTCCTTGTGGGTATCCACACCGAGAATGACTTCCTCGGGGCTGCTGTCCTGGTCGTCCTCAACCGGCTGAGGCATGCTGGTCATGGTCGTCTGTCTCCTGGTCGCCACGGAATGGATGGCCGTCGCCGGACCGGTGTGGGCGGTCAGAACTGTGACGGTGCCCTGTTGACGGCAAGGCCCCTATCGGGACACACCCCCCGGCCCGGCGGCAGCAAGCACCACCCCAAGCCCATGGTCGACAAATCAGAGCCAAGGCATGTCAGCCAGTTGCGTTACGGGTCAGACCACGGCCTGGGATGGCACGCCGGCGATCTTCACAGTCAGACCAAGCCCTGAGGCGGAACACGCCGATCCTCACAGTTGCGTTGATGGAAAGCGGCAAGGCTGACCAGTGTGGCGCTTGATCAGAGGGCGCGGGTGAGTTCGGCGAAGGCCCTCGGGAGCCGATGCCCGGGGTCGGCATCGACACCGAGTTCGTAGTGGCCGCGGCGGAGGTTCTGCACAAACGCGTGCCCGGCGCTGATGACCCGCGCCGAGG
>Ga0213881_10001184_pt1 | contig 12993 bp, 6 predicted proteins | sample BarmaccoBMER_R08_FD_160104 | JGI IMG/M metagenome (GOLD analysis project Ga0213881, IMG submission 160104) | Barbacenia macrantha exposed rock microbial communities from rupestrian grasslands, the National Park of Serra do Cipo, Brazil - ER_R08 ... | reverse complement strand
CAGCGCTGAGCGCTTCAGCGTTCGCGCTGGGCGACGCTCTCCCGAGCCAAGGGAACCAGACGAAAATCTTCAATGCGATCTTCTTTTCCGCTTCCAGGCCGCTGACCTGGTGTTTTGTGGGCCGCCTGGGGATCGAACCCAGAACCCAAGGATTAAAAGTCCTTTGCTCTGCCAGTTGAGCTAACGGCCCCGCCCACTGATGGTAGCCAACCCGGCATCGAGGCTGGTGGGAGGTGGACGGTATGAGACGGACGAGGCCCCTCCCGGCGCCGCGTTGAAGGCAGGAGCCCGATTGGAGCACGTTGAGATGAGGGCTCCTGCTGGGCCTCTTCGCGGACAAGTCAGTGCGTCTCAAGGTGGTCTTCCATGCTGATTGGACTGGCCGTGCAACGTGTGGTAGGGGACATGACAGCCTTGAGTATGTACCGAGAGCATGCCGACGATCTTGTCACCCACGCAGCGTGTGCAGGGGTGCAGTAGCCCGGGAAATGCGTCGGCATCGCCAGCTGCAGCACGAAGTAGCTTTGCTGCAGCTATTTGTCGGCGACGTCCTGTGCCGATGGGGCTCCAGGCCATCGGTGGGATCGGCTGGCCGCGCGAGCCGGACGTACAGATCCCCAGGCGCGATGTGCCTCCAGGCACTCAGGAGTCAACGGCTCGGTGTCTCTACAGTTCATCCTCGACAGCGATGGTGACACCGGGCACGGACTCGGCCTTCGCGAGCACTTGGTGCGTGTCTCCTGTTCGCGCGGTTACGGTGATTTCCAGCCCGATCATTTGGACATCGACGCCTATCTTCGCGGGATCGACCAAGGACGCCAACTCTCTGATGAGGCCCCAGACTCCCTCGCGCTTGTTGTCGTCCGTGAGCGAGGACAGCGGCATGCGGATCTTGGTCACCTCATATGTCGGGTCTCCGCTCGAGTCGCCGCCGATCCTGGACCCAGATGGAAGCGGCATGATAGGGGCTGGTGTCGATGCCAAGCCACCGGTGGGTGTTCGCGGTAGGTGTGGATGGCCTTCCGGGTAAAGCCCTGGTGCGGACGCGGGTATAGGCTCAGGCAAGGGTACGGGACGAGGGCGCAGCAGTTGCTGCACTGATGCCGGTTGGATCTGCCCTGGTGCGGCAGGACGGATCTCGTTGCCTTCGCTGTCGGTCAGCATCCACTTCTCGCTGGTTGCAAGTCGGAACAGCGCCTGACGTAGGTCCTCGAGGGTCGCGATCATCGGCCACGCGGGGTCGGTGTACGGCAGCGCGAACAGCTCCTTGGGTGTCAAGTCCCGTCCGAAGCTGCCGGTAGTGATGAGCTGGCCGACGTACTCGGCAGACAGCTCACCGGAAGCGACTGCCCGACTGACTGCCACGAGATCGTTCCACACGTCCTTCCCGGCCAGGGTTGTCTTGCCGTCTGGCGCTGTCTTGTACTGCACGGCAAGGCCGCTTGCGGTGCGCAGCAGGTACGCATAGTGCTGGTAGGCCCACTTGACGGCGACATCGAGCTTGGTACGGGCCTCTTCGCGACGTACGCACGCCTCGGGGTACTCCTCTTCGGCTTCATCGAACTGCGCAATAACCGTATCCCAGGCGAGTACGTTCTTGGCGCGGTCGCGGGCACGGTTGCGGCGCTGTGTATTCATCAGGGCAACGACCATCGAGGCGGCGTAGGTAGTGGTGACCCCCGGAATGACGCCGAACACGACGTCAAGGTCGGCACGCGTGTCCACGTCTCTACCGTTGAGCAAGGTCCATCGGCGCGGGTCGAGCACGACTAGGCGATTTTCCTGCCTATGAACACCAGTGAAACAGGAAGCTGCGCCGATGTTGCCGACACTCGGTAGCTCGACAAAATGTAGGCTGCTGAATGTGCCTTTGCTGGCCAGTTGCTGTGCGCGCTCCCACACTCGCGCAAGGGCAAAGTCCGTACTAACCATCGACATGGCATTGAAGTGGTACATATTTAATGTCTGGGTGATCGACAGATAGAATCGCTCCGCACCCTTGCCGTGCGCGGGTCGCATGCGCTCCAACGCGCCAAGACCACCTTGAATCGGGCCGGCTACGAGGGCATTGAAGACCTCCTCGGCCGCAGCGTATGACACGCCTGGACCGGCGAGGGCGGCGATTAGTTCGGGTTTCGTGGCGCCTCTCGCAGCCTGGGCGCGAGGCACGAGGCTATAAGCGAAACATGCCGTCGCCATTCGCACCGCTGGCACGGGCTGGCATGCAACCACGCCGTTAGCAGCCAGGATGCCATCGAGGTCGAAGGCAGTCCCGCCGCCGCCGCCGGAACGAACGACATCGGTATTGGCCACTGCTCGAAAACCTTGGATGGCGCGGTCGTTGTCAGCCAAAACGCCAGAAGAAAGAAGCGCCTCGAGGGCGTCGGTGTGCAGCGGGATGTCGCCAGGCCCTATCAGATCCGGCGCCCACTGACCTCCCTCGTGCGCGGTCGTCCAGTACAGGACTGTTCGGGCGAAGATTGCGACGGTGGAACGGACTCTTTGGAAAGCCTGGACGACGGACCACTCCCTGGAGACCAGCTCGAACAGGTCTGGGTGGAACGGGTAGGTCTCGATGATCCGGTCAGCGAGCCGAGCCAGGGTGCGGCCGGATCCAAGCTTGCCGTACACCTGCGCGGCCCATGTCGCGTCTGCGGCGTCAACGTAGGCGTTGGCGATGGTGCGTGCGGGGGTGTCGACGTCAGTGCGGGTGAACAATCGGCGACGAATGATCTGAGCAAAGTCGGCGGGATCTGTGACGGGAACAGTCTCACCGTTGCGTCGTAGTCGGGCCGCGAAGTACTCGCGCAGCTCTTGCGCAGCCGGGTGGTAGCCGGATCGGTCTTCGTCGCTGCGGATCATCACCACGACGAGCGTCACCTGTGGCTGGTCGTCGACAGCGTCGGCGAGGGCATTGAGGAACGCCTGTTCACCGGGCAGACCGCCGATGGCGGTCTCGTCGGAAAGCGCCATTGCATAGTCCATCAGTTCATCGATGACGATGAGGATTGGGCGCCTGATCTCGGCGAAGACCGCCTGCAGAGTGGCTTTGTTGGCACCGAGGTTGACGTAGTGCTGCCACCGGCCCATGCGGTCAAGATGGCCGTCGAACAGCAGCCAGAGGAACCGACCGAACAGGTCTGTGGCCGGTCCGAATCTCGGGTCGGTCTTGCCTGGAGACATAGAGTCGCCGATCAGCACAACCGGAAGGACTTGACTTAAGTCGAGGGTGTGGCCGCCAGCGGTCGCCTCTGCGGCCACAGCCTGGCCAAGCTCGGTGTCGAAAAAGGCTTCGGAACTGTTGATCATGTGCCAGATGCCGACGAGTGCATGACTCTTGCCGCCGCCCATGCCCTGGTCAAGGTGGAAACAAGCCCGCGCTTCTACACCTTGTACGCCAAGCCGACGAGCGACACGACCGAGAAAACCGATCAATAGCGGGGTGGGCTGAGTGATATCCGTATAGTACGCGCACTTGGCGTAGGGCACAGGAACCGTCTGATAGACAGCTTTGGCCAAGCTCATCTGCAAGTCGCCTATGGAGCCGTCCGTGAGGCGAACTTCGTCGCGCAGCGTCAGGACGTCGGCCCAGTGGGCGCCGTAAACATGGACGGTCACCGTGTCTCCTCGAACGGGATTAACTGAGGGGCCGCAGCTACGACAGTTTGCGTGGCGGCGGTGGCCTGAATGGATCCACGGTTGCGTTTGACCGCCGCCAAGGCGACGGCGAGAGGATCGGATGCAGGCAACTTGGTGGTGAGCCAGTCGACGAGGGCCCACACGTGGGCGTCGGTGGGCGACCTCTCAGCGGCGGCGAGGCGGGCGGCGACGGCCTCCGTGCCGGCCGACCAGGAAGCAGCCATGCCGCGGACAACCTCGTAGACACTGGAGGCAGGGGTAAGCTCGCCTGGGGCGTCGTGCCGCAGCCGGAAGCCAGCTTTGTTTTCGGTAAGGATCGGGCCGCGCAAGTCCTCCAACCGGAGGCTGTCGGATTGGGCGAAGAATCTGGCTTCCCCTTTGGGGACATCGTTGCGGCCGTGGACTTCGTACCAGAAGATCGCCAAGCGGGTGCGCGGGTCGAAGGTCTCCAGTGGGAGTTCGTCCAGGTGTAAGGAGATAGCGTCGCGGACGGCGCGTCGGGCGAGAGTCATGTAGTGCTCTAGTGGCACGCTGTTGCCGTCAGGAGTTATGACTTTTCTGTACCGACCTACGATCTGACAGGCTGCGCCGTAGGAGGCCATCAGCTGGTCCTCAAGCGCGAGTCCGTCGGCGTCCCATCCGCAGCAGCGGGCCTTAACCTCTGAAATTACCTCCGCATCAATTTGGGCTGCTATGCCCACAGGCCGGTTCGGCGGGGCGACTCGGGCGCCGATCGAGACGGTAACTGAGATGGTTGCTACACCAGTGACACCGGTCTCAGTACGTGACGGCCAAGATGACGTCACCACGAATTCGGCGTTAGTCAATGCCGTCAGTAGCCGTTTCCACGCCTCAGGGTCTGAGTGACCGAAGATCACGGTTAGGTGACCATCAGCCTTGAGTACGCGCATTGCCTCCGCGAATGACTGCGCTAGGAGGCGCTCGTAACGTGCCTCATCGCTTCGGTGATCACCCGCGCCTTTAGCCCCGCGACCTTTCACGATGATCTCGTCAGCCTTGTCCTGCAGCCCTTCCGTGTCATCCAGTGAACCGTCGAATAGGTCGGGCATAGCCGTGGCGAGTGCGCGCTTGAACCAGACATAGAAAACATCGGAAGAATCCGAATATGCAATCATGTCGTAATACGGTGGGTCAGTCACGACGACATCCACGGTTCCATCACGAAACGGTAGAGCGATCGCGGACTGCCGCCGAAATCGACCAGGATGGGCGCTGGAGGGGTTCTCCTGCAGTATCTTCTTCAGGGCGTTGATAAGGCTTATCGTCACAGATGCCCACGTACCAGGACCTCGTCCAGGACCAGCCTCAAGATAGTCGAACTGGTGTTTCACAACTGACTGGGATGAAAAGACGTGGTCGGTCTGGCAGCGGTTCTGTTCGGTGCCTTGAGGGTTGCCGTGGGCAAGAAGTGCCGCACCACGCGTGCTACGTCGAATCTGTCTCATGATGTTGCTTGCCGCATACCCTGCGAGTGCACGAGCATAGTCCGCGCTTACGATTCGCGCGAGCTCTTGGTGGAACTCACCGATAACCCGAGCGGTGGTTGCGAACAGCACCGCCTGCCGTGGATTCATGATTGATCCGTAGGTCAGGTAACCGTAACCGCTCGCGCGAACGTTATCCCTGTTGCCGTCAGGAATACGCTCGTGTGGAACTGCTGTCATGATGGCGATAGGCGGTAGTGCGTCAGGGTTAGCGTTGGTTGCTGCTCTTACCTCGTCCGACCTCGGTACACGGAAGATTTTTTGTTTCGTGTCGCAGTCTGTTTCTGCCACCGCGAGCATGACGTCCTCGTACTGGCCTGCGAATCCCTTGGCCTTCACCACAGCGAGGCTGTGCATATGCCCACAGGCCGGGAAGGGGCAGCGCGCGGACTTGCCTCGTTTGCCGGCTGGTGCCGTGAAGGTTGGATGCCGTACGGGCTGACCATCGTGCACCCGAACACGCCAGTCGTCTCCGTCGAAGACGAGATCGAGAGACTGACCATTGTCCTGCGTCCGCTTGTACGGGTGTCGAAGCACCATCGACCCTAAGAGCGGGAATCGGTGACCACAACCATCGCAGGGGATGCTGACCGCCCACAGATACGCCCACGGCACCTGACCGTCCCGAGTCGGATTCCCAGGGTAAAGCGGGGCGACCTCGGCAGCCACGCGCCTGCCCACTTCGGCCAGCACCGTGCGCACGTCAGCGAGCAGGCGCGGCTCGTCCGTGAACCCCTCCAAGCCCTCGAACGTTCGCTCGGCTGGAGCTGACCCGCAATCGCCGGGCTGTGTCGTCCTATATGCCGTGTCCTCATCGGCGTCGCCAAGGTCATCACCGGGGCCGAAGGGCAGTGGCGGCTCGGCGGACCAGTCCCGCAGGGGGTAGTCGGCAAGCAACCTACCGGCGAGCGTCGCGACCGGTGAAAGATCGGTGCCGATAGCCGAGGCGCGGGCGCGGGCGGCTTCAAGCGGGATGATTCCGCGGCCGGAGAACATGTCGAGCACAGTCGGCGGCTTGGAGCCGTAGTGCTCCGCAATCCGAGCACGCAGTCGCTTCATCACTGTCTCATCGCCTGTGAGGACCGCAGTCTTGATGTCAGCGCGGTTCTCGCGCGTGTCCGGTAACAGTGAGCACAGAACAGCAGCGCGGGCCTGAGCGATGGGCCGGGAGGCGAACCATGTAAAAAGCGCCTTCTCACTGAGGCCAGACCCAGCGGAGGTGCCGACCGCAGCATCCACAGCCTGGCAGGGAAACCACGTGTCGATCAGGCGGGCGGTCCAGTCTGACACCGCGGTCGCCGGTACAACATGGTTGCCTATTGCGCGGGTGGTAGCGCCTAGACGGGTGGTCATACCTGGGCTCCGATCAATCGGTTGAGTTCAGGTAGGGGAATCTGAAAGCGCTCGATTCGGCGGGGACCGCCGAGGGCGGAGGCGGGATCCCGCTGGCGCAGCCGGATGACTGGTGTGGTGGCACATGAGTCGACGACGTATAGCCAGTACTCGTTGCCGCGTTGCTGGGCCTGCGCCCACTCACTCTGCTCAAGCCACACCGCGCGCAGGGACTCCTTTATGCCCTTGACCTCGACTAGACGCTGCTCGCGGGTGGTCCGGTGCCGTGCGTACAAGTCGTAGCCGAGACCGGCGGTCTGCCGATCGTCGACGTCGTAGCCGCAGTTCTCCAACTCCGTGACTACAGCTGCGATGGCGATCTTCTCTGCATCTGGGTCGTAGCCGAGTTGGTCAGCACGAGCGATCCCGGTAACGGCCACCCAACCCACCAGCCGAACGGCGCTGGCGTTGATCTGTGCGATCTCGTTGAGCACGGCCAAGCGCTGTGTCTTGGCTATCGTGAACTGGCTGAGTAGTCCAGCGCGTTCGGAGACGGGTCGATCGGCGATTGACTCCTCGAACCGGTATTGCGTGGCATCCAACTGCACCTTGGCAGTCTTGATCCACGCTTGCCGCTCGGCGGCCAGGGCAGTGACCTGGGCCCGTAGCTCCGCCTTGGCTGCCTCTGTCGTGTCGTGCCTGGCGGCGGGTGGCAACGAGGTAGGCCCGACAGGAGCCGGATGCGGATGCTCTGGTGCGGAGGCCCGCAGGGTCATCAGAGATTCCCACGCCGCTGGCAGGGCGTGTCCCCCGGACCAGCGGATCAACAGCGGGGTTTTGCGGGTTGTGCGCACGGTGCCGTCGTGCAACTGGATGTCCGCGTCGAACAATGCCAGCACATAGGAGGTGAGGGAGGCGCTGTCTAAGAGGGCCGCGCCGCGGACGAGGTCTTCCTCACCCACGGAGAGAGCGTAGGCGACGAGCTGTTGAAAAGACTCCTCCGTGGGTCCGAGCACAACGACGTCGTCCAGCCCGGTGGCACCGTCGTTGATCGCCTGGCGGACCGAGGCGCCGTCGGCGGCGACGTAGCGCTGCCCCTTGCCGCCGAGGGCATCCGGGAGGGTTTGGCCAACCGCCGTCCTGATGAGCCGAATTCCCTTGGCCGGACCCGGCTCAACGGTCCAGCCACCGCTGCGTGTCAGCTGGTCGACCAAGACGTCGACTATGACGGGGTTGATCGCTTCGAGGCGGTCCGCCGCGAACCGCTCAAGGGCCTCGGCGACGTTTGATGGAGTGCTCAGGGAGCGCTCATCGGCGACAAGGGCTCGAGCGGTCTCGATAAGGGCGGAGGGCTCCGGGATGGTGACCTGCCGACCAGCCTGAGCATCGACCATAGCTTTGCCCCAATCGAAGCCAGCCCGGATGGCCGTTGCATCGAGCAAGTCATATACCTTGCCCTCCAACGCCTCGGCGGCACTCTCTAGATTCTTCAGCATGACCTCCTGGACCCGACCCTCACGGGTGTGCGGAGCGACCAGATGGTAGACGTGCACGGCGTTTCGCTGGCCGATGCGATGCAGGCGGCCCATACGCTGCTCAAGACGCACCATTGACCAAGGCAAATCCCAGTCGATCATCACGTATGCCGACTGCAGGTCGATGCCCTCACCGCCTGCGTCAGTTGACACCAGCACCTGAAACACGCCGGCTAGGAACCGCTGTTGAAGAGAGTCGCGGGCGCGATGGTCGATTGTTCCTTCAAGAATATCCGTGCTGAATCCGGCTTCATTGAAGCGGTTACACAGCCAGCGGGCGGTGTCAGCGAACTCGGTGAACACCAGCAGCTGACCTTGTCTGCGATTGATGTCGTGCCGTTGAAGAATCTTTAACAGCGCTGTCCATTTGGCCGGAGTCGCGGCATCCTCGGCTTGACGGAGAGTCTGTTGCACTGCGGCGATGCTGGCTAACTCGCCGCTCCTGTCCCGCGTGCGTACCGTGACGAGGGCGTTCTCTGCCCGGGCCCACGCCTCGTCATCATCGGCGGCCACGCCGAGACCCTCAGCGCTGATCAAGTCATTCGGAACCACCAACGTGCCGCGTTCGTGCACGGCACCCCTCAGAGCGGCTTCCCGACGGCTGAGTGTCGCTGCGGCTGCATGGAGGCTCGAGGCGGCCCGTTTCCCGTAGATGGATCGAGCAAGAGCGGCGTTGTCGGCGTAGAAAGCGTCGACATAGTCCATGGCGGCGTCGTACGCGGCGGCCTCATGTGGGTTCAGTTCGACCGAAACTGTTTCGGAGAACCGGGGAGGAAAGAGCTTGTCGCCATCGTGATCGACCAGATTTTCCTTCATCCGACGCAGGAACGACAGCTTGCTGGGCACCAGCGCGGTGTCGTACTCGGTCTGGCGGGGGTCCCATGGGTAGAGCGTCGGGTCCAGTAGGTGCATCAGCCCGCGGAAGTAATGCTCCTTGCCCCGGTGCGGGGTGGCGGTGAGCAGCAACAGATGGTGGGCGCGCCCGGCCACTTCTCGAGCGGCGGCAAGGTATTGGCTCGTGGGGGTGAGCCGGTGGGCCTCGTCAAAGATCGCAAGGGACCATGAGGCGTGGTGGCCAGCGACCTTGCGGCGCACATCGGAGTTGTGGGTGAACAGGTCGATCGAGACAATCCACGTGTCGTAGCGGGGATCGAGATCGGCCGGGTCGGTGGCGACCTCGTTGGTGATGCGCCGGGCCTCCACACCGAAGAGACGACGCAGATCCCGCTCCCACTTGGTCACAAGGTGCGCGGGCACGATGATCACGGACCTACCCTGCACGAGTCCTTGTCGGCGTCCTTCGGTGAGGTACATCCCAGCCATGATCGTTTTTCCGGTGCCAGGTTCGTCACCGAGGAGGAACCGAAGCTGGGGCTGGTTGAGCATGTGGCTGTGGACGGCGTCGTCCTGATGGGCGTAAGGGCGTAACGGACGAGTGGCTAGTACCGCTGACCGGATGCGAGGTACGGCATGCTGCATCCAGCGTCCCCACAGCCCGGTGAGAGCCCGCTCGGAGTCTCCACCGCGATCGTTGATCAGCACCAACCCGGCAACCAACTCCTCCTCGGAGAGGAGGATTCGGCGAGGGTGCCCATTGGCATCAAGGACAAAAAGCTCGACTGTGTCGTCATCTGCCCAATCAGCGTCTCGGACGGTCATCAATGTACCGTCAACGCGCACTTGCCGGCCCTTGGCCGGTAGCTCTCTCGCGATCTCTGCCCTCGGGTGCAGCTGTGTATTCCGCATTGAACCGCGACGATGAGTCGAGTATTCGTCTTGCATGAATCTCTGCATTTTTGACGCGATAGCGGCTCGCGTCTCTGCCAGCGCCGCCACCCGCCGTGCAGTGGTGGGAGATTGTTTAGCGATCACCGCCAAAGACCCCGACCGCCACTCGGCGGGGAAGTGCCGCTGAATGTCAATCCTCGCTAACGCCTCTGGACTCAGTCCTCGTGTTTCTGTACGAAGATCTGAGGGGTTTTTTATATCCCACTCGAAATCGTCGAGAGCCCAGGCAATATTGTCGGCAATTTCGGTCGGAAAAAATCCTTCTGACCAGTCATTGAGCGCCTCGGTAACAAAGGGCTGAAGTTGGTTCAGACACTCGAGCCATTCTTCGTCTTTTGCAAAGAAGACCAAGCGCAGGAGTTCCTTTCGCTCCACGGTGAGGTCGTCTCGAGCCTCGCTAAGGGCCCGCGCAAACTCTTGGACGCCACGGCTCGGGGGCAACTTTGCGCGCGAACGGATTGCGCTTAACAGCCATTTCAATTCCGAAGGCTCAGGCGTCAATAAAGGGTACACCGTAGGGGAAACTTGGGCGAAATACCCTATCTGCTGCCCAATAGCTAGCCAGCCTTCGGCCTCCACAACGAGGGCGTAAAGCAGTAGCGCGGTGTTATCCGACTCCACGGTACGACCGCGCGTCGGAGTGGCTTCGACAGGCTTGTCATCGAGACTATTGAGTTCGGTTTTCAGGGGTTCGAGCCACTCGGCCTCGAAGAGGCGTAAGCGAAAAAGCGCGGGGGCGACAATAGTGGCAGCCATCACAGCTGCCCTGTCTCGACGAACTGCCAGGGGATCTGATAGGTGTTGCCAGGTTTGCATACTGATAAGTGATTGGTGCCGTCTATCGAGCACGGAGGGTGGTCTGTATTATAGCGTTCAGTCACGACGATGTTATCCGGATTGGCCCACAGTATGCGGGCACGAAGCCCGCGCAGCTCGTCTGGTTGCTTCTCGAGGAGTTCCTCGGTGCGCTTTTGAGTGTTGGTTAGAATCTGCGAACCTTCCTGTAGTTCATTGAAAGATGACGATCCCTGCAGCATCAGCAAGAACAAGCGCCAAAGCGAAGGAAACGCCTTGATATGCCCAAGCCAGCCAGAGGGAAGAAAGCCTGCGCTCGCTGGACTGAAAAGCCGAGTTTCCGCCTTAAGCAGCGGTGGTAGAGGCGCCTGAGGGTCCGCAGTGCGCTGCTCAATCCATGAGTGGGCGGTCTCGCATAGGGCACGTCTTATCACGACACCGCCTAGTGAGTGTCCGACCAGCAGCAGTTCCGAATAGGGTAATCCGGTAACCAGACGAGCGCTCGCACCACGTTCCTCCAAGAGATCTTGCGGTAGGTGAGGGAAGAAGCGTGGTATTTGCTGACAGAGCCGGTATGCCGTGCCTGTAATGTTTTCCGACCCAGAACGGTACCCCACGAAGAGCATATCACTCGCCCGCCACCAGTCGCGGGTCAGACCGCCCTCGGGAAAATGCCGCCAAGTCTGAGGGCTCCACCCCAGAAGCCATGAACGAAGACAATGAGTCGCTTAGGCTGAGAGTGGCTTAAGTAGAGGACCCACCCATTAGGATTGCTCAGATGACGCGGGGAATGAGTCAGTGGGTCGGCGGGCGGCGACATGGTGGATTCTATGCTCGCGCGTTGGCAATGTAATGTCGTCCACAGCTCAAAACAGGGCCCGCCCAAACCCGGCGAGTTCGTCGACGAGTGCCGGAGCGAGCTGGCGACTCACCGTGTTCCAGGCAGCTCGGGTCGGTGCCGTTGGTTGCTGTTGACTGGATGTAGCCGGCGATGCGAGGGATTACGTAGTGGTCCCGTCGCGCGAGATCGACCATCCGCGAGGGGTCGACCTTATAGCCATGGAGCTCAAACTGGTTCTCGTTGGCGCCAAGATCGCCGCAAACGAGTAGAAACAGCAGCTTGTCACCTCCACGCTCGTGTGGCGCCCAGTCAACAGCGGTGAGCCGGTTGGGTAGCCAGTCAAGGCCGGGTTCCTCGGCCATCTCGCGCTCACAGGCGACCGCGGAGGATTCGCCCCGCTCGACGTAGCTGCCCTGAAGGTCCCAAGTGCCCTTATTGGTGGGGTGGACCAGCGGCACGTACCCGGAGGCGTCGAGAAACAGTGCAGCGGCGGCGACTGGCGGGGCGTCGAACGTACTATGGCCGGTCACAGCCGTGAGCGTACGACGACGGCTCAGGCTCGGTGAAGTCGGCGGGCAAGTTGGTCCAGCAGCATGCGACGTGGACCATGGTGATTGTGTAGCCACCAAGTCTCGCGCAGCCCGACGATCAGCCCCCTGACCAGGGTGGCGTTCCTCTGTCGAACCCTGGACCAGCGACAACGGGTGTTTCGTGCCCTCGATGTCGATCCGCAGGGCAAACACGCAGGTGTGCTCACCAAAGTGCGCCCCATCCACCATCAACGCCACCAGGTCCAGCCCGGACAGATCCGCGGTTGGCGGTGGGCCGGTGCGGTCTCGGTCGCCGCGACGAACCGCCGTGACACCACCGAGCTCAAGGTGGCCGTGGCGGCGTCAGTGCGCGTCCCGACCGGCTCCGGCCCGAGGCGATAGCGTCGTGTCGAGGGCCCAGCGAGCATCCGCTCCATCGCCATCCGACCAAGCAGCTCAGTGTAGGAAATAGCTCATAGGGCGATACCAGCAGCTCTGCGGAGCCATCCGCCGCACGCGCGACCGCTGGACCGGCACCCGCTACCACCCAAGCTCACCAACCCATGTTCAGCCAAAGCGACACTCACCGTCTCCGCCACCGCGAGCGCACCCACCTCAATCTTCTCGTTCTGGTACTTGTTCCCACAGCAGCCCCCTTCCAGGTGTTCTTGGCCGGATCACCGATACCTACCGCACGGCAGGTCTCAGGTTGGGGGACCGCCACCTCAACTTCCACGAGGGCCGGGACAACCTCCGGGCTCCTATCGGGCTCCGCAGTTATGTGCGAACCCGGCACCACCTGACACTAGGCGACACTCGAAACCGACACGGATGGCCGATGACGTGCACTAACCGGCCCTAGCCGCCACTACCCGGCACTACGCGATACTCGGAGCAGCAAACTTTTAATCCTTGGGTTCTGGGTTCGATCCCCAGGCGGCCCACAAAATACCAGGTCAGCGACCGCGTAAGGTAACTTAAAAGATCTTCGCGGTTGTCTTTGCTGGGTGCCGTTTGTGGGCACCAGC
>Ga0213881_10001183_pt1 | contig 12994 bp, 7 predicted proteins | sample BarmaccoBMER_R08_FD_160104 | JGI IMG/M metagenome (GOLD analysis project Ga0213881, IMG submission 160104) | Barbacenia macrantha exposed rock microbial communities from rupestrian grasslands, the National Park of Serra do Cipo, Brazil - ER_R08 ... | reverse complement strand
GGTGCGACGACGAAACGGATTTCCCCGCACACGAACTTTTTGTCGCGCGCAATCGCCTCGAAAATCGCGTTCCGCGGCACGCCTGGCCCCAACCGCACCGGCAAACCGTATCGGCCGAGCAACTCGACCACGGCGTTTCGCTCCTCCCGCGCGAACCCAGCCCGCTTCATCGAAATGCCGCAGGCCGCCACAATTCCTAAACTAACGCAATCGCCGTGCGGCAGAGCGTACTCACTCGCCCGCTCGATCGCGTGCCCGACCGTGTGGCCGAAATTGAGCAGCTCGCGCTTCCCCTCGCGCTCGCGCTCATCCTCCGCGACGACCGCGGCTTTAATGCGAATGTTACGCGCGATGAGCGGCACGTACTCAGGCGCGTGCGCCGCCTCGAGCTCACGGAACATCTCTGCATCGAGGATGATCGCGTGCTTGATGATTTCGGCGTAACCTTGTCGCAACTGCTCTGCGGGCAGCAATTGCAGAACGTCCACATCGCTGAGTACAAGCACCGGCTGATGAAATGCGCCCACCAGGTTCTTTCCGGCCGCTAGATTCACGCCCGTCTTGCCGCCGATCGAGCTGTCCACCATCGCGAGCAGAGTCGTAGGAATGAGCACGTGCGGAATGCCGCGATGAAAAATCGCGGCGACAAAGCCGGCGAGATCGCCCACCACTCCACCGCCCACAGCGATGACGACCGAGCTGCGATCAGCCGTACTCATTTGACCGCAGACTCGCTCCACTTCAGCCAGACACTTCGATTGATCGCCCGCCGCGATGACGATTTCCGCAGTGTCGAATCCGGCTTGTCTGAGACTGCTCGCGACCGTTTGCACGATTGACCCGGGCACGCTCGCGTCAGTGATGAGGAAAGCGCGGTCTCCGGCTATTTGCTCGCGCGTGAGTCGCCCCGCATCGGCCAGCAAACCGCGCCCGACCTGCGCGCAATAGCGAAATCCCGGCCCGGCGATCTCGATTTTCTGCGAGTTCACTTGACAATTTCGGCGCCGATTTTGTCTAAGTGAATCATGGCCGATCCGCTCGATCCCACGCCACCGCCTGCTCCGACCCCACCGCCCATCCCCGGCCCGGAGCCGATCCCGCCTAATCCTGCTCCGCCACCTGACAGCACGCCTCCGCCGGTTGAAAGTACGCCCGTGAGTACCGAATCCACATCGACCGGTTTGCCGTCCAACGTCGCCGCTGCGCTGGCTTGTTTCCCGCTCATCGGCGGCATCATCTTCTATCTGCTCGAGAAACGCGACAGCTTCGTGCGCTTCTACGCCATGCAATCGATCATCTTCGGCGCGGCATGGCTGTTGTTCAATATTCTCTCCGCCATTCTGCATGGAATTCTGTGGTCAATCCCCGGCATCGGCGGCTTTTTCGGACTGCTCTGGAGCTTCCTCGCCGCGCTGGTCCACCTTGCCTTTTTCATCGTCATGATCATCGCGATGGTGAAAGCGTTTTCCGGCGTCCGGTGGGACATTCCCTACGTCGGGCCGATGGCGCGAAAGCAGGTCAGCGTCTAAGGCGGCTGTACTCAGCCAAACGCGGAGCTATGCCAGGAGCTTCGCCACCACCTCTGTTAAGACGAGTTGCTGGTCGAGCTGCGTCGTGACCAGCTGAAGGTTTGCTTCAAGGCACGCTTCCATTCCGCGCACCAGCTTCTCCGTCGTGAACCGGTGCGCATTCATGGCGCCGATCCCGAGCACGTAGCCGTTGATCCCGCCATCTTTCTTGCGCGGCAAATGCTGCGTCGCTTCAGCCGACAAACGGTTGAGCGTCGAGATGAAGGCGAAGGGCGCGTGCGGTCGCGGCAGGCGGTACCGTTCCATCACGTCTTTCACCAGCAGCAGATTGCGGATGGTGGGCAAAATGGTGGCCAGGAGAATGCCGATGGCCGTTTCGCCCTGGTCAAGCAGATCGCGCACAAGCCGGAGCGCCCGGCTGACATCGCGTTGAGCAAGGGCGTTGCCCAGCTCGAAAATGATTGCCGCACGCGAGACCGGCACCAGCTCGCGCACCTCCGATGCACTGATCTCACCGTTCGGCTTGTAGAGCGCCAGCTTCTCCAGTTCGTTCGTCACCGCGCGCGAGTCGCCACCGGTCGAGAGTACGAACAATTCAAGCGCCTCATCATCGAACAGCAGCCGGCGTTTTTTCGCTTCTTTCCGCACGATTTCCGCAGCGTTTTCTTCCCACCCGCTGCGGTTCAGGTCGGGCTCATCGAGCACCAGCACGTCCGCGATCTTCCCCAGCAGCTTGTAGAATGAGCGCCGCTTGTCCGGATTGATGGCGCTAAGCAGAAACGTGACATCATTCGGCAAACCGCTTTGCAAAACAGCCGCAAGCTCCTCCAGGCTTTCGAGTACCGTGGCGGATTTCCCCTTCACATCATCAGCCATGAAGTTCACGCTCTTTAGCCAGACGAGTTTGCCCCCGAAGAACGGCAGCGTCTGCAAAGCAGCAATCGCTGAGCGAATCGCTGTCGCCGCCGCCTCCACGTTATCGGCCGCGCCGTCGATGATCTCCAACCCAAAATCTCCCGCGTCCGCCGGCGTAAGCTTCGTCGCCAGCTCCGCCGCTTGACGTTTCACCGCTGCTTCATCCGAGCCGGCTACAGCATGGATTACGGCCGTCTTGGTGCGAAGGACTGGCATGCAGTTTGAGGTTACACGCGCGAACGCCGCCGCCCGTTATTGCGCGTGTACTTAACCGGCCGGCGTTTTGGCTCGATTTTGTGAATGCCCGTTCCGCTTTTCACTTCCATGATCTGGTCGCGCAGTAACGCGGCCCGTTCAAACTCGAGGTTGGCCGAGGCGCGCTGCATCTCATCCTCCAGCTCGCGCAGGAGCTCGGTCACATTGAAGTCACCGCCACTTTCATTGATGACGGACGCCGCGACGTCGCGCCCGCGCAAAATAGTGTGCAAACTTTCCTGCACAGCCCGGCGCACCGTTTGCGGAGTAATCCCATGCCTCTCGTTGTACTCCATCTGCTTCGCTCGCCGGTACTCAGAAATGTCAATCAGCGCCTGCATGCTATCCGTCACCATGTCGGCGAAAAGTACCACCTCGCCATTAACATGCCGGGCCGCGCGCCCGGCAGTCTGTATAAGAGAAGTCTGGCTGCGCAAAAAACCTTCCTTGTCCGCATCCAGGATGCAGACCAGTGATACCTCGGGCAGGTCGAGTCCTTCCCGGAGTAGATTGATGCCTACAAGAATGTCGAACTCCGCCGCGCGTAATCCGCGCAGAATTTCTACTCGCTCGATGGTGTCGATGTCGCTATGCAGATACCGCACCTTCAACCCTACATCCCGCAAATAGTCAGCCAGATCTTCCGCTGTGCGCTTCGTTAGCGTAGTGACGAGTACGCGTTCCTGCTGTTCTACTCGCTGCCGACACAACTCGATCGTATCATCAATCTGATCCTTCAGCCCGCGGATAGTTATTTTCGGATCAAGCAGCCCGGTCGGCCGGATGATCTGTTCCACCACCAGCGGCTTACCCGGAGTATGCACATCAAACCTTTCCGGAGGATGATCTGTACGGGAAAGCTCTGGCGCCGCGCCATGAGCATTGGCCTGCGCTCGACCGGGCAGGACAAAAGGAACCAGTTCTTCTTCGCCGATGCGCGTCCGACGATGCGGGAAGTAAATTGTATTACCGGCGACACTGTTTTGAATCTCAAACTCAGCCGGCGTGGCGCTCACATAAATGATCTGGTTTGTCAGCTTCATGAACTCATTGAAGTTCAATGGCCTGTTATCGAGCGCGCTTGGCAGTCTGAAGCCGTACTCTACCAGCACCGTTTTGCGTGAACGATCGCCCTCGTACATTCCGCCGATCTGCGGAATGGTGGCATGGGACTCATCCACCACCAGAAGGAAATCCTTCGGGAAAAAATCGAGCAGTGTAAACGGGCGCGAGCCAGGCATCCTTCCACTGAGGTGACGGGAATAGTTTTCGATGCCGCTACAGAATCCCATTTCTTGCAGCATCTCCAGGTCGTACTCAGTGCGCATCTTCAGCCTTTGCGCCTCAAGTAACTTGCCTTGTGACTCGAGAACCTTGATCCGATCGTCGAGTTCAGCTCTGATCGTGATCAGTGCGCGGTTTAGTTTGTCCGCCGGAGTGACGAACTGCTTGGCCGGGAAGAACGTGATCACGCTCAGCGCCTCGTGGGCATGACCAGTCAGCGGATCGAAGCGCGTAATCGCGTCGATTTCGTCGCCAAAAAATTCGAGGCGAACCGCTTCTTCATCGGCGGTCGCGGGATAAACCTCCACCACATCACCCCGCACGCGGAATCGGCCACGCGAGAAGCTCATGTCATTTCGCTCGTAGAGCATATCGACCAGCCGTCCAAGTACCGCCTCGCGGGAAGTGTGCTGCCCGCGCTTTACCGTCAGGAGCATGCGCGCATAATCTTCCGGCGAAGTTACGCCGTAGATGCACGACACGCTGGCAACGACGATGACATCGCGTCGCGTGAGTAGAGCGCTGGCAGCGGAAAGGCGAAGCCGTTCTATCTCCTCGTTGATCGACGAATCCTTCTCTATGTAGGTGTCCGAACGCGGAATATAAGCCTCCGGCTGATAGTAATCGAAGTAGCTAACGAAGTATTCGACGGCATTTCGGGGAAAGAACTGTTTGAACTCCGAGTACAGCTGGGCGGCCAGTGTCTTGTTATGCGAAATAACAAGAGTGGGACGATCGATCTCACGCACCACGTTCGCCACCGTGAACGTTTTGCCAGACCCGGTAACCCCAAGCAACGTCTGGTGCTTGTTGCCGGCCTGGATCGACTTTGTCAGCTTGGCGATCGCCTGGCTCTGATCACCGCGCGGTCTGTAGTTCGACTCTAGTTCAAACGCCACTCAACTCTTCTTTTCTGGATTGCGATCAGGATACGGCGGCACCGGCGGTAAATCGTAGCGCTTCGTCTTAAGTTCGTCCTGCACTTCCTGAATAGCGCGGTCGAGCTGCTGGTCTTCGCCGTGAAACTCCTTGGTGGGGTCATTGTCCACCACGATGTCTGGATCGACGCCGTGACCTTCGATGACCCAGCCTTTACCTTCTTTCGAGTACGGCGCGAACTCCGGCTTAAAGAACTGACCTCCATCCATCAGAGGAAGTGGATTGCGAATGCCGATGACGCCGCCCCAGGTTCGTTTACCGATTAATTTGCCCAGGCCGAGTGTCTTGAATCGGTAGGGGAAGATATCGCCGTCCGAGGCGGAGTACTCATCGCAAAGTGCAACCATCGGCCCGACGAAGGTCTGAGGTGGATTCGTTTGCGGCATGCCGTTGCGGGCGATCTCCACCATGACCAAGGCGCGCCGCAATCTTTCGATGACCAGCGGCGAAACAAATCCGCCGCCATTACCCCGCACGTCAACGATCAGTGCCTTCTTGTGAATCTGCGGGAAGTAAAGCTTTGTAAACTCATCCAAGCCGGGCCGGCCCATGTCTGGAATATGCAGGTAACCTACTTCGCCGTTTGTCTTACTGGCAACGTGCGCAATGTTTTTCTGCACCCATGCCAGATAATAGAGCGGCGACTCATCAGCTACTGGCACCACCGTCACATCACGGGCGCCTTCATCGGTCGGCTTTGAGTTAACTCGCAGAATTACCTGTTTGTCTGCCGTGCCGATCAATGCATCGTAAAGGTTGGGCAAACTCGAGACAGGGGTGTTGTTGATGGCGAGGATGTAGTCACCCGGTTTCACGTTTACGCCTTCCGCGGTCAGTGGTGAGCGTGTGTGCTTATCCCAGTTCTCGCCGGGTAAAATGCGGTCGATGCGATAAGCCTTGCTGGCTGCATCCCGCGAAAACTCCGCCCCGAGCAATCCGAGCTTGATGCGCGATGTTTCCGGCCGCTCACCGCCACCGACATAGGTATGACCGTTGTTCAGCTCGCCAATTAGCTCACCGAGAAGATAGGTCAGATCGTTTCGGTTATTCACGAATGGGACTAAAGCTGCGTACTTGTCCCGCATGGCTTTCCAGTCCACCCCATTCATGTTTGGAGCGTAGAAGAAGTCGCGCATTTGCCGCCACGCTTCGAGGTAGATTTGCTTCCACTCCGCATGCCGGTCGAGCTGCATATCGAGCCCGGCATGCTTTAGCTCATGATCTTTCGTCTCGAGCTTGTCTTTGGGCAGGTCGATAATTGCGTAATCCTTTTTAATCTTCACCAGCATGCGCTTTCCATCAGCGCTGATCTGGTAGCCGTTGACATCGCCCAGCACCGTTTCCTTACGGTCAGTCAGGCTGTAGAAACAGAGGTGCGCCTTGCGATCGCGATCGTCCCCCTCTTCTTCGTTTTCTCCTTCGCTGTCCGCGACGGTGCGCCGCAAGTAAAAGATGCGATCATCGATCATGCGGATGTCGCTGTAGTTACCGGGCTGGATTTCCAAACCGGAGATGCGGTCGTGAATCCCGTCGAGATCTACCTTTACCGTCACCGGCTTCTTTGGTTCGGCCGATGGAGCCGGCGACTTCTTTTCGTCGGGTTTCGTCTCCTTCTTCTCGTCGGATTCCTTTTGCTTCTCCTTTGCGCGTTTCTCCTCGGCTTTGCCTACTTCGTCGCTGCGTGCGCCAAGTGGAGGCTCGGTATCTTTCGCGAGGGTGACGAGGTAAACGCGCTCCATATCGACATAGACGTTCTCAAACTCGTCGTCGCCGAAGGTAGGCTTGAAATCTCGTGCCGAAGCGAGGAGGAGGTACTTGCCATCGTCGCTGAAAGCAACGTTACCCGAAGCATACCATTCATCAGTGACTGGTGTCTGCTTCTTGCTCGCGGTAGAGAAAAGATACACCTTCGGCATTCCATTCTCCTCCGGACGCGACCATGCGATCCACTGACTGTCCGGGGACCAGTCATACGATTCGATTTCGCCCCACTTATCCTGGTCCACCTGTGTCACCGCTTTGCTGTTTACATCAACGTAACGCAAACGCTGGAGGCGGTCCGCCCAAAGTAGCTTCTTGCTATCGGGTGACCAGATAACCTGGTAGTAGTAAGTATCTGCCCCGCTGGTAACCTGGACGGGTTGGCTCTTGCCATCCTGGGAGCGGATATAGAGCTCGTTCTCGCCGGTGGCATCCGAGTTATAGGCAATCCATTTGCCATCCGGCGACCAGACGGCGTCGCGTTCATGCGCATTGGAAGTTTTCGTCAGATTACGTGCCGTGCCTTCCTTCCGCGGGACTGAGTACAGGTCTCCCTGCGCTACGACGATGGCGCGTTCGCCGTCAGGCGCCAGATTCACCGACTCGGTGTGCTTGGACGCATCAACGAAAGCGAAACGGCCGGAAGCGAAGTCCTCGTCCACCTGGATAGGCACCGGTGCTGCCTGGCCGTTAGCCAGATCGTAGCGCCAGATGTATCCAGCTTGCTCGAAAACGATCGACGTTTTCCCGATGGACGGAAACTTGATGTCGAAATCCTTGAAGTGAGTGAGCTGCTTAAGTTCCCTGCTGCCGAGGTCGATTGAGTACAGGTTCATCCGGTTGTCACGATCGGAGATGAAGTAGATGTGGTTATCAGGCCCCCACATTGGGCAGATGTCCTGCGCCGGGTTGTTAGTCAGGTTTTCAATTGCGCCTGTTTTGAAATCATAAATCCAGATGTCATCCGCCATGCCGCCGCGGTAATGCTTCCAAGTCCGAAACTCACGAAAGACGCGGTTGTAAGCCATCTTGGAATCATCCGGTGAGAAGCTAACGAATCCTCCGCGCGGCACGGGCAACTGCTGAGGTAACTCGGCGTCCATCCCGACAGTGAATAGCTGCCCGATGAAATCGTTGAACGATCTCATGCGCGAGCGAAATACGACCAGCGGCTTGGTATTTTGCCAGGTCATCACGATATTGTTCGGTCCCATTCGGTCCGAGATGTCGTCGCGGCCGAGCGTCGCTGAAGTAGTTAGCCGCTTGGGCGCGCCACCTTCAGCCGGCATGACGTAAACCTCCGTGTTTCCGTCATATTGCGAAGTAAATGCCAGCTGCGCGCCATCGGGTGAGAACCGTGGGAAGGAAGTATAGCCCTGCCCGCTGGTCAGTCGGCGAGCCACGCCGCCGTGCATATCGACGGTGTAAAGTTCTCCAGCGTAGCAAAAGACAATCTGCCGGTCGTTTGTCGTTGGGAATCGCAGTAATCGTGTGGTGTTTGGCAGGTCCTGAGCAGTAGCTGAGGAGGTAAAGGCAATCGCGATGAAGCCAGCCAGCGGGGCGAGACGTGAGAAGCGCATGAACAAATAAACTCCGGGTTTGCCGCGCCTCGCGCAACACCGTTTTTTGCCTGAGTACCACGGCGAAGTTGCGCATCGACGCTCGTTGCCGCTCTGCTACGATGGGGAACACTGCCGATGCCAGATGAACCGAAAAAGGCGATCGCGCTTCAGATCGCGCATGTCCTGTTCATCGACATCATTGGTTACTCGAAGCTCTCGATCAAAGACCAGCACGCGGCCATCGACCGATTAACCGGCATCGTGCGGCGCTCCGAACCCGTGCGGGAAGCTGAAGCCGCCGAAAAGCTGGTGAGTATTCCCACGGGGGATGGCATGGCTCTCGTCTTCTACACCAGCCCGGAAGCCCCGGTACGATGCGCAATGGAGATTGACCGCGAGTTAAAAAGCGGCCCACGAATCCCGCTGCGGATGGGCGTGCACAGCGGCCCGGTAAGTACCGTGGTGGACGTCGCTGGCCGCACCAACGTCGCCGGTGCTGGAATCAACATCGCCCAGCGCGTGATGGATTGCGGTGACGGCGGTCACATTCTGCTCTCCCGACACATCGCGGAAGACGTGGCCGAGTTCGAGGATTGGCGGCCTTGTCTGCACGACCTCGGAGAGTGCGAAGTGAAACACGGCGTGCGCGTCTGCGTGGTCAACCTTTATGGAGAAAACATCGGTAATCCGCGGCTTCCAGCCAAGTTCGCCGCCGTTCGCCAACGGCGCGCCAAAAGGCGCTGGGTCGCTTTGGCGGCGAGCGCGGGCTTGCTCGTTCTGGCCGGCGCGGCTGTACTCATATTTTCTCGAACGCGAGCGCGTCCCGCCGGAGCTATCCCGGAGAAAAGTATCGCCGTCCTGCCATTTGAAAATCTCAGCAGCGATAAGGAGAACGCTTATTTCGCCGATGGCGTGCAGGATGAGATTCTGACTGACCTGGCGAAAATCGCTGACCTGAAAGTGATTAGCCGCACCAGTGTGATGCAGTACAAAACCGGGGTGGAGCGCAACCTCCGCGAGATCGGCCAACAGCTCGGCGTGGCCTACCTTCTCGAGGGGAGCGTGCAGCGCGCGGGTGGAAAGGTGCGCGTGAATGCGCAGCTGATTAATGCCCGCACTGATGCGCATACCTGGGCGGAAAATTACGATCGCCCGCTCGACGATGTCTTCGCCATTCAAAGCGAAATTGCCCGCACCATCGCCGATCAACTCCGGGCCAGACTCTCCGCGCGGGAGAAGGCGGCCATCGACAAACCGGCGACGACCGATCTGACCGCTTATGATCTTTACCTTCGCGCCCAATCCCTTTTTGCTGCGACGACAAATCAGATTCAGGCGAAGGCGAATCTCATCCAAGCGTCTCGTTTGCTTGATGAAGCCGTGTCGCGCGATGCCCGGTTCCTGCCTGCCTGGTGTCTGCTCTCCAGAGTACATGGGAATATGTACTGGGATGGGTTCGATCGAACTCCAGCGCGCCTTGAAATGGCAAACTCCGCCGTGCAAACCGCGCTCCATCTCCAGCCCGACTCCGGCGAAGCTCACCTCGCTTTGGCCGATTACTATTATCACGGCTTCCGCGACTACGACCGCGCGCGCAGCGAGCTGGCCAAGGCGCGCCGGACTTTGCCTAACAGCGCGGAAGTGTTTGAGTACACCGCCTACATCGATCGCCGGCAGGGCCGTTGGGAACAGGCCACGGAAAACCTCGAGCGCGCTCTTGAGCTCGATCCGCGCAACTTTTTCACTCTTCAGCAGATGGCGTTGTTCTATCACTGGCAACATCGCTATGCCGAAGAAGCCCGTACTTACGATCGCGCTCTCGATGTCGTTCCTGGTGATCCGCAGACGCGTATTCTGCGAGCATCGATCGCGGTCGATTGGCACGCTGATATCAAGCCGTACCAGGCCACGCTCACGTCATTGATCGCCGAAGATCCGAAGACCGCGGCTGACGTCGATGATCCGTTTTATTCCCTCTGCGAACGCACGCCCGAGGCAGCCGCTCGCGTGCTCGCGAATTACCCGCGCGAAGGCGTCGTGAATAACGGAGTTAATTTCCCGCGAGCGTACTGGGAAGGCGTTGTCGCACGCTGGGAGGGCGACGCGGCAAAAGCGCAATCAGCTTTCAACTCCGCTCGCGACGAGCTGCTCGCCGTTTTGCAAAAACAGCCTGATTTTCCTGCTGCTCTGAGCCTGCTCGGAATGATTGATGCCGGACTGGGGCGAAAGGATGATGCTCTGCGCGAAGGCCGCCGTGCCTGCGAGCTCATGCCAATCTCTAAAGATGCCGTCGATGGCGCTAACTTCGCCGTCAATCTCGCGCAAACCTACGCCTGGGCTGGCGAGACCCGGCTCGCCGTTGAACAAATCATCACCGTCGAGCGTTCGCCTACGTACTTGAGTTACGGATTTCTCAAGCTCCAGCCGCAATGGGATTCACTCCGGCAAGACCGGGAGTTCGAGAAGGTACTCAGCTCACTCGCCCGGAACTAAGGCTTGTAAGCTGCCTCTTGAAACGGTGAGATGCGGCAGCATCCGAGCTCGCGGTTGGGCATTTTAGCATTGACATCGCGCACGTATCCGCTCCATAAACGCGCTCTACGCCGCCAGATATGAAGACGCCATTCACCTTGTCAGCTCTCAGCTTCCTTGGCTTTGCCGTTTGCGCATCAGCCATGCCCATAAGCAACATCGTCAAAAATGGCGGTTTCGAAACTGGCGGTTTCCCGCCATGGTACTTAACCGGTAATACCGGCACCGGCGCGACCTCCGCGGCCGTGAACAGAGGGGCATTTGGAGTTGACCAGGATTCTGCCCACACTGGCAGCTACGGCGCATTCGCCGGCCCTGTTGGCTCGAAAGGCTATCTACAGCAGAACCTCGCCACCGAGCGCGGCTCGAGCTACACGCTCACTTTCTGGATGGACGGGAACCAAACCGAAGCCGTCCGGGCCAGTTCCTCTTCAGGTAATCCGGTTGACTTTGAAGTTTATTGGAATGGAATTCTTCTTCTGGATACTTCTGCTCCGCCGAGTTCCTACACCAAGTTTACTTTCACTGACTTACTCGCCACCGGCTCGAACACTAACCTCAAGTTCGGTTTTCGCGATGACTTCGGTACTTTTCACCTCGACGACGTATCGGTACTTTCTTCCAGAGTACCCGAGTTCTTCTCTACCTTGTGGCTCGGACTACCTTTGCTTCTCATCCTCGGGTTTAACATTTGCCAAAACCGGGGAACCTTGCGTTCGCGCGCGCCTTAGTACTGCAATGGCGCGGGGGCGCTAATGGTCGGGTAACATGTGCCTAAGTCAAACCATCAGGGTGTACTTAATCTCTGCGAAGCTTCTAACGACATAAACTTCGCTGCACTTGTAATAACTCGATTGGTGCGCCGTTGTCCTCGATGAATGCGACGGTGACGCCTGTACTCGGGCTGTTTGGGGCGATGATTACCTTTTTGCCTTTGAGTTCTTCCTCAAGGTTATCAACTTCAAAGGCAACATGGGGAACGTTCTTCACAATTTCCGGGTAAGATGCATCCGGCTCGTACCTCATCCATTCGATGTGATACGGACTTTCATAACCACTGACGTAAACTTTCAAGCTTCAGATGCACTTCGCCGGGTCTCTTCTCCGTCGTCGGTATTCCGAGATGATGATACTTGCGCACCTTAGATACTTGGCCTTGGCACCCGGAGCAGCGTGGAGTTGCTGCCGTACTTGGACAAGTCGCTGCTATGGACAAAACGAACTCTTGATTCGTTCCAGCGAACAATGGATGGCTGCAAAAAAACGTTGAACTGTCTCTGGATCGGTTTGCGCCGCAGCATCCCAGTTAAGGACAAAGGCGAAATAGACCCATTGCCGCGCGAAGTAGATCGCGCCTGCGATCGCTCTCGCATGAAAACCAGGGGCATCGGCGTTTCCACTCTTCGCATAGGCGCTCACACCAAGTGGCAGCGGAATTAGATAGATGAAATCGCACAAGGTGAGGATGCGTCGGAATTCATTCAGCGTCTCCTTGTAATGGAAGAACTCGCCCTGCAAAGCGCGCGAATAGTACGAAACCAGATCATCCGTCGATGATGCAAGCGTCTGCACATTGTTGAGAAATGAGTGAACAAATGGCCGGTTAGCTATCTCAAGTAGTTCTTCCCAGGTAATCGTCTTGTAGTTAGGCGCGCCGAGGAGATAAGCGGTGAGCGCGCGAGTGCTGTCGGGGATGAGTGTCTCATCGAGTCCTGCTTCAGCGAGAAATCTGCGCACGTTTTCCGGGCCGACGAGTTTGAGTGCCATGTCGGTGGCAGTGTTATCGCTGCGCAGGATCATCGCCTCCAGCGTGGTACGCTCCGAGACGAGGCCGGTCAGGTCCGGTGGATTAAAAATGGGACTGCCGAACGACCACACGCTTGAGTTCAGGGCGAGCTCCTTCGCCTCAAGCTTCTCGGCGACGTCAGGTGAATCGGCCTGCCGCAGCGCTTCGCAAAGTACAAAGGTCTTGATCGCGCTCGCCACGAACAAGCGTTTCTCTGAGTTGAGTTGAATAACGAAATCGCGCTTCCGGTCTTTTCCCGGCGCGTAAATCGTGACCGCCTTTTGCCCGGGCAAATCGTCGAAAAGCTCGATGATTTCCTCGGGCGTAACTTCTCGCGCTCCGATCTCCGCCGCCTTTGCTCCTAGAGGAACAGCAGCACAGGTCACCCCCGCTGCCGCCGATTTCAGAAAATTCCGTCGCGATAATCTCAT
>Ga0213881_10001182_pt1 | contig 12998 bp, 11 predicted proteins | sample BarmaccoBMER_R08_FD_160104 | JGI IMG/M metagenome (GOLD analysis project Ga0213881, IMG submission 160104) | Barbacenia macrantha exposed rock microbial communities from rupestrian grasslands, the National Park of Serra do Cipo, Brazil - ER_R08 ... | reverse complement strand
CAGAACTCGGCCGCCCGGCTGGTGCCAGGCAGCAGCTCTGGATGCACTGTCTGGGCGGCCTGGAGGGCTTGGCCGTGCTCGCGGAATTCCAAGGCGATGCTGGTGCGCCAGATCCCGACGTTGGTAGCCCCGAACCACAGATGCGCCCAGGTGCCCACTTCGGTGTCCATCCGGGCCGCCAACGCAGTGGCCTCCGAAAGGTGGGTGGCCGAGGCGTCGTGGTCACCGCGTGCACTAGCCGCCAGCGCGGCAGACAGATGCAGCATCCCGCACGCTTGCAGCGCATCGCTGGAATCGAGCCTGCTGATCAGACTCTCCGCTGTGGCTACCGAGCGCCGGTACTGCCCGGCGCGGTCGAGGTGCCCGGTGGCAGCCCCACGCAGCCACGCGGCATAGCCCAGCCACACTGGGTCTTCCAAGATCTCGGCGCACTGCTGCGCGGCGCGGGCGGCCAGGCTCGGCAGCCCGCGGCCACCGAGGTAATAGGCCGCCGACATCGCCGTGTGGTAGGCCTTCATCAACCCCACCAGCACCTCGGAGCGGTACTGCGGCAGGCGCACATACGCACCGTGCAGCTCCCCAATCAGCACCGGCGCCAGCTCACCGGTCGCCGCGTAGTCCGCCTCCCAGTGCCTGAGCTTGACCAGTCGCTCCAGGTCAGCGGCGATCTGCGGCCAAGCCCGCACCGGCAGTTCCGGGTCGGTGCCGAGCTCGTAGCGCTCCAGCGCGGTCTCGATACCCTCCAGCCCGGCGTGCGCCTGAATGCCAGCCGGGTCCTGGGGGGTCCAGGGTTGCCCGGTCAGCTCGGCCGGGTGCACCCGCAGGACGCCCGCGATCGCCTCCAGGGTCCTGCGGGTAGTCACCGGTTTCTCGCCGCGCTCGATCTGGCCCCAAAACGAGAAAGACAACCCGGCCAGGCCAGCGGCCTCCCGCAGGCTCAGCCGGCGCCAACTGCGCAGCTCACGAACCCGCCGCCCCACTGCCGTCGCCTCATCCACGTGCACAGCGACCACTGTGCCACGCTGACCCGAGGCAGTTGAGGAAGGCGGTGCACTGCGCCGGCCTCACCGTCACCCGCACGTCGCGCCCTTGATGATCATCCGAGAGGAACGAGCAAGGCGGTGAGCGTTCCCGCGATCAGGGCTGGCCCCAAGGGGATCAAGGTGTGCCAGCGAGCCCGGTGCAGGAGGATCATCGTGGCGCCGGTGAGAGCGCCGTAGAGCAGGCCGAGGAGGGCGCCGGCCAGGAAGGTGGCCCAGCCCGGCCAGGCCAGCGCAAGCCCCAACAGACCAGCGAGCCGAACATCAGCCGCACCCAAGGCGCCGCGTGCCGTGAGGGCGATAAGCAGGTAAAAGGAAAACAGGATGACCATGCCAGCGCACGACCGAAGCATCGCTGCGCCGTTGTGCTCCACGGCCGCGGCGAGCCCGAACAGCACCACCAGGCCGGGATAGGCAGGAACCAACAGTTTGGTCGGCATTCGGTGCTCAACAAGATCAATCACAGCCAGCGGCACACAGACCGCCGCCAGAGCACTGTCGGCAAGCAGTTCCGAGTGGAGGCCGACATGCCAGGCCAGCAGCCCGAACAACACCGCCGTGGCCGAGCACACCGTCGCGGCCGTGGTTAGCGGATGATCCCGACGCCCACCGGTCAGGGATGTCTGAGTCAACCGAGACAGCGGGGTGCCCACGAGAGCACCGAGTACACCCCAGACAGGCACTATCCACCACGGGCTCACGGCCGTACCCCTAGCACGACCATTCCCCTGGGGTGCCCGTCATGGCTCTCCCCCCGCAGTGATCGCACAGTCTGTAGACCCTTGGTCACTGTAGGCAGGCTTTGGTGATCTGGAAGGCTACGGTGCGGCTGGCGGTGCGCGCGAGATGGGAGGTCAGTCTGTGGAGCAGGGGATTCCCGATCTGATGCTGGATGATCGAGTGGTCGATGGCTTGAGCGGCCGCTGGTGGTGGGGTACGGCGGCTTCGGCGGTGCAGACCGAGGGGGCATCCCCGGCGGATGACTGGTATCGCTGGGAGCAGGCGGGCCACGCCCCGCCCTCCGGGGACGGTAACGGTTTCGCGCACCGCTTCCGGGAGGACTTCGCGCTGTTGCGCCAGCTGGGGACGACCGATCACCGGTTGTCGATCAACTGGGCTCGGGTGGAACCGGAACAGGGACGGATCGATCAGGAGGCGGTCAGCTACTACCGCTCGGTGCTGGCCGCGGCCCGCGAGGCGGGCCTGCGGGTGTGGGTGTGCCTGCTGCACACTGCGATCCCGGTGTGGTTCGCCGACCGGGGCGGCTTCGCCAGCCAGGACGCGGTGGAGACCTGGCTGCGGTGGGTTGAACTCGCTGCGACCACCTTCGGTGATCTCGCTGGGGGGTGGATGCCGTTCAACACGCCGACCTCCTATGCGCACAAGGCATACCAGCTCGGCACCTTCCCCCCTGGCCACCGGGATCCCGCGCAGATGGTCGCGGTCCTGAAGACGGTGCATACCTGTGATTTCGAGGCCGCGCTGCGGTTGCGCACCACCGGTGCGCCCACTTGCAGTAACGAGGCGTTACTGCCCCTGTACCCCCTCGACGACAGCGCCGAGACCGCCGGGGCGATGGCCCAGATGGAGGCGCTGGTGTGGGATTCCTGGCTGGCCTTAGCCCGCCTCCCGCGCTATGTGCAGGCGTTCGACCTCTACGGATTCACCTACTACTACGGCGGCCTGGTCACCCCCGCCAGGCAGCTGCTGGCCTACCCGGCCAACCACCAGCCGGGGCCGCTGGGCTACGTCCCCTGGCCGGAGGGGATCGCCACGGTGCTGGGCCGGCTGCACCGCGAGCTGCCGGATGCCGGGTTGGTGGTCGCTGAGCTGGGCTATGGCGGCACCGACGATCATGCCCGTTGCGCCTACCTGCGCCAAGCCCTGCAGCACATCAGTGCCGCCCAGGACGAGGGAGTGCGTATCGAGGGCGTGATGCTGTGGACAGGCATCGACAACTATGAATGGCTCGCCGGTTTCACGGTGCCCTTCGGCCTGTTCGACCTGGACCGTTCACCCCGACCCAGCGCACGGTTCACGCAGGCCCTCACTGCCGCCCGCTGGTCGACGATGGTGGTGGCTGAGGAGTAACGGTCGGTGAGGGGTGACTGCGGCGGCGTGCTCGACCGGCACCCAGATGACCGGCCTGGTCTGTCTGTAGCCGCACCCTCCACGGACCAACCCCCAATGTGGCGGACAGAAACAGGGGACTGGCCTGCCCCTGCCCGGCGTCGTGGGGCTGTTCCTTTTTGAGGTAGTCGGCTTGGGTGGCGCGGGCGTAGGCGGAGAGGTACACGCACCGTGGAACCGCACGAGGTGTACGGCGATCTTGTCGGTGACCTCGGGAGACCAGGCCTCGCGCGCTGTCAGGGCAGGTGGACCGGGCGGCGGGGTAGTTCACGGGCAGGGTGGGTGGTAGGGCAGGTCCGGGGAGACGTCCTGCTGCCAGGTGCCGGGGGTGAGGTTGTTGGTGGTGGTGGCGCAGATCCGCTGGATCGCGTGGTCGACGTCCATTCCCCACAGCCGCACGGTGTGGTCAGCGCTGCCGGTGGCCAGGGTGTGTCCGTCGGGGCTGAACGCGACCGCGAACACGGTGTTGGTGTGGCCGGTCAGGGGCTGGCCCAGCGGGCTGGGGTGGGTGGGGTCGGTGATGTTCCACAGTCGCACCGTGGTGTCTTCGCTGCCGGTGGCCAAGGTGTGCCCGTCGGGGCTGAACGCCACCGCGAACACGGCGTTGGTGTGCCCGGCCAAGGGTGCGCCCAGCGAACTGGGGTGATCGGGGTCGGTCACGTTCCACAACTGCACGGTCTGGTCCCAGCTGCCGGTAGCCAGGGTTTGCCCGTCGGGGCTAAATGCCACCGCGCTGACGACGTTGGGGTGGCCGGTTAAGGGTTGGGCACGGGGCGTGGGGTGGGTCGGGTCGGTGACGTTCCACAACCGCACTGTGCCGTCATAACTGCCGCTGGCCAGGGTGTGTCCCCCGGGGCTGAACGTCACCGCGTCAACGGCACCGGTGTGGCCGGTCAGGATGTTCAGCAGGGTGGGGTGGGTGGGGTCGGTGATGTCCCACAACCGCACCGTGTGGTCCCAGCTGCCGGTGACCAGGATGCGCCTGTCGGGGCTGAACGCGACCGCGAACACGGTGTTGGTGTGGCCGGTCAGGGGCTGGCCCAGCGGGCTGGGGTGAGTGGGGTCGGTGATGTTCCACAGCCGCACCGTGTGGTCCCAGCTGCCGGTGGCGAGAGTGTGCCCGTCGGGGCTGAACGCCACCGCGCTGACGGTGTTGGTGTGGCCGGTCAGGGGCTGGCCCAGCGGGCTGGGGTGAGTGGGGTCGGTGATGTTCCACAGCCGCACCGTGTGGTCCCAGCTGTCGGTGACCAGGATGCGCCTGTCGGGGCTGAACGCCACCCCGCGGACGTAGTTGTTCTGGACGGTCAGAGGCTTGCCCAGCAGGCTAAGGTGGGTCGGGTCGGTGACGTTCCACAACCGCACCGCGTCGTCCTCGCCGTTGCCGCTGGCCAGGGTGTGCCCGTCCGGGCTGAACGCCACCGCGTTGACAACGCCGGTGGGGTCAGTCAGCGGGGCGGACAACGCGGCGTCTGCGTCGGTGATCAGGGCGGTTCTTAGGTCCGGGGTGGGTCGCATGCGGTAGCCGGTCAGGGCCAGTTGCGCCGCGAGGGAGATGTTCGTGGCGGGCAGCTGCTCTGTTTCAGTGGTGATCCGGTTGACGATGGCGGTGTTGCGTTCGTTTTGGGCGGTCCGCCACTGGATCAGGGCGAAAGCGGCCAGCACCGCCATAACCACCGCCAGGACCACCCCGGTGGACCCGATGCCGCGCTGGCGGCGGGTCGCGGCACGGCGGCTAGCCAGGATCAGCTGAGCTTGGGCGGGTGTGGCGGCTGGTTTGCGACCGGTCTGATCCGCCAGCCAGGTTTCGGCTTGTTTCAGTTCGGCGCCGCGCAGCAGCAGGCTGCGGTCACGGCCGCGTTCCCACTCGCGGGCTTGGGTGAGCAGCCGGGTGTGCAGGTGAACCCGGTCGAGGTCGGTGTCCAGGACCTCGACCATCCGGTCGACGCCGGCCTCGAAGTCGGTGCCATCCAGAAAAGACAGCCAGTTCAGTTCGGCCAAGGCCGACGGGACACCCTTGGAAGGGGTCTGCCGGGCGAGGACCGGGACGAGGCGCTTGGACGCTTCGGTCGCGTAGTCGAGTTCGGCCCGGCAGACCCTGGAAGCAATAGAGTCCGGGCTGATCACGAAGGCGACCGCGTGCGCTTCGGTGATGCCGGTACGGATCTCTTCCCACCAGCGCGCTGAGGGGATGATGTCCTCAAGGTCAACCCAGACCTCGCGATTTCGGGCCTGGAGCGCAGTGGTCAGCCGGCGGACGAAGGGCAGGTCCTCGCGCGCATAGGACAAGAACACATCAGCCACGCAGCACCCCTCATGACCACCGCATCATGAATTCCTTTATCTTCCCTCATCACCTCCCCAGGGGTCCTCGCCGTGATCGACCTGGTCCCCTCTGCGGTACCGCCGTGGTCGCCCGGTGGCCGCGCTGAGCGTGGCACCGCTACCGCGGTCAGCTCGCCGGAGGCAGCCGCGCTCGCTGCCCTAGTTTCCGACGTGGTCGGATATGGGCAGCAGAATCCGCACCTATCGGCGCTTGACGGTTCTGCGCTATCCAGTGTCATCCCCGTTTTGGGCTCATCGGACCAGGATGAAGGTGAGGCCGGCTGAGAGGGCGCCGATGGGCACCGCGGTCAAGACCTGCGCCACGGTGTGAACACGGAGATGGACCCGAGCCCAGCCGATGGCGGCGAGTAGTGGATAGGTCGGCATCAGCGCTGGACCCAGCGCGATAGTGAGGATAGCGCTGACCGCTGCGGCCACGCCGACGTGGAAGGAGATTTTCCATATCTGGGTGATCGAGGTGCTCACCACCAGGCCGGCCAGCATCGCCGCCTCGGCGGCGATGACGTCTCGCGGCGCGTGCGCTATCGCCAGGAGGACCAAACCGACCACCACGAGAGCGAAGGCGGCGATCAGCGGGACCCGGCGGTGTTGGTGGACGGTGAGGTGGTGATCACTCCAGCGCCCGCTCAGCACGCCGCCCACGATGATCGCGGTCGGTCCGATGCTGGCGAAGAAGGCGCCCGCCAGGCCCCACCACACGCCAGCGGGGAAACCGCCGCCGAGAGCGATGCCGATGGCCAGGAACAGGACCACCATCAGCACTGAGGGGGCGAGGATTTCGGTGATCAGTCGTGCCGTGATGTCCTGCCAGGTGCGCGGCGCCCTCACCCGTTGCTCAGTGGAGACCACGCGGCCCCTCCTCCGTGCTCATGACCGTCGTGAAGGCGGCAGACACGGCCTCCAGCCAGCGTGATTCCGTTGCCAGGTCGGTGCCGAGCTGAGACGGCATGGCGATGTCTGCGCCGCCTCCGGCAGATCGCCCCTCGCGGCGGGCCCGGATCGCGCCGACGATCACCGCAGCTTCGGCGGCAGCGAGGGACGATTCCCCATCGGCAACCGCAACGGTGGCGCCAAGAGCGGGGTCGCGGTAGGCCCGCAGAGTCAGGATCATGTCCCGGATCTCGATGACCCGCCGGTACCGCTTCTGACCGATGGTCAGGCTCGCCATGTCCTGCGGAGGGATAGCTTCGGGGGCGACCTCGGCCAGGGCACCCCAGAGGGAGCCGAGCCTGCGGTAGGACCGGTAGTCAGCCCACCACTCCCACCCTCGCTCCAGCCGCGGACCCCATCCCCCGATCGTCGAGCCGATGACCAGCAACGCACAACAAGTCACAGGAAGCACCGCCGAAGTCACGATGACCGGACCGAGCGGGGCACGCTGCATGCGCAACGCGAAGGCGTTGTAGGCATAGACGAGGCAGTACAGGATGCCGATCGCGCAGCCCAGCGCCACCATCTGCAGGCCGAGGCGCAGGTAGCGGTCGGCGGTGTGGCGGGCGTAGCGCGCAGCCAGCTGGCAGGCATCACTCACCCCCGCGGCGAGGTAGGTCACATAGACCAGCACGTAGGCGAGGGACTGAGCGCTGCGATGCTCCAGAAAGTCGATAGGGGGTGAGGCCAATGACCATACGAACAATCCCGTCATGGCCGTGAGCGCGACGACGAGCAAGATGATCCAGAGTCGGGATTTACGGCGAGATCGGCGGCCAGTCGGGTCGGTGAAGTACACCAGCACGATTAGCACGCAGCACGCACCGATCAACGTCATGGTGTTGCCCAGCAGCACGTTGAGGTTGGGAACGTGCATGGCGTGGTTGAGCGGTTGCGCAATCGCCGGGGCACGCAGTATGTGGGCGCCGCCCAGGGCGTACAAGGTGACGGTGAAGGCCCAGGCCGGACGGCTGGGCTCGGCGTAGGCCCCCACGGCTTTGTACGTCGCTCCGCTCAGCAGGAGAGCAGCGACGACGAGAAACAGCGCACTGGTCACGACCAGGGACGGGCGTGTGGTCGGCCCCAGATCGTCTCGATGCGCTGTTGCGTGGCGGCGACCTCGGGGCTGGGCGGGAGTACTGTGCGCGCTGGCCGGGGTGGGCGGGCGGCTCGTTCCAGGATGAGGGTGGCGACGAGTTCGGCTTCCTGCTCCTCCACGGCGGTGTAGGCGCCGCGACCGAGCACGGTCTCCACGTGGCCGCGCACCGCCGAGGTTTGCAGCAAGTCGCGGACCTGCGCGGCGTTGGACAGGGCGGCGCCGGTGTGGTTGCAGACCATGTGCCCGATCTCGTGCAGGATGATGTGGTCCTGGTGCAGCAGGCTGGTCGCTTGCTCGTGATAGATCAAATCCACGCTGTCGGTGCCCACCCACATGCCGCACAGCGCTCCTGGCACCGTGGCCAAGAAGGGGACCAGCTCGATCGGGCGGCCGCGGTCCTGCTCGAGCCGGTCCAGGAACGCGTTGAGATCCCAGGGCACCGAGATCCCGATGCGCTGATTCAGGGTTCGCACCACAGCCTCGCAGCGGTGCCGCAAGTCCCGGTCCATGGCTCTCACCTCCCCCGGACAAGCCAGGCCCGTTAGCCGCGTGCACAGCGCCTGGCCCCCTAGCGAGCCACCCACACTACTCCCCGTGGTCACGCCCTTACTGAGAGTCCTGCCCGGCGGGGGGCTTGCGCTGCCTGCGGCTCCGGCCCTGCGGCAGCCCCTCGACCGTGTTCGCGAGCCATTCGCGCATCTCGGGGTCCAGGTCGAAGGCGCGCAGTGCGATGTTTTTGACCTGGTCGTTGTCCCGGATCGCCCCGAGTAGCTGCAGGTCGGCGTAGATCTGCTCGGTCTCGTCATCGTCGCGGAGGAAGTAGCCGGGATCGACCTGGAAGAACTTCGCCATGGCCTGGACGTTGCGCATGGTGGGGTTGTCCCGCTGGCCGTTGCGCAGCAGCAGGAGGTAGTTCGCCGAGATCGTCAGCCCGTCCCCGTCCTCGGTGGCCTTCTCGGTGAGCCACCGCTCCACCTCTTGGTTGGACCACGGACCCCGGTCGGGCGGGTGGATGGTCTCGAACAACCGGTTGATCTTGTCGGCCAGTGTCCGGTGCGGACGAGGACTCACGTTCTTCTCCTGACTGGAGCCTGCTTCCTACTGGCATGGTACTAGACGGCGATCGAGTCACACACTGGTGTTGACAACCCGGCGAGGTTGGCTACACTCCAAGTGCTACACACACTGGTATGTGGAGTACTTGGAGAGACGACAACCACTAGTGGTTGATCGATGAGGAGGGGTGTAGGGATGAGACGGGTGTTCGGGAGGCGGCCACTGCGGGTGACGTGGCCACTGCAGCTGGAGCGGTTCAATCGACCCCTGCGCCCGCCGCCCCCTCCCGGACCCTGGCCAGACGGTGATCCGTGGGCGGCCATCGCGGCACTGGAGACGGCTGCGGACGAGCAGCACCACGGCGGTGTTGTCCTCGCATTTCCCACCCAAGGGAAAGGAACCTGCTCATGATCAAGCATGTGCCTGCGGTCACCGTCGCGGCTCTGGCTCTGAGCGCCTGCGGTGTGGGTGCCCCCGGACCGGCGCCAGCTCCCTCCGCCGCGCGGACACCGGCTCCGGCGGCACCCACATCACCGGCCACACCGGCTGACCTCGCGCGAGGCCAGGCCATCGCGGCCTACCTGGACATGTGGCGAGACTTCGCCGATGCCGCCACCACGTCGGACTGGCGGTCTCCCAAACTGGCACGCAACGCCACCGGGGAGGCGCTGTCCACGCTGTCCCGCGGGCTGTATGCCGATCACTACAACGGGCTGGTGTCCCGGGGGCGACCCGTCAACAACCCGCACGTATCCACCCTGGAACCGGTGGACGCTCCGACCACGATCGTGCTCTCCGACTGCGGCGACTCGACGAACTGGGTCAAGTACCACACCAGCAACGGGCGGCCAGCTAATGACAGGCCCGGTGGCCGACGTCGGATCAACGCGATCGTGAAGAAGGCCGTGGACGGCTCGTGGAAGGTCACCGACTTCGGCGTTCAGGCGGTCGGGACATGCTGAGCCGAGTAATCACCATCGTGGGCGGCGCGGCGCTCCTCGCGCTGGTGAGCACGGTGCCGGCGTTCGCAGACCCCTGGGGCAGCGTGGATTGCGCGCAGAGCCCGACCCCGGCGTGCGAACTGGGTGTGGGTGGGGACGGGTCGAGCCACCACGGCGGCAATCCGGCACCGGGGCCACGTCGCGGTAATGATGGCGGTGGTGGCCCGGACAAATCTGTGCACTGCTCCTACGTTCGCAGCGACTACCAGTCTCCTGCCACGGGCGTGGCGGCGATTGCCTACCGGTCGCGAGGGGGGAGCGGTGCGGTGCGGGTGCAGCCGGCCGTGTTCCGGCGAGCGGCAGCGGACCCCGTACTCGGCCGGTCGGGTGCTTGGTACGTCTACCTATGCGAGGGAACGGGCGTCATTACTGCCGTTTACCACCCGCCGGTGTGGATCCCTGACGACTGGTCCGGCGAGGCACCGTCCGCGATGGAGCTGGCCGGGCAGGCGCGGGATCGGTTGGTCCTGCCCGTACCACGGATCGAGGCGAATCCGGCCGGCGACCAGCTGGTGAACCTGCCGACCTGGTTGTGGCTGGAGAGCGCCAGCTGGGGGGAACGGTCGGCGACGGTGGAGGTACCCGGCGTGTCGGTGACCGCGGTGGCGCGGCCAACCTCGGTGACCTGGTCGATGGGAGACGGCGTGTCGGTGACCTGCCCCGGACAAGGCACCCCGTTTCCGGTGGAGGGCGACCCGAAAGCGGAGTCTCCAGACTGCGGCCACACCTACCGCAACTCCTCAGCGGGTCAGCCAGGCCAGACGTTCCCGGTGACCGCGACAGTGCACTGGACGGTCACCTGGTCCGGGGCTGGCCAGAGCGGGACCTTCCCCGATCTGAAGACCTCGACGACCACGCAGTTCCGGGTGGCTGAGGCCCAGGCACTGGGCAAGACCACCGGCTGAGCTACGGGGATCTTCGCCCCGGCCCCCCAATACGTCACTGAAGCCGCTATGCGGCGAACTACCCCTCTGCCTGGAGATACCTGATGAGCACTACTGCGTGGCTGAACACGCGGCGAGGACCGGACACCGGCTCGCGGTTGCACCTGGATCGGCGCCGCAGCGTGCCGCACCTGCTGGTGGGCGCGTTGCTGGTGCTGGCTTGCGCGGCTGGTGTGGTGCTGTGGTCGTTGGCCGCGGGGCAGCGCCAGCGGGTGCTGGCCGTGGCTCGCCCGGTGCCGGTGGGTCATGTGCTGTCCACCGCCGACCTGCGTGAGGTGAGCATCGCCGCCGACCCGGGCGTGTCCACGGTGGCTGCCTCGCAGGCACCCGCAGTGGTTGGTCGGATGATGGCGACCAGCCTGCCCGCCGGGTCGCTGTTGAACCCTGAGGTGCTGGGGGCGGCGTTGGTTCCCGCTCCGGGGCAGGCGATCACCGCGCTGGCGCTGAAGGCGGGCGCGTTCCCACCTGAGTTGGCCCCGGGCGCTCGGGTGGCGGTGGTGCTCGTGCCCAGCCTCTTGAGCGCGGCGTGGCAGGCCACCGTGATCAGCGTGACCGGGCGGGCCGATGAGCAGACCACGGTCATCTCGCTCCAGCTCGCCGAGGCCGCTGCCCGCCAAGTCGCCGCGGTGCCCGCAGGGCAGCTATCGGTGGTCATGCTGCCGGGAGGCGATCAGTGATGTTGGTCGCGGTGTGCAGTCTCAAGGGCTCACCCGGGGTCACCACCTTTGCGGTGGCGCTAACCGCGCGCTGGCCAGGACAGGCCAGGTGCGTGCTGGTGGAGTGCGACCCCTCCGGGGGTGACGTGGCCACCCGCTTCGGGTTGACGTCCTCACCGGGCCTGGTGAGCTTGGCCGCTGCGGGGCGGCGCAGCAGCGATCCGGGGTTGCTGTGGCAGCACACGCAGGCCTTGCCTGGCGGGCTGCCGGTGGTGGCCGCTCCGCCGGGCGCGGACCAGGCGCTGGCCGCGGTGACCGCGCTGTTCCAGGAGGGTTCCGGCGGCACGGACGTGCTGCACCTGGCAGCCTCAGCGCCTGACACGGTGGTGATCGCTGACTGCGGCCGGGTGGACCCCACCTCCGCGGTGCTACCGATCGTGCGCTGCGCGAACGCGATGCTGCTGCTGAGCCGGGCCCACGCCGAGGACCTGGCGCACCTGGCCACCCGGCTGGACACGGTGGGTCGGTGGTCACCACGCCCTGGGCTGCTGTTAGTCGGCGCGGGTTATTCGACGGCTGAGGTCTCCCGCGAGCTGGGCGTGCCAGCGATGGGCCGGATTCCCGAGGACCGCCAGGCCGCGGCGGTGTTGTGCGGCCGGCCCGGTAGTCGCGGTGGATCGTCGCGCTCCGGGCTGGGTCAAAGCGCTCTCGCCGTCGCCCAGGGGCTGTCTGACCCGCGGCGCTGCAGCGCACCAGCAAGCCAACCCGTGCCGACGCCCCGTTCCGCACTGCTAGCGACCGCCGGGAGGCAACCATGACCGTGCCGACCACCACGGGTGGGGAAACCACGGCGGCGCTGGATCGGTTGCGGTGCCGGCTGCGCGAGGTGCTGGGCACCGAGTTCCCCAAACGGGTCGAGCTTGGAGTGGCGGTCACTCGCCAGGAGCGGGAAGCGCTGGCGGGGACGATCCTCGATGAGGCGGTGGCCGCGCACAGCGAAGACGAGCTGATGGCCAACCGTATGCTCCTCTCCAAGGACGCCGAACAGCGAGTGATCACTGAGGTGATCAACGAGGTGTTCGGGATGGCGGGGTTGCAACCGCTGCTGGACGACCCGGACGTAGAGACAATCAACGTCAACCGGTTCGACCGGGTGTTCGTCCAGTACCGCGACGGGCACCGGGCACAGGCCGCCCCCATCGCCGCCTCGAACGAGGAGCTGACCGATCTGGTGCGGACGCTGGCCGCCCGCGCCGGTGCTGAGGAACGCCGTTTCGACCGGGGTGCTCCGGCACTCAACCTGCAGCTCCCCGGTGGGGAGCGGCTGTTCGCGGTGATGGCGCTGACCTCCAATGGGTTCAGCGCGCTGTCGATCCGCCGGCACGGCTACCGCACTGTCACCCTGGGGCAGCTGCGCACCCTGGGCACCCTCGATGCGGGGTTGGAGCAGTTCCTGTGCGCGTTGGTCCGCTCCCGCAAGAACATCTTGATCACCGGAGGGACTGGGAGTGGAAAGACCACCCTCTTGCGCGCCCTAGCCTCGGAGATGGATCCGATGGAGCGGATCGTGACCATCGAGGACGCCTTCGAGCTCGGCCTGGACCTGGATCCCGCGCTGCACGCCGACGTGACCGCCTTGCAGGCTCGCGAGCCGAACATCGAGGGGGAGGGCGGCATCTCCCAAGCCGAGCTGGTCCGCTGGGCGCTGCGGATGAGCCCGGACCGGGTCATCGTCGGAGAGATCCGGGGACCGGAAGTGATCCCCATGTGCAACGCCATGAGCCAGGGCAACGACGGAT
>Ga0213881_10001181_pt1 | contig 13018 bp, 12 predicted proteins | sample BarmaccoBMER_R08_FD_160104 | JGI IMG/M metagenome (GOLD analysis project Ga0213881, IMG submission 160104) | Barbacenia macrantha exposed rock microbial communities from rupestrian grasslands, the National Park of Serra do Cipo, Brazil - ER_R08 ... | reverse complement strand
CATCAGCAGCGCGTAATCGCGTTTCTCGAGCGCGTTAAAAATGCCAGTGAGCGACGTCACCGAATCCGACTGGTGTCCGGCGCCTTTGAGCAGAATGCGCAGTGCCTCGAGCACGTCCGGTTGATCGTCCGCGATTAAAATTCTCGCCATGTCGTCTAATCTCGTTTGGAAACTGCTGGGGCAAAACCCGCAGCGCAGCCATTATGCCAGATAGCCGGGTTCCGCTTCAAAGCAGATGAAGAGAGAGACTTATCACGTAAACTGCAAGTCGTTAGTTCTTTGGCTCATCCCGCAAACGGGATTCATCCGTTCCGATTGCGGGACTGGGCGCAAACGGGGCGCGGCGTAGAATTGGCTTCCGGTGAATCAAATGCACGCGCCGGCACGAACGTCCCGCATCTCGCTGCTCACAGCCACGTGCATTGTCGTCGCGAACATGGTCGGCACCGGCGTCTTTACCAGCCTTGGCTTTCAGGTGGGCGATTTGCCGACCGGCTTTGCCATCGTCGCCCTGTGGGCAATCGGCGGCATCTGTGCGATGTGCGGCGCTCTTTGTTATGCCGAGCTCGGTGCCGCGCTGCCACGCTCCGGTGGCGAGTACAATCTGCTGCGCGAGATTTATCATCCCGCTGTCGGATTCATCGCCGGCTGGATTTCGGCCACGGTCGGGTTTGCCGCGCCAGTTGCGATTGCCGCCATGCCTTTCGGTACTTATCTGCACGGGCTTGCGCCGGCAATCGATCCGCTCTTTGCCGCGCTCGCGGCTGTTTTCGTCACCACCGCGGTGCTGTTGTGCAATTTGCGCATCGGCAGCGCGTTTCAAATCGGCTCGACGATTCTGAAAATCGCGCTGCTCCTGGTCATCATCGTAGCGGGATCAGCGGTGAAAAAAACGCAGCCGATTTCGTTTCTCCCGGTGAAAGGCGACTGGCATTTGATCGCGAGCGCGCCGTTCGCGATCAGTTTGTATTGGGTTATGTACGCGTACTCAGGCTGGAACGCGTCTACTTACATCACGAGCGAGTTGCGGCAGCCGCGGCGCAACATTCCGCTCTCGCTCGGATTCGGCACTGTGCTTGTGAGCGCGCTCTACATTTTCCTCAATGCTGTTTTCGTGCGCACGACCTCGGCGGCGGAGATGGTCGGAAAACAGGAAGTCGCTCTGATCGCCGGCACCCACATTTTCGGTGTTACGGGCGGGAGAGTGATGGCGGCCTGTATTTGTGTCGGGCTCATTTCGACGGTGAGTGCAATGATGTGGATCGGACCGCGGGTGACGGCGACCATGGGCGAAGATTTCGCCGTACTCAGGTGGTTGTCAGCGCGAACGCGCGGTGGCGTTCCCGCTCGCGCCATTGTCGCGCAGTGGCTGGTCGTCAATGTGATGCTGCTAAGCGCGAGCTTTCAAAGCGTGGTCAATTACGTGCAATTCAGTCTCACACTTTGTTCGGCGCTCACTGTACTCGGGGTTTTCGTGCTGCGCTGGCGCCGGCCAGATTTGCCGCGCCCTTTTCGCGCGTGGGGTTATCCGGTGACGCCGCTCATTTTTCTGCTGATCAGCGGCTGGATGTTGTGGCACCTGCTGGCGGAGGCAGCGACGCGCACGCCATCGCTGCTCGGCCTGGCAACTGCTCTTTCCGGTTTGCTGATCTATTTCATTTCGCCGCGAACCACGAGTACGTGAAAACAGCCTGGCTATTTCTCGTTAGTTGCTTCTTTGGCGCGGCAACATTTGCCCAGCAGGACGCGCCGGTCACAGGCGCGCCGGCAGCAGCAGCAGCTCCGCCAAGTCTCACCGATACGGCCCGTTTTCTGGCGGGGATGCCGGTCACGGGCGCGTTAGAGCCGCTGAAGCATGACCCCGTCTGGCAGGAACACGCCAAAGCGATGGAGGAAGCGTGGGGCCGCAAACAACGCCGGCAAATCACGCCTATTCGCCAGTGGATGCTCGCGAACGTGCCGGAATTTCATCGCAGCACCGACACGATGTACTACATGTTCAGCGGGCCGGATTTTCTTTACGGCAACCTCTTTTTTCCACTCGCGCACACTTACATTCTCGCCGGGCTTGAGCCGGTCGGGAATGTGCCCGATGTGATGCAATTGCCCGCTGCCATGCTCGGCGCCGATCTGCTCGCCCTCCGCAATTCGATGAATTCGATTCTGCGCTTCCAGTACTTCATCACCAAGGACATGCGCGCTGATCTGGGGCGGGGGAACGTCAGTGGTACTCTGCCCATTCTCTACGTGTTCCTGGCGCGACTCGGCTACACCATCGACGACGTAACCTACGTGAAATCGCCGGCTGACGGCGTGAAGATCACGTTTACCGGCGGTGATCAACCGCAGACGCTGTACTATTTCAAAACCGATCTCTCGGGCGGGAACAGCGCGTTTCTGCGCTGGTGCGCGGCGCGCGGCCCGGGGTTGAGCCTGCTCAAAGCCGCATCGTTCCTCATGCACGGCGACGGCTTTTCCGGCGTGCGCAATTTCCTGCTGCAAAACAGCAGGGTCATCATTCAGGACGATTCTGGAATCCCGCTGCGCGCGTTTCCGAAGGGCTGGACGGTGAACTGCTACGGCCGCTACGTGCCGCATGGGGATGAATTCGCGAAGTACTACCAGCCGGACCTCGCCGCTCTCTACGCGCAGGATCCGGTGCCGGCGCCGCTCGGCTTCGCCTTTGGTTACCACTGGCAGCCGGCCGATGGAATGTTGATGGTGGCGACGCCCCGCCCGCGCCAGCCGCTCCGTGCCTTACCCGTGGAGGAGCAGCCGCAAAAAGGTGCCGTCAGAAAATGAGCCGCCATCGCCCTGCCGGACGACGATGAGCCGCAAGGACGGAACCACGTAAAGCCGCTGGTGTCCCGATCCGATGCACGCGACGAGATCGCGAGGCGCGTCACGGCAAAGGCAGGCGTTGCGCCAGTCCGACGCGCTCCAGTGAGCGTCGATCGCGCGTTCCACGTCGATCTCGCGGCCTGAGGGCGCGGCGCGATTGTTCCACCACCCGAAACCGAACATCGGGTTCGCCGCGGATCCGCGCCAGCATTGCGCCAGCCATTGTTGTGAGATTACCGGTGAGCCGTTGTGCAACACCAGCGCACCCAGCTTCGCCCAATCGCGCGCAGTGAGAACAAACCCAGAGGCGAGCAGCGGATTGCCGGCGCGATCTGGCAGGTAACGCTGGGCCCCGAGCCCGAGTTTTCCCAGCACTCTGCGCTCGAGATAGCGCATCGGCGATTCGCTGTGCAGCTTCGTCTTGAGTACACGATGGAAAACTTGGAGCGAGGCTGGCCCGTAGATGAAGGCGGCGCCGGGCCTCGCGAGCAGTGGGGCGTGGATCGCGATGGCATCGCGGTCCCCCGGTTCGGATTGCTGGAGCATGAATTCGGGGGTGAGGCCGGAATCGAAATTCAGCAACTGGCGAATGGTGATGCGCGACTTGGCGGCGTCTTTACGCCAGGCGGTGATCGTGTTCGCGACCGGTTCATCGAGATCAAGAATACTATCCTGCGCTGCGGCGAGAGCGGCGAGATTCCAAAACGCTTTTGTGCCGCTGTAAATCCGCAGCTCAATCTCCGCTGTCGCACCGCCAGAGTACTCTTCGAGCAAAGTACGGCCGTCTTGCACGACCAGGAATGAAAGGCCGCGATGAAAGGCTGAGTACTGCGCGGCGCTGCGCAACGCGGGAAGGCGTAGCTGACCCAGTGCGGTGCCGCAAAGGGCAAACGTGAGCAGCAGCGCAGCGCGTAATTTGTCAGCCATCCAGCGAATATCGCCCGAGATATTGCTCAAACCTATCGCCGAGCTGCTGGCGCAACATTTCGCAGATGGCGGCGCGTTGTCTTCGTTTCAGTTGCGGGCGTTCACGCTTGCCGAACAACCCGTGAGTACCGCGGTACCACTCGCGCGAAGCGGCAATCAGCGCGGCGAAGTCGTAGTCCCGGTTGGCGATATCGATCCCAAAGAAGCGCAGAAACTCGAATGTTCCGGTTTCATCGTTCACAAAATCCTCGAAATAGAAAACGCCTTTGCGCGCCTGCACGAGCCGGTCGAACTCAAGAATGTTCACGCTGTACGCCGTAAATTTCCCGAGCGCTTTTTTGAAGTTCATGTCGGCGCGGCCGAGATAATGCGAGGTGAAACAATCAAGCGGATCGCGCAGCAACACGGCGACGCGCTGGTAAATCTCGGCGCCGTTGCTGTCGTACAAACCGGCGTAATCAGTGCGGATGGTGCCGCGGCGCACGTCATGGGCGCGGTCGAACAATACCGGCCCGCTCTCGATCAGTTGTGGCCGGCCCGGTGTGCGTATCCCGCTGAAGTACTCGGTGCAATGGCGCAGCCAGTTCAACCCGCTGCGCTGAAATGAGATGACCAGAAAGCGCGCAGCCATTCCATCTCACACCCACAAAGTGCGATCAAAGCTGCGGTACTGGATCGCTTCGCTGACGTGTTCGGAGGTAATCTGTTCCGAGCCGCCGAGATCAGCAACGGTGCGCGCCACCTTCAGGATTCGATCATAAGCGCGCGCGCTCAGGTTCAGCTCGCTCATGGCCACCCGGATGAGCTCCTGCGATTCCACATCAAGTTTGCAGAATTGCTTCAGCTGCTTCGTGCCCATGCGCGCGTTGCAGTTTGTCTGCGCGTGATTGGCGAACCGCGCCAGCTGGCGTTTGCGTGCGCTACTCACCCGGTCGCGAATTGTGCTTGATGCTTCTTCGACGCGTTCGCTGGAAATGTCGCGGTACTCAACCGAAGGGACCTCGATGTGGAGATCAATGCGATCGAGCAGCGGCCCGGAAATTCGCTGTCGATAACGCTGCACCTGCACCGGGCCGCAGCGGCATTCCCGTTTCAGGTCGCCGAAGTACCCGCACGGGCAGGGATTCATCGCCGCGACGAGCATGAACTCACTCGGGAACGTGACGGTGCCGGCAGCGCGCGAAACTGTGACGCGGCCGTCCTCCAGCGGCTGGCGCATGACTTCGAGGGTGGAGCGGTGAAACTCCGGCAGCTCATCCAGAAAAAGTACGCCGTTGTGCGCCAGACTCACTTCGCCGGGATTTGGAATCGCGCCGCCGCCGAGCAAACCGATGTCGCTGATGGTGTGATGCGGCGAGCGAAACGGGCGCGTGGCGACAAACGATTGTTCAGCCGTGAGCAGGCCGGCGATGCTGTGAATTTTCGTGGTGGCGATCGCTTCCTCGACGGACATCGGCGGAATGATGGTGGCGATGCGTTTGGACAGCATCGACTTGCCCGATCCGGGCGGCCCGACCATGAGAATGTTGTGACCGCCGGCGACAGCGACTTCCAGCGCGCGCTTGACGTGCGCCTGGCCTTTCACATCGCTGAAATCGACCTCGTAGCTTTGATGATTAGCGAAAAATTTCTCCAGGTTCCCGCGAACCGGCGTGAGAGTGCACTCGCCGCGCAGAAATGAGAATGTCTCGCGCAAATTGCGCACGCCGTACACCGCGATGCCGCGCACCATGGCAGCCTCCTGCGCGTTCGCTTCGGGAACGAACAGCCCCTTTTTGCCGCGCTTACGCGCTTCGATCGCCACCGGCAGCACGCCTTTCACCGCGCGCACACTGCCGTCGAGCGCCAGCTCGCCGACGAAGCTGTACTCGGCGAAGGCTGAAGTATCCGCCTCTTCGCTGCACGCAATCATCCCGAGGGCAATCGGCAGATCGAAGCTCGGACCTTCTTTTTTTATGTCGGCCGGTGCGAGGTTTACCGTGGTACGCCCACGGGGCCAGAAGTAGCCGCTGTTTGCGATCGCGGTGGTGACGCGGTCTTTGCTTTCCTTGACCGCAGTGTCGGGTAATCCGACGACAACGATGGCCGGTAATCCGCCGGCAGCGTTGACCTCGATCTCGACTTCGTAGGCATCGACGCCGAAGACTGCGGCGGAATAAATCTTGGCGAGCATCGGGACGAGAAGTTGGCGAAGAAATTCGAAGCGGAAAGCCGGAATTGGGCTCCGCTACGATGTATGCAGCAACTGCGCGGTGTCGCAGTTCGCGTTTACGGCGAGGACGCGCAGCCAGTCGTCCCCGAGCTCGAACGCACTGATCGAGGCCGAATCAATTTTGATGCGCTGAAAGAGATCGAGCGGCACGCCGAGTACGAACGCCATGGTGGCGCGGATGACGTCGCCGTGACTGAAGATCGCAGCAAAGTGGTGCTGCCGTGAAATATCGCGCAATTTGCGAACAACTCGCGCTTGTACTTCAATCATCATCTCTCCATCCGGCGGCGCGGAGAAGCTGCGGAATGAATTCCAAACCTGGAACTCGCGGTCACGTCGCAGGTCGGCGAAGGCGCAGTTTGTCCAATCGGCAAACTGGATCTCGTTAAATTCGTCGGCGATTTGCAGCGGCAGATTCGTGCGTGCGCAGAGCGGCTGGGCGGTTTCGCAGGCGCGCTCGAGCGGGCCGGCGTAGATGGCGTCAATAGGCAAACCGGCCAGACGTTCGGCGACTTTGCGCGCCTGCTCGCGACCAGCTTCGTTCAGGTGCACACCTGGCTGCCGGCCGGCGACGCGCGAACTGATCAGGTCGTTCTCGCCATGCCGCACGAGTACAAAGGTCGTCACGCAGCTTTTAAGTTGTGCAGGGCAGGCTGGAAACGTGCACTGCCGGCGCATAGCGCTCGGTCATGCGCGCGCAGAATTCCGCGAACTCCTCGTTCACCAGCGGCGGGCTGGTATGGTGCGGCGCGATGCCGCGATGCTCCGGGGTAAAGCAAAATGTCAGCGTAAGATCGAACTCAGCGAGCGTTTGCATCTGCCGGTCGAACCATTGCTGCGCGTGCGGGCGAAAACTATCCGCCCAGCTTAAACCGGTGCGCAGGTAGGTTACGCCGAGGTCGCGCATCCATTTCACCGCGTCGTCCAACCGGTGGTCCTCGAAATGGAACCACTGGCAGAGCCCGATCTCGGGCGTGAACTCAGGGAAAATTTTTGCCGCGCGTTTCGGCGTGCCGTCCTCGCGAAGCAAGCCCATGTGGAAATGGCGATAGTACGACGAGCCTTCCGCTTCACGGTGACGTGTCGTCGCCGGCCATGCTTTCGGCAGATCATAAAGCGAATACCAATGAATGCGCGGCGCGCGACCGATGAGCAGCTCGGCCGTCCTGCGCAATCCAAACTCCTGTACTTCTTCAGCGCCAAACGTCGAGATTCCTACTTCGCTCACCCACACCGGCAGATCGGTCACCGCCTGAATCTCCTCCAGCCGCGCCGGCCATTGGTCCAGCATCCAGTTGTTCCAATCGAGCGGAAATCCGTGCACGGCGACCGCGTTCAATTGCTCGATCACGCCGAACTTTTGCATGCGGCGGATGAAGGCCGCGTCGATGGGCGAAATGCCGCCGAGCACGCGCGGCAACTCCGGGTTTACCTGCGCGACAGCGTTCGCGGCCAGCTTCGTCATGTCGGCAAAACGGCGCCACTCGGGATCGATCTCCGGGTCCCAGTGCGACTTATTGTTCGGCTCGTTCCAGAACATCACCGCCTCAACCATGCGTCGCTCCTTTCTCTGGGATGACGGTCATAGCGATTCGAGCGCCGGTACTTCCGTGACGCGGCAGACGAACACTTCACGTTCCGGATGTTGAATGATGCGAAAACCGGAGCTGCGCAGCATCGCTTCCACGCAGGCGCGATTCGGGATCCACCAATTCGTCGGATCCCCGGCGTACTTTTTTTCGATGAAGTACATCCGGGGAAATTCCGGGCGATCAAACATTTCCGTCTGCCAGAAGGTGTAATCGTTCGCCACCGGCATGGCTTGATCGCTGCCGCGCTGCATCGATTGGAAGACGAACAAGTCGCGCGCGACATGCTCGCGGATCAGGTCAAGCGCGAGCAGGGGATGGCGCAGATGGTAAAGTACGCCCATGAAGAGGACGACGTCGAACGTCTCGCGGAGTTGCGCGACGTCATAAACCGAAAGCTGGCGAAACTCGATTTCTGCCTCGAGCGTCTCGGCCACGAAACGCGCCTGCCGCAGATAATGCTCCTCGTAATCAACGCCGAGCACGCGGGCCGCGCCGCGCCGCTTCATCTCGATGCTGTAAAAGCCGGCGTTGCATCCGATATCGAGTACGCTCTTTCCGGTAAGATCATCCGGTATCGCGTGCGCAAACTCACGCCACTTCAGCGCCGGGTAATCGCCCAGGAAATGAGACGGCGCCGTCGGCACACCGTGCAGCTCGATGTTTTGAAACCATGGGGCGAGCTCATCGACGCGGCGTTGCAGATCGCTCGCTTCGAGGGTAGCGCTCATACCGCGACCTCCGCCCGCTTGGAGTCGCGTCGCTCGGTTAAAAGCCGGATGGCATTCCGGTAACCGTCCAGCGTTCCCACGTCCACGTACGACTCGCCGCCGCGGACGCCGAGCGCCGCGCCGCCGCGCGCGAGCCAGGCGTTCACCAGCGTGCCGAAGTACTCGTCTTTTTTTTCCCGCGAAAGCCAGAGCTGATGCAGTTGATGGAACACAACGCCGGGCATTTTGAATGCGCCCCAAACCCAGTGCGATTTCCAGTTGTGCTGTTTCACTTGTACTTCGCGAACGCGCCCCGCATCATCGATCACAACGACATCGAAAAACTCGGGGTGCTCGACCGGAAAAAGGAGAAACGCGAGCTGGTCATCGGGTAGTATTTTCAATCCGGTTTCTGGGAACCAGATGGTGTCGGGCAGACCGATCGCGACATTCTCGCGCGGGTTAACCACAGGCACGGCACGGAAAATCGCGTCGCAAAGTCCAGCGGGATTGGGCTGCACTACGAAAATCGCGCTCGTGCCTTCGATGTCGCTGTAGTACTCGAGAATGTCCGATTTACCTGCGCCGATGACGAAGCAGATTTTGTCCGCGCCTGCGACGCGCAACCGTTCGACGAGATATTCGCTCACCGCGCGCGGCCGCTCGATTTCACCGTCGAGTCGACCGCCGACTGGCAGCAATTCTTTCGAAAACGCGAGTGGCTGAATTCTGCTGCCCGAGCCGGCGGCTGGAATAATCCCGAGCATCTCAGACCTCCAGCGGCTGCAGCGTTCGCGCGCTGGTCAGCAACTGTTCAAACTCGGTGGCGCGATGAGCGGCAGTGTGCTGCGCCAGTACTCGGTCACGCGCGGCGGCGGCAATCTGCCGCAGCTCCGCCTCGTTTCGCTCCAAGGCGGCGATTACATCGCCCGAATTTTGCGCGATGAGGATTTCTTCGCCCGGCGCGAAAAATTCGTCGAGTCCTTCCCACCAATCACTGATCAGCGGTGTTCCGCACGCGGCAGCTTCAAACAGCCGGCCTGATGGACACCAGCCCATCTCGCGCATGGAAGCGCGGGTCACGTTCAGGGTCAGGCGCGAAGAACAGAAAAATGCGGGATGCTGCGCTGGCGCGAGATGTTGCAGAAAGAAAATGTTCGGCGTCCAGGGAAACTCGGGCGGGTATTGTGCGCCGCCGATGACGAAGCGGCGCTGCGGCAACTCGCGGGCGGGTTTGATGAACAACTCGTGCAACGTATCCTGCCGGTCCGCCGCGAAAGTACCCAGATAAGAAAGCTCGGAGCGAAACTCCTCCCGCGTACTCACGGGGTGGTGAACCGCGGGATCGACGCTCCCGTAAAGCGCCGCCGCGGCGCGCGCGCCGAGCTTTTGCTGGAGCGCGGTCAGCGCGCCGCCGCCGGTGAAACTGAGCGCGAGATCGAAATCGGCCAGCCCGTTCTCGGGAATGTAATTGAGCGATTCACCCGCGGCCAGGCGCGCCAGCGTGACCGGGGTATCGAGATCGTAAAAAACGCGCAGCGCTGCTGAGGCGCAGACGAGCTCGGACGCAGCCATGCCGTCGGGGCAATAGGATGTGACAATGGCAACATCAGCGTCGCGCATGCTGGCGGATGCGCTATATGGGTCCCACTCGTCGTACAAGACGAGCGTGCCGCCAGCCAGCTCGTGCAAATCTCGATGCGCCGCGTAGTACGGCACGTCGCGCTCAAAGAATGTGATGTCGTGCCCGCGCGCGATCGTCTCCCGCAACAGTCCGCGCCAGATGGTCGCGTGACCGTTGCCCCAGGAAGAACTGATCGTCAGCCCGAAAATGACGATCTTCATTGTTTCGAGCGCGCTTTTTTCCTGCGCTTTGCCGCGCGGCCGTTGCTGACGAACTCCGCCACTTTCTCGCGCGCTTCATCGTCCGTGAATTGCACCGGTGGCGATTTCATAAAGTACGCCGAAGGGCCGATGAGCGCGCCGCCGATTTTGCGGTCCAGCGCAATCCTGGCGCAGCGGATTGCATCGATGACGACACCGGCGGAATTGGGCGAATCCCACACCTCCAGCTTAAGCTCGCAATGGAGCGGCACATTTCCGAATGTCGTGCCTTCCATGCGGATGTAGCACCATTTGCGATCGCCCAGCCACGGCACATGATCGCTCGGGCCGACGTGCACGTTTTCCGCCGGCAAAGCGTGACCGAGCTGGCTCGTGACCGCTTGCGTTTTGGAAATCTTCTTCGACTCGAGCCGATCCCGCTCGAGCATGTTCAGGAAATCAGTGTTGCCGCCGAAGTTGAGCTGGTAAGTACGGTCGAGCCGCACACCGCGATCGCGAAAAAGATTTGTGAGTACGCGATGCGCAATGGTCGCGCCGACTTGTGATTTGATGTCGTCGCCGATGATCGGCAGCCCGCGTTCCTCAAACCGTCGTTGCCAGTACGGTTGCGAGGCGATGAATACGGGAATGCAATTCACAAAAGCGCATCCGGCATCCAACACCTGCTCGACGTACCACTTGGTCGCCATCTCGGAACCAACCGGCAAGTACGAGATGACCACATCTGTCTCAGTGCGCTTGAGAATGCCGACGATGTCATCGGTAGAGCCTGGCGATTTTTTCACCACGCCTTCCAGGTACTTACCAATTCCATCGTGTGTCATGCCGCGGTGCACGCGCACGCCGAGTGGAGGTACGTCGGCGAACTTGATGGTGTTGTTCGGCGCGGCGAAGATCGCTTCCCCCAGATCACGTCCGACTTTGTTGACGTTGATATCAAAGGCTGCGCTAAACTCGATATCTCGGACGTGGTAACCGCCGAGGTTCACGTTCATCAAACCCGGCACGTCATCTTCCTCGGACGCGTTTCGGTAAAACTGCACGCCTTGCACGAGTGACGAAGCGCAATTTCCTACTCCAATTATCGCCACACGAATCATGATGGAACTCCTTCCAATTTACGCGCGACATCGCCGGCAGCGACGCACGCAATCATCTGCTCCAGCTCGGCCGCGCGATGTGCTGCGGTGTGGTCCGCGAGGACGCGTTCGCGCGCGCGATGCCCAACGGCCGCGGCCGTTTCCGCCGGAGTACTCCGCAGAATAGCAAGCACGTCATCGCCCGAGCTGGCCGTGAAAATTTCGCGTCCCGGCGCGAAGAAATCAGGCAAGCCCGGCCATTCGTCGCTGATGATGGGCACTGCGCAGGCCGCCGCCTCAAAGAGCCGCACACTTGGCGACCAGCCGGCGGTGACCATCGCCGCGCGGGTGATATTGAGCGTAAACCGCTGCGAGTTATAAAAAGACCGATGCAGCGCCGGTTCCAGGTGCTGAGTACGCTGCACATTGGCCGGCCACGAAATCTGCTCGGGATACTGCGGGCCCGCGACCACAAAGTGTTCGCCCGGCATCGTCTCCGCGACATCCATCAGCAAACGCCGAAGCGCGGGCTGCCGGTCATCGCTGTAGGTGCCGAGGTAACCGAGCAGCCATTTTTTCGCTGGGGGCTCCGGAAAGTACGCATCGGGATCGACCGAGCAGTAAAGTGCGCGAGCGCGCTGGGCTCCATATTGTCGCTCGATCCGGCGCAATGTCGGGCCGCCGGTGAATGAAAGGTAAAGGTCGAACACTGGAATCACGTCCGCCGAGATGTAGTCGCAATCACCGCGGGCCAGGTTCGAAAGCGTGACTGGAGTATCGATGTCGTAGAACGCCGTCACGCCATCAGCGATGCGGGTGATCCATCGCGCGATGGCGATTCCTTCCGGCACAAACGAGCCGAGCATGACAAAATCCGCGTGTGCAATCTCGCGCGCGAAATTCCCCTTCAGCTCGGCGAGGCTGTGATAGATGGACGTTTCGCAAAAGTCCGGCTGAGGCATGTCGCGATTGTCGGCATACCAGGGCTGATCGCGTTCGAGGAAAAGAATATCGTGGCCGCTGCGGGCGAGAGTACGGAGTAATCCCCGGTAAGTGGTGGCATGGCCGTTTCCCCACGAAGAGGTGAGCGACAGACCAAGGACGACAATTCTCATCGGGCGTACTCTCCTTGCAAAATCCCGTCGAACTCTTCGGCGCGATGCGCGTACGTGTGCTGCGCCAAAGCCCGGCGGTATGCCGCCCGGCCGATTTTGCGGGCACGAATCGCATCGATGTTCTGCATGTGCGCGGCCACTTCGTCGCCGTTCCGCGCCGATAGAATCTCTTCGTCTGGTTCAAAGAAGAAATCGATCCCTTCCCAGTAATCGGTGATGAGACAAGCGCCGGCGCCGGCTGCTTCGAAGACACGCGTGGCCGGGGAGAATCCGTACCGCGCCATGCTGGCGCGCGAGATGTTCAGGAGCATGCGCGGCGTGCAGTTGAACGCGTTGTGATCGGCAGTGTAAACGTGCCCGATGTTTCGCACGTTGGCCGGCAGCGGTTTCGTGTCCCAGCCGATTCCACCGAGCAGGAACTTCTGATCGGGCAATTGCGTTGCCGCATTCAAAAAAAATTCCTCCACGCGCGCTTCACGGTCGGGCAGACGGTGACCGAGGAAACCGAGACCAGCCGTGAAATCCGGGTTCGGCGGAACGGGATGATGCGTCTCCGGGTCAACGCCATTATAAATGGGTACGCAAAGCTGCGCGCCTAACGACTCGTAGCCGCGCACCACCGGTGGCCCGCCGCCGTAGGTAAAAATGAAATCGTATCGCGGAATGCATTCCAGGAATGGATCGGCGGGCTTGTGCTCGA
>Ga0213881_10001180_pt1 | contig 13025 bp, 15 predicted proteins | sample BarmaccoBMER_R08_FD_160104 | JGI IMG/M metagenome (GOLD analysis project Ga0213881, IMG submission 160104) | Barbacenia macrantha exposed rock microbial communities from rupestrian grasslands, the National Park of Serra do Cipo, Brazil - ER_R08 ... | reverse complement strand
GCACTTTTAGCACGGCAAAAATGTATGACAAATTAGAGCAATAATTGCAATAGTCCCTAGACAAGTCTCTTTGAGCATATACTCCACATTCACATTGATGGACTCGCTCTTTGAGTTTTTTCTTCTTGACGAAGTCAACGTTCTTCTGCCGTGGCACGGCAGAAGAACGTTGACCGAAAACTGGGATACAAGCCCCGTCGTGAACGACGGCTTTGCTGGATTCTCAATGTACTGCTTAATCTTTTCAAAATGCACTTCAGTTGCATCTGCCGCATGTGCATCCTCCTGGTGGTACAAGACAGATGCCTAAAAGTGGTGCCACCCTTGTTATTATGAACACCACTAAACGCATAGCTACGCTCAATCGCATTCGTCAACTCAGTCGCCTGACGGACACAGCCTTCAAGATTCCAGGAACAGGCTTCCGCATTGGCATAGACCCAATTATTGGTCTGATTCCAGGGGGTGGCGACCTAATCAGTACAGCATTTTCAGCTTACATCATCTTTTTAGCCGCTAGTTTCGATATACCACGTCGAGACTTAGCGAAGATGCTCTTCAACGTTGCACTGGAAGCAGTTGTCGGCACAGTACCTCTAGTGGGTGACTTGTTTGATGCTTTCTACAAATCCAACATTCGCAATTTGGCACTTTTAGAGCAACATCTTACAAGAGTTGAACCAGAACTGGAAGAAGTTGCCTCGGCGGAATCAACGCTCGCGACGAGCACAATCTCAAATCTCGCTCAGCCAATCTCGTCTAGATAGATCTCCCGGAGGCTAGGCTGAGATGACTCATTACTCACAAGGCAAGCCGTCATGCTGCATCGGAAGAGCCCGGAGGGGCTGATTTGCATCACACAACCGCTCCACGCCCAGGTTTCCGGTCAGCTAGCTCGTGCTTGGGGTAATGAAGACTTTGGTCATTTCGTTCCCTCACAGGAGGTTTGTGTAGCTGCCGAACAACATGATATCGGCTGGCTGTGGTGGGAAGCTGCGCCCACCCTGAACCCGCATTCCGGCTATCCTCATCAGTTCACGGAACTCCCGACAGAAGTCCATGTCGGTATCTGGGTGGGAGCTAAACAACTGGCGCTGCCACTAGGAAGATATGTGGCGCTGCTCGTCTCAATGCATGGCACTGGCTTATACGAGCGCTTTACTAGATGGCAGAACTCACCAAAGGCTATTCAAATCGTGCAGGACTTCCTGAAACGCGAGTATACCTTCCAATCACAGCTCATTGCTAGCCTGAGAAATGACTCATATTATGCACCTTATGTAATGCCAGAAGTCATAGGGCGCAACCGACAACTGGTAGCAATATGGGATGCTCTCTCAATAATTCTGTGCCAGGGCTTCCAGGGAGAGCAGCAAGTGAATCAGGTGCCAACGGCGTCAGGTGCAACAAAACTAACATTAACCGCAGAAGAAGATAACCCGTTCCAGATCGCGGTGTCTCCCTGGCCGTTTCAGCAGACTCAGGTGACGTTAACATATGAAGGACATCTGCTGCACGAAACCTTTACAGATGAGACGGCAATGCGAGAGGCTCTTAGGGGTGATTCTTGGAGAACAATTAGCACGACTTTGAAACCGATGTATTGACGAAGTCTTTAGCGTTGCTCCCGGAGGGAACTTCCGGGAGAACGTTGACATCCTCTCGATCATCAAACCATGGCAAATATCTGTTGTAAAAGACCGCCTATCTCATTGATAGCAGCGGTCTTTTTACAATTGATTGACCTGAGATAAAACTATCCGGTTTACCTACTCCCTACTCCTATTTACAAAGCACCTCACAAAGAGGAACCTAAGCCCGCGTAGGCACCGTAGAAGAATATACCCAGCACAGCAATCAAGCCCAGTCCAGCAATCGTAGCAACAATCCACAAAGGAATTCTTCCAGTTCCAGACACAGCGTTTACCTCCTCCCTTAACAATCAGTCAACTTGATTAAATCAGCAAAGATGAAATCAATCCGCTCTAGTTCCAGTTAGTTAAAGAAATAACTGGAGAATAGTATGCCCAGGACAAAAACGAGGAGTAGTCCTAGGAAAAGTGAAGTCCGATTGAGTTCAACCGGTTGGTTATTCGGATTAGGCAATCTTGTTGGCATTAGTTTCTCCTAGCGTTGAATAAACTGCATGGCAGCGATCGCACCTAAAAAGAAGACGGTCGGCACAGCCAGAGTATGGACTGCTAGCCATCTCACGGTAAAAATCGGATATTGAACTGGCTGATTAATGTTTCTGCTCGTGTTGGTCATGATGTCAACTACTTACTCGTAAACTGGTCGATTTGTTGTTTGCCTTCAAAGCGGTCTTTCACGATGGGCAATTCTTGCCGGGTTTGCGTGTAATACTCATTCGGGCGGGGTGTCCCAAACGCGTCATAGGCTAAACCCGTACTCACAAATAGCCAACCCGCGATAAATAAGGCTGGGATAGTGATACTATGAATCACCCAATAACGAACGCTGGTGATAATATCCGAGAACGGACGCTCTCCGGTGTTACCCGACATTAGATTCCTCCTGATAACAATTATTGCTTTCTTCAATCATTATCCTATTAAACCTTAGTCCAGGCACAGATCAGGCACTTTTTCCTGAGAGAAGGATAGATTGCTGCAACATTTCTTTACAAAAAGGGGGTAGAGACCTTTTTTCCTCATCCCGTGTTATGCAGCAGCGACTGGTGCTTGATATTTCAGCAGAGTTCCTCTCTGCCCAATGATAAATCCTTGTTCCGGCGTGATAAAAATGACCCTGTATAGGTTAGATGCGACATCTTCAACTGCACGGTCTTTTTCCCAAGTCTTGCCACCATCTAAACTCCGTAGCAAATTACCGCTACCGCCACTAACCCAAATCTCGTTTGGTGTCCGGTATGCCAAATCTAGTAAGCCCCAACTCGTAGAAAACTCTGGATACTGAGGCTTTTCCCACTCATCGGGATTCTCTAGGCTAGTGAACTGAACTTGACCACCCCTCGCTAGCATCCAGAGTCGCCCGTCTTGACCAAAACCCATATTTTGCACTCGTCGAGAGCTATTACGTTGATGCGGTTCCCAGGCATCCTGTCCTGGTTCCCAAGTCGAGTAAAAATTTCCCCTAGCTGAAACTGCTATATACTTACCTTCTGGGGACCGAGCAATATTCCGCAGCACCCCGACGGCTTCCTGTACCATTGCCTTCCAAGTTTTGCCACCGTCTGTTGTCCGATAGATAGCTCCTACATCAGTCGTCATCTCAGCTGACTGTGGACCTAACGCCGTGATAGTTTTGGGGTTACCTGGTAACTTGGCACTCAGAGGAATCTGCGTCCACGAACGACCCCCATCATGAGAATGCAGCAAAATAGCTGGCTCTCCCGTAACCCAACCCTCAGAACCAGCAAAACTGACAGAAGAAAAAATATACTTTTGGTCTCCCAGGTCTAGTTTGGTAGGTTGCCAAGTTTTGCCTCCATCTGTTGTTTCCAGGAGCGTTGAGTCGTTACCTACTAGCCAGCCGTGCTGGTGGTCACTGGTAAAGCTGATATCTTGCAGGTTAGCCTTTGTCGGCAGAGTAACAGCTTGCCATGGGTTATCACTGAGAGAGGTAACCTGACTGCAGCCAACGCACAACACGACAGCCAATAATACACCGACAATCCGTTGCCAAAATTTAAAATGTGAATGCATACATGAAATGGAGCAAGCCCTAAGAAGGTTTTTATTGTAAGCCGTAAAGACTCATGAACAGCAAGAAGCCAAGACCCAAAGCACCAAAAATCAGAATATTCTTCTGACCTGGCGTTAGCCGATTAACACCGAAACCGTAGCCGAGATTTTCTTGAAAACCAGATGCCTTTCCTTGAGGACCAATATTTTCGAACTGAGCAGTTCTAGCACCACAAACCGGACATTTCCAACTAGAGGGTAGTTTAGCAAAAGGCGTTCCTGGAGGAACCTGAGACTTGCTATCTCCCTTATCTGGTTCATAGATATAGCCACAGGCGCGGCATTCATAGCGGTCTAGGACATCGGTCTCAACAGCTGGATCGCTCATAGTTCAATAAAAAATAGGATTGGTAAAGCTTAAATATCTATTAAAAATTATTGCACATGTTAGCGAGACACAGAACAGGGTGTGGGTGTGGAGTATGGAGATAGATTTGATACCCACATCCCATAGAGTACCTGCACCTAGATTGCTCCATGCGGTTTCCCCACACCCTGCTTCTTGTAAAAACAGGGTAGATATAATGTAGAAATAAGTAACAGAACTTTTACGCCGGGAGCGGTAGATATTTATTGTGTTTGTTCTCAGCGGCTACGAGTACCTTCTAGGTTTCTTACTAGTGTGCAGCTTGGTGCCTGCCCTAGCTCTTTCAGCATCCAAGCTGCTGCGACCAAGCGGTCGCGGTCCAGAGCGGCGCATAACTTATGAATCTGGCATGGAACCAATTGGCGGAGCCTGGATTCAATTTAACATTCGCTACTACATGTTTGCCTTGATCTTTGTCATATTTGATGTGGAAACGGTGTTTTTATACCCTTGGGCTGTTGCCTTCCACCTCCTGGGACTCTTGGCATTTGTGGAAGCCCTGATTTTTATCGCAATTCTTGTCGTTGCCCTTGTCTACGCGTGGCGTAAAGGAGCCCTTGAATGGTCATGAACAATAGTCCAACAGAGCAGCAAGAACGGATTATCAACCCGATCGAGCGCCCCATGGTCACGAATGACCTCTCAGAGAACGTGATCCTGACCACAGTTGACGATCTCTACAACTGGTCACGCCTTTCAAGCCTGTGGCCCTTGCTGTTTGGAACAGCCTGCTGTTTTATTGAGTTTGCAGCGCTAATCGGTTCTCGGTTTGATTTTGACCGATTTGGTCTAGTTCCCCGTTCTAGTCCCCGGCAAGCAGACTTAATCATTACGGCTGGAACAATCACTACGAAGATGGCACCGCAACTAGTACGTTTGTATGAGCAGATGCCAGATCCGAAGTATGTCATCGCTATGGGTGCCTGCACGATCACTGGTGGCATGTTCAGTGTTGATTCCCCAACGGCTGTTCGAGGAGTCGATAAATTGATTCCGGTGGATGTCTATTTACCAGGGTGTCCGCCGCGTCCAGAAGCCATTATTGACGCCATCATTAAGCTGCGGAAGAAGATATCGAATGAGTCGATCCAGGAGCGGGGCCAGATTAAGCAAACGCACCGCTACTACAGCACGACTCACAGCATGAAGGTGGTGGAGCCGATTCATACCGGAAAGTATTTGCAGTCAGCAACTCGTCAATCCGCACCCAAAGAGTTGATGGAAGCAATGGGGATGCCTGTACCACCTGCACTGCAAGCAGCAGAGAAAGAGGAGATCAGCCGTGGCTGAAGCAGAATCAAAAGAACCAACCTCCGAGCAGACTAGTGAAACCGAAGCGGCTCAGCTGGTAGAAGCAGGTAAGACTTCTAAATGGTTAGCAGAAAATGGCTTTGAGCATGAGGCGCTGCCAGCAGATCATATAGGAGTTGAGATTATAAAAGTCGATCGCGACTACCTGCTGCCGATTGCAACAGCACTCTATGCCTATGGATTCAATTATTTACAGTGCCAAGGTGCTTATGATTCTGGACCAGGACAGGACTTGGTTAGCTTCTATCACCTGATCAAAATGACTGATGGTGCTGACCGACCTGATGAGGTGCGCTTGAAGGTCTTCTTATCAAGGGAAGACCCAAGAGTGCCTTCAGTTTACTGGATCTGGAAGGCTGCAGATTGGCAAGAGCGGGAGTCTTTCGACATGTATGGCATTGTCTACGAGGGACACCCAAATTTGAAACGGCTCTTGATGCCTGAAGATTGGGTAGGCTGGCCTTTGCGGAAGGATTATGTTTCTCCTGACTTGTATGAGTTACAGGACGCTCATTAAGCTGAAAACCTGCCCCTCGCACCAAACAAAAGGTATGAGGGGATCAGGCTGTGTTCATAAAATCTTTCACATACGTGTAAGAGCTTTGATCTTAGTCAGCTTATCTGTTTCCAGTCCCTCTAGTTCATGGAGATATAGCCAACCCTCCTTGACCAACTTAGCAAAGACAAAGATTAAAACTGAATATCTGTAGTCGTACTTGCCCTCTATATCGTGCCTCTTTGCACTCAAGAAATCATGTAATCGCCACAGATCATTAAGCTCTGCGATCACAGTTGCTTCTTCACGAACTTTCTTAACCAAAGCATTAATTTCTCGGTCATAGGCTATCTTAAAAGCTTCTTGGGCTACCTTCTTCTCTGCCTGAGACCACTCAACGTCACTCACTTGCATTATTTTGTGCCATTTAATTAAAATAACGGAGCGCCCTTTTCTAGAGAGCGCTCACACAATCAGTTACCGTGTACTTCCACTGAGCATTTCTCTAACGAACTAGGTTTAAGAGCTCTTTAGGAGATGCCAGCAAATCAATTGCCACAAAGAAAATTTTGCCTTCAGGGTTAATCAAGAATCGCCAAGCTATGTTCATACCCACAGCTGCTCCAAACCAAGGAGTTTGAACCTTACCCGTGACTTTCACCTGAGTATAGCCATCCTCTGCGGGTTCTGCTACGCCGCGCTCTGGAAGCAACTTGAGGTTCTGGCATTCTTCTCGGAAAAACCGCAGTATTGCATCTTTGCCGACGATGGGTCTTTGGAAGGGAGGCTGTAAGGCACCGTCTGCCACGAACAGTTTGATCAGTTCATCAAAGTCATTCGCATTCAAGTTATTCATGTAGCTCAATACAGTTGGGTTGTCGAGACCTTGAATAGTGACTTGAATGCGCTGCGACTTGTCTTTAGGCGCAACCACAGGCTCAGAAATCCGAGTATAGCTGCCCAATTTGCTTGCGTCAAATCCCATATCCACTACGGAGTTTCGCAGGACAGTAATTTGTTGCCCTTGATCCATTTCTTTGAGGGATTCCAGCACAGCGTTAGCGTTGGCTGAAAGCTGGTATCCAGCAGGAATTGGCGCAACAATGCCTTGTTGCATCCATTCCCCAAGCTGATTCCAGAAAGCTAGCTTAATGTTAGGAGACCAAGTCGCATAGGTGCGGCAAATAGGAGTATCTGCGCGATTTGCCAGATCGCACATAACCTGAGTTTGCTGCTCAAAAGTCATTTGCTTGATTTGGTTCAGGGTTCCTTCGGCAAACTGCATATTAGCTGCACCAGGAGCCGCAACCGTAATGGTTTTACCCATTTCTAAGAAAGCGAACCACGTCCATGCCAGTTGATCTTCTGCACTGAGCTGGTTGAATCGAGCAGTTAGCGCTGGGACAGCATCAGCCGCTAGTGTTTTGGGGAAAATGCCACGAGCGGAGTCGATGGTAATTGGCATATTACAAACCTCACCTTCTATTAAAGTTGAAACTGGCAAAAATATGGAGTTGAACGATTGGACAATGAGCCTTGCCTCTCGTCTACATAAAACATAACATAAATTTACAAAAATTAACAATGTTCCCAAAGGATATTCAGCAAGTATGATTAACTCTGGCAATTGCCAGACCATCAACCGGACCAAGACGGGGTGATGGAAGACTTACTTTACTAATTTTTTCAAGGCTCTGGACGAGGTAGCTCAGACGTCTGCTGCACTACCCAGGTAAACAAATCGGGAAATTGTCTGCCAAATATCTGCTAAATATATTGTTGTGCAGCAGTAGTGCCATACTTAGTCTTAGTGCTATTCAGGCTAAATATCTTCAGAGGTAGGCTGAAGTATAGCCAGATGAAAGCCCTGTCGCGTTTCAGTATTTAAGTACCGCTGCTGTAGAGTTTGCCACTGCTGCCATGCGACGTAACTTGTTTGTGCTAACTGACTAGCGAGGGTGGGCAGAACGGTTTTGATCTCTGACTTCAGCTCCTGTGAGAGAAACTCAGCTAAGACAAAACTATCTTGAATTTGACCTAATATGCTCTGGATTTCCTTCACATCTTGGAGATAAGCTTCGTATTCAGAACCGTAAAATTCAGCAAAGACTTCCATTTGGTAACGAAGGCGCTTGGTTTCTTTTCGCAGACTATGGAGAATTGGTCCTTGAGCTGCCAATTGTTTCTCTACCATCTGAGGCGACAGTTCCTTGAGGATATCAATCTCTCCTTCCCTGACTTCAGTTCCCACTAGCCATCCTGGATGAAGTAATAACTTACTGACTTCAGGCAGCAGTAAATCTGGCAGCACTTCTCGAATTGGCACACGAGCAATTTCCTGATAATCTGGCTGCCGCAGCCACTTTTTCAAAGCTTGCTTTAATGACTGGTAGCGCTGATGTTTGAGTGTTTCCTTCACCCGTTCTAGCGCTCGGCGACGCTGATTGCCTAGGCCAACTAGAGCAGTTTCCAGTGATTTTTGTTCTGCTTCTGGTAAAGCTGGTTTGTACTGGTTTTCCAGAACTTGCTGCAGCACATCTAAATCTCTCAGTGTTCCTAAGCTGCGACCAACTTTGCCAATCTTCTTCTCTCGTGCTGGCTTTGGCAGGGCTAGTGCTGGAGCGAAACCTGTTACAGCACTGCGAAGGCGACGTATCCCCACGCGCATTTGATGCAAGTCTTCTGGTTCTCGATCTTTTAGTACATCGGCTTCGTGCTTAGTTACCTTTTGAAAGTGTTTCTGAATTGCTAGGGCTGCCCAATCTCCAAGTGTCTTTGCCCTATCTGTAGTTAATGTCATGAGATTCTTAATTTGCTTTTGCTTCAACTAGATTCAAAGGTTGGTAGAAATTGCTTGCACTGGACAGGTTGGAATGCACTGTTCGCAAACAATGCAGCGCGATCGCGTAAATGTCAGTCGCAATGTCTCTGGATTGAGAGTGAGGGCTTCCGTGGGGCAGACTCCAGTACACAAACCACAATGGACGCAAGTGTCTTCGTCAATCAGAATCTCTCCCAAAGCCAGGGAGACACCAATGTTCTGCGATCGCATCCAATCAATAGCAGCGTCTAACTGATCGATATCTCCCGCTAGTTCTAACACTAGCTTGCCAATCTGGTTGGGGGCAACGGCAGCGCGGATGATATTTGCTGCTACGTTGAAATCCTTCGCTAGTCTGTAGGTGACTGGCATTTGAATGGTGCGTCTAGGAAAGGTTAGCGTTACCCGTTTTTTCACTTTCTCGGTGCAGTGTTTTTGTGGCTCCCATCTCTGTTGTAGCTTATTGGAGAGGTTTTTTGAACCGCCCAGCGCAAGCGTTGCGCGAAGCCGCTCTTCCGTAGGCGTTAGCCGTTTGCGCTCTTCGTAGCGAAGGCTTCAGCCGTTAGCATGCAAGGGAGCGCGTAGGCGTTAGACACCAAGGACGCGGAGAGAAAGAGAAAGAGGGGTGTGGGAGTTTTGTTAAGATGGAGATTAATTTTAATTAAGTTGCGATTAATGTTTTATGGCTAGAAATTTAGATGAATCGTCGGTTGCGTCTCAGGAACAGGTGACAGTGGATATGGGGAGGCGTTTTAGGAATCTATTGATTGTTCTAGTTGCAACTGTTCTTAGCGCCGCACTGTTTCTGGGATTTCAAGCTCAGAATCATTCGGTTTCTCTTACCAGCTTAGATGAAGAGTCTGTACCGTTGGAGGTGGCTTTTGGTAATGGCAAGCCAACGCTGATCGAGTTTTATGCCAATTGGTGTACTGTTTGTCAGGCGATGGCACCCGATATGGCGCAACTGAAACAGCAACATGGCGATTCGGTGAATTTTGTCATGCTGAATGTGGATAATACGAAATGGTTGCCTGAGATGCTGAAGTATCGAGTAGACGGGATTCCACATTTTGTGTTCTTGAACTCAAAAGCAGAGGCGATCTCCCAAACTGTTGGTGGGCAACCCCGTGCTGTTATGGCGTCTAACCTAGAAGCTCTCGTTGCTGGTTCCCCTCTCCCCTATGCTCAAGGCCGTGGTGAAGTTTCTAAGCTTTCAGCATCTGTTACTCCCACAAAATCTGAGCCAGACGCTCCCCGCAGTCATGGGAGTCAAGTGGTGGATTAGTCAAGAACAGGGTGTATGGTATAGTTAGCAACTCAGAATCATTGATTTTGTAGTTTGCAGACATGCCCTATACATAAATAGTTGGAACAGTCTTTAATTGTTTTTGCTGCTCTACATTCTTGTAGATGGAGCGCGATCTTGAAAGCTGAGAAAAAGACATATGGTAAATCGCTCCAATCAAAATAGCCGCATCTGGCTGCGATGGCTGCTGATACTTCCAGGTATTGGGTTGTTGTGGCCGCCTTTTTATAATACTGACCAACCAGAGTTGATTGGAATACCGTTTTTCTACTGGTATCAACTACTCTGGGTTTTTCTCACTTCTATATTAACAGCCGTTTTATATAAGTTGAAAGCTTAGTTGCGCTCATCATTTAATCCCTGAGAATACTTATGGTTGACTGGATATCATTAACGGTATTTATTCTGTTTTTCGTTCTAGTTACAGTTCTGGGCTTTGTGGCTGCTAACTGGCATCGCGGCGATCTGAGGCTGCTCGATGAGTGGGGATTAGCGGGAAGACGCTTTGGAACTCTGGTGACATGGTTTTTAATTGGCGGGGATATTTACACTGCCTACACCTTCATTGCCGTACCTGCTGCTCTCTACGCTTCGGGGGCACCGGGCTTTTTTGCTGTCCCCTACACAATCTTCGTCTATCCCTTCGTTTATCTCTTGATGCCAAAGTTTTGGACGGTGGCGAAGCGTCGAGGTTACGTCACGGCAGCCGATTTTGTGCGCGAGCGCTTTGGTAGTAGCTTATTGTCTCTGATTGTGGCTTTAACTGGGATACTAGCTACCATGCCCTACATTGCCCTGCAAATGTTTGGCATTGAAGTTTGCATTGCCCAAATGGGCATTCCTGTGGAAGCAGCATTGATTATTGCCTTTGTGATTTTGGCAGCTTACACCTACAACAGCGGACTACGCGCTCCTGCCATGATTGCTTTGGTAAAAGATTTGATGATCCTAACCGTAATGCTAGTTGTAATCGTCTACATTCCACTTAAACTAGGCGGATTTAGCAATATTTTTGCTGCTGTCCATCAACACGCACTGAAAAATCCCAAAACCTTTCATGCATTTCTTTCCCCCGCTCAGTATCCATCGTATGTCACGTTAGCTCTAGGTTCAGCACTAGCTCTTTTCCTGTATCCTCACTCCCTCACAGGGATTTTAAGTAGTAAAGATTGTGGCGTTATCAAGCGCAATGTAGCTCTGTTGCCTATCTACTCTTTTATGTTGGGAGCCTTAGCACTGCTGGGATACATGGCACTAGCTGCCAATGTTAAGTTGCCTGTAGCTTATGGGGCTAATGGTGTTGTTCCAGCTCTACTCTCTACTGTTTTCCACAGCTGGTTTACGGGGTTCGCCTTTGCAGCAATCTCGATTGGAGCTTTAGTTCCAGCAGCGATTATGTCGATTGCTGCCGCCAACTTGTTTACTCGCAATATCTACCGGGAGTATTTTCGCCCCAACTGTACTACAGAGGAGGAATGCAACGTTGCCAAGCTGACATCCTTAATCGTTAAATTTGGGGCTTTGGTATTTATTCTCTTTTTGCCAAGAACGGAAATTATTAACTTTCAACTGCTTGGAGGGGCTTGGATCTTACAGACTTTACCAGCTGTCTTCCTCGGATTGTACACAAACTGGTTTCATCGTTGGGCTTTAATTGCTGGTTGGGCTGGTGGCATGATTGCAGCAACAGAAATGATATTCTCCCAAAACTTTAAGCCAATTTTTCCGATCCACTTCGGCGGACAGACTGTATTGATCTATGCTGGAGTTGCTGCTTTGATCGTGAATCTTGGTCTGGTTGTGTTGCTAACACTTGTTTGTCGAGTTATAGGGCTACCTACAGGTAACGATCCCACCTCTCCCGCCGATTATGAAGAGATATTAGAAACACCAGCAACACTGCTGTGAGAGAAGAGGCAGGGGGGTAGGGAGCAGGGAGGAAAGAAGAATACACCTCTATTGATGTGATCCGCTTCCGTTAATACTCCAGTTCCAGTGGCTCCTCGAAGATCTCAGCCTCAGAGAACGGGCACGATTGGGGGAGTTGCTCCGGGTTGAGAGGCGTTTCTCGATCCACCAGGTTTAGTCCCTTTTCGTAACCAATCTCAATAGCTTCGCTCAGATAAGGCTTCAGGCTGGAGTTCTCCTGAAGGTGGCGGCGAAGCTCCTGCCGGTGCTCCCGAATGGTTGCCCGCCAACTTTTGGAACGCGCTTCGGGTTGATAGCGCCACTTGAGCAGATGCCCCAGCAGCACACCGAGGCGGTTGCGAAGCTCCTGGCGCTGCTGCTTACCCAACGAATCCAACTCCTCAATCAAATTGTCAATATCTACTTGCTCCCATTGCTGTGCTTGCAACAGCTCAATCTGGCGCTGCGTCCAGGCGTAGAAGTCTTGGTCATAGAGGGTTGTGGTTTGCATGAGAGGATGTCTGAGAATTGAGCTACTCCCACGGCTTGAAGCGGTGGGATTCAAGCCTCAACAGAGATTGCTGGCACTGCCAGTCTGATATCTCCTCCGCTTAAAATTGAACTCCCAACCTTTTTGATATTTAGGGCAGCGTTGAGATCCCTATCGTTCTCAGATTGACAAGAAGGACAGCGCCACCAACGATCTTGTAGGTCTAATTTATCAAGTTCAAAACCACACTTAGAACAAGTCTTAGTTGACGGATACCAGCGGTCAATAAAGATGACTCGCTTATCTTTTTTCTTGGCAACCCATCCAAGAATTTGCAGAAAATCTCTGAAGGCTAAGTCTGAAACTTTTCTACCCCAAAGGCGTTGCATCCCTTTGAGATTTAATGTCTCAAAGCACAACACATCAAACTTATTGGTTAAATCGTGAGCCAGTTTCCAGAACCAATCAGTACGACGATTGACAACTTTTTCATGTTGACGTACCAAATGCTTTCTGGCTTTTTCACGTTTTGTGGATGTCCTTTGTTTAGTTGAATGTTGCTTATGGACTTTGCGGATATCATTTAGAGACTGTTTCAGGA
>Ga0213881_10001178_pt1 | contig 13042 bp, 14 predicted proteins | sample BarmaccoBMER_R08_FD_160104 | JGI IMG/M metagenome (GOLD analysis project Ga0213881, IMG submission 160104) | Barbacenia macrantha exposed rock microbial communities from rupestrian grasslands, the National Park of Serra do Cipo, Brazil - ER_R08 ... | reverse complement strand
CTGTCGTCGCCGGCCGTCAACTGGTCAAGCCCGGAAGCGACACCAGCCGCGACGCAACGGCGTTCGCGTCCACGTCCGCCAGGTTCTCGACCGCAGCCGGTGATCAACAGCACAGCACAGTGGTTGAACCTGGGCTTGATCCAACCACTGTCCTGTGCTGTTGATCATCGGGACTGGGCGCGCCACCCCCCGGCCAGACCACTCGAACCGTGGCAACGGCGCAAGGTGATTCCGATTCCCAGCCGATCACCACCGTCGCCCTCGCCAAGTCAGGTCGCGACCTCGCCGTTATCCGCGTTGGACGAGCTGTCGAGAGGCCGCCGGGTTGATTGGATCAAGCCGGGGTCCTCGCGATCGTCATCGCGGTCATCGTCGCCGCGCGGGTCAGGTTCGTGCGACTGCCAGGACACCGTGCGGGTGCCCGGTACCAGCGAGAGCCGGGTGACCAGCGCATCAAGCAACGCTGGGGCGTCACCCTCGATCAGCAAGTCGGCGCGCAGTTCGATACCCCCGCCCGCGCCCGTGGGATCCGATGGGTCGTGTTCCTCGGCACGGCTCGACAGGCCTTGGAGGGTGAGATGGCGTTCGGAAATCGCCTGGAGCAAGTGAGCGCGCAGTTGAGGTTCGCTCTTGTGGCGGGTCGCGACGATGAGCGTGTAGCCGGCCACCGCCTCGTCTTTCGCCGCGGGAGCGCGGTCGACGAGTCGACCAAGCGGCCGAAGCAGTAGGTGCACGAGCAGGACCACAGCGGTGGTGGCCAACGCCGGGATGACGTGACCGCCGGCGGCCTGACAGCCGACCGCCGCCGAGCACCACAAGGTCGCGGCGGTGTTGAGCCCTTGCACGGAAAAGCCCTGGCGCAGGATTACCCCACCGCCGAGGAAGCCGACTCCCGATACGACGTAGGCGGCGATCTGCAACGGCGCCGCCGGTAGGCTCGCCTGCTCGCCGAACAGCACAAACACCGCCGCCCCAGCGGCGACCAGGGCGTGGGTGCGCAGCCCAGCGGTCCGCGAGCGGTACTGGCGCTCCAACCCGATGATCATGCCACAGCCGGTGGCTAGCAGCAACCGCAGCACAAACTGCGGGTCAGTGACCACGCCCGTCTCCCTCCTAACGCCTAACGTCCGGCGCCTCCCGCGGGCTTGACGCCGTGTGCGAACGCGGCGGCCTCGGGCCCGCGTAGCGGCTGGCGTTGCGCAGCCAACCGGGGAAGCTCATAGGTGAGGTCATCGAGCAGCAGATCGGCCAGGTCGTGGGTGAAGCCATTGCGGACCACGACACGCAGCGCGGCCAGGTCTTCGCAATTGGCGGGGAACGTATAGGCGGGCACTAGCCAGCCGTGCGTGCGCAATGCGACGGAAACGTCGAAGACGGAGTAGTTGGTCTGGTCTTCCTTGAGGGTGAACGCGAACACCGGCAATTGTCGGCCGTCGGTGAGCAACCGGAACGGCCCGAGCTTGGCAATTTTGCCAGCCAATGTCGAAGCGACGTCGCGGCAGGTGCTCTGTACACGTCGGTAACCGTCGAAACCCAGCCGAAGAAAATTGAAGTACTGAGCGACAACTTGGGCTCCCGGACGAGAGAAGTTCAGCGCGAACGTGGGCATCTCGCCGCCGAGGTAGTTGACCCGGAAGATGAGATCTTCCGGCAGCGCGTTGGTCTCACGCCACACGACCCACCCTACGCCGGGATAGACCAGGCCGAATTTGTGCCCGGACGTATTGATCGACGCCACCCGGGGCAGACGGAAATCCCACACCAGGTGGGGGTCGCAGAACGGCGCGATCATCGCGCCAGATGCTCCGTCGACGTGCACCGGGACGTTGTACCCAGTGCGTTGCTGCAGCTCATCAAGCGCGGCACAGATCTCCGCAACCGGCTCGTAGCTGCCGTCATAGGTCGAGCCGAGGACAGCGACCACCCCGATGGTGTTCTCGTCGCAATGCTTGACCGCTTCTTCGGCGGACAAGTGCAGCCGCTCACCCTCCATCGGAACGAGCCGAGCTTCCACGTCCCAATAATTGGCGAACTTCTCCCAGCACACCTGGACATTGATACCCATCACGATGTTGGGCCGCTCGGACGGTTTACCCTCAGCCCGCTGAGCGTGCTGCCAGCGCCGTTTCAACGCCAACCCAGCCAACATGCACGCTTCACTCGAACCGGTGGTCGAGCAGCCGATCGGCTCCGGCGAGTTGGGCGCGTTCCACAATGCCGCGAGCATCGACACGCACCGTTGCTCCAGTTCAGCGGTGCGCGGATACTCATCCTTGTCGATCATGTTCTTGTCGAAGCACTCGACCATCAGATCTCGCGCCTGGGGTTCCATCCAGGTGGTGACGAAGGTCGCCAGGTTCAGCCGCGCGTTCCCGTCCAGCATCAACTCGTCGTGCACGATCTGGCGAGCGAGGTCGGGATCCAGGTCACCCGAAGGCATTCGATGCCGTGGAATCCGCATCGGTTCCCGGGTGAAGACTGGGTTGATGCTCAGTTCCCGAGTCGCGCCACGCTCCTGGCTGTGGCGGTGAGTGCGATGCAACGGGTGCGACAGCGGCATGAACGTCTCCTTGACGGTTTCGCCTACCGGCTACCGTTCGGAGCGAACGGCACCCTCAGGCGCACCTAGCGTACGAGAGTGCCGTTCGCGTGAGTGGCGAGTATGGCCATACTCGCCACTCACGGGCGAAGCGGTTACGGTCTTGCCCATGGCGCGTGGTCGACCATCCGGGGTCAGCGCGGTCCGCGACGGGGACGAGCTGAACTGGGCCGCGGTGGGCAACTGGTTGCGCAGAGCCATGCCTGAACTGTCCGGGCCGCTGAACGCGCTGCAGTTTCCGCATGGTCGAGCGAACCTGACCTACCTGGTTGAGGTTGGTGGTACTCGCCTAGTACTCCGTCGCCCGCCGTTCGGGACGATCGCTCCGGGCGCGCACGACATGCGCCGGGAGTTCCGGGTGTTGTCCCGACTGTGGCGCGGCTACGACCGGGCGCCCCGGGCGTACGCGTTCACCGACGACATCACGGTCGCGGGCGCCGACTGTTTTGTCATGGAGTATCGCGACGGTGAGGTGATCCGCTCGGAACTGCCGACGTCGATGAGCGGATACGAACAGCTGGGGCGGCGGCTCATGTTCGCATTAACCGATGCCATGGCGGACCTGCACATGGTGGACCCCGGTGAGTACGACCTGGACGACCTGGGCAAGCCGGCCGGGTTCGTCCAGCGACAAGTCGCCGGCTGGACCCGGCGGTGGGAGCTGGCCGCGCCACCAGACGCCGAGCCGTTGATGGCAAAGCTGGGACAGCGGCTGGCCGAGAGTATGCCCACCAGCGCTACCCACAGCATCGTGCACAACGACTTGAAGATCGACAACTGTCAGTTCGACCCGAATGACCCGGATCGGGTGAAGTCGGTCTTCGACTGGGACATGGCCACCCTGGGCGACCCGTTGATCGATCTCGGCACGTTGTTACATTACGTGCCGAGAATCGACGACCCACCGGACCTCGCGAGCGGTGTGCGCTACCCACCCGGACTTGAGCTACCTAACCAGGCCGAGGTGGCGCAGCGTTATGCGGCACGTACCGGCATTGATGTGTCAAACGTCTGCTGGTACGTCGCGTTCGCCCGCTGGAAGACGGCAACCGTCTACCAACAGCTAGCTAACCGATCGCTGCGGGGCGAAAGTAAGGATGCCCGCAATGCCCACCTGGGCGATAGCGTGCCATCGCTCGCGCGCAGCGCGGCGGTCCTGCTCCACGAGGGACGGTGACCGCGGTTCGCCTCGGGAGATCTAGGCGAATGCGGGAACAAGCAGTTGATAACCAGCCAACTCCACGGCGGCCTGCAGTTCGGCCGGCTCGACTGGGGTGTCCGAGACGATAGTGACCAAACCCGAGGACAGGCTGACCTCGACGCTTCGGACGTCGGGCAGCCCGGAAATCTCTCGCATGATCGAGCCCACGCAGTGTTGACAGTTCATGCCGGCGACGACAACAGTTTCACAGAACATTTCGGGGGAAGCTCCTGGTTGGGGGACGGTCCGACGTCGAACACTGGACCGGATACACACTCCGGCCGAGTGCGGGGAGGCTCACTCGACCAGGGGTCATCATGGCACAGCCCAACACAGCGAGTGTACGCGGGGCCACCCGCTACGGTTATTGTGATCACCACACCGTGTATGACCTCGGCGGTATGACCTCGGCGACATCAGGCGGGTGAGACGGCGTGCGAACAGCCCCAGCGGGTGGCTCAGGACTCACGACCCGGGTGGTCGAGCTCGCGGTCAGCGGGATGAGCTGCGCCGCGTGCGCGGCCAAGGTGGAACGCAGCCTCAACGCGATCGAAGGCGTTCACGCTCAAGTCAACTTCGCCACCGGGCGCGCAACGGTGCAGGCACCGGCCAACCAAGGCGTGCAGGGGTTGGCCGAGCGCGTCCGCCGGGTTGGCTACCAAGCCGAGCTAGTCGACGCCAACGAGCCGCTCGCTCACGACGAGACCAGCCACCCACATCCCAGGCACCTCACCTGGCGCCTGGTGGTGGCGGTGTTGCTCGGCGTGCCGCTCGGCGATCTGTCGATGAGCTTGGCGCTGCATCCTGAACTGCGGTATGCCGGGTGGCAGTGGGTGTTGCTTGCGCTCACCGCCCCGGTCGCCACCTGGTGCGCCTGGCCGTTCCATCGCGCGGCCGCGCGCGCCGCGCGACACCGGACGATGTCCATGGACACCCTGGTGTCGCTGGCGATTCTCGCCGCGAGTGGCTGGTCGGTCCACGCCGTGTTCAGCCCAGATGGGGTGCGCGGGGCGGCCAGCGCTCCGAACTTGCTGCTGCATCCATCGAGTGCGGTATACCTCGACGTGGTCGCCGGCGTGACGATCTTCCTGCTCCTGGGCCGGCGGATCGAGGCGAACGCGAAACTCCAGGCCGGTGGCGCGGTCCGGTCACTGGCGGGGATGGTCCCTCGAAACGTGACCGTCCGGCGTGGCGACGGCTATGACCACATCCCGCTGGCGCGGTTGCGTCCTGGCGACGAGTTCGTCGTGCTTGCGGGCGAGCCGGTCGCCACCGACGGGATCGTCTTGTCGGAGCACAGCGCGGTGGATACCAGCCGGATGACCGGCGAGGCGCTACCCCGCGAGGTCGGCTTCGGCGAGGAGATCCTCAGTGGCATGGTCGCGGCCTCCAACGAGATCGCGGTCCGGGCGACCAAGGTGGGAGCCGACACCCGACTTGCCCAACTCATCCGCCTCGTCCATCAGGCACAGCGGCAAAAATCCGGCGTGCAGCGACTGGCTGACCGGATCTGTGGAGTGTTCGTCCCGGTAGTACTCGCCGTGGCGGTGTTGAGCCTGGTGGGCTGGCTGGTCTTCGATGGCCGCGTCGAGCTGGCCGTCGGCGCGGCATTGTCGGTTCTGATCATCGCCTGCCCCTGCGCACTGGGGCTGGCCACTCCGACGGCGCTGCTGGCCGCCTCGGGCCGGGGAGCCGAGATGGGCGTCTTCATCACCGGTCACCAGGCTCTGGAGTCTGCCCGAAAGATTGATACCGTTCTGCTGGACAAGACCGGCACCGTCACCAGCGGCGTGATGGCGGTGGTGGACTTGGCTACCACAGTCAGTACCGATCTGGTCACCGTGCTGCATCAGGCTGGGGCGGTCGAGCAGGCCTGTCAACACACCGTCGCGAAAGCAATCCGCGACCTGGCCAAGCAAGCCGGCGGCACACCGCCGGCCGCGATCGGGGCTGAGAGCGTGTCCGGGCTCGGCGCCTGCGGGTGGGTGGACGGACACGAGGTGATCGTCGGCTCAGTCCGGCTGATGGCTGAGCGCGGGCTTGCCGAACCCGCTCGTTTGGCCGCCTACCGGGCCAGCTGGGAACGAACCGGGCACACGACCGTCCTAGTGGCGGTGGACGGTGTGATCCGCGCCGCGCTGGCGCTCGCCGATGCGCTTCGACCAACCGCCGGGCACGCGGTCGCCCAGCTACGCCTGCTGGGGCTGCGAACGGTTCTGCTCACCGGCGACAACGAGGGCACCGCGCGTGCGGTCGCGGCGGAGATCGGCGTCGACGACGTGATCGCCGAAGTGCCCCCGGCAGCAAAAGCCCAGATCGTCAGACAGTTGCGAGAGCAGGGGCACGCAGTCGCGATGGTGGGTGACGGCGTGAACGACGCGGCCGCCCTAGCTACCGCCAACCTCGGGATAGCAATGGCCACCGGCAGCGACGTAGCGATCGAAGCCGCTGACCTCATCCTCACCCACGATGACCTGGCGGCCGTGCCGAACGCGATCGGGCTGGCCCGGCGCACCTTGCGGATCATCCGAGGCAACCTCGCCTGGGCGTTCGGCTACAACCTTGCCGCGCTGCCCCTGGCCGCGAGCGGTTTACTCAACCCATTGATCAGCTGTTGGGCCATGGTGCTGTCCTCGCTGTTCGTGCTGATGAACAGCCTGCGCCTGCGCCGATACGCGAACTCGATGACTCAGGTCCCTGATTTTTCCGGACGACGCCAGAACACCGCCGTTTGAGCGGCGGCGGTGGCCAGCCCGAGGGGCCCGCGTCAGTGGGCTGTCGGTGCACGTCATGCACATCCGCGAAGACCCGCGCCGACGCAGAGGATACGGTTCTGCCATGTCTGCCTCGACAATCGTTACCGTCACCGGAGCCGCTGGTCAGATCGGCTATGCGTTGCTCTTCCGAATCGCCTCCGGGCAGCTGCTGGGGCCGGACAAGCCGGTCCGGTTGCGGCTGCTAGAGATCCCCGCCGCAATGAAAGCCGCCGAAGGCGTCGCGCTTGAACTCGATGACTGCGCGTTCCCGCTGCTGAACGGCGTCGACATCACCGACGATGCCGCCACCGCGTTCGAAGGCGCCACTATCGCCCTGCTGGTCGGCGCTCGTCCGCGCACGAAAGGCATGGAACGCCGCGACCTGCTGGAGGCCAACGGCGGCATCTTCGCCCCCCAAGGCCGGGCGATCAACGCCGGCGCCGCCGACGACATCCGAGTGCTCGTCGTCGGCAACCCAGCCAACACCAACGCGCTCATCGCGCAGGTCGCGGCTCCGGATGTGCCCGCGGAACGGTTCAGCGCGATGACCCGTCTCGACCACAACCGGGCGTTGGCCCAGCTGTCGACGAAGCTGGCTGTGCCGGTCACCGAGATCAAGAAGATGAGCATCTGGGGTAACCACTCGGCCACCCAATACCCTGACCTGTTCCACGCCGAGGTGGGTGGCAAGATCGCCGCCGAGCAGGTCGAGGAGGCCTGGCTGCGCGACGAGTTCATCCCCACGATCGCCACACGCGGCGCCGCGATTATCGAGGCGCGCGGTGTTTCGTCAGCGGCTTCCGCCGCGAACGCCGCGATCGGCCACATCTACGACTGGGTGAATGGCACGCCGGAGGGCAACTGGACGTCGGCCGCTGTTCGATCCGACGGCTCCTACGGCGTCCCCGAGGGCCTCTTCTCCTCGTTCCCGGTCACCTCGCGCGGTGGTGCTTGGGCGATCGTCCCGGGGCTGGAGATCGACGCGTTTTCCCGGCAGCGCATCAATGCCTCCGTCGCGGAGCTCGCCGAGGAACGCCAGGCGGTCGAAGCCCTCGGCCTACTGTAGAGCTGTAGAGCGGCCGGACGTGGCCCTAGCCGTGGGGTTGCCCACGGCTAGGCTGACCATCCTGGCTAGACCGGCTAGGCCCAGCGGGTGGCCGCGGGGGTCGGGCTTCCCAGGCAGGCCGACGTACCTCGTACAACATCAACGCGGCGGCCACCGCCAAGTTGAGCGACTCCGCCGTACCGGTCATTGGTATTCGTACCACGTGGTCCGCCCGCGTCAGCGCGTCCGCCGGCAGGCCTTCACCTTCGCTGCCCAGTAAAACGACCACCGGCAGCGGATAAGACACCGCCCAGTGTGACCGTTCGGCATATCCGGAAGTGGCTACCACAGTGACTCCCCGCGCCGTTGCCCAGTCAAACAAAGCGTCGGCATCCTTCACCCCCACCACCGGGACCGCGAACAACGAGCCCATGCTTGCCTTCACCGCCGCGGGCGCGTACGCGTCGGCGGTGTCGCCCACCAGGATCACGCCGGCCGCCCCGACCGCGTCGGCGGTGCGCACCACGGCGCCCAAGTTCCCCGGGTTGGCCACCCGATGCAACGCGACGAACACCGAGTCCGGTTGGGGCGTGAGCCGCCCCAGGGACATCGCTCGCGAACGCACCACCGCGAGCAGCCCAGGCGGAGCGTCCCGCTCGGCCAGCCGCGCGGCCAACCGCTCGGCCAGTTCGACCGCTCGCACCCCGGCCGCCACTTGACCGGCCACCATGTCGCGTGCTGACTCGGTCAGCCGGGATGGTACGACCAGCAGCGCCTCGATCTCCCAGCCAGCCTCGATCGCCCGCCACACCGGCTGAACGCCCTCGACCACGAAGGCGCCGCCACGGCTCCGGTATCGCCGGTCGGCCAGCGACCGAACCCGCTTGATCAGCGGGTTCGCCGCGCTGGTGATCGTTTCGAGCGTCGCCACCGCCGCAGTCAGCGCAACAGCCTGCGCAACAGCAGTAAAACCACCAGAGCACCGATCGCTATCAGGCCGTATTTGATTTTGGGGTCGGCCAGCTTCTCCTTCGCGGTCTGCTTGCCCTCATCGACCAGCCGCTTCGGATTAGCTCGTTCGGCAAGCGTGTCCAGGGTGTTGGCGAGGGCATCCCTGGCCTCCTCGATTTCCCGCTGAATAATGTCCAGATCTCGCGCCACAATTCCTCCTCACTCGGGTCAGCCAGGTCGGCCCCGCCCGGCCGTCTGTCCTGGCCGTACATCCTGGCGCAACCGTAGATGACTCGATCAGCCCCCGACGACCCAGCTACCATGCCACGTATGAACCGTGACGAACTCCTTCGGCAGGGCAAGGACATTGCCGAGAAGCTCCGTGCGGAGGCGAGCTCGCAAGCTGCTGCGCACGAGCAACAAATCAAGGATGCACTCGACAAGGTTGTCGGGTTCGTCAACAACAAGACCGGCGGCAAGTACGCCGACCAGGTCAGTAAGTATGTCGCGTTCGTGGAGCAGGGCTTAAGCAAGCTCGCCGAAGGCGCGCGACCCACCCAGACCAAGACACCACCACCCGCCAACACCACTGAGCCTCCTGACGTCGCACCACCAAGCAGCAACGGCGCCGCGACGCCACCGACGCACTGAACAGGTCGCTAGGTCGCTAGGCTAGCGTCAGCGGCATGACTAGTCGCTTACGGCCCGGCGATCCGGCTCCTGAATTCACCCTGCCCGACGCCGACGGCAACCCAGTCTCGCTGGCCGATTTCCGGGGCCGGCGGGTGGTTGTGTACTTCTACCCGGCGGCGGGCACTCCAGGGTGCACCAAGCAAGCCTGTGATTTCCGCGACAATCTAGCCGAACTGAACACGGCTGGCTTGGACGTCATCGGAATCTCCCCGGATAAGCCGGCGACGCTGGCCAAGTTCCGCGACGCTGAGGGCTTGGCCTTTCCGCTGCTCTCGGACGAAGACAAGACGGTGCTGACCCGGTGGAGCGCGTTTGGCGAGAAGACCATGTACGGTAAGACGGTTACCGGCGTGATCCGCTCGACGTTCGTGGTGGACCCGGACGGCAAGATTGAGCACGCCCTCTACAACGTCCGGGCCACCGGCCACGTCGCCAAGCTGCGCCGAGACCTGTCGGTCTGACGAGCCTGTGCCGGCGGCGGGATTCGAACCCGCACTGACGACATCCTAAATGTCGTGCCTCCTGCCAATTGGGCTACGCCGGCTTGAGCTTCCGCGCACACCAGGTTTCGGTGATTGCGTGGCAGTTAAGGCATAGGATACGCAGGTTCTCCAACCGGTTGTCAGTGTGTATGCCGTTAGTCCTCAACAACTAACTTGGTCAGCGCCGGCCGTAATGCCCGGAACGCTCGACCGCGATGTGAGGCGGCGTCCTTCTCGGCCGGTGTCAGCTCGGCCGAGGTCCGGCGCTCCCCCGCCGGGACGAAGATCGGATCGTAGCCGAACCCGTTCGTGCCCCGGGGCGCACGAACAAGCTCGCCGCGCCACTCCCCTCGGGTCACCGTTTCCGCGCCATCTGGCATCACTAACGCCGCCGCGCAGACGAACGCCGCGCCCCGACGTCCGTCTGGCACATCGGCAAGCTGCCCGAGCACCAACTGGAGGTTCGCCAGGTCGTCGCCGTGCCGACCAGCCCAGCGCGCGGAGAGCACCCCCGGCATGCCACCCAGCGCGTCCACGCTGAGTCCCGAGTCATCAGCCAACGACGGTAACCCACTGGCAGCCGCCGCCTCCCTGGCTTTGGCCAGCGCGTTCTCCTCGAACGTCGCCCCGGTCTCCGGTGCTTGCGCGTAAGCCGGCACGTCGTCGAGTCCGAGAATCTCCAACTGGTCACCAACCCCCGGTGGCTCGGCCAGTATCCGGCGCAACTCGACGATCTTTCCTGGGTTACGGGTGGCCAACAACACCCGGGCCGGTTTGCGGCTCATGGCTCAACCAGGGCCCGCGCGTTCACTCGGCCAACTCACCAGGCAACCGGCCCGGATACGGCTCGGCCAAGGCCGCTGCCTGCAGAGCCGCCAACCGGGCACAGCCGACCATTGCGACATCCAGCATCGCATCCAAGGTCGATCGGGTGTATGTGGCGCCCTCGGCGGTGCCCTGAACCTCGACCAGAGTCCCAGCGTCGGTCGCGACCACGTTCATGTCGACCTCGGCCCGTGAGTCCTCGTCATAGGGCAGATCCAGCCGCACCCGACCATCGACTACCCCGACACTGACCGCCGCGATCTGGCACGACAGCGGCTTGGGGTCTTTGAGCTCACCGGCCGCCCCGAGCCAGACCACCGCGTCGGCGAGCGCAACGTACGCGCCCGTGATCGCCGCGGTGCGGGTACCGCCGTCAGCCTGCAGCACGTCACAGTCGATCGCGATGGTGTTCTCACCGATCGCGGCGAGGTCGATGCAGGCCCGCAGCGAGCGCCCGACCAGCCGGCTGATTTCATGCGTGCGCCCGCCCACTCGGCCGCGCACCGACTCCCGGTCGCTCCGGGTATGCGTGGCCGAGGGGAGCATGGCGTACTCGGCGGTGAGCCAACCCAGCCCGGAGCCCTTGCGCCAACGGGGCACCCCCTCCACCACGCTCGCCGCGCATAGCACCTTCGTCTCACCGAACGAAATCAGCACCGAGCCCGCCGGATGTCGTTGAAACCCTCGACTAATCTGGACCCCGCGAAGCTCGTCGTCCGCTCTTCCGTCTGCTCTTGTCACGGGGCTCATGCTCGCACGGAGGGCCTCCTGGCCGTGTCATGGTCCCGCGGAAGCGGCCGGGCCGGCGGAAGCGGCCGGGCCGGCGGTCACACCTGATAGTTCGCCCCGGCGCTGACGAGCTCCACAGGTCCGCCGAACGCTTCTTTCGCCTCAACCAGCAGCCGCGAGGCGTTAGACCACACCGGCACGTGGGTGATCAGCAGTCGTCCGACGTCTGCCCGCACCGCGTGCTCACCGGCCTGACGTCCCGACAGGTGAAGACCGGACGGCCGCTGAGCACCATCCGGCCATTCGTGCGGCCAACTGGCTTCACACAGCAAGACGTCCGCCCCTCGAGCTAGCTCGACCAGGGCCGCGCATGGCCCAGTATCACCGCTGTAGACGAGACTGCGGCCGGCATGCTCCAGGCGCAACGCATACGTCTCGCACGGGTGGTCCACCCGTCGCGCCGACATCGCGCATCCAGCCACCTCGGTTCGCATATGGTCGGATAGCACGCGGAAGTCGAGCACGTCGCTGAGGTCGGCCTCGGCCCGCTCGGCCGCCGACGACGCGTACTGGGCGGCAAGCCGATCGGGTGCTTCGACCGGCGCAAACACGGCAAGCCGGCGCTGGGTCGCGGAGAAAGGCGGCGTCGGATGGTGTCGGCGATACACCACGAGCGATGCCACGTCCGCGCAGTGGTCCGGGTGCAAATGCGACAACAGCAACGCGTCGAGCGCGAACGGATCGAGGTACCGGTGCAAGACACCCAACGTGCCGTTGCCCAAGTCCAGGACAAGGGCGGCGTCGCCGGCCCGCACCAGGTATCCGGATGACGGCGAGTCCGGTCCCGGTCCACTGCCCGAACAGCCCAGCACGATGAGTTCCATGTCACCCATCTTGCCGGCGCCCGGTTCGCCGCAGCCAGAGCAGCCCGAAGATCGGTAACACCAACGGCACCCAACCGTAGCCGACGCCGTAGCCGGACCACACGGTCGCGCGGGGGAAATCCGCCGGCAGCGCGGTACTCGCGGTACCGACCACGAGTACCCCGATTAGCTCAATCAACACCGCCGTCCAGGCCAATCGGCGCGCCATCCGGCCACGGCCAGCCAGACCAGCGGTCGCCAGGATGTACACCACACCAGCGAACGCGGACAGCAAATAGGCCAGCGGCGCCTCGTAGAATCGCGTCGCCAGCTGCACGCCGGCCCTGGCGGACGCGGCCAGGGCGAACAGCGCATAGACCGCGACCAAGACCCGGCCCATTCCGGAACCGGTGGGCCGCGCGCCGTCAGCCACCGGCGCCGGCCCACAATGTCAGCAATCGCAACACAACAATTCCCTCCGCAACGGCCGCCACCGCGATCACCGCGCCGCCCCAGCGGGTCTCCTCGGCACGGGCGAACTGCAGACCGAGTGGCAGCAAGCACACCGAAACCATGAGATAGATCAAGAACGTCTCGGTTTCCGGCGGGCGCGCCCCAGCGAAGACCCTGGCCGCCGCGAGAAGGGCCTGCGCTACCAGCACGGCCTCCACCACGCTGACGGCCAGCGCGTGCGGCCGTCCAGCCGGACGCCCAAGCAACGTCGTGACCAACCCGAACAGAGCCAGCGCCCCAGCCAACGCGACCAGCGCGAATGCCAGTCCGGAGATCACCGGACGGACGATACCGCGCCGACCGACGCCGTTAGCGGGACCACTGTACCGATCTCCGGACCAAGGAAACGCCGCCCCAGCCGGCGGAAAAGCCCCAGATCGCCGGT
>Ga0213881_10001177_pt1 | contig 13061 bp, 14 predicted proteins | sample BarmaccoBMER_R08_FD_160104 | JGI IMG/M metagenome (GOLD analysis project Ga0213881, IMG submission 160104) | Barbacenia macrantha exposed rock microbial communities from rupestrian grasslands, the National Park of Serra do Cipo, Brazil - ER_R08 ... | reverse complement strand
TCAAAGTCCGCTTAGCACCAGCAGATAGTTTGCAGGTTGCTAATTTGACCAACATGCAGATGCAGGTAAGGATTCATATCTGACTCCTCTTTGCTTGATAGCCAAAATGTGTCAAATGATTAGCGTTTAGCTGCATGTGATGAATGACGTTGTACCAATCCATCTGATATTCTCTATCATTTTTTTGATTTTATGCCGATTTCCGAATCTTTAATTAGTATCAAAAATCTCAAGCACTTTTTTGGTCAAGGAGTTTTACAGAAGCAGGTTTTATTTAACATCGATCTAGAGGTTAGTGCTGGCGAGATTGTCATCATGACGGGACCATCAGGTTCAGGCAAAACGACTTTACTCACATTAATTGGTGGTTTACGGTCTGTACAAAAGGGCAGTCTCCGAGTTTTTGGTCAGGAGCTTTATGGAGCTAGTAAACATGAGCTGATCCAAGTCCGACGACATATTGGTTATATCTTCCAAGCTCACAATTTACTCAAGTTTTTAACAGCTTTGCAAAACGTACAGATGTCAATGGAGTTGCACGAAGATATTTCCCTTCAAGAGGCTCGGGCTAGATCAGCTGCTATGCTGGCAACAGTTGGGTTGGCAGAGCGATCACATTACTATCCAGAAAATCTTTCTGGTGGACAAAAACAACGAGTGGCGATCGCTCGAGCTTTGGTCAGTCATCCTCAGCTCGTATTAGCTGACGAACCTACAGCTTCCTTAGACAGCCAGTCAGGGCGCGATGTCGTCAACCTCATGCAATACCTAGCAAGGGAGCAAGGATGCACTATATTGATGGTGACCCATGACAATCGCATTTTAGACGTAGCCGATCGGATCATTGATATGGAGGATGGTCGGGTTACCCAGGATGCGAGTATCTAGAGCGTGGAGCAAGCGAGCTTCTCTTCCTCTTCCGCAAGAACCGCTCACGTCCAACAGTCGTTAGTATCAGTGATAAGTGGTGATAGAAAATAGACTACGAAGCAGTGACGCAACGGTGAGCAATGGAATGGCAAACATTAAATTTGTGAAAGAGAATCGAGAAGTTATAGCGGCAGATGGAGCCAATCTCAGGTTAAAAGCAATCCAAAATAGCATTGATCTCTATACCCTGAAGGGTAAGATGATGAATTGCGGAGGCTATGGTCAGTGTGGCACCTGTATCGTCGAAGTTGTGGATGGGATGGAAAATCTTTCACCTCGTACAGAAGTAGAAAACCAGAAGCTGAAGAAAAAGCCGGGAAGTTACCGACTTGCTTGTCAGACCTTAGTCAACGGACCAGTAAGTATAGTGACAAAACCCTCAGCCAGGAAGGGACAAGGCAAGGCCAACGCAGCTCCTTCTGGAAACCAGAAGGAGAACGTCGGGGACGACTTGGGGAACTTGGGGTCCCCATGAAGTGGGGATTAGGGGCGAAGGAGACAAGGGGAGTAGGAAGAGGATAAGGTGCAGCTAACACAGCTCTTTTGGAGGCTCCCTTTAATGGTATCCTAGAATTGTTGACTCCAAGGCTGAAAGGGGCTATCTTGCGATGCAAGTTAATGACCTAGGGTTTGTGGCGAGTATCTTGTTCGTGCTGGTTCCTGCTGTTTTCCTAGTAATTCTGTACATTCAAACTGCTAGCCGTGACAGCAGCAAAAAAGATTCCTAAGCAGTCTGGAGCAAAGTGAATAGCTACCTTGCTGTTCGCTTTGCTTTAAGCTCTTATAATGGGGATTTTTCTTCTCCTTATCTATCGCAGCGTTAGCAGAGTACAACCAAATTGGTTTTTTGACAAACGCATTTGGTAAACTCTGCTAATGCTGTTGCTCTCTATCGCCCTGGAAGAAGAAATTAAGCAACTGTGCGTGCTAATAATACTGGGCAGTTCGCGTGAACGCGGACATAGTCTGATAGAGAAGTGCCTAGTAGGCGATCGAGATCGACAAAACTTTTAGCAACCGAGGGACGGCGATCGGGTGAACCTAAAATGAGGAGATCTACGTCCATTTCTTCTGCTAATCGACAAATCTCTTCAGCTGGTTTACCGCTACTAGTGACACAACGGGGTTGAATGCCGTGTTTTTTTGCCTCTGCCGTTGCTTGTGTAAGAATTGGGTCTTTTGTATCCGAAGATGCTACACCAGGTTTGCCACTCAGATCTTTGTTGACATGAACTAGAATTAACTGACCCCCCTTAATCTCTTGTAGAAGAAACAGTGCTAGCTGTAAGCAGTTTTTTGCTGCCTCAGAATTGTCCATCGCCACCATAAGCCGATTAATTCTTTTAACGTAAATATCGTCTTTTACCAGTAACATGGGTCGAGAGGACAACTGAAAAACATACTGACTTACTGAGTTAGCTAGAATTGACTGTAGACGTTTCAGTCCCCGCGATCCCATAATAATCAGGTCAGCGTCGATCTCTTCAGCTACCTGGCAAACTACATCTTTGGGTTCACCTTGTCGCAGAATAGCAGAAACATGACCAGGATCTAAGTGTAAAGACTGAATAGCAGTTGCAAGGATCTTACCTCCCTCTTCCCACTTAGCTGTCATCACTTCGGCAGTAGCTCGGGCAGGAACAACATGCAGTACCGTGACAGTTGCTCGTTGGATTGATGGTAATTCTTCTAAAGCCTTGAGCATCTCTTCTGCGTGTCCTAGTCCAGAGACAGCGAGCAAAATTTTTGCTATCATTGGGCGACCTCATTTTTGAACAGAGATATGACAATAAACTTGTTTTAATTTGAGCATACTATTAATTTAAACTTATAGATTTAACGACTTATTATTTGTTTAAATTGGGAGTTGCAATATTAGTTAATTAAGTTTGATTAAATTCAGGGCTGAACGCAATACTTATTAACCCCGTGCTAGTGCAGCATCTTTTGCCAAAGAGCTGTTAGATTTAGCACATTTTCTTCAAAAACTATTTACGAAGGGTAGATAGTATGGTAACTTTAGATACTTAAAGCAGAAACCATTGGCTTTAAGATTAAAACTTCCTTACCTGCTCCTAGTAGAAGTTGAGGTATCCCATTTTCTATGTGATGAGCGGCAAGGAGTCTTGTTATAGCTGATAAGGTGTGAGGATAAGAGGAAAGATGTCTAATGTTCTATTATGGAGGTCTCTGCTGCTTAGCGCAGCAACTTTAGGATCGGTGTTAGTAGCTATCACTTCAGCGATCGCCGAACCGACTTCGACAACAGTTAAGGCTCCTGAGTCCCAGTCAGGACAGATCAAAGCCCTAAAGGTACAGCTAGTTGCTGACAAACCAGATTCCACATCTCAAGAGAATGAGATCAACCAGGTAGTCCGCTATGGCAAAGAAGGTACTGGCAAAGAAGATGACTCAATCGGACAAGTCACATCGGTTTCTCAACTGCGAGATGTCCAGCCTACTGATTGGGCTTTCCAAGCGCTACAGTCCTTAGTCGAACGCTACGGTTGTATTGCTGGCTATCCCGATGGCACCTATCGCGGTAATCGGGCTCTGACTAGGTACGAGTTTGCGGCAGGGTTAAATGCCTGCCTAGACAGAGTAAACGAGCTGATCGCTTCAGGGACATCTGACTTAGTACGTAAAGAAGACATCGCCACCCTACAGAGGTTGCAACAAGAGTTTGCCACTGAACTTACTGCCCTACGAGGTCGAGTAGATAACCTGGAAGCCCAGACGGCTCAACTGGAAGCCAACCAGTTTTCCACTACGACCAAATTGGTCGGTGAAGGTATCTTTGCTGTGACTGATGAATTCAACGCTCCTGTCAGAACCAACACTGTGTTCCAAGACCGGGTGCGTTTAGATTTTCAGACTAGCTTTACGGGTAAAGATACCTTGAACACTCGTTTGGCAGCTGGTAATGCTCAGCGCTTGACTTTCCAAAACTCTACTGCCAATGGTGGCTATTTACCATTTGGCACATTTGAAGGAACTCAGACCTTCAACGTCTCATCAACTGGTAACAACAGTGTTGCCATAGATTGGCTAACGTACTACTTCCCTATAGGGCCTGCTCAAGCCTATGTTTCTGCCTTTGGAGGATTTCACAACGACTACGCCCCCACAACTAGCCCCTACTTTGAGAGCTTTACTGGTGGTACTGGAGCGCTGTCTGTCTTTGCTGAAGACAACGCAATCTACAAAATAGGTGGCGGTTCGGGTGCCGCCATCACCATACCTTTTGGCAAGCCTGGTACTCTTCTTGGTGCTAGTTCAATCACTGGAGGTTACTTGGCGTCTAATGCTTTTAGACCAATAGGAAATAACTCAAGTCCCACCGGAGGCTCTGGTCTATTCAACGGTGACTACGCCGCTCTAGGACAGATCAACTTTAATCTCGCTGATAGGTTCGCGCTTGGTGCAACTTACGTCAACGCCTATAACTCTGCTGGCTCTGGAATCTTTAACCTAGGTACGCCAGAAAATATTGTGCAGCCATCAGCGGCTGCAACATCTATCAATGGAGTTGTGGGTACTGTTCAGGCTAACGATCCTTCAATTCTATTAACAGGAGGTCAAAGACCAATCGTCAGTAACTCCTATGGTGGTGAGTTTGCATTTCGACCAATTGATAAGATTTCAATCAGTGGGTGGGTTGATTACACTAGGGCAACGATCATTGGTCGTGGTAATGCTGATATTTGGAGCTATGCGGCAGGAGTAGCTTTTCCCGATTTAGGCAAGCAGGGGAGTGTGTTAGGCTTCTTCGGTGGTGTTGAACCAACGCTCAAAGGTCTGCGTGCTGCGGGTAGAGTACCTTTCTCGAATAATAACGCTTGGCATGCTGAAGCTTTTTATAAGTACCAGCTGAATGACAATATCTCGATTACCCCTGGTGTGATTATTCTCTTCGCTCCTGGTCAGGATAAAACCAAACAAGATGTTGTCGTTGGTACGCTCAGAACCACATTTACATTCTAGTGACGCATTATTACGATAACTACAGAGTTTGCCCCGTCTACAGCGGGGCTTTTTGCTAAAAAGTATGAACCACAAACCCCAGTAAAAAACCGGGGTATAATAGCAATAGGAACTAGCTCTAGCTCCCTCCTTAATGAACTATTAGGTTTAAACTTCCCAGTGGAACTATCGTGTAAGTCCGAGTACGCAATTCTTGCTCTATTAGAGCTAGCGGCTAGCTATCAAAGTGGCGAACCGCTGCAAATTCGACAAATAGCAGCACAGCAAGACATACCAGATCGCTATCTGGAACAGTTACTAGCAACACTTAGACGTGGGGGTCTAGTCAAGAGCCAACGCGGTGCTAAAGGTGGTTATGTCTTAGCGCGAGAGCCTTGGAAGATACCGCTTTTGGACGTTTTCAGCTGCCTAGAAGGATTAGATGCTGCGGTGCCTGAGTTGGACTCCAGTGCCAAAACCATAGAAAGGTCTGTAATTCAGGAAGTTTGGCAGGAAGCATGTCAGGCAGCTAACTTAGTTTTACAGAAATATACGCTCCAAGATCTGTGCGAACAGCGAACAGCCCGACGCCAGATGGATATTATGTATTACATCTAAATCTAGAAACTTGCCGTTGCAAGTAACTCAAAAAAAGCTATGCGCATTGCTCGTAATATTACAGAACTGATTGGTCGCACCCCCCTAGTACAGCTCAATCATATCCCGCAAGCTGAGGGCTGTGTCGCGCAGATAGTAATGAAGCTAGAAAGTATGAACCCTTCTGCTTCCGTTAAAGATAGGATCGGTGTCAGCATGATTAATGCGGCAGAGCAGGCGGGGTTGATTACTCCTGGCAAGACGACGTTAGTGGAACCCACCTCTGGCAATACAGGAATTGCGTTGGCAATGGTAGCAGCAGCTAAAGGGTATCGGTTGATCTTGACCATGCCAGAAACAATGAGCAGCGAACGCCGAGCAATGTTACGGGCTTATGGAGCAGAACTGGAACTGACACCAGGCATGGAGGGGATGGGTGGAGCAATTCGCCGAGCGCAGGCGATCGCGGAAACTGAGCCGCAGGCGTATCTCTTGCAACAGTTCCGCAATCCGGCTAATCCCCAGATTCATCAAGAAACCACAGCAGAAGAGATCTGGGAAGATACCGAGGGAATGGTAGATATTTTGGTGGCGGGAGTCGGCACTGGTGGCACGTTGACAGGTGTGGCAGAAGTTATTAAAGACCGCAAGCCGAGTTTTCAAGCGATTGCCGTTGAACCTACTAACAGCCCAGTTTTGTCTGGGGGAAGTCCGGGAGCGCACAAAATCCAGGGCATTGGGGCAGGATTTATTCCTCAGGTGCTAAATATAGAGCTGATAGATGAAGTGATCTGTGTGAGTGATGATGACGCGATTGCCTACGGGCGGCGATTGGCGAAAGAAGAAGGGATACTCTCTGGCATTTCTACAGGAGCAGCTTTAGCAGCAGCCGTTCGCGTTGCTCAGCGGACTGAAAATGCTGGACGCTTGATTGTGACTATCCAACCTAGCTTTGGCGAACGATATCTGAGTACGCCCTTGTTTCAAGATTTGGAAACGAGATTGGCTGCTGGTGTCAGTAGTGGTTCTTTGTAGTGCTATGGTAGACCTCAACCACTATGAAACTTTGCAAGTCAGTACTGCTGCGAGTCAAGCAGAGATTAAGCAAGCATATCGCCGATTGGTAAAGTTGTTTCATCCAGATAGCAATAGCAAAACAGCAGATCACGAACAGATTGTCCGGGTTAATACTGCTTATGAAGTCCTCGGTGATGCTCAGAAACGACTGTTTTATGACCGACAGCTAGGTGCTCATTCTCGGATTAAGCCGGGTAGGCGGCAACAAAGAACAGCATCTGCCCAAAATAAACATCGCGCCTCACGACAAACCGGAAGAGATGCTGATCGACAACTTGCACAATGGTTGCAGCAGGTCTACCAGCCAGTCAATCGTCATCTAGATTTCATTCTAAGTTCACTAGAAGAGCAAATCGATCGGCTATCAGCCGACCCTTTTGATGACGAATTGATTGAGGAGTTTCAGGCTTACTTGATGACTTGCCGCGAGCACCTTAAAAGCGCGAATCTCGCCTTTCGTTCTATGCCCAACCCTCCCAGCGTAGCAGGAGCGGCAGCCCATCTCTATTACTGCCTAAATCAAGTTGGAGACGGAATTGAGCAGTTAGAGTTTTTCCCTATGAACTACGATGAACACTATCTACACATGGGTCAAGAGTTGTTCCGTATTGCTTATGGACTGCTCTGCAAAGCCCAAGTTGGACTAGAGGCGAGCGCTTGAAGAGAGCAGGGGAGGCAGGGGGGAGAAGATGATTTAGGAAATTAGTTTATGCTAGATAGAGGATAGGTTTATAAAACTTTATATATTGACACTAGTAAACTCATGAAATGTATTATTAATCGTCGGGCTCAATTCTCGGCCAGCCACCGCTACTGGTTGCCAGAATTAAGTGAAGCAGAAAATGTACAACGGTTTGGATTATGTACCCGTGCACTAGGACACGGACATAACTATGTCCTATTTGTCTCCATTGCCGGAGAGTTAGATGAGTATGGTATGGTGCAGAACCTATCTGAAGTCAAAAGAGTGATTAAGCAAGAAATCACTAGTCAGTTAGACTTCTCTTGTCTTAACGATGTGTGGTCAGAATTTCACCAAACCTTACCCACAACAGAAAACATTGCCCGCATCATCTGGCAGCGATTGTCTCCCCATCTACCTCTAGTTTGCGTACAGTTATTTGAACATCCAGAACTCTGGGCCGATTATCGAGGAAATGACATGGAAGCATATTTGACTGTTAGCACTCACTTCAGCGCCGCTCATCGACTGGCTCATCCTAGCCTCAGTTCTGAAGAGAACTATCATATTTACGGCAAATGCGCTCGTCCCAACGGTCATGGTCATAACTACCATATGGAAGTTACTGTTAAAGGCGAAATCGATCCGCGTACTGGAATGATTGTCGATCTGGGCGCTTTACAACGGGTAATTGAAGAGCAAGTGATCGAACCATTCGATCATACGTTTTTAAACAAAGACATAGCCTACTTTGCACAAGTTGTTCCCACTGCTGAAAATATTGCACTGCATATCTCTAATTTGCTCAAGTTACCAGTTCAGGAACTAGGAGTCGAGCTGCACAAGGTGAAACTGATTGAAAGCCCTAACAACTCTTGTGAAGTCTTTGTTACAACTTCTAACATTACTGATTCCTTTGAAGCTTTTCCACAATCACTTTCAGCCAGGACTTAAACAATACTTAAAGACCTTTCTAGCACTCGCTTTCTATCCTGCGATCACTCACCAATTTCACGTGAGAGCGGCTCAAAGGAGGGCACAGTAGTATAGGAACATTCAAGTACCTGCTCTCTAGATTTGGCAAACCGGACAGTAGTAGTAACGCCGTCCACCTGATACTGCTTTTACAATTGCTGTACTGCAGATGAAGCAAGGCCGCCCTTGGCGGTTGAACACGTAATGTCGATATTCACTACGGTTGTAGCCTTGCTGACGCAGTTGCTTGGCTAACTCTATGTCATTAGTGATACCTCCCGTAATATAAGACTGGTAGGTGACTGATAGAACCGCTGCAGCCAGTCTTGTAATTTGGTCAGGGTGGCAATCCACTGGACGGCGCTCAGGGTGAACTCTGGCAACAAATAAGACTTCGCTGCGCAGGTAATTGCCTAAGCCACACAAAAAATGCTGGTTCAACAGTAGCGAGGTAAAAAGGCGTCTTCTAAAGCGCTGCTCTTGAAAACGCTCACTCACCTGTTCCACTGTTACTGACCGATCGAGAACATCTGGTCCTAATTGACTTAGAAATCGATGAGTAGCGATTTGAGCCTCGCTGATTACCTCAATATCCGAGGCACTGTATAGGAGTGCAGAATTCTGCTTGTTATGAATAGCTAGACGTAGCTGGCGGTTGGTTTTTGGGTAGGAGTAAGCCTTTCTAACTAACCATTTGCCATAAAGTTGGTTGTGACTATAAATGCAAAGCTGATTGTTAAAGTGAAGTAGAATAGCTTTTCCTTTGGTCTGGACATCAGTCACGACAGTACCTGTCAACTTGGATTCGTATGGCTTTAGATGCTCAAAGGCAAAGAACAACTCTGTGACTGGTCGGTCGACAACTGCTTTGGCGATCGCATCTGCTGCCTGTCTGATTTCGGGTCCCTCTGGCATTTTTGATTCCTCGGATATTAAACAGTTTTCGCCATAATCCTAATTTCAGGACGAGAGAGATAACGTCATGATAGATACTACAATCAGATATCAAGTTTCGTAGCATACGGCAAGTACGAAGACTAGAGGGAATGCCTGTGGTGGTTCTGGCACGTCGTTGATATTGGGGAGGAGTAAAGAGCTTGCTCAAAAAAGGAGATTGCTGATTGAAGGGCGGATTTTATCTATTGCTTTTGTTCGTCGCTGCTGTACTTGAGGCTGGTGGCGATGCCTTGGTGCGAACGGGCTTGCATAGCTCCCTTTTAGTGAAACGCGCTGAGTTTTTGCTCTTAGGCGGTTTTGTCTTATTTAGTTATGGTATCGTTGTTAACTTGCCTGACTGGGATTTCGGTCGTCTGCTTGGCGTTTATGTCACACTGTTCTTCCTTGTCGCCCAACTCATTAACTATTTTGGCTTTGGGCAAAAACCTAGTGTTGCCATTATTGTTGGGGGAGCATTGATTGTCGGAGGAGGGCTAATCATTTCTTTTTGGAAACCCTAACTTACCGATACTTCCCGTTGCCGCACTTCAACTCATCATCTCTCAACACAAGTCTAAAGCTGAAACCAAGCAGTCAGTGCTACTGCCAGAGCATCTGCCGCATCATCTGGGCGAGGAATGTAGTCTAAACTTAACTCCCTTGCCACTGCCTTTTGTACTTCTGATTTATCTGCATTGCCATATCCCGTCAAAGCTTGCTTAATTTGAGCTGGTGTGAACTCAACAAGCGGTACATGGTGCTGAGCCAATACTAGCATCAACACTCCTCGCGCTTGAGCTACAGCAATGGTGTTAGCCATGCGGTAAAAAAACAGTTTCTCAGTTGCTACGAGATCAGGTTGCCATTGTTGCATTAATGTGTGTAAATCTTCGTAAATGGTGCAAAGGCGCTTTCCCATCTCTGTAGCAGCTGATGTTTGAATAACACCAAAGTCTAGTAATGTTACTGGCTTGACCGCTATGGTGGTAAGCGCAGTAGGGACATTTGTAGTGCTGCAAGCAGGGGTTTCTTCCATAGTGCAAATCGCTCCAAACCCCAGAGTCGCAAGCCCTGGATCTAATCCCAGAATTCGCCTTTTCATATACTCGTCCACCTTTAGAACATCACTTTTTTAGATTGTGAAAGCCAGCACTCGCAAGAAGAACTCTCATGCCATACACTAAAACTCACGTTTGTATCCTACCTCCAGTAAACTTGCTAACAGAAGCACTATGTTGGTTAGATTTCACGAGTAACTTACAACTATAGCAACGCACTGCCAGTTAGTTATTGTTGAAAACAGGAACACCCCTGCTAGAGTCAAAACCGTCTGGTATACATTTTTGTATCCCCATGCCCCAATCATCTATGTCAATCGGTTTCTTCAAACAAGCTTTATATGCCTTGACTCAGGAGTCGCGCAACCGCACATCCTATCGTGTTAACCAGTGGTTCAAGTGGCTATCTCCTGGGCTATCGGTGAAGCGGTGGTTGCTGATCAGTGCGAGCGGTGTTGTACTAACAGGTCTGGGTCTAGCAATTTGGATTAAGCTGACCCCGATTTTTTATATAATCCAGTTACTTCAGGACATTGTAGAGACAATCGCAAATATTTTTCCTAGCTATATCAGCGGTCCACTCGTGCTAGCTTCTGGTTTACTGTTGATCTTTTGGGGGCAAACTCGGACAGTAGGGTCAATTACCCAGGTGCTGAGGTCGGAGGGGGATGAGGATCTAATCGATGTGCTGTTGACTTATCGTCGATTGCATCGAGGACCGAAAATTGTCACAATCGGGGGTGGTACAGGACTCTCGACCTTGCTAAGAGGATTAAAGGTTTATAGCGCTAATATTACGGCTATTGTGACTGTGGCAGATGATGGGGGATCTTCTGGACGGTTACGGCGAGAGATTGGGGTGTTACCACCAGGAGATATTCGAAATTGTCTAGCGGCACTAGCTTCAGAGGAGAAGTTGTTAACAGAACTGTTTCAGTATCGCTTCCGGGCAGGGGACGGTTTGACTGGTCACAGTTTTGGCAATCTCTTCTTAACCGCTATGAGCGAAGTCACTGGAGATTTGGAGCGGGCGATCGCTGCTAGCTCCCAAGTTTTGGCAGTACGCGGTCAGGTTCTACCGTCAACCCTCAGTGATGTTAGTCTATGGGCAGAATTAGCTGATGGTCGTCGGATTGAGGGCGAATCGAACATTACTGCAGCTGGAGGTAAGATTGTCAAAATTGGCTGCACTCCTGCCAATCCTGCCGCTTTACCTAAAGCGTTGCAAGCAATCCAAGAAGCTGATTATATTATCATCGGTCCTGGTAGCCTTTATACTAGCGTAATTCCCAATTTGCTAGTGCCGGAGATTGCTGAAGCGATCGCTCAACGATACCAAGGTAGAGAAACCCCGCCGATTCCTTGCATCTACGTTTGTAATATTATGACCCAACCGGGAGAAACCCAGGGGTACACAGTCTCTGATCATATCAAAGCGATTGATGCCGCCTGTGGGCGAAAGTTGTTTGGTGCAGTTCTAGTTCATAGAAAAGCCCCTTCAGCCCAAAGCTTGATCCGCTATGCCCAGGAAAACTCCCATCCCGTCTTCCTCGATCGGGAAGCTATAAATCAGTTAGGACGACGTATTGTTCTGGCTAATGTGATGGATGAGGATGAAAAGACAGGTTTAGTACGTCACAATCCCCAGCGATTGGCAGGTGTGTTGTTGCGGTGGTATGGTCGCGGTTTGGGGAGGTAGGGGAGATGGGGCGGTGGGGTGATGGGGAGTAAACCCAAGACTTAAAAGTAGAAGCTTTTAGTGTGGAATGACAGAATGGAGATTTATTTGCCGGATGCGGCTGCTACGCGATCACTGGGGGTGACTTTGGGGCAGTTGTTGCCAGCAGGTAGCGTGATTTTGCTAGAGGGGGATTTGGGTAGTGGTAAAACGACTCTAGTACAAGGCATTGGTGATGGGTTGGGCATCATAGAGCCGATTGTTAGTCCCACTTTTACTCTGATTAATGAGTACACGGAAGGACGCCTCCCCTTATATCATCTGGATTTGTACCGATTGCAACCTACAGAAATCATGCCTTTGCATTTGGAAACTTACTGGGAGGGAAGCGAAGTCTCTTTGGGCATTGTGGCAATCGAGTGGGCAGAGCGATTGCCATACAAGCCTTTTAGTTATCTAAGCCTTTCCCTAACTTACTCGGATGTTCCTGGTCGTCAGGCTAACCTCGCATCAGTAGGTGAATTTGAGCTTGCTCAAAGCAGCATCTGGAGTTCTACTCCAGCTGACCTTTGAGTTGGGAGTCATCGCCAGACCGATCAAATAATTCCTGTTCCCTTACCACGCGCATCACGTTCTTCAGTTAGCTTCCCTTGCTCCTCTTGATTCAAACTTTCGCGTTCTGTCTCTTCTTGCCGCAAATCTCCTGGCTCGTTAACGTACATTTCTGGTTCAATGGCATAGTTATTGGCAAGACCCTCTTTGTCTACTGTGTAGCCACCTGTGACATCAATACTTTCACGATCTGTTTGATCGTCAGTTTTTGCATCTCCTTGACCAGGACGCTGCATGAACTCACTCCCCTCCCTATCCATGCGTGCGGCAGTCTCCGCTGGGACAATTCCCGGATCGTACTTGGGTGTGCCTGGAGCGACATCTTGTTCGTTGATATTCGTTTCTTTGTCAGGACCTGTTCTGCTAGTCATAAGTTATGTCCTCAGAAACTTAGCAATGTAAAATTTGCTTCTTCAAACACATTCTAAAATTCCAAGGTGCTGTTATCGATTAAGTTGTGCAACAATCTTTACAAGAATGGCTTCTCTAACGACCAACGTCTTTTGTGCGTGGCACGCCGAGAGCAACGCTAAAGGCTTCGCCAAAAGTTAAT
>Ga0213881_10001176_pt1 | contig 13067 bp, 19 predicted proteins | sample BarmaccoBMER_R08_FD_160104 | JGI IMG/M metagenome (GOLD analysis project Ga0213881, IMG submission 160104) | Barbacenia macrantha exposed rock microbial communities from rupestrian grasslands, the National Park of Serra do Cipo, Brazil - ER_R08 ... | reverse complement strand
CGTGGCGGCGCGCCATGGTGAGCGGGGACTCATCGCCCGCCTCGACGGCACGAGCCTGGCCCTGATGCCGTGCTCGGGTACCTCGCTGGTGACGGCCCTCATCGGCCAGCTGCCCGCCGCGGAGGCGGCCCCTGGCCCATCGATCAACCTGCCGCGGCAGGTTCTGGTGCCCGCAACGCCCCGGACGGCCACGAGCGTCTACGACACCTCGCCCGCGACGTCAGGACGCTTCCAGCAGCAGTACCGTGCGCTGGAGGCGGTCCTGGCGAAGCCCCGGCTCCGCGGTGGCCAGATCGTCGCCAACAGCCGGGATCGCACCGGAAAGCGGCACCGCTCCCGGCCGCTGGACTGGTTCGACACCGAAGTTGGCCGCTGGAGCGCTCGGCTCCTGCCCGCATCGGACGGCAGCGCGCACCTCACCGTGTCCCCCGCCGACAGCACCCGCCTGTCCACCCAACTCACCGCACTGCTCCACAGCCTGCCCCGCTGAGCCACCCGATCCCACGGTCTCATGGATGCTTGTGTACCCCGTGGGCCGCCCGTGTCGGGTCTCATGGATGCTTGTGTACCTTCCGCGTCGGCACGCGGATGGTCTACTCACGGGTAGGCTCGATCGGACGGCGCACCGCGCGGGTCTGCTCGGCGCGGGTAGCGAGCTGGTCGTCGTCGGGGTAGTCCACGGCGACGAGGGTGAGACCGTGCGCGGGCGCCACGGTCACTGCACTGGCTCGGGCAGCGTGCAGCAGCAGGCCGGCGGGCCAGTCTGGGGGGCGTCGGTGCTCGCCCACCACCAGCAGGGCACCGACCAGGCTGCGCACCATCGAGTGGCAGAACGCGTCCGCCGCGACGTGCGCCACCAGCAGGTGCGGCTCGTCGCGGGTCCACGTCAGAGTCTCCAGCGCGCGCACCGTGCTCGCACCTTCCCGGCGGCGGCAGAACGCGGCGAAGTCATGCTCGCCGAGCAACAGCGTGCTCGCCACGTTCATCGCGGCGCCGTCGAGCCAGCGGTGGTAGCCCAGGGTGTCGTACCGGCGCAGCGGATCAACCCCCCACGGCGCGTCGCAGACCCGATACTGGTAGTGCCGCCGCAGCGCGGAGAACCGAGCGTCGAAGGTGCGCGGCACCTGCCGCACCGCGGGCACCCGGAGATCCGGCGGTAGCAGCCGAGCCAACCGGTGGGCGAGCTGATCAGGGGGCAGCGCGCCCACCGGCACGTCGAGGTGCGCCACCTGCCCGGTGGCGTGCACGCCCGCGTCGGTGCGGCCCGCGACGGTGAGAGTGGCCGGGATCCGCGCCACGGTCGCCAGCGCGTGCTCCAGAACTCCCTGGACGGTACGCCGCCCAGGTTGGCGGGCCCATCCGGAGAAATCGGATCCGTCGTAGCTGATGTCCAGCCGGTAGCGCAGGAGCCCGCCTTCCCCAGCGGGGGTGGCGGGCTCCTGCGATGCGGTGTTCAGAGTCAGGACTCGCCTTCGCCCTCCGGTGAAACGGACGACGCCGACGCCTGCCCCACCGGGGTCTCCTGCTCGGCAGAGCTGTCAGCGGCCACCGGGGTCTCCTGCTCAACCGGGGCGCCCGCAGCTGCGGTTTCTGCGGTCTTCTCGGCCGGCTGGGGTGGCTGTGGCCGGTCCTGGAAGGCCCGGCGTTTGCCCTCCGCGACCTCTGCGGCGGTGCGCTCGGTGACCAGCGCGATGATCGCCATCGGAGCGTTGTCGCCTTTGCGGGGCATCGTCTTGAAGATCCGGGTGTAGCCACCCGGCCGGGTCGCGAAATTCGGGCCGATCTCCGCGACTAGCTTGTGCACCACGTTTTTGTCCCGGATCACCCGCATGATCTGGCGACGGTGGTGCAGGTCCCCCCGGCGGGCCTTACTGATCAACCGCTCGGCGAACGGACGCAGTCGTTTCGCCTTGGCCTCGGTCGTGGTGATCCGGCCGTGGGCGAACAGCGATGTCGCGAGGTTGGCCAGCATCAGCCGTTCATGGGCCGGCGATCCCCCCAGCCGGGCGCCCTTGGTCGGCGTGGGCATGTGGCTCCCTTCGGTTGCCTCGTGAGTGGCGATGCGAGCTATAGCTCGCATCGCCACTCACGCGTAGCTCTGCTACAGTTGTTCGGTTTCGGCGTACTCGTGGCCGTCGTCGGTGGCGTCAGTGCCGTTGTCGCTGGCCTCGTCCCAGCCCTCGATCGAGTATTCGGCGGACACCGCTGAGGGGTCAAACCCGGGCGGGCTGTCCTTGAGCTGCAGCCCAAGGCCCGCCAGCTTCAGCTTCACCTCATCGATCGACTTGGCGCCGAAGTTACGGATGTCCAGCAGGTCGGCCTCGCTGCGGCTGACCAGCTCACCGACGGTGTGGATGCCCTCACGCTTGAGGCAGTTGTAGGACCGGACGGTGAGGTCCAGATCCTCGATGGGCATGGCGAAGGCAGCGATCGTGTCCGCCTCGGCCGGCGAGGGACCGATTTCGATGCCCTCGGCCTCCACGTTGAGCTCGCGGGCCAAGCCGAACAACTCCACTAGGGTGCGGCCGGCCGAGGCCAGCGCGTCCCGGGGGGTGATGGACGGCTTGGTCTCCACGTCCAGAATTAACTTGTCGAAGTCGGTGCGCTGCTCGACCCGGGTGGCCTCCACCTTGTAGGTCACCCGCAGCACCGGCGAGTAGATGGAGTCCACCGGAATCCGGCCGATCTCCGCACCGGACGCCTTGTTCTGCACAGCCGGCACATAGCCGCGGCCCCGTTCTACGACCAGCTCGATGTCCACCTTGCCTTTGCTGTTCAGGGTGGCAATGTGCAAATTGGGGTTGTACACGGTAACGCCGGCCGGCGGCATGATATCACCTGCGGTGACATCACCCGGGCCCTGCTTGCGCAGGTACATCGTCACCTGCTCGTCCTCCTCGGAGCTGACCACAAGCTCCTTGAGGTTGAGGATGATGTCGGTGACGTCCTCCTTGACGCCCGGGATGGTGGTGAACTCGTGCAGCACACCCTCAATGCGGATGCTGGTGACCGCTGCCCCGGGAATGGACGAGAGCAAGGTCCGGCGGAGCGAGTTGCCCAGGGTGTAACCGAATCCGGGCTCCAACGGCTCAATGACGAACCGGGAACGGTTGTAGTCGACCGGCTCCTCAGTGAGGTTAGGTCGCTGAGTAATCAGCATAGTTGATGTTCCTCCATCTAGCGCCCACTATTTGACGCCGGTGTGGACCTTACTTACTTGGAGTAGAAATCGACGATGAGCTGCTCCTGCAGGGGGACGTCGATCTGGGCTCGCTCGGGTAGTTGGTGCACCAGCACCCGCAGCGTCGCGGGGACCACTTGCAGCCACGCCGGCACCGGGCGGTCTCTCAGGGTCTCCTTGGCAACCACGAACGGCAGCGTCGGCATCGACTTGGGCCTGACGTCGATAATATCGAACTTGGTCACCCGGAGACTGGGAACGTCCACCGCGACGCCGTTGACCAGGAAATGCCCGTGGGTCACCAACTGGCGCGCTTGGCGACGGGTACGGGCCAGGCCAGCGCGGTAGATCACGTTGTCCAGCCGGGATTCCAGAATCTGCAGCAGCGTGTCACCGGTCTTGCCGGGGCGGCGGTTAGCCTCCTCGTAGTACCGGTGGAACTGCCTTTCCATGACGCCGTAGCTGAAACGGGCCTTCTGCTTCTCCTGCTGCTGCAGGAGGTACTCGCTCTCCTTGATCCGGGCCCGGCCGTGCTGGCCGGGCGGATACGGCCGACGCTCGAAGGCCTGGTCGCCGCCGACCAGGTCGGTCTTGAGCCGACGGGACTTGCGGGTGACAGGTCCGGTGTACCGAGCCATTTTCTGTTACTCCTCCCCGCGCGCCGTCAGACCCGGCGCCGCTTCGGCGGCCGGCAGCCGTTATGCGGCTGCGGGGTCACGTCCTGGATAGTGCCGACCTCAAGACCGGCGGCCTGCAGCGAGCGGATCGCCGTCTCGCGGCCTGAACCGGGGCCCTTCACGAAGACATCGACCCGCTTCATGCCGTGCTCGGCGGCCTTGCGGGCGGCGTTCTCGGCAGCCATCTGCGCGGCGAACGGGGTGGACTTGCGCGAACCTTTGAACCCGACGTGGCCCGCGGACGCCCACGCGATCACCGCACCGGTGGGGTCGGTAATCGAGACAATCGTGTTGTTGAACGTTGACTTAATGTGCGCATGACCGTGCGCGACATTTTTCTTTTCTCTGCGCCGAACTTTCTTGACGCCGACACCTGCTCGTGCTCTGGGTGGCATGCGGTTGCACTCCTACAAGGTCTGGGTTCGCTGGCCTGTTGATGGGTTCTTCCGGGCGCTACTTCTTTCCGGCCTTCTTCTTGCCGGCGACCGTCTTCTTCGGACCCTTGCGGGTGCGGGCGTTGGTCTTGGTTCGCTGACCGCGCACGGGCAGCCCGCGGCGCCACCGCAGACCCTCGTAGCAACCGATCTCGATCTTCCGGCGGATGTCGGCCTGGACCTCACGGCGGAGGTCACCCTCGACCTTGCAGTTTTCTTCGATGTAGTCCCGCAGCCGGATGAGGTCCTCCTCGGACAAGTCCTTGGAGCGTAGATCCGGGCTCACCCCGGTGGCGTTGAGGATCTCGTGCGAGCGGGTACGGCCGATGCCGTAGATGTAGGTCAGCGCGATCTCCATCCGCTTGTCGCGGGGAAGGTCGACGCCGGCGAGTCGGGCCATGCGAGGCGTGTCTCCTCATCTCGTTCCTCGCCAGGTCTGCTCCCCGTCCGTCCCGCCTGACGAGCGCTCGTCGGCTGCGGGCCCCGGCCTGGCGTCCGGGGGTGTGACCGATCCCTCGCCGACGGTTGAACCGTCGCCTAGCTCCTGGATCGGGTGGCGCGGGGAGATCTTCTTGCGTCCCAGCGGGAGCGACGTCGTGCTCTGCTTAACCCTGGCGTTGCTTGTGGCGCAGGTTCTCGCAGATCACCATGACTACGCCGTGACGGCGGATCACCTTGCACTTGTCGCAGATCCTCTTGACGCTCGGTTTCACCTTCACGTCAGCTCACGTCAGCTTTCAGTTGTGTCGTAGGAGTGGGTGCGCTACTTGTAGCGGTAGACGATACGGCCCCGGGACAGGTCGTAGGGCGAGAGCTCCACGACCACCCGATCCTCCGGCAGGATGCGGATGTAGTGCTGGCGCATCTTGCCGCTGATGTGTGCGAGAACGCGGTGACCGTTCTCCAACTCGACCCGGAACATCGCGTTGGGCAGTGGTTCGACCACCCGGCCCTCGACTTCGATCGCCCCGTCTTTCTTGCCCATGTCCTCCGCGTTCCTGCTGGTTTCGCCGTGCCGCCCTGGTTTCGCCGTGCCGCCAAGGTGCGGCCTTGCCGCGGCAGCGGCACCCGCCAGTTCCACGACGTGGGGAGGCATCACACGGAGCGCGAGGACGCACTGCTGAGCAGGAAGCCTGCGCAGATACCTGCAGACACGCTGGGACTAGCGCGTTGCGCGCGCCGAGGAACCAGTCTACGTCGAGGGTACGCCCGGAGCCAAACCGGCCCAGGTTCTCAGGCCTGGGCGGGTTCGGGGGCGGGTTCGGGTTGGGCGATGGGATGCGCGCCGTGGATGGGCCCCTCGGCCTTGACCAGCCGGGTGGCGTCTCCGCCCCAGCGCAGCGAGATGATCTCCGCTGCGATGGACACCGCGGTCTCCTCAGGTGTGCGGGCGCCCAGGTCCAGCCCGATCGGGGAGGCAATCCGGGACAGCTCCGCGTCGGTCACGCCGGCCTCGCGCAGCCGAAGCTCCCGGTTCTGGTGGGTTTTCCGCGATCCCATCGCGCCGATGTACGCCAGGTCCAACCGCAGCGCCTCGATGAGCACCGGCACGTCGAATTTCGGGTCGTGGGTGAGCACGGTGACCACGGTCCGTTGGTCGATCCGCCCCGCTTCGGCCTCAGCCCTCAGGTACCGGTGCGGCCAGTTCACGACGACCTCGTGCGCGTCGGGGAAGCGGCTGCGGGTGGCGAACACCGGCCGCGCGTCGCACACCGTGACGTGGTAGCCGAGGAACACCCCCATCCGGGCCATCGCGGCGGCGAAGTCGATCGCGCCGAACACCAGCATCCGGGGCGGCGGATCGAGGGAGTTCACGAACACGCTCATGCCCTCACCGCGGCGCTGCCCCTCCGGGCCGTAGTGCAGGGTGACGGTTCGGCCGGCGGCGAGCGCGCCGCGGGCGTCCTCAAGAATCGCCTCGTCGGCGCGGGACGAGCCCCCAGAAGAGCCCTGCTGAGAAGAGCACACTGTGCCGGAGTGCCGGTCCGGCCAGACCACCATGCGCAGCCCCACGCGCTGGGCATCACGGTGCGCGACCACGGTGACCACCGCGACCGGCTCCTTGCGGGCCACGGAGGCGGCCACCTCGTCCAGCTCGGGGAAGCTGGCTGGGTCCACTCTCTCGACGAACACGTCGATGAGGCCGCCGCAGGTGAGCCCGACGGTGAAGGCATCGTCATCGGAGACGCCGTAGCGCTGCAGGACCGGGGTGTGCTCGACGAGTACCTGCTGGCCCAGTTCAAAGACCGCGCCTTCGACGCACCCACCGGAGACGCTGCCAACCGCCCGCTCGTCGGAGGTCACCAGCATCGACGCTCCGGCCGGGCGGGGCGCCGAGCGGTAGGTGGACACCACCGTGCCCACCGCGGTCGGTTTGCCCTGACGCCACTGCGCCACCAGTTCGTCCAGCACCTCGCGCACTGCGGACCTCCTCGTGCCGAGCCTCCACCCTTATGAGAGGGTATTTGGTTCGACCAGCATCCGCGTTCACCCACACCGCGCGTTCACCCATAACGACTGCTCACACGATCCGCCAGCCGGAAGCCACGGCGGCTATTCGCTCAGTGGTTAGATTGTCGGCTCCGCCGACGGCGACTGCTTCGGACAGTCCACGTCGATCCCGCTCGCTAGGTCCGAGCAATCCACCACAGTCAGGTCCGCCCGCCGGGCCAGCCAGTCCCGGGCCCCCCGGTCACCGTGGGCGCAGGCGAGGATGTCGGCCCAGTGCTGCCGGCCGAGCAGCACCGGATGCCCCGGCTGACTGGCGAACCCCGCCCGGGCCACCACCGCGGGAGCCCCCAGCGCGACGAGCCTGCGGACCACGGCGGCGTCCACGTCGGGGAGATCGACCAGGTGCACCAGCGCGGCCTGCACCGGCGGCGGCGCGCTGCGGAGCAGCTCGGCCAGACCGGCCCGCAGCGAGGCCCCCATGCCCTCGGCCCAATCTGCGGCCAGCACGGTGCCAGCACTCGGTGGCACCAGCGGACGGACCTGCTCGGCCTGCGCGCCGATCACGACGAGCACCGGGCCGCAGCCACCGTCGGTCAAGGTGGCCACCGCCCGGCGCATCCACGCGCCCTCCTCGACCAGGGCCTTGGGCATGCCGTAGCGCCGCCCGGCCCCGGCGGCCAGCAGCAGTCCGGCGATCATAGCTGTATTTTCCCACGGGTTGCCGGGCGCGGGAGCTGCGCAGCATCGAGAACAGATTGATCGAGCAGTAAAAAAGCATCTACGTCATTTTTTCAGCTGCCAGGTGTGTGCATTTAATTGCGCGCCGGAGAACGCTTGCCAATGCTCCGTGTGTGGCGTGTAGGATCAGTTAAATAGTGCCGAACAATTCGGATATGATCGTGAACCTTGCCGGATAGGAAACGGTCAGAAAGGGAGCAACGACGATGACCACGCAGCACACCCATGAGCACACCCACGAGGATGTAACGCATACGCATACCCATGTTCTGCACGATCATGACCACGTCGAGCACGAGCACGAGCACAGCCACGACGAGCAGACCCACGCCCACCCGCACGCCCACGAGACAAGCCTCGTCGAGGAGCACGACCACTCGCACTGATCGCTGTCCCGCCGGTGATGTACCAGCCGGTGGCAGCGGGCAGCCCTAGCGCAGCGGCTCGCCAGTCCGCACCTGGGCAAGGATGTCAATCTCGTCGCCCAGGTGCAGGGCGGCGCCGGGGGAGTCGGGAATGAGGTTCACCGCGAACCACGTCTTGCCATCCCAGCGCCGGCAGCGGGCGAGCGTGGTGAGCGGTTCTTTGCCCTTGCTCGCGGTGTCGGGATCGATCGTGGTGAACACGCAGCGGTCGCAGGCCCGTACCGCCCGGAAGCTCACGGCACCGATGCGCAGCACCCGCCACCCGTCCTCGGCCCAGGCGGGTGCGCCCGCGACGACCAGGTTGGGGCGAAACCGCGTCATCGGCACGGGCCCCTCCTGGGCGCGCGGTCCCTGGGCGATCAGGTCGTTCAGGGCGGCCAGCGACTCCTCGGTGGCCAGCAGCAGCGGGTAGCCGTCCGCGAAGGACACCCGATCCTGCTCCTGGCTGTACGCGGGGTTGCACCGACGCTGCGTGGGGTCATCGAGATACACCAGGCGGACCGGTTTGCCGACCGCGGTAGTGAACCAGGCGTGCGCTTCCTCCGCCGCGGGCGCGGCGGCCACCACACTGCGGGAGACCCGGACCTGGATAAGGGCGCCACCGTGCGGTATGCGCACCAGCAGCGGATCGGCGTCCGGCGCCTGCACCCGCAGCCCGTCGGCGGTGAACTCCGGGGTGAGGAGCACCAGCTGCGGGTACTCCCGCGCCGTCACCACCAGACCCGCGTCGTCAACGAGCATCCATCGCCGGTCACCGGCCAGGCCCCACGGCTCGACCGCGGCCTCCTGGACCGCATGGCCGCGGCAAGACTTGATCGGATACCGGTGGAGCCCGGTCAGGGTGAGCGCCACGGATGCCAGGCTAATGCCCACGGACGCCCCGAGAAGCGCGTACGGTGCAGTCGTGGCGCCCGATCGTCCACCCCGGCCGGTGGTGGCCGGATTGCCGGCTCGGCCGGCCTGACCGCAGTGGTTAAGCGTCCGGATCGTCCGTTTGGAATGGATCAGGAAGGGGAACCCTGTCAGCAGAAGATCCCCTCCGGGGTCGTCGCAGTCGAAGGTGGTGTCGTCATGGGTTTGATTCTCGGCTTACTAGTGCTCTGGCTCGTGCTGGTCGTGGTGGGGTTTGCCGTCAAGACGCTGCTGTGGCTCGCGATCGTCGGCTTGGTCTTGTTTGTCCTGACGGGCGTGTTTGGGGCAGTGCGAGGCCGCGGCGCGCTCCGCTGAGGCCGCACACTGAGTAGTCCTCATTCCCGTAGATCTTGCTCGGTTGCCCCCAGCGCGCCGAGTTCGACAGGAGAGTCGCTCGGGTGAGCGCAGGCAGCTCTCACGTCGAACTCGGCGCACCCAGAGGATCAGACAGAGCGATGACCAGCTCATCTGCGCTCAGCCGCGCCGGCGGCTGCGCGTTGGTCACTTCGAGGAAGTCGAGGGCGTGGGCGATGTGGTAGTGGGTGGCGTGGTCCATGGTTCTCACTCCTTGAGCGACTCGGGAACATGGCGACTCGGGAGCTCACCCGTTCGGGTGGTGCGGCGAGGGAGCGGGACGGCGAGCAAACCTAGGGTGGCGATCTCGACGAGGACGCTGATGAGGGCTTGCGGGGCGGGTTGCAGCCCGTATTCGACGAACCCGAGGACCCCGATGGTGCGGGAGAGGATGAACCCCACCAGCGCCCCGGCGGTCAGGGCGGCGGCGGCCAGCCGCAGCACCACCCGGGAGGTGAGCAGGAGCGGCAGCGTCACCACAAGGCAGCCGCAGGCCTGCAGGAGGAACGCCGGGCCGATCCCGGGGATGGCGCGGTAGCCGTTCAGATACAGCTGGAGGTGGATGATGCCGCTGGTTGCCAGGCAGCCGGCTGCGGCCAGGCGCACCAGCAGGGACCAGGTCCGCCTCATGTGAGCCTCCGGTCCCGGATCGCTAGCGCGTGGTGACCGCTCTGGTAGGTCACCTCGCGGATGCCCAGGGCGGCGCTGAGCTGCCCGGCGGGCAGCGTGACCGGGGTCGGGGCGGGCCCCACCCCAGGGTGGGGCAAGGGGTAGGCGGTGGTGGTCGCGCTGTAGAAGGTGACGTTGCCTTCGGTTTTGGTGAACAGTTGGTGGACGTGGCCGTTGAGGCAGGTCACCGAGGAGAACCGGCGGAGGTAGCTGAGGGCTTGGGTGGCGTCATCGGTGCCCCAACCCCAGGCCGGGTACATCGCGAACAGGGGGATGTGGCTGAACACCACGATGGGTGTGTCCGCGGAGCGCCCGGCGACGTCTTTGCGGATGAAGTCGAGCTGATCGGTGCCCAGATGGCCGAGCTTTTCCAGGGCCAGGGTGTTGACCAGGGCGATGACGTGCACGCCCTTGATGTCAAAGCTGTACCAGCCATCTCCTTGGGTGCCGGCCCCGAACATCGCTCGGTATTTCTGCCCGTGGTCGTCAACCGAGTCGTGCTCGCCGGGCACGGTGAACACTTTCCCGGTGCGCAGCCCGGAAAGCATCTGGCGGACCTGGTCGAACTGGGCCGGGGTGGACAGGTGGGTCAGATCGCCGGTGTGCATCACGAAGTCCGGGCGATACCCCAGGGTGTTGATCTGGTTGATGGCGCGGCTGAAGGAGCCGGTCACGTCGGTGTTCGCGGGCCCGGTGAAACCCAGGTGGCTGTCGCTGATCTGCGCGAACCGCAGCGCGTTCGGGTCTTGGGCCAGGGCTGCTGCGGCGGGTGTGCCAGCGAGGTAGCTACTCACCTCACCGCCGCTGACGGTGAGCACCACCGCGGAGCCGAACCACGCGGTGTGTCGTAGCAGCGCCCGGCGGCTCATTCCAGCAGGCCCCTGCTCGGCCCGAGTGTCGGCCCCGTGCTCGGCCCCATGCAGGGCGCTCATGGGGTCACCACCACGGTGGCGGTCATGAACGGGTGGATGGTGCACAGGTAGTCGAAGCGACCCGGGGTGGTGAAGGTGTGCTGGTAGGACTGGCCGGTGCTCAGCGTGGGGGAGTGAAACGCCCCCGATGTCGCGCTCACGGTGTGCGGGTCCTGGTCGCGGTTGGTCCAGGTGAGGGTGGTGCCGACCTTGATGGTCACGGTGGCGGGGGAGAATGCGAAGTTCTGGATGGTCACCGCCTCGCTGGCCGCCGACACGCCGGGCATCACCCGCTCGGCCACGACCGGCGCCGGGGCGGCTGCGCCCGGCGTCGGGGCGGCGGTGGCAGTGCCGGCCACGATCCCCATCGCGGCCCCGACCAGGAGCGCGGTCCCCGCCGCGACCACGGACACCCTGAGGCTGGTGCTGAACTGATGCATGATGATTCGTCCCTATCCGGCCCGGCCGTGGCGGGCCCGCTGGTGCACCCGCCTTCCTGGCGGATCTCACCCAGAGATAGGGGCCGGGGTTACACCACTCGCCGAAGGATCGTGGCCAACTCGGCGTCCAGTGCCCGGCGTACCAGCACGCACTCCGGGCAGGAGGAGCACCGGCCACCCCGGCACGGGGAGCACATGACAAACGTGGACACCAGGAATTCCCACACCGGATCGGCCAGGCAGCTCAGCTGACAGTCACCATCCGGCGCGGACAGCTGCACCACCAGACGACCCAGGGCGGATCGGTACAGGTGCACGTCTGCCTCCCCGCAGGGAGCGAGGAACGCTTCGGCCAGCAGACCCCGCGCCCAGGACCAGCACCGCCTCGCGGACCCGCCGAAGGGGTGCAACACCAGTGCCACGGCCAAGGGGTCGGCCGCGGTATAGGACCACACGCCGGTGACCAGGTGGCACTGCCGATCGAGGAACACGGTGTCGCGGGTCACCGTCGTAGGCCCACTCATCGTTGGTCCTCCTCGAGCAGCTCTCTCAGCTCTCGCCGCCGCGCTGACAGGTGTTCGGTGATCTGGACCGCGGCGGTTTGTACTCTCTCCTGAGCATCCATCAGCATGCTGATCGCGGCAATCTCGGCCTGCAGCCTGGCGCGGGTACTCCCGGCGGGTGTGGTTGTTGACATCTGGGCCCCTCCTGATGCGGGTGTCACCAACAGGTAACGGCCCGGGTTACATCACACCGGGGCCTGGGGGGAGCGTGTCCCCTATCGGGTCGGTCACCCGCAAGCCCGGCTTGGCTGTCCTGGTTGGTGGCCGCGCCTGGAAAGATCACTGTTTTGGTGACAAAAGTGACACATTCTGTCGGTTTTGTCACCAAAACAGTGATCATGGGGTCCCGAGCTCGGCTCAGCCACTCTGCTCGGCGGTCCGAGGCAGCGCCTCGCTGGGCGTACCGAGAAGGACCTTGATGTCATAGGGTGAGTGCACCACGTACCACGGCCGGCCACCGCGGAACTCACTCACGTCTCTGCCGACGCGCTATCGGGTCCCTTGACAACTGCGAGCGGGGTGATCCGAGACGTGCGTAAGGTGAAATCGACGCCAGGATCTCATTGCGTTATGAAACACGTCCAAATCTTCCGGCTGCAACGTCGTCAGACCAAAACCGAGTAGCGCGTCACACGCGGCGATGACGACTCGACGACCGTCGTCCGTCACGGCACCGGGGCGAAGGGCGTGCTGCAGCAACGCGAGGACCTGAGGTGTGCCGAGGTCATCACTGATGGCCGCGTCAAGGCGATCCAGCAGGCTGTTGGTGAGGGTGTCACCGGCTGCGGCCTGACGGGCATCGGATAAGGTCTCGATCATCGGCAGTGGCCGCAGCGGCTGGATTCGGGTGAGCAGCCGCCGCAACGTTGCTTGGCTCGCGTTGATCGCGGCCTGGGTGTAGTCAAGTTGCGCTCGGTAGTGTCCGCCGGCCAAGAACAGTCGATACGCCATGGGGTGAAGTCCAGCCTGGCGTAGATCAGCGACGCGGACGGTGCCGCCGGCCGACTTGGCCATCTTCTGGGCACCGAACTGCAGGAATTCGTTGTGCAGCCAGAACCGCACCCACGGCAGCCCGTCGCGAAGGTAGGCCTCACTCTGCGCGATTTCATTGATGTGATCCAATTCTCGGTGATCCACCCCGCCGGTGTGAATGTCGACATGCCGGCCGAGCAGGGCGATGCTCATCACCGAGCACTCCAGGTGCCAGCCCGGTGCGCCCCAGCCCCACGGCGAGTCCCACCGCATCGCCCGTATCTGACCCGGCTCCTCGGTGCGCCACAGCGCAAAATCGGTCTTGCTGCGTCGTCACTTC
>Ga0213881_10001175_pt1 | contig 13076 bp, 18 predicted proteins | sample BarmaccoBMER_R08_FD_160104 | JGI IMG/M metagenome (GOLD analysis project Ga0213881, IMG submission 160104) | Barbacenia macrantha exposed rock microbial communities from rupestrian grasslands, the National Park of Serra do Cipo, Brazil - ER_R08 ... | reverse complement strand
CCCGTCGCGGACCTAAGCCACGAACATATTACGCGTCGACCAGTTCTAGGTGGTCTGATCAACGAGTACGAACGGGCAGCATGAAACCGCTGCTCACCATGAGTGGCCAACTTCTGGAACCCCACACGATCATGCCGAACCAAAGCGAACACGCATTACACCAGGTCAGCACCGTGGCCGAGTATCCGGCACCCACACACGACCTGCTCGGCGAACTGATCCGCGAATATGCCCAGGTCGCTTCATATGGACGACCTATTCAGCACCCATAGGATCCGCAGGCCACCCGCCGTGGATGACCAGTTCGGCACCCACACCCTTGACCCGCGAGGACCAACCGGGCGCCGCGCACAAAACGAGTGTGCATCAAACCCGGGATGCTTCATCACATCACTGAACTCAACCCCGAGCGGACCCGCCTGGGTGACCTGCTGGGTCAGTGTCCGGCTGCCTGACCGCCGTCGATGTGCAGTATCTCCCCAGTGACGAACGTGGCTTGCTCGAGATAGAGGATTCCTTCGACGACGTCGGCGACCTCGCCCACGCGACCAAGGGGGTGAAGGCCGCCCAGCTGGTTGTAGGACTCCGGATCGGGCGTGGGTGTCTTGATGATGCCGAGCGAGACCGCGTTTACCCGCAGTCCGCGCGACGCGTATTCGATGGCCAGTGAACGGGTCACGGCAACGAGCCCCCCTTTGGTGAGGGCCGGCAGCGCCGCGGGCCTGTTGCTGTCGGCATGGTCTACCAGACTCGTGGACATGTTGACGATGTGACCGCTACCGCGGCTGGCCATCTGCGGGATCGTCCGCTGGGTGAGGTGGAAAAACCCGGCCAGGTTCACTGCGGTGATCGCGAGGTAGTCATCGAGGGTGTACTCGGTGAAGGGCTTACCGATGTAGATCCCGGCGTTGTTGACCAGGGTGTCGATCCGACCGAACCGATCGAGCGCGGAGTCGACCACGCGCTGCGCGGTTTCGGGTTCGGTGATGTCGCCCTGGATGGCCAGATAGTCCTGCTCGTCGGAGGGCGGCAGGGAGCGGGCTACGCCGACGACGGCGTAGCCGGCCTGACGGTAACCGTCCGCGAGCCCGGCGCCGATGCCCTGGGAGGCGCCGGTGATGACCGCGACTTTCCGCGCGTGAGGCGCCGCGTTCATCCGACGAGGTAGGTCTCGTAGATCACGCGGGTGGCCTGGCGGCCGGCGACGCTGATGAAGACGCCCTTATTTGGCCAGTCGAGCTCTGGCGCGGCGGTCTGGATCTGCGTGGCGGCGCGGAAGGTGTACTCGCTGGGGTCGACGTCCTCACCGCGGCCCAGACGGGCGAGAACTTCGGCGGGGCCGTGGCGCACACCACGCGATTGGACATAAAGCAGGTCGTCGCCATCGGTGTGCAGCGTGTAGCGGATGTCGCCGAGCGCGGTGCCGTCACGCAGGATGGTCTGCCAGTCGGCGCTGGCATCCGCCACGAGCGTCCCGCTGATCTGCGGACCGGTGCAGGTTCCGCCGGTCAGCGGCACGATGCGGCGGTGACCAGCCCCGATGTCGCCGAGATCGAGTGGCTCTCCCAGGGTGGCGTCGAGGCGATAGACCGGGCTCAGACGGGGGTCGGGGAGCTGAAACAAGCTGGCCCGCGTGCTCATCGGGTCGTTGGGGTGCAGCTGGAGCGGCGTGACAGTGATCTGCATCCAACCGCTGAGCAGCAGCGCGCCGAGCAGACCGTCGAGCTGCGCTTGGCTGTCGGCGCGGTACAGGCCGACGGCCTTGCGCTGCCCCGGTGCGGCGGGCGGGTTCCACAGCCGTACGAGATGTCCCTGGTCAGCCAGCTCCGCAGAGGCGGCAGCCTCGGCGCTCACGCGCGGTGTAATGGTGGACTCCGGTGTCCCCTCCGGAACGTTGATCTCGAACTCAACCAAAAACTCCAGGACTTCCTCCTTCAGTCCGCGCAGCCGGCGTCCACCCAACTGCGAAAAAGCTCGACCCGCTCCCGGCCAAGGGCCGTCGCAGGGCATCGACCATCCGAGAGCCTAAGGATTCTCTCGGCTTTGGCACGCACGTCGTTGTGAGGCGCGAGATCCAACGCCATTGAATCGAGCTGGTCCTTGGCTAGCAGGGGGGTCATAGGTCGAGGACTAGGTCGTCGCGTGGCTGCGAGCAACAGATCAGTGCGCTGCCGTCGGCGGGGTCATCGACCGGGGCGGGAGCGTAGCGGACTGTTCCGGATATGACGGCTGTCTCGCAGGTGTGGCAGACGCCGGTGCGGCATGACCAGCGCACCGGTACGTCGCAGGCTTCGGCGAACTCGAGCAGGCTGGCATAGCCGGGGTTCCAGCGCGCGCTCAGGTCGCTGCGCGCGAACGCGACCAGGGGGCCGCTGCCTGGCTGGCCGGCGGGGGGGTGCGGCCGGCGGGCGGCCGCGGGTGCGATGCCGGGTGTCTGCGGGGGCCCGGCCCCGAAGACCTCGGTGCGGATGCGGGCAGCCTGGATACCGGCCGCGGCCAGGGCAGCGGATATATCTGCCATGAACGCGAGGGGTCCGCACAGGTAGGCATCGGCGTCGCGGGGCAGGTCCAGGGCGGCAAGGACGGGCGCCGACAAGCGTCCCGCCGTGTGGTAGTCGCGGCCCTGGATGTCACCAGGGCCCGGGCTGCTGTAGCAGATGTGCCGGTGCGCGCTGGGGAGCGCGGCCAACAGGGCGCGGGATTCTGCAGCGAACGGCTCATCGGCGCGGCGGCGCGCGCCGTGCAGCCACCAGATGTCCCTGCTGGACCGGGCAGCGGCCAGCGCGTGCAGCATGGCCAGCACCGGTGTCGCGCCGACACCCGCGCTGATCAGCAGAACCGGCGCCTGGCCCGGGCGCAAGGTGAAGGTGCCGCGCGGCGCGGCTGCCTCCAGCAGGTCACCCGCCCGCACCCGGGTGTGCAGGAACTGGCTGGCGGCGCCGTGTCCCTCCCGCTTGACACTGATGCGGTAGTCGCGGGCACCCGGGGGCCCCGACAGCGAGTAGCTGCGCAGCAGCGGCCGCCCGGCGGGGTCAGGGTGCAGGTGCAGGGTCAGGAACTGTCCGGGCAGGGCGGCCGGCACGCTCCCGCCTTCGGGATCGGCCAGGTGCACCGAGATCACCGTCTCGCTCTCCCGGCCGATTCCGGTCACGGCGAGCGGCCGGAACCCGGGCCACGCCGGCGGCGGGCTCGCGTCGGTTAGGCCCGCGTTGCTGGCGGGCTGCCCGGGCTGGTCGAGCATCTCCTGGAACGAGGCTTTCCACCCGCCGCTGAGCGCCGGGATACGCAGCGCGCGCCGCAGCTGCTGCCGGGGATGCCCGGGCAGGTACAGCAGGGCGTCTATCTCCGCGACCGTCATGCCCTCCGGCCCGGACGCGACCTTGATGATCTCGTCGCCGGCCTGAACCGTGCCCTCGGTCAGCACGCGGAAATAGAACCCGGGCCGGTGATGGGAAACCAGCAGCGCGGGCATCCGGAAATCATCCATCCGGATACCCACCCGGAAGCAGGTGACCCGCGGCTGGGTTACCTCGAAAACCACGCCGCCGATCCGGTATCGGTCGCCGATGCACACCTGATCGTCGGCCAGTCCCTGCACGGTGAAGTTCTCCCCGAACTGCCCGTACTCGAAGTCAACCCGGCCCAGCTGCTCCTGCCAGTACCGGTAGGACTCGATCTGGTAGACGAACACCGCCCGCTGCTCGCCGCCGTGCCCGGCCAGATCACCCTGCCCGTCACCATCGATATTGAGCCGCCGCACCATCCGCGGCCCGGTGACCGGCTTCTTCCACACCGCCGTGTGCACCGTCCTGCCGTGCCAGGTCACGTCCCGCGGCATCCCCACATTGACCGACAGCAGAGCGCCGGCCCGCTGCCCCGAAGTCACCACCAGCTCACCTTCTCACGCAAGCGGCCAGCCAGACCGCACCGCGTCGAGTTCAGCCGCGGCGTGCTGCAGCCGGCCGGGATTGCGGCCAGTGAGGACGACGTCGACTCGTCCGCGCGTGCTCGCCGGGCGGTCTCGAGCCCAATGCCGGAGCTGCCGCCGATCATGATGACGGTTTGCCCGGGCAGTTCCGGTTCGTGCTGCACGGGAGAAATAGCGGGCCGGGTGGTCATGGTTCCTCCGGTGATGGAGCATGAACCGGCTCAGTGGTTCCATGAATGCGAGGTGGGCGACTTTGCCGAACGTCAGCGTCGCGACGCCGTAAATCCCGAGCGGGAAGACCACGCTCCACAACGCCGGCTCGTAGCTCAGCGGCCACTGGTGTCGGACGTGGCGCCAGATACTGAGCCCGACGAGCAGCGGGATCCATCAGGTGCCGAATGCCCACAGCGCGAGGGAAAACCCCTCGACGAACCCGGCCGCCACCTTGATGGCGGCAAGCGCGGCGGGAAGGCCCAGGATGCCGGCACCGGCCGGCACGATGATCGCGGTGGCGCCCATCAGGATCCAGTAGAGAGGGCCAAGGGTCTGCGGGGTCATGGGTACCGTCAGCCAGTGCAGCAAGATCAGCGAGACGAGCAGGAGGTACAGCACCAGCCCTATGCTCCACAGTCCGACAGCGACGGGCGCCAATAGCCCGGACTGGTACGGCCACGCTGGGACCGGGGTCGATGTGACAACCGAGAGGGACTGGGTGGCGACCACCCAAAGCAGCCAGGTGCCGTTCACGTCGCCGACGACCGAATCATGCGATCGCGCGAGCAGCAGGCTGGCAGGTACACCGTAGGTAAGTATGAGCCACACTGCGGCAGCCACGTCGGCTAGGTCCCTGTGGCCAGCGGATGGCCCGCGGCCGCCAGCCGGAGCCCGAGCACATCCATCCCGGCCGCAATCGCCAAGAAACCGAAGACCCGTCCGGGGTCGTGGAAGCCGACTGCCACGCTAGGGTGGAAGAGGACCAGCCGGATCACCAGGGCCACGCTCAGCGCAACGAGCCCGGCCGACGCGATGACAGGCGGTACCCGTGACAGCCACGACGGTCCCAGCAGAAACGTTCCCGTCGAGATGATGCTCGTGGCCATCATGAATGGGAAGTAGCCCGGAGACAGGCTCTGTATGGCCGTCGCGGTCCGGCCGAGGGATCGCGGCTGCCCATCCCCCGCGATCGTCATGATGCGGGAGCCGGACCGCGAGCGTGCCCCGCGAGCGTCGTCAGCGCCGACGCCATCGCCGGCCGTATCGCAGGGCCGGCGATGATTCCGCCGGATCCGGTCGCGTTCCATAGGGCCGGTCACATCCCCGGAAGGGCCTGGCTGGATGCTCTGGTCCGGCATTGCGGCCGCCCGAGGACTCCCGTCATGCTGCGGCAACCGCCGCGCAGCCAGGAGTGCCCGCTCGCCCGCCAGCAGGCCGAGCGGGTCACTCACAGCGGAGCCGCCGGCGAACCGCCCGGGACCAGCAGTCAGGAACCTGCGCAGGCGCTTCCACACATTGCCCGCTTGCTTGATCATCGTTTGTCCGTCAAAGAGTTGCCTTCGGGACAATTCGCAGGACAGCGCAGGGACCGGTTTGCCGGCCGTTCGCATACTCAGAAGGTGACCGCTGAAGTGGTTCGACATTGGTGGCTGCTTCGCGGTGATTCCTGGGCCGGTGGTGGTTTCATCTGCGCGCTGGCACTCCGCTCACGGTCGCGCTTGGGGCGAGCCGGGAGCGGCCGTCCTCAGCGGCGACTATGAAGGCCAACGCATTACCCCGTACCAACCCAGCCGTGTGCGGACCGCCTCCCGGCCGAACCCCGATCAGGCGAGATCCGAGCCGCGCGGCAGTAAGATTCCTGTTACAGATGAGGCTTAGGTGAACAGCACAATGGATCGTGACGCCAGCACCCGCGCCCGGCTAGAGCAGCACTGGAAAGCCTCCGACCGCGGCGACATCGACACGGAGCACGCGATCTACGCTGCCGACGCGATCCTGGACTACCCGCAGTCCGGAGAGCGCTTCCGGGGCCGGTCGAAAATCCAAGCGCAACGCGGCGGGCACCCGACCGAACGCCACTTCACCATCCTCCGGATCCGGGGCGGCGGCGACCTTTGGGTGAGCGAGTGCGTGATCACCTATGACGGCGTGCCCACCTACGCGGTGAGCGTCATGGAGTTCGCCGACGATCAGGTAACGCACGAAACCCAGTACTTCGCCGACCCCTTCCCGGCGCCTTCCTGGCGGGCGGCGCTAGCCGAGCCGATCCCGGACCGCGACCAATAAACCCCTGCGGCCGCAGGACGGTGGACAACATCGACCGTCAGGGATGACCGAACAGGTGACGCCGCTCCGGCCTGCGGGGTGCCAAAAGTCGGCCTGTGTGCCTGACCTGGGGGGATCAGTGTGCTTACTGTCGGGGCATGATCGTGCGCCGTGTCGTTGTGACTGCTCTATCTGATCTTTCTTCAGCTGGTGAGGCTGCTGTTGGTGCTGGGCCGCTCCTCGGCGTCCAAAGACGTCGAACTTCTGGTGCTGCGTCACGAAGTCGCCGTGCTGCGCAGAGCCACCCCGAGGCCCGGATGGACTGGGCGGATCGAGCGGTGTTCGCCGCACTCGTTCGAGCTCTGCCCCCGATGCTGCGGGTCCATCGATTAGTCACGCCGGGCACGATCCTGCGCTGGCACCGTCGCCTGGTGGCCAACAAGTGGACCTACCCGCACCGCGTCGGTCGTCCGCCCGTCGATGATGCTGTTGCCGTGCTGATCGAGCGCCTGGCCCGGGAGAATCCCCGTTGGGGATATCAGCGAATTCAGGGCGAACTACTCAAGCTCGGCCACCGCGTGGGGGCCTCAACGATCCGCCGCGTGCTGACGCGGCTGCGGATACCACCGGCGCCGGCCCGATTCTCCGACGCGACCTGGCGGCAGTTCCTGCGCGCGCAGACCTCCACCATGCTGGCCTGCGACTTTTTCCAGGTGGACTGCGCGGTCACCCTCAAGCGCATCTACGTGCTGTTCGTGTTGGACGTCGCCAGTCGGTCGGTGCACCTGCTGGGTGCGACCACCAACCCCGACGGCCAGTGGACGACGCAGCAGATCCGCAATCTGGTGATGGATCTTGGCGATCGCATCACCGAGTTCCGGTTCCTTGTTCGAGATCGAGCTGGTCAGTTCACCGCGTCCTTCGATGCTGTCCTTGCTGACGTCGGCATCCGCGTGGTGAGGATTCCTCCGCGCTGTGCGCGGGCGAACTGTTTCGCCGAAAGGTTCGTCCGCACGGTTAGAACCGAACTCACCGACCGAGTATTGATCTTCAGTCAGCGGCACCTGCATATGGTGCTCACGGAATACGTCCGGCACTACAACGGTCGACGACCGCACCGCGCCCGCGAACTTCACCCTCCACGACCAACCCACCCCATGGCAGACCTCAGTCATGAACGGATCAAGTGTCGACCGATTCTTGGTGGCTTGATCAACAACTACGAACGGGTAGCGTGAAACCTGCTGATCAGCGTAGGCGACCGAATTGTGGAACCCCACAGGTGTCCTCGGCCTGCCCATCACCACGCCACTACCCGCGGAAACCACCCAGATCGCGCCCACCATCTTGGGGCTGCTCGGCATCAACCCCGGCGAGCTCCAAGCCGTCCAACGCGAACACACCCAATCACTGCCTATCCTGCTGATTCCCCGATCCCGGTGATCCCTACGAGCTTCCCCCTCCCGACACTCCCCCCGATTCCCCCGGTCACGATCCCCTAACTAAGGCAGCGAATCGATCACGGCGTCCTCGTTACCGGAACATCGTCGGCCCGAACAGCGTGGCCGCCGGCACACCGGTAACGAGGACGACCCATTCCCGCCCCGCAGGACTGCGAAATTTCCGTCCCTTACTTCTGTTCGCAGACACCTTGTGGGTGCCGAACTGGTCATCCACGTTATGCGACCTGGGCGTATTCGTGTATCAATCCGCCGGGCAAATTGCGACGTCGGAGATGAAGGTGGGGATGGTGATGTCGCGGGTCACCGCTGTGGATGAGCTATTCGGCACACACAGGTTTTCCGGCGCACTCTTAGACCCGTGCGGGCCATCCGTCGTAAATACACGGCTCACCCCACGTGGATGGACAACCTCTCAGCACCATCGACTGTGACCGGATACACAGCAATCACGCCATCCCCCTCCCCGACGAGTTCATTCTGCTCAATGTGGAGTGGGCGGTGGCCACCCCGTTGGTGAGAAGAAAAAAGCCACCGCCCGGGCCTGGGCTAATTACTGGCGCCAATGCCAATCATGGTCGTGGTCACGACCCCGGTCGCGGTGGTCATCCCGGTCGTGGCGGTGGTCATGGTGGTCACGGTGGTCATCGCGATCGCCGCGGTGGCCGAGACGGAAAATGTCCGCGATTCTCATATCCTGTTCTCCCTATCTTTCGAGGAACTCTCGCTTCGCGCAGAAATCCCCTGATCCCCGCCGTGCCACCTGCCTTCACAGACCCGACCGCGGCGCGGTTCACCTTCAAATAGGGGTGGGGGTTACGCGGAGATGTCGAACAGGGCACCGCTGCCGGCGGGAGCGATCACTACGCTGCGGCTTCGGGGTGTAACCCGGTCGGCTATCTGATGATGGGACGGCGGATGCGGCGAAAGGTGGCTGGCGATGACCGGAGGGACCGGGCGTGGCTGGGCGATGGTCGCCGGGTCGCGCGCGGGCACCGGCGATCAGGTTGACGGCGACTCCCCGACCGGCGGGTCGCGGACAGCTGGGCGCGCAGGCGCCATTGTTGCCTGGGGTCGACGAGCAGTTCTATCCTTTCTGGGAGGCGGTGTACCGGGACAACATCGAGCGGGTCTATCGGTTGATGTTCGCCAAGGTCGGCAATCGGCCCGACGCGGAAGATCTGACCGCGGACGTGTTCCTGGCGGCGCTTGGCCCGTTGCGGATCTCGGCCAGCGCCGCGGAGGTGCGGGCCTACCTGCTGGCCGCCGCGGCACTGGCCCTCGCAAGCCTTAGGCGGCTTTGCCGCGTCCCCCACGATTCGGGTCTTCGGGTTCGTCGAGTACGGCTTCCAGCCTGCTCTCCAGGCCTTGCTCAGCGTACTGGTCGAGATCGCAGCCCGGGGCCTGCTCGCTGTGGCCGCTGCTAGCCCGGACTGGTCACGAGCCCGACCTGGGCAGTCCCGACCCACTACCCTGATGATGAGATCGTGAAGACTCGGCACCCGGAGCGGGGAGAACTGTGATGGCAGGCTTAACCGGCTGGCACTTGGTGATCCTCATTGTCGTCGTGGTGTTGCTATTCAGTACCAAACGATTGCCCGACATGGCGCGAGCGGTCGGCCAATCCGCGCGGATCTTCAAACACGAAATCAAGCAAGACACGGCAGCCGATCAGCCCGCGCCCCCTCCACCATTGGCTGAACCCACCCTCGCCCCGGATCGTCACCCCGGGCCAGCGGAGCACAAGACGTCATCCCAGCCCATCACCCCCGACCGGACTCACCCACCAACCCCGTAGCGCTCCATCGCGAGGAGGAATTATGTTCGGCTTGAGGACTCTGTTGCTTAATTCTTGATCGTTCTTGTTATGCCGCAAGGGATGCGCCGAGTGTGGTGAGGTGACTGGTCCGTGTTCGGCCAGGTGGAGTTTCGGTCCACCAGGCATCCAGGCGGATCAGGTTGATCGCGGTAGCCGTGATGACGTGCGCTAGGTGCGTTTTGGGCAGGCCGAGGTAGCGGCTGCGGCGAATGCCTGTGGTGGCGGTCGCCTGGTGGATCGTGGCTTCGACACCAGCCCGGATCGCGTAGCGCTGTTTCCACTGCGCGGTGGTTTGTGCGGCGCGGGCCTGCTCGACCATCTCGTGGATCTCGCGGGGCCGGAGCATAAGTTGTCGGCCGGTACGGGTGGAGGAGGTGCACTGCGTACGCACTGGACATGTCAGACATGTCGGGGCGGGGAAGCGCACCACGATCGATTCTCGGCCACGTTCAGTGCAGGTCGTCCAGATCGTGTTGGTCACGCCCTGGGGGCAGGTCACGCGCTGGTTGTCCCAGTCGATGGTGAACGCGGTGCGGTCGACGCCGCTCCTAGTCGGAGCCTGCGGAGAATTATCGATGCGCAGCGGGCCCAGCAGCGTGATCCTGAAGTCGCGCCGGGTGCTGACCATCAGCTCGGCGCAGGTGGTGTAGCCGGCATCCACGATGTGCTCGTCAGGGAGCAGGTTGCGGTGATCGAGGCCGGTGTGGATGTGTTCCAGCATCTCCACGTCGGTGAGGGTCGCATCGGTCGTGGCAACATTCGTCATGAGGTGGGGCAGGCTGGTGGCGGTCGTATCGTCGCAGGTCTCGCTGAGGTGGACCGTGTAGCCTTCGGAAGCCGGAGCCGCGCTTGGTGGCGTATCGAGCGTCGGTGTCATAGGGCGAGCAGATCCTTTCTCTGCTCGGCGGGAGGTCTTTGTCCTCCCGCCAGGCCACCTCCACCCCTGCCGCCAGTGATCGTGCGGTGGTATTGCGTGATCCACACCCTCCGCAGGACGACGACCGCGGGAACCTCGCGCAGCCACGCTGGCGCGTGGTCGACATGGATGGCCTCGAGCAGGTCAAATCCGTCAGCGCCCACCTGCACAGCCAGCTTGGTGCGCTTGTCCTCGCCTCGGGGAAGCCGATAAGAGTCGGCTCGGGCGCCATACCGTGGCACCCATTCGGCATCGATGTGGGTGGCCAGCCAGTCCGGGGCGGCTACGGACAGCGCCTCCAGAGCTGCTCGCAGTGTCTCTGCCAGGAACTCCAGCCGGTTGACTGATCGCACCGCCGCGAGCACATGGGTGCAAATCAGTGCGCTGCCGACCTCCGGCTTTGACCATTCCGAGTTCCGCGAGTCGGGCCAGCAGCAGGTCCAGGACCTTCTCCTCCAGCCCGTGATCGATGAGCCGCTGTCGAAATGCCGTCAACACTGTGTGATCGAATCCCGGATCAGTGAGTTCCAGGCTCAGGGCGTATTTCCAGTCGATCCGACCCCGTACGGCGTCAGCGGCCTGCCGATCGGTCAGATTCTCGGCGAATTGCAGGACTGTGACCAGCGCTAACTGTCCCGGAGAGATCCCTGGCTTGCCCCGCACCCCAAACGCTGAAACAAACTGCTCGTCAGTGAACAATCCCGGTAACTCTTCACGAACCCGCATCGCCAACGTCCCCTTCGGAAACGCCGCCCGGGCCACCGCTGCAGTCTGCTCGGGAACCTCCGGCCACGGACGCGGCTGGACCGACATCAAGACGTCCCTTCCGCGACCGGAAACGACAAGACGGTCGCACCCGGGCATCGTTCATCAACACAGATCAACATCGTGGGACGTGATCAGCGCGTCGCGGAATTAAGCAACAGAGTCCTTGAGCGTCGAAAAACTGTTCATTCTCGCGATCGTGGCGCTATTCGTGTTAGGTCCCGAGCGGCTGCCCATCGCGGCGGCCTGGCTAGCGCGAACGCTGCGGCAGATCAAGAATGTCGCCAACGACGCAAACCAGAAACTCCGCAGCGAACTCGGCCCGGAATTCGACGAGCTGCGCCCCACACTCAACGATCTCCGCAACGACCTAGCAGGTCTGCGAACCTGGCGCGATCCCCGTAGCGCGCTGCTCCACCACCTATCCGACAATCCGGTCAGTTTCCACCACTACCCCTCTGCACCAGCAGGCATGGAACCACCGGTAAACCAGCAGCAGGCCAGCCCGCCACTACGCCCACTCACCATCGGGGAACGCCCACCCATTGACCCCGACGCGACCTAAACGCCCGCGATGAGTTCCCGTAAGTCACCGACCACCAAGCAACACCCGCACCAGCGAGCGGTGTGGGTGCCGAACTGGTCATCCACGGCGGTGACCTGCGGCATCGCTGGACAGTGGCAGTCGGGAATGAGGCACTGTTGCATTGAGCCAAAGGGTGTCCTCGCCACAGCTCAAAACAGCAAAATGGGCTCCATAATCCCCATGGGAAACCATGACGAATTGGGCATCCGCTCCCTGCCGCGGGGTATCTGGGCGGGCAGATGAGACCCGTTCGAGTGGGCCGATCGCTCAATGCAACAGTGCCCAAAATCGTATATTCGAGCCCCGCAGGATCTGGGGTAGATGAAACCGCGATTCAATACAGAGATTCGTCTCATGGTCGGCGCCGGTGTACTCGATGCGATGCAGCCCGCACCGAGCAAGACTGTCCTGCACCGGACGAACAGCCTGTCCTGCAGTCTGGGTACGACTTGTGCGGTAGTCATTCGTGTCATGAGGGGTTCAGCCGTGCGTGGAGATGTATCACGAGCTCGCCGTTTTCCACGTGCACGGGGTAGGCCCGGACTGATGGTGCGCCGGTGGTGCAGTGGCCGTCAATGAGTTGGAACGCGTGGTTGTGCAGTGGGCAGATGACTTGTTGGCGGTCAGTGAGGCCGTCGGCGAGTGGGCCGCCACGGTGCGGGCAGACCGCGGACAGTGCCCGTACCTGGCCGTCGCGTAGCCGGAACACTGCGACCTGGTGATCATCGATGGCGAAGGCGCGCCCCTCGCCGATGGGAATTTGATCAGCTGGGCCGAGTTTGTAGAGCCTCGCCCCGGTCGCTGCGCTCATTGGAGGGGCACTTTTGGTAGCTCGATTAGGGGCAGCGCGTCGCGGAATTGGCCTTCGGTCACCGGTTGCTGGTGCTCCTGCCAGGGATCGCGGTAAGCATCGATGGACTGCTGGATGGCTTGGTCGAGTCGGGCTGCGATCCCGTCTCGGTCCGCGACGAGGATCGCTTGTAGCTCGGCTAGCCCGATCCGGGGAACGAAGTCGTAGCTGCGTTCGAGCCAGTTGGCGTTTTCCCGGTAGTACTGCAGGAACCGCCCGGTGAGCGTGAGGGCCTCCTCCCGGTGCTGGACGGTGGCCAGCAGCTCGCCCTTGCGGACGTGGGCCCCGGCCGCGCCACCGACATAGATCTCCCACCGGCCGCCCTCGATCGCGACGATGCCCACATCCTTGACGTAGGACTCCGCGCAATTGCGCGGGCAGCCGGACACGGCCAGTTTCATCTTCGCGGGACTTTCCAAACCCTGGTATCGGCGCTCGATGTCGATGCCCAGCTGAGTGGAGTCGCCCAGGCCGAAGCGACAGAACTCGCGAC
>Ga0213881_10001174_pt1 | contig 13088 bp, 11 predicted proteins | sample BarmaccoBMER_R08_FD_160104 | JGI IMG/M metagenome (GOLD analysis project Ga0213881, IMG submission 160104) | Barbacenia macrantha exposed rock microbial communities from rupestrian grasslands, the National Park of Serra do Cipo, Brazil - ER_R08 ... | reverse complement strand
CGGTTCATCGGAGACATTGCCGCTGGTCAACACGATCGGTTGGGCAACAAGCTCGATAAGCAGATGGTGCAGCGGGGTGTATGGCAGCATCACGCCGAGGCTGGCGTTGCCTGGGGCGACCGCGCTGGCAAGCGCGACAGTCCCGGGCTCGGAATTAGCCCCGGCCTCGGAGTTACCAGTGCGGCGGGGCAGCAGCACGATCGGCCGTCGCCGAGACGCCAACAGCTCCGCTCCAGCGTCGTCCACGTCGACGAGTTCACGCGCCGCCGCCAGATCAGCTACCAGCAAGGCGAACGGCTTGTCCTCCCGGTGCTTCCGGGCGCGCAGCGTGGCGACCGCCCGCTCCCCGACTGGGCCGGTCGCCAATGCGGCCAGATGGAACCCGCCGAGCCCCTTGACGGCGAGCACCGCGCCGGCGGTCAACAGCGCGGCGGCGGCGGCGATTGGGGCGTCCGCGCCCGCTCCATGGGAGCGAACGGCACTTTCACGCGCGGACGCCCCGGAAGCGTCCAGGAGCACAACGGCCGGCCCGCAGTCCGGGCAGCAGGTCGGCTGGGCATGAAAGCGGCGGTCGGCCGGATCGTGGTACTCAGCCGCGCAGGCCGGGCACATCGGGAAGCCGGCCATGGTGGTGGCCGGCCGGTCGTAGGGAACCCCGGTGACGATGGTGAACCTCGGCCCGCAGTGCGTGCAGTTGATGAACGGGTAGCGGTAGCGACGGTTGGCTGGGTCATACAGCTCAGCCAGGCAGGCGTCGCAGGTAGCGGTGTCCGGTGAGATCAGGGTGGCGCGCTGTCCGGCGGCGGTACTGGCCACGATAGTGAACCCATCGCCACCGACCACGGGGATTTCCCTGCTGGTCACCGACTCCACCACGGCCAACGGCGGTGGCCGGCGAGCTAGCTCGTCCAGCAGCTTGTCGAGGGCTTCAGGCTCGCCTTCGGCCTCGACAAACACCCCGGACTCATCGTTTCCCACGAATCCGGATAGCCCGAGGCCGCTGGCCAGCCCGTGCACGAACGGCCGGAACCCCACCCCCTGCACAATGCCCGCGACCCGGACCCGCAGCCGGATCATGCCGAGGCCAGCGCGCACTGCACCAGCTCCCACAACACGTGGTATGTGCTGGTCTGTGCCTCCTGAATGCGGTGCACCGAGTCGGACGGCATGACGAACAGATAGTCGATCTCGCCCCGTTCGGCGGCCTCGGCCATCGCTCCCCCGGCGTAGCCGGCTAGGCCAACGGTGAGCATGCCCAGCCGATGCGCCTCGGCGAGCCCGCGTAACACGTTGGCCGATCCACCGCTGGTGGACAGGCCGAACGCAATGTCGCCTGCCCGCCCAGCGGAGGCCAGCGGGCGGGCAAACACCACCTCGAACGACACATCATTGGCCAACGCGGTGAGCGTCGCCACGTCCTCGGTCAGCGCGAACGCCGGCAGCGGGCGCGCCCCGCCACCGGGGTCGAGGAACCGCGCGGCCACCGCACTGGCATCGGTGCTGCTGCCACCGTTACCGAATGTCATCAGGCGACCGCCGGCGGCGAACCGGGCCGCCATGGCCACCGCGCAGTCGGCCAACCGAACGGCGTACTCCGCCGCGACCGCTTCCCGCAACTGGTCGATCTCGGCCACCTTCCGCTCGGTGGAATGGGCGACCTGGGCCAGCACCTCTTCTAGCCCAGTCCCGTTCACCCCGGCCGGCCGGTCATAGAGGAAGGGGTACAGTGCCTCGACACCAGTCATGACTGGTTCACCAGCGCGATAGCTTCCTTGGCGTGAACTAGCACGGTATCGCCCACCCGGGCGTCGACCAGCGCCACGCTGATCTCCTCGTCGGTACCCGCTTCGGTACGGGCCGTGGCCAACTCGTCGTCGTGCAAAGCCAGGATCCGGACCGGCACCGCGACGTCGGAGCAGGTGATGCATACCTCGTCGCCGCAGTGCACCGGGTTGCTTTCATTCATCACGTCATTCACCGAGACATCCCCGACCGGTCCGACCATTCAGCAAACACGTGCACCAGCTCCCAGAGCACGTGGTACGTTGTCACTTGCACTTCCTTGACCACCAGCGGGTCGTCCGAAGCCACCACGAACTGGTGCTCGGCTACCTCTGGATAATCGATAGGGCTACCGTCACCGGCGCCGAATAGCCCGACGGTGAGCAGCCCGGCCTTACGGGCTGCTCGCAGCGCGTCCCGCACCGCCCCGACCGGTGGGCCGACGGACATGCCCAACGCGATATCAGTCGATGTCGCAAGCAGCCCGATCTGAGCGGCGAAATCAGGACCTGGCAGCGCGAACGCCGGCAACGCCCGCTTGCCCACGATCACCGGGTGCACGAACTCGACGACCACATGCGCGGCATCACAGTTCGACGCACGATCGCCGAAGACAACCAGGCGGCCGCCGGCGTCGAACCGGTCGGCCATCGCGTAGCATGCCCGCGCTACCGCGTCCGCATCAGTGGCCAGTGCGTTCGCCGGAGACCGGCGACGGGCGAACGCCTCGATCGCCTGGGTCGCCGTGACTGTGGGCACCATTGCCCTCCCTCCGCTTGCCATTACTACTAGAACCTACTCCGTTCACTGCCCCGTTGCCGAACGCAGGCGGGCTTCTGCGCTGGCCATTGCACTCACCAGACCCCTCGACCAGTCGGCGATATCGCTCTCGGAACAGGTGCAATGTCTGGTGCGTCTCTTCTAAGATGTCGGCCTGTCGGTCCAAGGTGGCCACCCCCAGCGGCGTCACCTGGTAGGTGCGCCGAGCCGGGCCGGCCTCAGAAGTTTGCCAGCTGGAGCGCACCATGCCCTGCTTCTCCAACCCCCGTAGCGCCCGGTACACCGCACCGGCGTCCCCATCCACCGCATGCAGCACCCGCAGCCGGTTCACCAGGTCATAACCGTGATCCGATCGCTCGCGTAAAAGCAGTAATAAACATGGCTGAATAAAGTTCCTCGGCTCGCACTCGCCCATGATGTGCAGACCCCCCGACAACGGATGCCCCTGATGCTTCCATCTCGTGAGCTGCCTCACAAGAACGCCGGACCGTACCTTGGAACCGTAACGCAGTTTTGCACGGGGCGTTAGCTGCGTTAGGGTCTTAGCTTAGAGCGGTTATTAGGCTCGGACATCGGGGTCAGCACGCACGGCTTGGGTGGCCAGCGCGTCCGGAACCGGGCCGGGTTGGCCAGCCGGCACCGGGTACGGCGGACCGGCGAGCACCGCGCGCAAGGCGGTCGGCTCGAGGGCCTTGGCGAACAACCAACCCTGGTAGGCGTCAACTCCTAGGGCACGCAGCGCGTGGAACTGCTCGGCGGTCTCCACGCCCTCCGCAACGCAGTAGCGTCCCATCGCGGCAGCCATCTGGACGACCGCCCTGGCTACCGCGAAGTCAGCGGGGTCGGTGCTGATCTCCCGAACGAACGTGCGGTCCACCTTCACGATCTGCGCGGGCAGCTCCTTGATTCGAGACAGCGAGGAGTACCCGGTGCCGAAGTCGTCAACGGCGAACCGCACCCCATACCGGGCCAGATCGCTCATCGCGGCCAAGGTCTCCTCAGGCAACGAGACCAGGCTGGTCTCCACCAGCTCAAGCACTAACCGGTCACGCGGCAGCCCGCTGTCGGCAAGGGCGGAGCGCACCGTGGGCAGGAAGTCCCGGTCGCCAGGTAGTAGGCCCGCCAAGTTGACCGCGACGCCGACTGGCCGCCGGCAGTGCGCTGGCCAGCCGGCCGCTTCTTTCGCGGCGGTGCGCAGCACCCAGCGGTCCAGCTCGCGCATCAGGTTGCCTCGCTCGGCGACCGGGATGAAAGCGCCGGGGAACAGCATGCCCCGGTCTGGGTGCGGCCAGCGGATCAGCGCCTCGGCGGAACGGACCGCCCCGTCGGAGCCCACTACAGGCTGGTAGTGCAGTACCAGTTGGTTGGCCGCGATCGCCTGGCGCAGCTCGTCTTCCAGCCGCAGTTGGCGGTCCGCGCCGCTGGCGGTGTCGGCGGTGACGACACCGAGTTCACCGGCCGGCCCCGATTTGGCCTCGTACATCGCTGCCTGAGCCAACCGCAACAGGTCCTCAGCGGCCCGGGGGCTACCGCCAGCGCCACCGCCTGATCCGAGGACGTCAGACGGCAGGTCCCGTGTCGTGGCAGCCCCAATGACCGAGGACACCCGCACCTGCTGCTCGCCCACCCGCACCGGCGCACGAAGCAACGCCGACACCGTCTCGGCCAACCTCGGCAAGCCGCCAACCGCATCGACGTCAGCGCACACCACGACGAACTCGTCGCCGGCCAACCGCGCGGGCGAGCAGCCAGCGGGCAGCTCCCGCAGCAGCCGGGCCGCCAACGTGATCAGCACCTGGTCACCGGCCGCATGCCCGAGCGCGGTGTTGACGCGTTTGAAGTCAGCGAGGTCACAGCACAGGACGGCCAGCTTGTGCCGGTCGGGTCCGGCCAGCAGTTGCCCGATCCTGGCGGCGACCGAGCAACGGTTCGGCAGCCGAGTGAGCTCGTCATGAGTGCCAGCGATGCGCAGCACGTCAGCGGCCCGGCGCCGCTCGGTCATATCGGTGAACACGACGAGCCAGAACGGCCGGCCGTCGTCGCCGATCGACACGGTGATGGCCAGCTCGCACCACACCGAGGTGCCGTCGGCACGGCGAATAGCCCGCTGGGGCACCCGGTAACCGTGTCGGGCACCTGGCGGCACCGAACGCAGCCAGCTCAGTTCGCTCGGGGGAGAACCGGGGCTGCCGGAGGCGTCGGGATCGGCCGTCAGGTCAGCGGCGGACACCCCGCGCAGCCGCTCAAGCGATATGCCCAGCAGCGCGCACAGCGCCGGGTTCGCATCGACCAGACGCCCTTCATGATCGAACACCCCGACTCCGACTGGGGCGATCGATACCAGGTCCGAATAACGCTGGGCGGCGCGCCCGAAGCGTTGGCTGGTCGAGGATGACGGCAGCTCGCTGGCATCGACCAACATGATCGCGCGCAAACCACTGGCGTGAGCAGCCGCACCGCTCGCGTCACCGGATTCGCCCACGCCAGGCGGCAGCGCCCAACGCACCACCTTGACTGGAATCCATGCGCCGTCGGGTCGGGCCAACCGAGCGTCACTGTCCGGCCCGACCAGCAACTGAGACAGCCCTCGATCGACGATTCCGTCCGCCGCCCCACGCTGGCGAGGGTCGCGGCCGACCATCCGCAACAGCGCGGCGTTGACCCGCAGCACCCGGCCTTCCGCATCGCAGAGCAGCGTAGGGCCGGACGGCAGAGCTATTGAGTCGAGCCTCGCCGAGCCTGAGCTCACCCCCGAGGTGATCGCCGAAAAGAGCTGGGTGTCAGCCAACGCCACAGGACCAGGACGCCAGGGCTCGTCGAACTCCCCCGCTCCGACCCGTTCGGTGGGCGGCACCGCCATCGCAGAACCCGCCCCCCGCCCGAGATCGACCACAGACTGTCCCCCTCACGATCGAGAATTCACACCCGGGTGGGTGCGGGTTGTCCAGCTCAACGAGCGACCACGCGGTTCGATCCGCCAGCCTCCCTCTTTTGGATTAACAGCAAAAAGCCCGATTGCCGAGCATGTCACTACCCTTGGTCACAAAATGCTTGCCACGGTGTGCATTTACGCAGGTAGGCCGCCCACCAGTCGATTACCCTCCGTGTCGCAACCGTTCGCCACGTACCCAGCGTCATCTCCCGGCGGCCTTAGCGACCGCGTCAGCCACCGCTGTGGCCACCCTCGGGTCGAAGGGGCTGGGCACGATGCGGTCCGGCGCCAGGTCGTCACTGGCCACCGCGAAGATCGCCTCAGCGGCGACCAGTTTCATCGCCTCGGTGATCCGGGTCGTTCCCGCGTCCAACGCTCCCCGGAAAACCCCAGGGAACGCCAACACGTTGTTGATCTGGTTGGGGAAGTCGCTGCGCCCGGTGGCCACGATCGGCGCGTACCGGCGGGCGATCTCCGGGTGCACTTCCGGGTCCGGATTGGACAGCGCGAAGACCATCGGTTGCGGTGCCATGACGGCCAGCAGTTGCTCTGGGAGTTTCGCGCAGGACAGCCCGATGAACACGTCCGCGCCGACCAAGGCCACCGCCTCGCCGCCGGCGAGCCGACGCGGGTTGGAACGCTCGGCCAGCTCGGCCTTGACCGGGTTCATGCCGGCCCGGCCAGGCACCAAGATGCCTCGCGAGTCCAGCACCGTGACATCGGTCACACCGGCGGCCAACAAGATATTGGCGCAGGCCACTCCCGCCGCGCCAGCTCCGGTGATGACAACCCGCAGCGGGGCCAACTCGCGGCGCATGGTCGCCGCGGCACCCCGCAGCGCGGCTAGCACCACGATCGCGGTGCCGTGCTGGTCGTCGTGCATCACCGGACAGTCCAGCGCCTCAATGAGGCGCCGTTCCAGCTCGAAACAGCGCGGGGCCGAAATGTCCTCCAAGTTCACCGCGCCGAAGCTGGGTCGAAGTCTGACCAGGGTCTGCACGATCTCGTCCACATCCGTGGTACCCAGCACGATCGGGATCGAGTTCAACCCGCCGAACTGCTTGAACAGCGCGGCTTTGCCTTCCATCACCGGCAGCGCGGCGCGTGGGCCGATGTCGCCCAGGCCGAGCACAGCGGTACCGTCACTGACCACCGCAACCAACCGCTGCGCCCAGGTATACTCAGCGGTTAGGTCGGCGTCGGCGGCGATCGCCCGGCTGACTTCGGCCACCCCGGGGCTGTAGGCGATGGACAGGTCCCGGGTGTCGACCAGCGGGACCGAGGCGGTGACGTTCAGCTTGCCGCCGTGGTGCGCGGCCAGGATCTCCTCGCGGGACAACTCCCGCGGATCGGTCTTGAAGACTGCATCGATAGCGGCAATGCCGCTCTCGGCGTTGATGGTCACGCGATTTCCTACCTCGTCAGTCACGAATGCACATTGGGCGGGCATCATCTGCGCCCGATGGCCGTGCACCGGAGTCCGAGGGTTATCGCGCCGTCACGGTGCCCGACCAGAGCTCACCCTGGACACCGCGGGATGTCGCGGCACCGATGGATGGCGGTCAGGTGAGCCGCAATTGTCTCACCTTGCGGCGCCGATTGTCTCGCTTGGCCGCTGGGACGTCACACAGAGGTGGCCGTCGTCAAGCCAGATCCGAACGGCACGGTTTACCGTTCGACGATGCGGACACGAGCGCTCTCCATCCCCGGCGCCTGGGTATTCGAGCCGGACCGGTTCGACGACGACCGAGGCCTGTTTGTCGCGCCATACCAGGAAGCCGCTTTTATTAAGATAGCCGGGGCTCCGCTCAAGGTTGCCCAGGCCAACCACAGCGTGTCCCGCCGCGGGGTGATCCGAGGGGTGCATTTCGCGGACGTGCCACCCGGTCAGGCCAAGTACATCTACTGCCCGCACGGCGAGCTGTTGGACGTCGTGGTGGATGTGCGGGTTGGCTCGCCGACCTACGGCCGCTGGGATGCTATCCGGCTGGACTCGCGGTCTTATCGGGCGATGTACCTCGCTGAGGGCCTCGGGCACGCGTTCTGCGCGCTCGTCGACGGAACCGTAGCCAGTTACCTGTGCTCAACCCCGTATATGCCGGCGATCGAACACACCATCGACGCGTTGGACCCCGCCCTCGGGCTGCCTTGGCCGACCGACCTCACCCCGGTGCTGTCCAAACGCGACGCCACCGCGCTCACCCTGGCCGAGGCCGAGGTCGCCGGTCTGCTTCCCCACTACCTCGGCTGAGTCCTCGGCTGAGTCCTCAGACCGCGAGCGAACCCCTGGCGACCGAGTACTCGCCTGATCGCTGCGCGGATCGTAGGTGCCGAGGCCGGCCACGATATCTCGCGACCGGCCGGCACCTACCGTGTTGGGCGTCAAGAAGTCCGATACCTCGCCTGAAGGGCGATAACGCGCGCCACAGCGGGCCGATCGCTCACTGTTCTGTGGTAAAAGGCAGCCAGGTCAGCTTTGAGCGCTGTCCGAGAGAAGCCGTCCAGATAGACCATGTGGCCCGATGGATAGTATTTAATCGTCAGGTTCTCCCGGACCGCCGGATCAGCCAGCGGCATATTCTGGAGATCTGTCACCGTTTGCGAGAACGGGGTAACGGAATCGAAATAGCCATTCGCGGACAGCACCTTCAGATCGACATTGAGCGCCATGAGGGCCGCCAGATCACCAGCGGTGTACAACACGACGTTACCGTTGACGTCTTTGCCCTTCTGCGCACCGGTCGGGTCGATGTGCCCGAAGTCCCAGTTCGCGAACGCCTGGTCGTTCAGGTCGGTGAACGCCGCCGTCGCCGTGAACTTCAGCCCGTCCTCGAGATAGCTGTTCCACACGGCGGTGTAGGCGCCGTTGACGGCGGTCATGGTCGGGTCGTTGCCACCGGACAACGGATTGATCATGCGAGCGATGCCCGTGTCGACACCCAGTACCCGACCGTCGTAAGCGCCCAACGCCTTGCCCTCCGCGCGCATCAGCGCGGTCAGGAAATGCAACGTACCCCGGCTGTCGGTATCGGATACGTTCAAGCCTTCCCAGCTGGTGAGCACCGCCGGCGAAATACCGGTGTACTGGCTGAGCTTCCGCACGGTCGCCGGATCGGCATCCGGGAAAGCGGTGAGCGCCTTGGCGTAGTCGTTGTGCGCAAAGGGGACCACCACGTTCATGAACGACGGTAGGTCGGCGGGCGGCGGGGTCACCGTGATTTTCTTGTGGAACCACGCGTCGGCGCACAGGGTGGGCAGCAAGCTGACCGGATCGCCCGATTTGGAGTAATCCAAGATAGACGACAGCAGCGTCACCCCATTCAGATCGACGCCGTCCTCGTGCAGCAGGTAAGCCAGGACGCAGCTGCGCGCGGTTCCGTAGGACTCGCCGAACAGGAACTTCGGAGAATTCCAACGGTCATAGCGGGTCAGGTACCGCTTGATGAACTGACGCAGCGAGCCGGCATCCTGGTCAACACCCCAGAAGTCTTTATTGATCTTCGGGGCGATCGCGGCCGAATAGCCGGTTCCGACCGGATTGATGAACACCAGGTCGCTCTTGTCGAGCAGACTGTCCGGGTTAGGCTCCAATGTGTACGGAGCCGGCGGGGTAAAACTGGGCATGCTGGTCTTAAGCCGCATCGGGGCGAACGAACCCAGCATCACGTACACCGACGACGACCCCGGACCTCCGTTGTAGAAGAACGTGACCGGGCGCTCACCCGGGTTCGGGGTGTCCTCGGTAAAGGCCACATAGAAGATTTTGGCCGTGGGCTTCGAGCTGCTCGGATCGACCACCACCAGATGACCGGCGGTGGCGGTGTAGAAGATTTCTTTTCCGCCGATCGTGGTGGTGTGATGGGTGATCGCGGCGTTCTCGGTCGTGTCCGTGATCGAGTCATTGGGTCCGTTGCCGTACGCGGTATTATCGAAGTAAGGCTGGTCCTCGGAAACGGCTGTGCTACTCATTCGCTAGTCACTCCTCAATCTCAACTATGGTTAAATGTTGGCTCAACTATGGTTAAATGTTGGGCTCGCAGCCAGCTGTCCGCGCGGCCAACTGACTCCGAGCTTCAGGAGAGCGAGCCAAGGTCGGCCAGATACACGTCGACGTCTATCCGACCGCACGGCTGACCTCGCTCGTCCTGTCCGGTCGCCGCTGAAGCCATAGCGGAACCGGAACGTCAGGCAGGTGCTCAAGCCACCGGGCGCCCAGCTCGCCTTCGCCCGGCAGCCCCGCCCGCGCCCCCAGTGTGGCAGAGGCGGACATCGCCATCACATAGGCCAGGTTGGCGCATTCGACGTGATCGGCTCGGCGCAGCAGCCCATATAGGAATCCGGCGGCGAGCGCGTCTCCCGCGCCGGTGCTGTCGACGATCTCTTGCCGGCGGGTACGGGTGTCCGCGTCCGGGCCACCTAGCTCCTCGAGATCGCTACGGCCGTAGCCGATGACCAGATACTCACCAGAGCGCCCGCGCACCAAGTCGATCGGACGTTTCACGATAATCACCAGCGGCTGTTGAGCTTCCCGGCGGGCGCGCCACTGGTACAGCCGGGACACCTTGTCAGTCACGTCCGAGTCGGGCGCGCCTGGTCGGGCTGAGGATTTCGCGAGCAGCCGATCAAGCTGTTGCTCGTAGCAAAACAGCACGTTGGCGCGGGTAAGCAGATCGGTGAGGCGGTCCGCGCCGAGCCCGCTATACAGCGCCCCCGGGTTAACGGTCACCAGCGTCTCCGGATGCAGCGCCGCGACCAGCGACTCCTGCAGATGTCGCTCCGCGGCGCCGGTGAACGAGGACACATGCAGAATCCGCGTGCGCGCGATCTTTTCGCCCAGCGCGGAATGCAATGTCCGCGCCTCGATCTCACGGGCCAGCTGCTCGTTCACCCCAGGAAACACATAAATCGACCGCCGTCCTTCAGCGTCGGCGAATACCATCGACTGCCCGGTACCGCCACCGCGTTTCACGGTGAGCAACAACGTCGTGTCGACCCCCGCCTCGGTGAGCTCGCGACGCAGCATCTCACCGGGCTGATCAGCACCGACCGCACCGACCACCCCGGTTCGCAGCCCGAGGCGCGCCAACGCCAAGACGGTGTTCGAACCCGAACCACCACCGCCACGCACCGGCTCGGCAACTTCTTCCTCGTGATCCGGGCCGATGTAGTCAACCTGATGGGTTAGATCCAGGTTTTGCGCACTGATCGCGTAGACGTCGGTCGGCCGGTTCTCGGTGCGACGCAACCGATCCGCCAATGAACCCAGCACCGAGCGCGACGTCGCCGAGCCGCCCGTAGCCGGTCCGCGCCGAGCGTTCTCTCGCCACGCCGACACCCGGAACCACGCCTCGCTCCACCGCCGCTGTTCATCAGGGGCCGCGCCCAGGGCGATCACGATCCGATCGAGAACCTCCGCTGGCGCCAGCGTGTGCCCGCTCACATAGCTGTGCACGGTTGACTTGCTGGACGCGGGCAAGTTCAACCTTCTGGTCAACTCAGCCAGACTCACTTTGGCCTGGCCAGTGCCGCGAGCGGCGCGGATCAACAGCAGCCCCAGCTCCCGAGCCAGGTCATCGAGGTCATGTACCCGACGCGGGTCGACAGTGGTGGGGTCCGACCGTTCTGCGTCCATCCCGTCGCGCTGCTCTCCACCGTCCCGATCCGTCCAGGATCATCCCGATACTGTGAGTTCTACGCTAGACATCAGCTTCACTGGTGGCATGACCACCATCACCATTCTGCTCCTGTTCGGCGCGGCCCTGCTTCTGCTCGGGGTGCTGATCGGCTCCGGGCTGGACACCGCCAACCGTTGGGCGGCCAACCGCCACATCGCCGCCCAGCGACGCGAACTCCACGAGCTCCACGAGGCTGCCCGGAACACCCAACTCGATCGGAACCAGGCCGAAATCCACGTCATCGACTTCGAATCTCAGACGAATCGCCGCGCGGCATAGTCGACTCACGCCGCGCGCCGCCGGATCGCCGGACAAGTGACAACGTCCGGCGATTACGCCGCTCTGGGCCGCAAATGGGGTAACTTGTAGGTTCACCGGCGGCAACGGGCGCGGTCGCCTATTTAGCATGTCCTGTCAATGCCGTCCTATGGGCCAGGCAAACTACTTTCATGTTGCTCAGCCGAGTGAGCAAGGCGTCGCCCACCACGCCCGCGCCACCGGTCAGGAGAACGGCGCGGTGGCGTGCCGACGCTCCTGACCCAGTCACGGGGGAAGAAACCTGCTGACTCTCCATTCGTACTCCTCATCAATGCTTCTGGCTGGACCGATCGGCGCACTACGAAGAGCAGTGCGTCGGTGCAGCTGGTACGAGTGCCGGTAAGACAAGGGTCGTTGGGAAATGTCCCGTTGTCTGCGGGCGCTCGTCCCAGGTTTTTCCTGACTTGGCCCGAGCCCGGCGGGAAGGTCAGTGATGCTGGTGACCGCCACCTAACGAGTCGTCGAGTCGCGCTTGTCGTGCCCAGGCGATCGCTTGAGCTCGGTCTGGAACTTGAAGCTTGGTCAGGATGGACGATACCTAGTTGCGCACGGTCTTGGGGCTGAGTCGAAGCCGGCGCGCCTGTACGGTGGTCGACACCGAGCAGCAGCGAGCGATGCGTCGGTGCAGCTGGTATGAGTGCCGGTAAGACAAGGCCCGTCGCGGATGTCCCGCCGTCTGGGGGGCATTCGTCCCAGGTTTTTCCTGACTTGACCCGAGCCCGGCGGGAAGGTCAGTGATGCTGGTGACCGCCACCTAACGAGTCGTCGAGTCGCGCTTGTCGTGCCCAGGCGATCGCTTGAGCTCGGTCTGGAACTTGAAGCTTGGTCAGGATGGACGACACGTAGTTGCGTACGGTCTTGGGGCTGAGTCGAAGCCGGCGCGCTACGTCATTAGTGCCATGGCCCGCACTGAGCAAGGCAAGCACTTCGCGTTCGCGCTCAGATAGCCCAGTTCGGTCGGCGTCATTAGCAATGTGCACGGTGGCGAGCATCTCGAGCACGCGGAAGGCAACAGCTGGGCCGAAGACAGCTTCACCGGCTGCTGCAGCCGCAACAGCGGCTCTTATCTCGTCATATCCAGCACCCTTGACCAGATAACCGGAGGCACCAGCCTGAAGAGCGGCGAACAGCGCGGCATCTTCCTCATCCATGGTAAGGACAAGCACGGCAGTCCTACCGGACGTGGCTGCTCGGATGTCGCGAATCGCCTCGAGCCCTCCCATACCGGGCATATGGAGGTCCATAATCACGAGATCTGGACAGTGCTCGACAACAGCGGCGAGAGCTTCTTCGCCGGTGTTAGCTTCGGCGACTAACTCGGCCTGGGACATGTTGCTTAGTATGGAGCGCAGGCCTGCACGCACCAGTGGGTGGTCGTCAGCGACGACGATGGTCGTAGTCATGGTGCTGTCAGCGGTAACGTGGCCGACACCTCGGTGCCGCCACCTGCGAGCGGGTGGATACGGAAGCTGCCACGTAGATCAGTGGCTCGTTGGCGCATGCTATTTAAGCCAATCCCGGTTGTGTGCGAAGAGGATATACCGCAGCCGTCGTCAACGACGACGACATCAAGGATATCGGACATTTTGATTTTAATAGTC
>Ga0213881_10001173_pt1 | contig 13097 bp, 12 predicted proteins | sample BarmaccoBMER_R08_FD_160104 | JGI IMG/M metagenome (GOLD analysis project Ga0213881, IMG submission 160104) | Barbacenia macrantha exposed rock microbial communities from rupestrian grasslands, the National Park of Serra do Cipo, Brazil - ER_R08 ... | reverse complement strand
CCTGCCTGCCGCGGCCCAGTGCCTTGAGCACGCGGATGCCGGTGGCCGCTTCCTCGATCTGCGTGGCCAGGTCGCCCTGCTGGTCCTGCACCCTTCTGGACAGCACCCGGTAGCGCTTCTCGAACCGTACGCACACCGGCAGCACCGGCGTGAATACCGCGGCGGTGGTCAGGCCGAGCCACCAGTTCAGCCGGACCAGCAGGACGATCACGGCGAAGAACTGGCCGGTGTTGATAACCAGGAAGATCAGGCCGAAGCCGGCGAAGCGGCGGATCGTCGACAGGTCGGTCGTGGCGCGGGACAGCAGCTGGCCGGATTGCCAGGCGTCGTGGAACGACACGTGCAGCCGCTGGAGGTGCGCGTAGAGGTCATCACGGATCGTCTTCTCGATCTGGGCCACCGCGTCGGCCTGGATCCAGCGCCGGATCATGTTCGCGGCGCCCTCGGCCACCCCCAGGCCCAGCGCGGCCAGGCCGAGCGGGATCAGCAGCCGTTTGACCCCGTGCGCGATCGCCCCGTCGATGACCGACTTGGTCAGCAGCGGGATCGCTATCTCCGCGGCGACCGAGGCGACCGCCACCGCGAACATTATGATCATCTGGGTACGGAAGGGCTTGAGATAACCCCGCAGCCGCCACAATGCTTGCCGTGGGGGGACGACCCCCCTCGACCCCCCCGCTTCCGGGGGGATGCCATCCCCCCGGTCCCCCCTGGCCCTGGTCCGGGCGTGCGTCATCGGCGCGGAAGGGTCTGGGGGCATGTAGCGGAGGTTAACCGCCCGTGTGTGACCTTGTCACCTCTTTTTTGTTATCGCGGACGCCTTGTCCCGGAGCGGTAACTCTGGCACGCTGGCTCACCCGGGAGCTTCGCGAAACGGTTGCCGGGGAAGCCGGTCAGGGAGAGGAACCGTGCAGCGCAGCAGCACCTTTTTTCGCGGTGCCAAATGAGCCGCCCGTCGCGGACCGCCATTCTGGCCGCTTACCGCGACGGCATCACGGTCATCTGCGAGCTGGCCGTGCAGTTCAGCGATGCGGCGTGGCTCGGCCCGACGCCCTGTATCGACTGGCGCGCGGTTGACCTGGCCGGACATCTGCGGTGCATAGCCGACGACTATCACGAATATCTGGACGACGCCCCGGACTCACGGCTGGCGCGGCTGATGGCGACGGGCGCACCGGCCGATTCGCTGGCTCGCAAGCTGGCCCGGCAGAACAGCGCCGAGCTGGCCGCTCTGCCGGACGGTCCCGGGCCTGAGCACATCGCCGCCTTCGCCGAATCGGCCCGGGCCTACGGCCGGCGGGTGCAGGCGCTGTGGGAGTGGCCGCACCATTCCTACCGGGGGCACATCGTGACCGTGGGCGCGATGGCCGGGCTGGCGTGCGCGGAATGGCACCTGCACGCGTGGGATCTCGCGCGGTCGCTGGGCAAGGACTACCGGCCAGCCGACCCCGGACTCGTGCTGAGCGCGTGGCGAACTGGGATGCCGCAGCTTTGGACGGCGGAGGCTTCGGAACAAGCAGTGCAGGCGCAAGCCGTTGCCGAAGGCTATGACGAATGGCTGGATCTGCTCGGCGCGTCGGGACGTGATCCGGGGTGGCTCCGGGTGTTAGTGTGATGCCCCATCGGAACTTAGCGTAATTATTTCATTGCGAAAGGTAGCTGATGGGCTTCGGCGGTACTGACTGCCCCGGGGGGTCGGCACCCCCAGACCCCGCTGTCTCCGTGCGGGGGATGTCATCGCCCCACACCCCCCTGGCCTACCTGACCGGCCTGTGCGTCGCTGCGCTCGGGATGTGTGCGGGCGGGTGGCTCGTGCTGACACCGTTCGCGTTCGGCTATCCGGCGTGGGGACGCGCGGCTGTCACCGCGCTGGCTACCGGGGGCGGGCTGGCGGCCGTGGGCCTGGTCACGCTGGTCTGCTGGGCTGCGCTGTGGCGCCGGAGACTTCGCGCGGACGGCGTGCTGCGGGCTCGCCGGTCCAGGCGGTCCCGCCGGTCGGCGCGACGTCAGGCCCGGGCGGAACGGCTGGTCCGCGCCGCGCGGCAGCGCGATCTCGTGGCCGCGCCCGACCCGGCGCAGGTGCTTACCGACCTGCGGGCGCTGCTCACGCCGCTGCTCGCCGAGGGTCCCTGCTTCCCAGCCGACGACGTCGAAGTGCTGCCGCAAGGCCTCTCCAACCCACCTCGGGCCAACCCACCTCGGGCCAACCCACCTCGGGCCGACCCACCTCAGGCCGAGCCCGTGCCGGCCGATGAGGAGAGTCACCGGGGCCTCTTTTTCCGGGGGGATGCCATCCCCCCGGACCCCCCTGGGCACAGAGCGGAGTTGCTCGTGGTGGGTGGCGGCGAGGAGGAGGCGTGGTGAGCCGCCTGAGCATGGGCGCGCTGGTAATCGTGTTCCTGACCGGCGCCTGGCTGATCGCCGCGCCGTTCGCTCTGCGGTTCCAGCCATCTGGTGCCGGCTGGATCGACGCGAGCCGGATGGATGTCGCGGTGGGTGGCGTGCTGGCTGTCGCTGGGTTCGCGGGGTTCTTCGTGGCCCTGGCCGGACGGGTCCGCGAACTCTACACACGGGTCCCCGGTCCGGAGAGCCAGGCTGTTCGCAAGTAAAGTGCGTCTTCGTGAGCTTCAACTCCGGCCGCGTCCGGGCCGCTTATCCGGCGCTGCGTGATGGTACTGCTTATCTGGATGGAGCCGCTGGCACGCAGGTGCCTTCGGCGGTGATCCAGGCGATCGCCGAGGCTTACCAGTCGGGCATCGGCAACGTAGGGGGAGCGTTCCCCGCCAGCGACAGGTCAGGGGCCATCGTGGCCGGATGCCGTCGCGCCATCGCCGATCTGGTCGGGGGGGAGCCAGACGGCGTGATCCTCGGGCCGAACATGACCACGCTCACCTACCGGCTCGCCTTCACCCTGGCCAAGGAATGGCGGCCGGGGGACGAGGTGATCGTGTCGCGACTCGATCACGACGCCAACATCCGGCCCTGGGTGCAGGCGGCGGCTCAGGCCGGCGCCACGGTCCGGTGGGCCGAAGTCGACATATCGACCACCGAGCCTTCAGCCTCGACAACAGAGCTGCCGGCTGCGCAGTACGCGGATCTGCTGTCACCGCGCACCCGCGTGGTCGCGGTGACGTCGGCGTCCAACGTGGTGGGCACCCGGCCGGACGTTGCGGCAATCGCCGCCGCCGCGCACGAGGCCGGTGCGCTGTGCTTTGTCGACGGCGTCCATGCCACCCCTCATTTCCCGGTCGACGTGCGGGCGCTTGGCGCGGACTTCTACACTACGAGCGCGTACAAGTGGTCCGGACCGCACATCGGCGCGGTGATCGCGGATCCCGCCCTGCTCGAGACGCTGCGGCCGGACAAGCTGGCGCCGGCACCGGAAGGGGTGCCCGGACGGTTTGAGCGGGGAACCACGGCGTTCGCCGATCTCGCGGGTGTTACCGCCGCGGTGGAGCATCTGGCTTCGCTTGGTACTGCTTCTGCCGGAAGCCGGCGGGAGCGGCTGCTGGCCTCGATGGGCGAGGTCGAGTCGTATGAGCGGGAGTTGTTCGGCAGGCTGCTCGGTGGCCTGGCCGCCATGGAGCACGTGACCTTGTACGGGAAGGCGGCCAGGCGCGCCCCGACCGCGTTCTTCACGGTCGCTGGCTATTCGCCGCGCCAGGTCGCCGCGCGGCTCGCGGCCGAGGGCGTCAACGTGTGGCACGGTGACAACTACGCCTGGGAACTCGCCGGGGTGCTCGGCCTGCGCGAGTCGGGCGCCGTCCGGGCCGGCCTGGTGCACTACAACGACGAGTCCGATGTGGACCGGCTCCTGGCCGCCGTGGCCGAGCTGGCGAAGGTATCGTAGGAGGCAATCCGCCATAGGAGAGGGCTGAGGCAGCGGTGATGACGTTCGGCGTCTCGCTCGCCGGCGCGGCGCTCGCCACCGTGATCGTGCTGATCGCCTGCGTGGCCGAGATTTCCCGCACGGTCGCCCGGCCCACGCCCGGCGCCCAGAGCGCAAGCGGGAACGCCCCGGGCACCGGGCTGCTCGGCAGGGTGCTTCCTTACCTCACCGTGGTCTTCGCGGCGTTCGCTCCGCTCGCGACCGGGATATACCTGGTCACCTCGATCGGCTGGTCGATCGCCGAACGACGCCTGTTCCACCGTCGGGAGGCCCGGAAGTCACCGGGGGCCGGACCGTCCGTAGCACCGGACCGCGCAAAGCGCGGCACGGTGATCCCTCCCGGACGGCCCGGCTAAGGCAGTCTTGCGTCTGAGCCGGACATCGCACATCCGTCACCTCACCTATATGCCATACCTAGTTTTCGGCCTGGCGTCGTGCCGGGCCCGAGCCGTCGGCGCCCGGACGCGGGATCAGCGCCCGCACGCGCCTGGTGAACTTACGCGTATCACCGCATAGCGGCCGCATGGGTCAGCCACCGTGCGGAATTTAGGGGCCTTTTGGAAGAAAGGGCGCTGGAAACCGGCGCCCTTTCTTCCGCGAGGCCCTTTTCTTCCGCTTCGTCCACTGCAACCGCCGCACACATGCAAAGTTCGAAGATTCAGGGTCCTCGGCGCCCCGATGCGCATCGAGCTTGCCAGGGCGTGCCACCGGTGTTATCGGCTCGGACGCGGGTTAGCCCAGACGGTTGCCCTCGCCTCCAAATAGCGTGGAAATTTCGTGCTACACGGAAATTTACCCGCCGTATTCGTACATTAAATTTCCACTCAGCACAGATGTTCCACCTTAATTCCGCATCCCGTCCGAGACGAAGCCGCGGCTCCGATCCGCGAACTGGCCGCGTGCCTCCCACGGGTGACAGACCCTGGCCTTTCAAGCTCACGGTCAATCCGCCAAGCCGGGATCGCGATCCCGTTATGGTAATCGTCCGCGTTATCCGAGACGCTCGGCCAGGCTGAGGACATACCGGATATGTCGGTTATGGGCCGCGTGCGGCGGGCGCGGTCAGGGGGAGGAGAAGGCGAACGGGGTCGGGGGGAGGAGGAGGCGGCGCGGTCAGGGGAGGAGGAGGCGGACGGGGTCAGGCGGGAGAAGGCGAACGGGGTCAGGGGAGGAGGAGGGTGCGGAGCAGGCGGACGGGGGGAGAGCCGTGAGCCAGCATCGTGTCATGGATCTGCTGCTCAGTAGCGTGGGGCTGGGCTGCCTTCAGGGCGCGAGCGAGGTCGGCGATCTCGGAGTAGCCGACGTAGTACGTGGACAACTGGGCCGAGGTGAGCTGGGCGCGGCGCCATTTACCGGCCGCCTCGCCCTCCTCCTGGTAGCCGCGTTCCATCATGAGCGCCATGGCCTCGGCTTCGGTCATTCCGCGCGCGTGCACTCCCGCGTCGAGGATGGCGTTGATGATGCCGCGGAGCTGCATCTTGAGCTGCTGCATCCGCACGGTGCGCGGGTCGCCGTCGCCCGGATACTCATGGCCGGCCATCACCTCCTCGGTGTAGACCGCCCAGCCCTCGATGAACGCCCCGGAGGTGAGTGCCTTACGGATCGCGGTGCTGGACGCGCCGAACCGGCTGGAATGCTGAAGCTGGAGGGCATGGCCCGGCATGGCCTCGTGCACCATCAGGTTATGCACCATGTGCCGGTTGTACTCGCGGTAGTACGAAGCCACCCGCTCGGCCGTCCAGTCGGCCGGAGTAGGTGAAACGGCGATGAAGGTCGGCAGCGGCGCGGTCTCGAACGCGCCCGGCGAGTCGCAGTAGGCTCCCGCGACGCCGCGGTCGATCTCCGGCATCTCGATGATCTCTATCGGGTCGTCGTACACCGTGACCATCCGGCTGTCCCGGACGAAGGCGGTCTGCGCGGTCAGCGCCTCCCGGCACAAGCCGCGGATGCTGTGGTCGTCGGGCGCGTCGGCGGCCAGCCGGTCGAGGACCAGCCGGACGTCGCCGCCGAGCGCCGCGGCCAGGGAGGTGATCTCCTCGGTTACCCGCTCCAGGTCGGCATTCGCGCGGGCCAGGACCGAATCGGCGTCGGCGTCGGAATGCAATGTGAGGGCCAGCTTGCTGGCGAACCGCTCCATGCCGATCCGTGGTGAGGTGAAGACATCCGCCGAAAGCTGGGCGGAAAGCCAGTCCCGGTGGGCGGTGAGCGCCTCCAGCGCCGCGGGCCGTACCTTGCCGATCCGCGCGGCCTGGGACGGTTCCGCTTCCAGGGCTTCGTCGATGGCATCGGTGACGAGCTTGATCGTGCCGGAGAACTGTCCGATGGCGGTCTCGATATGCACCCTTGGCATGGGCCCGAGCTGCGACCTGGCCGCGGCGAGCATGGCCGGGACCTCAGCGAGCCGTCCCGCGACGCTGGCGAGCCGTTCCGGCAGCGGCGCGAACTCCAGGCCGAGCAACCGGTAGATGGCCCGGCCCGGATTGGCCGGGAGCGGGTCCCAGGTGTGCTCGCGCAGCTCGTCGATCTCGAAGATACGCCGTGTCACGTCGTTGGCCATGATGGCGGCGTCGACCTGATCCTCGGCGGACAGCGTCTGGACATCCAGCGCGCTCAGCCGCGCCGCCCAGCCATCCAGCGCGCGGCGCTCGCCGGCCAGCGCCGCGGCCGACCGGTCGGGGAGATGAGCGTCGAACCGGTGGTCTCCGTGCTCGGTGGCCAGGTCGGGACGCCGTTCCGCGAGGTCGTCGAGGTATGCCTGGGCAAGCTCGGTAAAGGTGGACGTCACCGCGGCCTTGTCAGTCACCGTCGAACTGTAACCCCTACGGAGGGGTAGCCGCTGGCCCCATTCGGGGTCGGCGGGGCCTGGACCGGGGTCTGCGTGTACCCGGTGGCGTCGGTGGCGCGGGCTTCAAGCGTGTGACCGCCGGGAGCGGCGTCCCAGTCCCACACCCACTGCCGCCAGGTGTCGATGCCCGGCACCGCGGCCAGCCGGGCGTGGCGCCATGGCCCGCCGTCGACCCGGACCTCGACCGCGGCTATGCCCTTGTGCTGTGCCCAGGCGACTCCCGCGACCGGCGTACGCCCGGCCGGCAGGGAAGCGCCGGAACCGGGCACGTCGATCCGCGACTCGGTCTTGATCGGCGCCTGCTGCGCCCAGCCCCGCACCGCCCAGTACGCCTGCGCCGAAGCGAACGTGGTGACCTCGATGTCGGTTACCCATTTGGTGGCCGAAACGTAGCCGTACAGGCCGGGCACCACCATCCGCGCCGGGAAGCCGTGCGCGACCGGCAATGCCGTGCCGTTCATCGCCACGGCCAGCAGGCCACCCTCAGCAGGCAGGGTCCGGCCGTCGAGCACCACGGCCAGCGGCGTCCCGGACGTGAAGCCGTCCACGGAGGTGCACAGCAGCTGGTCGGCCCCGGCCAGCGGGCCGGCTGAGCGGACAAGCGCGGCGAGGCTCGCGCCCAGCCACTTGGCGTTGCCCACGTAGGGGCCGCTGACTGGATCAGATACGCAGGTCAGCGTTACGTAGTCCTCGATCAGCGGCCGCTTGAGCAGTTCGCCGAACGTGATCACCACCTCGCGTCGCACCATGCCGTGGATCCGGAGCCGCCAGGTGGCCGGATCCACCTCAGGGAGAAGCAAGGCGGTGTCAACGCGGTAGAAACCGTCGTTCGCTGTAATGAATGAACTAAGCCCCGGGACCCGCAGATCGACGTCAGGCGGCAGCGGCGGCGCGGGCGCGGCGGGAGCGGGGAAGCGGAGTGCGGCACGCGCCTTGGCGACGTTGTAGCGCTCGGCCAGCACCCGGCCGGCCACGGTACCGACGGCGGCGGTGGCGGCCGCCAGGCCGCTGGCGACCAGGAACTGGCGGCGTTCCGGGCGCCGGGGCCGGCGCGGCGGCTCATCCGGGTTCGGCAGGTAGGTGAACGCCGGCTCCTCGAGCTCGCCGGGTGCCGTGGCCGCGGATGACTCCGGGGGACCCGCCGGACTGCGGGCTGCCGGACTCAGGGCTACGGCGGCACGGGTGAGCCGTACCATCGCGAAGGCCCCGGCCGCCGCGCCGGCCAGCGTCGGCACCACCCATTCCGCGGTGGCGTCCGGCCGGGTCGCAGCCGCGGCGAGGCCCAGGCTGGCGAACGCCCCGAGCCCCCACAAGCCCCAGCTCAGCCGCCGCACCGCCGCGGCGCCGGTCGCCGCGGCGAACAGCGCGAGCACGACCAGGATCCCGCCCAGCAGGACGTTCTTGTCGTTGGCCCCGAACGTGGAGATGGCGAAGTCCTTCACCGGCTGCGGGGTGAGGTCGATGGCAGCCTGACCGACCGCCAGCACCGGCGAGCTCGCCGGGACCGTCAGCCCGGCCACGACCTGCGCGACGCCTATCGCGGCCGCCGCGGTCAGCAGCCCGGCGGCGGCCCCCGCGATGGACCGCCGGCCGGCCTTGACGAACGCTCGGGCCACGATTTCACGCTACCTGGCCCAAGGCCAGTCACGGCCCAGGCATATATTGCGGCGTTATTACTCCTCGAAGACCCAGCGAGTCGGCGAGCCGGTGAAGTCCCCGGCCCGGAGGCTGAACACCCGCTTCGGCCAGACTCCGACGGTCGCGTTCTTCGCCGGGTCCAGGAAGTCGACGCCGTAATCCGTCCGGTACTTGGCGTTCATCAGATCGATCACCCGCTGGAGCACCGAAGGCTCGGTGGAGACACGCGCCACCCCCTCGATCACGACCGGGTCGGAGGCGTCCTCGGTGGTGACACAGCACCGCGGATCAGCTACCAGATTGCGTACCTTTCGTGACTGTGAGCCACTGGTGAACCACAGCATTCTGTCATCCCACATGCCCCAGACGGGCATGACGTGCGGATGGCCGTCCGGCCAGACCGTCGCCACCCAGTAGTTACGTGCGGCGGTGAGCCGTTCGGCGGCCCAGGACCAGTGCAGCAGGCCACTGCCTTCGGTCGCTTCCAGGATCCCGTATCCCGGCATATATGGCCGGCTGACGCGAGGGATTTCCATGGCGCACAGGTCTACCATGCGACACACCTCAGCGGGGGGACTAACGTTGGGTCGGTGAAGGCATCACCGCAGACCCAGCTCCGCCTGCTTCAACTCGCCGATCTTGACGCCGAACTGAACCGGCTCGAGCACCGTAAAGCAAGCCTTCCGGAGATCGGGGAACTCGCCAGGCTCGACAAACGCGCCGCCGAGCTCAGGGACGCCATCGTGGTCGCCGAAACCGCGCTGTCGGACCTGTCCCGGGACCAGACCCGGGCGGAGCGCGACGTGGATCAGGTCCGGGCCCGGATCGACAAGGACCGGGCGCGGCTGGACGCCGGGCAGGTATCGGCGGCGCGCGAGCTGTCCAACCTCCAGTCCGAGATCGAATCGCTGCACAAACGGCAGGCCGACCTCGAGGAGATCGTGCTGGAGTTCATGGAGCGCCGCGAAGGCCTGGAGGCTCAGCGCGATGAGCTGACCACCGAGCGGGACTCGCTCAGCGCCGAACAGGCCGAGGTGACCGCCCGGCGGGACACGGCGGTCGGGGAGATCGATTCCGCCACCGCGTCGGCCGCGGCGAAACGGGCCTCGGTGGGGGCGGAGATACCGTCCGAACTGCTCGCGCTGTACGACAAGATCCGCGCGTCCAGCGGGGTAGGGGCCGCGATGCTGAAACGCGGCCAGTGCCAGGGCTGCCACGTGTCGCTCAGCACGGTCGACCTGAACGCGATCAAGTCGACGGCGCCGGACGAGGTGGTCCGGTGCGAGGAGTGCCGCCGCATCCTGGTCCGGACGCCAGAATCCGGCTTGTAAGTCTCTTGCGACCCCGCACCAGCTGGCGACCCGCCTCGGGCGTGCCCACGGTGACCGTGCTGCTCCGGCACGGCGAGACCCCGATGTCGGTGGAGAAGCGGTATGCCGGCACGTCCGACGTGCCGCTCACCGGTGCCGGCGCCGGCCAGGCGGCCGCGGCGGCGAAGCGGCTGGCTTGCGCCGGGCTGGACGTCATCGTGACGTCGCCGCTGCTGCGAGCCCAGCAGACGGCGGCGGCGGTCGCCGCTGTGAGCGGTGCGGACGTGGTGATCGAAGAGGGGTTCCGTGAGACGGATTTCGGTGCCTGGGAGGGGCTGACGTTCGCGGAGGTGCACGCCAGATGGCCGGACGAGATGACCGCGTGGCTGGCTGATCCCACGGTGGCGCCGCCCGGCGGCGAGAGCTTTGGCGCGGTGCGGGCGCGGGTATCAGCGGCGCTGGACCGGGTGCTCGGCCTTTATAACGAACGGCGTGTGCTCATCGTCAGTCACGTGACACCGATCAAGGCGCTGATCGTGCGGGCACTGCTTGCCCCGCCCGCCGCGCTGTTCCGCATGCACCTCGACGTCGCCGCGCTGTGCGAGATCGACTGGTATTCCGATGGACCCGCCGTGCTCCGTTCCTTCAACGACACCGCGCACCTGATCTGAGTGAGGGCCTGGTTTACCGGCGGAGAATTCCCGGTAAACGATTGGCGCTCAGCGGTTGATTTGGCGGTCGGCGGCCAGCGGATCCGTAGGATTCTCAGCCATGGGAGATCGCGGGAGGCTGACCGCGCCGGGCAGCCTGCTCGATGGCTCGGCCTCGCCGGATCACTCGGCCTCGCCGGGTCGTGAGCCCGGCCACGAACTGGCCTCCGGCCAGTCGCTCGCTGAGATGGCCGCACAATACGGCCTGCGGCCCAGTTCAGCGCGGCCTGGGCTGGTTCGTTACCTGCGTACGGTGTGGGAGCGCCGGCACTTCATCCTCGCCTACGCCACCGCGCGCAACGTGTCGATGTACACCGAAGCCCGGCTCGGCCAGCTCTGGCAGGTGCTAACTCCGCTACTCAATTCCGCCGTTTACTACCTGATCTTCGGAGTGCTGTTCAAGGCCAATCGCGGCATCGAGAATTACACCGCATACCTGGTCACGGGCGTGTTCATCTTCTCGTTCACCGAGCGATCCATCGTGGTGGGGTCGGGGGTAATGCGGGCGAATATCGCGCTGATACGCGCGCTGCATTTCCCGCGTGCCTGCCTGCCGCTGGCCTATGTGCTGGTGGAATTCCAGCAACTGCTGCTGTCCATGCTGGTGCTGTTCGCCATCGTGCTCGGCACCGGTGAGCCGCTCACGCTGTACTGGTTCCTGCTCGTGCCCGCGCTGGTGCTGCAGGCGATGTTCAACATGGGCGCGGCGCTGATCCTGGCCCGCGTCGGAGCGGGCGCCCAGGACGTGAGCCAGCTTGTCCCGTTCCTGCTGCGGGTGTGGCGGTATTTCTGCGGGGTGATGTACAGCATCGAGGCGCTCCCCGCCGCGCTGCCGCTGTGGGCCAAGGATCTGCTCACGATCAACCCGGCGGCGGTGTACATCTCGCTCACCCGGTTCGCGATCATGACGACGCAACGGGCCAACGCGGCGGGCGCGCAGCCGTACGACGCGGGGAAGTGCGCCATCTTCAATGCCAGGAAGATCCCCGCTTTCCAGGCGTACTGCCACCCGGCCATCAACATCGGGGAACTGTGGCTGGCCGGAATCGGCTGGGCGTTGATAACGCTCGCGATCGGCGTGGTCTACTTCTGGCAGGCCGAAACCCGCTACGGCCGCGGCTGATCGCTTCCGTCGCTTCCGTCGCTTCCGCTGCTTTCGTGGGACCAGATGAGGCAGTCGTGCCATGAGTCGTGTTCGGCGTCATCGGCTGACCAGTCGCGGCAGTGCTGGGGGAGACGCTGCTCGAAGCGGTAGCCGGCCCGCTGGGCGACCCGGAGTGACGGCTCATTGCCGGGGCGGATCTCCAGCCAGATCCGGGGGATGGCGAGGGTGCGATGGGCCCATGGCGTGGTGGCCTGTACGGCTTGCGAGGCGATGCCCCGGCCTCGTTGTTCGGGCCGGATCCAGTAGGCCAGTTCGGCGCTTCCCGGCTGGTCGGGCATGAGCCCGATCGCGCCAAGGAGTTGCTGACCGCGCAGGATTCCGATGGAGAACTGGCCTCCCGCGGCGGGATCCCATGCCAGCAGCGCCGCTTGCGCGTCGTGCGGCGAGTAGGCTCCCGCTGGACGCGGACCCCACAGGGCTGGTTTTGTTTCCCGGCTGGTGGCCTCCGTGACCAGGGCGGCGTCGTCGATGCCCAGGGTTCGCAGCCGCAGGTCAGTGCCGAGATCCAGGTTCAGGTCAGGCCGCATGGGCTCCATCCAAGCCTGCTGCGGCGGCGGAGGCCAGCGAGTTTCCCAGCGTAAATGTCTCACCGCATCGAGCAGGGCGCGCGGCCGCTCGCTGACGGCCAGGTGACCGACGGCGCGGAACGAGCAGCCGATCTCGGTGGCGCCCCCGTCGGCCACGAGGTTGTCGCCCACCATCAGCACGTCGCGCGGATCCTCTCCGAGCAGGTCGCACGCGAGGCGGAAGATGCGCGGATCCGGTTTCTGCATGCCCACCTCGAACGACAGCACATAGCTCGCCACCAGATGGGCCATGCCGTGGTACTCGAACACGGGTCGCAGGTCCCAGCCGATGTTGGAGAGAACCGCCACCGGGATCCCGTGTTCCGCGAGGACCTCCAGGACGGCGAGCGTATCCGGATACCGGCGCCACGCCTGCGGCAGGCGGTGCCGGTCATACAGGATTTCGTCCAGTCCCGGCCAGGGCAGCCCGGCCAGCCTGATCAGCGCCGTGTAGGCAGCGCGATGGTCGGCGGCGGTCAGGTCACGGCGGCGCCACAACGACGTGAGGTGCTCGGGCACCGCGAAGTCGGCGTGCCCGCCCGGCTGTCCGCCGCTGACCCTGAGGCGCTCGGCGTAGCCGGTTATCTCCGCGTCCGGCGCGTCGATGCCCGCCTCCGCGAGCGCTCCGCGCAGCCATGACCGCGTGTCCTCGCAGCGGAAGAGCGTCCCGGAGAAGTCGAAGATCACTGCCTTCACTCGCATGTGCTTTCCGTGCGCCCTCCTGAAGTGTCCACGGTGAACCCTACCGGGGGGCTGGAACCGGACAAATCTCCCAGCCAACGCGATGAATGGCGCCATCGTCACGCTGAGGACGGGTTTCATCCGACCGTGTTGAGGTCCCCAAACAGGCTATTACGGCCCCCGTCTCCGGACGTCGTTCTCTATAAGCGAACACGTATCGCAGTAACTCATCAAGTAATCGTGATAGAGTTCGATTATCTTCAGGCGGCGACCGGGCCGGGACGGGGGGTGAG
>Ga0213881_10001171_pt1 | contig 13107 bp, 10 predicted proteins | sample BarmaccoBMER_R08_FD_160104 | JGI IMG/M metagenome (GOLD analysis project Ga0213881, IMG submission 160104) | Barbacenia macrantha exposed rock microbial communities from rupestrian grasslands, the National Park of Serra do Cipo, Brazil - ER_R08 ... | reverse complement strand
TCGCCCGGCGCCATCTGGGCGATAAAGATGTCGTTCCTCGAACCGTGCGCCTTGAGTATCTCTGCCATCGCGGTGCCCAGCGTAGCTCAGCAGGCCCCAACCTCAGCAAGCCAGCCTCAGCAAGCGAGATGGGTGGGCGGGGCGAACGCCGGATACGTGGAAAAGCGCATGCCTTCTTCGTAATGCCGGAGCGCGACCCGGGCCCGGTCGAGCATGTTGGTCGGCAACTCCGCGAACGGGAACCAGCCCACGTCGGGTGCGGTCGGTTCGCCCTCCCAGCCGGACACGGCCAGGAAGAACGCGATCCGGCCGCCACCGGACACGTCGTGCATGACATGGGCCAGCGTCACGTTCTCGGTCTCGATGGAGATCCCGGCACCGCCCGCGATGCGGATGGCGGTCTCCACGATCGTCTCCCGATCCGACAGCTGACCCGATGGCGGCTCGTACGCGCCGTCGCCGTAGCCGGTGTTGGCTCGCTGGCTCAACAGGACCTGGCCATCCCTCGCCAGCAGGAGATAGACGTCGACGACCACCCGCCGGCGCCGCTCCCCGGACATCGGGTTCTCGCTGGGCCTGCCCATCGTGATTCGCCTCGCCGCCGTCGATACCCCACCCTGCCCGATATGCACTCCCTCGGGATAGAGCACGCTACCTCCGCCCGCTTGTGGATTGCCATGTGCATAAAGCGTGTGAACCTGTGGACTACAGCCGCTCTCGTCACCCGCGGCTGTGGATTCACGGGCGACTCAAGCCTTGACGGCCAAGCACTCCAGCGCTGTGGAGACCGGCGACCGGATGTGGACGGAGCAGAAACAAACCCGGCACCGATAATTTCCGTCTCCGCCATTCGTCGTAAGGTCAGGAGATCAAGTGTGTGAGGGAGGGGTCACATGACGGGTGTACGTGTACTGGTCGGGACGCGCAAGGGAGCATTCGTCCTGGCTTCCGACGGGACTCGGGAAAAGTGGGACATAAGCGGGCCCCATTTCGGGGGCTGGGAGATATACCACCTCAAGGGCTCGCCGGCCGATCCCGACCGGATCTATGCTTCGCAGAGCACGGGTTGGTTCGGCCAGCTCATTCAGCGATCCGACGACGGCGGCACCACCTGGAACCCGGTGGGCAATGAGTTCGCCTATGCCACCGAGCCGGGTACGCACCTGTGGTACGACGGCACGCCGCGCCCGTGGGAATTCAAGCGGGTCTGGCACCTGGAGCCGTCGGCCGGCGATCCCGACGTCGTGTACGCCGGGGTGGAGGACGCCGCACTGTTCCGTTCGCTGAATGGCGGCGCGTCCTGGGAGGAGCTGACCGGGCTGCGCACCCACTCGTCCGGACCGGGCTGGCAGCCCGGCGCGGGCGGAATGTGCCTGCACACCATCATCCTGGACCCGGCCCACGCCGGCCGGATCTACGTGGCCATCTCCGCCGCGGGGACATTCCGCAGCGACGACGACGGGGCGACCTGGCGGCCGGTCAACCGCGGACTGCACTCGGAGGGGACACTGCCGGAAGACGAGCCCGAGGTGGGTTTCTGCGTGCATCACGTGGAGCAGCACCCGTCCCGCCCGGACACGCTTTACATGCAGAAGCACTGGGACGTGATGCGCTCCGACGACGCAGGCGGGACGTGGCGCGAGGTCAGTGGCGATCTGCCGACGGACTTCGGCTTCCCGATCGGGGTGCATGCCCATGACCCGGAAACCGTCTACGTGGTGCCGATCACCAGTGACTCGCTGCACTACCCGCCGGACGGACGGCTGCGCGTGTACCGCAGCCGGACCGGCGGGGATGAGTGGCAGCCGCTCACCAATGGCCTGCCGCAGCAGAACTGCTACGTGAACGTGCTCCGCGACGCGATGTCCGTCGACACGCTGGACGAGTGCGGGGTGTACTTGGCACGACCGGAGGGCAGGTTTACGCGTCCGCGGATTCTGGCGACTCGTGGCAGGCCATCGTCCACGACCTGCCCGCGGTCCTGTCAGTCGAGGTCCAGACCCTGTCATGAACGTTCGCGTGGTCTTGCCCGCGCATCTGAAGAACCTGGCACGGGTGCAGGGGGAGGTCCTGGTCGACGTGCCGGGCGAGGACGTCACCCGGCAGGCGCTGCTCGACGCGCTGGAAACCAGGTTTCCGATGCTGCGCGGGACGATCCGGGATCACGCGACCGGGCGCAGGCGGGCCTTTGTGCGCTTCTACGCGTGCGAGCGGGATCTGAGCAACGAGCCGCCAGACGCGCCGCTGCCCGCCGAAGTCGCCGGGGGCACGGAACCTTTCCTAGTGGTCGGCGCCATGGCGGGCGGATAGGGCGACCCCGCGGAGCGTCTCGAACAGGGTAACGCGTTCTGGGTGGCGTAGCCGGCCAGCTCGGCGAGGTAGTGATCGCGGTCGGCGGCGGGCAGCCAGGCGATCTCGAAGGCGTTGCGCATCAGCCGCACCACTTCGCTCTGGCACAGATGAGCGGCGTCCGCCACCGCGGTCAGGTTCTCGGTGAGGTTGCCGCCGAAGTGGGCGGGATCGTCGGAGTTGACCGTCACCTTCAGCGGATAGTCGAGCATCAGCTTCAGCTCGTCGGCCTTGAGCCCATCGGCGGTCCGGCGGTTCGAGATCGGGCAGGTGGTCAGGCCGATGAGGTCATCGTGCATCCTGACCGCCAGCGCGGCGTCCTCGATGCAGTTCATGCCGTGATCGACACGCTCGACGCCGATGTCGTCCAGGCACTGCCAGATATGATCCACCGAGTCGGCCTGGCCGACGTCGCAGTGCATGGTAAGGCGGTAACCCTCGCCGCGGGCGCGCTCGAAGACGTCCTTGAACTTGATCGGCGGGTTATCCCGCTCATCGGAATCGAGACCGACGCCGATGATCTTGTCCCGATACGGTAGGGACTCCTCCAGGGTCCGCATGGCGTCCTCGGCGGGCATGTCGCGCAGGAAGCACATGATGAGCTGGGCCCGCACGTCAAGCTCGGCGAACGCGTCGTCACGTGCGCGGTGGAAACCGCCGATGACGGCCTCGAACGGGACGCCGCGGCTGGTGTGCGCCTGCGGGTCGAAGAACACCTCGGCGTAACGGATGCACTGGCTGGCCGCCTTGCGGAAATACGCCATCGCCAGGTCGTAGAAGTCCCGCTCGGTGCGAAGGGCCGACACGTAGGCCGCTCGCCCGAGCGGCACGCCATCCAGGTGCAGGTGCAGCTCGGCCTTGGGCATGTGCTCGATGAACCCGGGCCGCACCGGGCCCGATCTCATGCGCCCGCCTCCTGTGCGGCCGCCTCCCGTTCGACGCCGCGAGCGGCAAGTATCCAGTACACGAGCGCGCCGGCCACGATGCCGATCGCCCAGCTGAAGTCACCGCCCGCCAGGCCCGGGAAGTGGTTGGAGATGGGACCGGTGTAGGCGAGGGCCTTGGGCGCGGAGGAGGCGTTGATCCACATCAACGCGGCCACCATGCCGATCGCCTGGGCGATGAGGGCGGGCCAGTGGATCCCGCCGCGGCGCCAGTACAGCCCGCCCCGGGCCACCGCCAGCGACAGCGGGTCGTACCGGCGGCGGCGGAGCAGGTAATCGGTCATCAGGATGCCGAACCACGGAGCCAGCCACACCACGATGTAGAGCAGGAACCCGTAGAAGTACGAGTAGAAGGTGTCGGGGTTCCTGGCGAACACGATGGAGGCGGTGACCGCACCGCAGATCACCGTGTCGATGATGACCGCGACCCACCGCTTGGCCGGCAGGCCCAGGGCCTGGAGGGTGACGCCGGATGAGTACATGTCGATCGTGTTGATCGCCAGCAGCTGGAAGATCGCGAAGATCAGGAACGGCGTCACGAACCAGGACGGGAACGACTGCGGCACGCCGATCTGAGCGATGCCGACCGGCTTGCCGCCGACGGTGAACGCGAACACGCCCAGCAGTTCCAGGATGATCGACGGGATGGCGCCACCGAGCGCGGCGGCCCAGAACGTCTTGCGGGCCGGGGTGTCGCGCGGCAGGTAGCGGGAGTAATCGTTGCCGTTCTCGGTCCAGCCGAGCCCGCCGACCGAGATGATCAGCACCAGCGCGGTGGTCCACACGGCCAGCGTGGCCGGCTTGGCGTGGAAGGTGGACAGGTGCAGCTTGTTGAACGTGAACCCGGCCAGGACCGCGAAGAACACGATGAAGACATAGGCCAGATAGCGCAGGACCTTGCTGATCGTGGCGTGGCCGAGCAGCGGCACGACCATCTGGAGCAGCGACGCGAGGATGATCACGACTACCTTCGCCGCGGTGTCCATGCTGGTGCCATGCAGGGAGAACAGCAGGATGACCGTGGCGACCACGAAGTAGACGCCCTCGATCTCGAAGCCCACCTGGGTCACCCAGTTGAACAAGGCCACGACACGGTTGCCGTTCTGCCCGAACGGAGCCCGGCTGACCATGAAGGCGGTGGTCCCCGTCTTGGGCCCCTGGAGGCTCGCGAAGCCGAGGAACATGTAGCACAGGTTCCCGATCAGGATGGCGGCCACGGCCTGCGGTATCGACAGACCGAAGATCATGATCAGGGTTCCGTAGAAGAAGAACTCCACGTTGAACACCGCGCCAGCCCACAGCCAGAACAGACCCGAGGGCCGCATCTTGCGCTCGGCGTCGGGAATGAGGTCGATGCCGCGCTGCTCGACCTTGAACGCGGCGTATTCCTGCGGTCCCGCAAGGGCCTGCGGTCCGCCTCCGCCTGGTCGGCCCGCGACGGTATCACCAGTCATCGGCTTCTCCCAAGGCTCCAACGCCCAAGATCGTGTGGGTCACCATACTGCAATAGCTTGCGTCTTTGCGAGAGTGACACGACGGTCACCATGTCCGGACTTGTGACGATATATAGCGATCGGTAGCGATCGTGCCAGCTCCGGAGCTAAGCTTCCACACAAAGACGCTGCCCTGATGCACGTGCAGCTAGGTGGGGGGAGCTAGGTGGGGGAGGACCCAGCGGGAGGCTTGAGACGTGGTTTCGCGGCAAGCGGGGACAACATCGCAGCCTGCGATCCTGCTTTCCGGCATAGTCCCGCCGCTCGCTGACTTCTTCTACACCCGCACCGAATCCGGTCCCGACCTGGCGACGACGCTTCGCCCGGGCGAGACGGCCGTGCTGACCCATGGCGACGACACCTCGATAGCCCCGGCGGCACAGGGCGGCACGGGCAAGACGCAGCTCGCCGTCGAGTTCACTCACTCGGTGTGGAACGCGCGGATGGTAGAGGTCCTGGTCTGGGTGACCGCGACCAACCGTGAGGCCGTGGTCACCTCGTTCGCCGAGGCGGCCGGCACAGTGGACGCCATCACCACAGAGGGCGCCGAGGCCGCGGCGGCCAGGTTCGTCACCTGGCTCGAACACACCCGGCGGCCGTGGGCGCTGGTCATCGACGACCTGCGCGACCCCGCCGATCTCGGCAAGCTCTGGCCGGCCGGCCAGGCGGGCCGCGTAGTCATCACCACCAGCCTGTCCGCCGCCGAACTGGCCAGCGCTAGCGCCAGCCTGCCGGCGCTGTCCAGCAGCAGCACCCGCATCGTGCCGGTCAGCGGGTTCACCCGGCGGGAGGCGCTGTCCTATCTCAGCTCACGCCTGACCGACCATCCCGATCAGAAGATCGAGGCACTCGACCTCGCGGAGGATCTGGAGGGACTGCCCGTGGCCCTGGCCCAGGCCACCGCCGTGATGAGCGCACGGAAGCTGGGCTGCCGGGAATTCCGGGCCATGTACGGGGACCGCCGCAGGCACATGAGCGACATCGACGGCGCGTCGGGGGCGGTGCTGGCCATCTGGTCACTGGCCGCCGAGTGCGCGCACGAAATGTCACCGGCCGGCCTGGCCTGGCCGGCCCTTGCCCTGGCCTCGATGATGGACCGGAACGGCATTCCCGGCGTGGTGCTGACCAGCCCGGCCGCGTGCGGCTACATCGCGGGACATCCGAGCACAGCGGGCGGCGCGGATCAGAACATCGTGCGGGCCACGATAAGCAACCTCGCCAAGGCGGGTCTGGTCACCATCGATCCGGCCAGTGCGGTCCGGACCGTGCGGATGCACAGCAGCGTGCAGACCGCGGTGCGCGCCTGGCTGCCGCGTGCCGACCTGGAGCAGGTAGCGCTCGTCGCCGCGGACGCGCTGCTCGAGACGTGGCCGGAAGGGGACGTCAGCCCGCAACTGGACCAGGCGCTCCGGGACTGCACCGCTGAGCTGAGCGCGATCGACGGCGCGCTGCAGAACCCGCTGTGGAAGCCGGAGGCGCATCCGCTATTGTTCCGGGCCGGCCTGTCGCTGGACGGAAGCAAGCTCACCGAGGCCGCCATCGCGTACTGGCAGGGCCTGGCGGCCACCAGCACCCGGCTGCTCGGCAACTCGCATGCCAACGCGGTGGTGGCCAGAGACCGGCTCGCGGCCGCGTACGAGGCGGCCGGAATGTCGGGCGAGGCCATCGCGGTGTTTCAGGCCGCACTGGCGGACCGGGAACGTAACCAGGGCCCCGAGCATCCGGAGACGATCGTGGCCCGCGGGCATCTGGCTCACGCCTACCAGAGCGCCGGCCGTCCGGCGGACGCGGTCACCCTGTACGAGCGCATGCTGGCGGAGTCCGAGCAGCAGCTCGGCGCCAGCCACCCGAACACCTTCGCCGCGCGGGTCAGCCTCGCGGGCGCGTACCAGGCGGGCGGCCGGCTGAACGAGGCACTGGTCTCCTACCAGCAACTGGTCATCGACGCGGATCGGCTGCTCGGCGCCGGGCACCCCACCACGCTCGCGACGCGGGCCAGCCTGGGCGGGGCATACCAGGCGGCCGGCCAGTACCGGGAGGCCATCGAGGCCTACGAGCGGGTGCTCGCCGATCAGGAACGGATGCGCGGCCGCGACCATCCGGACGCGATCTCCGCCCGGGCCCTGCTCGCTTCCGCGTACCGCTCAGCCGGGAAATCCAAGGACGCGATCTCCCAGTACGAGCGCGTCCTGGCCGACCGGGAGCGGGTCGAGGGCGCCGATCACCCGAACACGATCGCGGCCCGCGCCAACCTGGCCTTCGCCTACCGCACCGCCGGACGGCTACGGGATGCGATCCCCGCCTATGAGCGCACGCTGGCGGACCGGGAGCGGGTCCTCGGCCGCGATCACCGCGACACGCTCACCGCGCGCTCCAACCTGGCCGCCGCCTACCAGCAGGCGCGGCGGCTCACCGAAGCGATACCGCAGTACGAGCGCGCGCTGGCCGACAGCGAGCGGATGCTGGGCGAGGGCGACATCGAGACGCTGACCACCCGGTGCAACCTTGCCTCCGCCTACTACACGGCAGGCCGGCTGAGCGATGTCGTCGCGGTCCTGCGGCGCGCCCTGACCGACTGCGAACGCTATCTGGGGCCCGACCATCCGATGACTTCGACCGTGCGTGAGAACCTGGACGCCGCCACGCAGGTTTTAGCACCTGAACCTTCTGCCGCCGTGATGAGGCGGAGGTACCGGCGCGTGATACCACCGCCGTTCGGTGGAATGAATTACTTAAAACCCACGATGCGGGACTGTGGCCCCGAAAACTAGACAGACCGGGTGCCGTCTCTCCATGATCGGAGCATCATGATCACACCCAGCGGACCTGCGGCGGATCCCTTGCCCGAGGCGGTAAGCCTAGTTCAAGGCGCGGCGGCCGCCGGGCACAAGCTCAAGATCCTGGGCGGGCTCGGGGTCCGGGTGCTGTGCCCGGACTTCCCGCCCCGGCAACGGGCCGGCCAGGACATCGACCTCGCCTGCCTGGGAAAGACCCGCCGGCAGATCGCCGACCACCTCGAGCACGCCGGGTGCGAACCGGACAAGCGGTTCAACAACCTCAACGGCGACCGGCAGATGTACTTCACCGCACCATCGGGACGGCCCGTCGACGTCATGGTCGACAAGCTGTCCATGTGCCACGTGCTGGATTTCCGGCCGTCGTTCAACACGGCGTCGCCGACCCTGGATCCGGCTGACCTGCTGCTATCCAAGCTACAGATCGTCGAACTCAACTCCAAGGACGCGCACGACATCTTCCACCTGCTGTCCGGGGTACCGGTGGGCCGGGATCCGGCTCAGCTGGATCCGGACCGGTTCGGCTCGGTGCTGGCCGGCGACTGGGGCTGGTGGCGGACCGTGACCGCGAACCTGGCGAAACTGCCCAGCCTGCTGGCGGACAACCCCGCGCTCGCCCCGCCGCGGCCGCGCCACGACCCGCTGGCCCAGGCGCGGCAGCTGCGGGAGATCGCCGACACGGTGCCGAAGGGCCTGAAGTGGAAGCTGCGGGCAAACATCGGCGACAAGGTCCGCTGGTACGAGCTGCCAGAAGAAGTCGCGCATTGAAGCGTGGGGGTCACCGGGGGGGTCGTCCCCCCGGGGGAGGTACAGCATGAGAATATTCTTCGCCACGGACATCCATGGCTCCGAGATCTGCTGGCGAAAGTTCCTGAACGCGGCCGCCTTCTACCGGGCCGACATGGTCGTGCTCGGCGGCGACGTCACCGGCAAGGTCATGGTGCCGATCCTCGCGTACCCGGGCTACTGGGAACTGACCTACGCCGGCCAGCGGATCAGGCTGGAGACCAAGACCGAGCTGGACGATATCCAGCGCAAGATCAGGGACCGCGGTTCATATCCCACCGTTCTCCAGCCTGACGAATTGGACGCGCTGAACACCGAGGACTCGGTGGACCGCCGGTTCACCATCGAGATGACCCGCGGCCTGGACCGCTGGCTCGACATGGCCGACACCAAGCTGCGCGGCGGCGATATCCCGTGCATCCTCAACGGCGGCAACGACGACATCTGGGAGATCGACGACATCATCGAGAAGTCGCCAAGCGTTAGCTTTGCCGAGAGCAAGGTGATCGACCTGGGCGGCTTCTACCTGGCCTCGATGGGCTGGACGAATCCGACGCCGTGGAACACGTTCCGCGAGGCACCCGAGGACGTGCTGACCGGCAAGATCGACGCGGTGGTGTCGCAGATCCCCGACATGGGCCGGGCGATCTTCAACTTCCACGCGCCGCCGTACGGGTCAGGCCTCGATGAGGCCCCGGCGCTGGACGACACCATGCGGCCGATCCACGGCGGCGCGGTGATGAAGCCGGTCGGTTCGGTCGCGGTGCGGGAGGCCATCCAGCGGTACCAGCCGCTGCTGTCGGTGCACGGGCACATCCATGAGAGCCGCGGCATCTGGAAGTCCGGCCGGACGCTGGCCGTCAACCCGGGGAGCTCCTACAACGATGGCGTGCTTCAGGGCGCGCTGCTGGAGCTCAACGAGAAGAAGGGCAAGGTCAAGCACCAGCTCGTGAACGGCTGAACTAACCGGAGGTTTCACATGACAGCGGGAGCACTGGGCGAGGAAAGACCCACCCTCTTCCTCCGCAAGGCGACCGGCCTGGTCCGGGGCTGGTCGGTCAGGGACTCGATGATCTACGCCTGCCTGTCCACCAACGTGGTCACGCTGGGCATGGTCGAGTGGGCATCCCAGTCCGCATTTCCGAAGGGCCAGCTGCTTACGTCGATCGTCATCTCCGGGATATGGGTCTCGTTCCTCGTGGTCGCCTACACCGGCCTGGTGGTCACCATCCCCCGGGCCGGCGGCGACTACGTATGGCAGAGCCGCATCCTCACCAGCGGCATCGGCTTCGTGCTGGCCGCGGTCGGCTGGTGGTTCATCCTGTGGCTGTGGGCGCCGATCTATGGCGCCGTCCTGTCGGAGGAGTTCTTCCAGCCGATATTCGCGACACTCGGCCACCCCAGCCAGGCGGCGTGGTTCGCCAGCCATAACGGCACTTTCGTGGTCACCCTGATCACGATCGCGCTGGCCGGCATCCTGGTTTCCGTCGGTATGGCGGGCTACGCCAAGGTGCAGAAATGGTGCTTCATCGGCGGCATGGTCGGGTTCGCGATCATCGTCATCCTGTTGCTGGCCACCAGCAGGAGCAGCTTCATCTCCTCGTTCAACGGCGCCACCAGCAGGATCTGGGGCCTCAGCAACGCCTACGCGGGCACCAGCGCGGACACGGCGAAGGCCGGCTACGTAGCGCCCTCGATGGGCTTCGGACCGCTCGGACCGACGATGCTGCTCGTCCCGATGATGATGTTCTACCTGCTGTGGCCGAACTGGGGTACCACCCTGTACGGCGAGATCCGCGGCGCGAGTGACTTCAAGCGTGTCCTGGCCGGGATGATGGGCGGGCTGTGGACCACCGTGCTGTTGTCCGTCGTCTTCCTGCTGCTGTTCGCGAAGACGTTCGGCTGGGCTTTCTACCAGAACGTCAACGCCGACTGGCTGGCGGCCGGCAAGTCGGCCCTGCCGATCTTCCCCTATCCGGTGCTGCTGGCCAGCTGGATCATCCACAACACCGGGATCCAGGTGATCCTGCTGCTGCTCATGAGCCTGTGGTTCTTCGGCTGGGTCGGCACCCTGTTCCTGTCCTCGACCCGGGTCATCTTCGCAGCCGCCTTCGATCGGGTGCTCCCCGACGCGGCGGCCCAGGTGTCGGAGAAGCGCCGGGTGCCGGTCGCGTCGCTGTTCCTCATGCTGCTGCCCGCGGTCGGGCTGGGCGCGCTGTACTCCTACAACTCGACCTTCCACAGCTACACGCTGGACGCTACGCTGGTCATCGCCGTGACGTACCTGGGCAGCGCCATCGCGGTGGTGATCCTGCCGCTGCGCAAGCCGGACCTGTGGTACGCGTCGCCGGCCAGCAAGATCAAGCTGTTCGGCGTTCCGGTCGTCCCGGTGGCCGGCGTCGTCACGGTCGCGCTGCTGGTGTACAACCTGTACGAATGGCTGTCCAACAACACGTACGGGGTCAATGCGCACGACTCGCTCTATTACATGGGCGGCATGTACCTGCTGGGCATCGCCATATACGTGGGAGCGCGCCTCATCCGCAACCGCCAGGGCATCAACCTGTCCCTGATCAACAAGGAGATCCCGGTGGAGTAGGGGGGTCTGGGGGGTTGGTGTGTACCCCCCAGAAATAACCTTCAGCCGTACACCGGCTCGGCGGCGCCCGCGCCTATCCGGGCCACGACGCGGAAGCACGGATACAGTCCGGCCACGGTGGCCGCGCTGAACACGACGGTGCGCGGCCCGGTCCGCTCGACCGTGGGGATGCACGCGGCCATCGTCGCCGAACTCGTTCCGGTGAACGTCACCTCGCACCGGAATGGCCCGGCCGGCAATGGAGGCACCTGCGCTTGCGCCACACCTGCCTGCGCCGCCTCACGCAACAGCACCGATGTCCTGGCCGGCGTCAGGCACAGCGCGGTGTACCGGTCCACCGCCTCCTTCACCGCCACGGTCTGCGCTCCCGGTGCGTAGTCCTTGGCGTCCGCGCAGGTCAGGTCGTCGCCCGAGACGAGGGCCAGCCTGGCACCGTACTCGGCGGCCAGCAGCGCGTTCAGGTAACCCTCGCTCATCGGCCGCCCGTTGAGCTTGACTTCGAAGATCTCGAACCCGGTGAAGGTGTGACTCAAGACCCCCGGCTCCCCTGGTCCCGCGTGGTAACCGAGGAAAGCGATCAGTTCCGGCCGCGCCTGGATACCTTCCATCATCCCGAACGGCTTATGGTTCCCGCTCAGCAGCCGCACTCTCGGATCGAGGTCTTCGAGTAGCAGGTTGCGCATCGTCGAGTGAGCCTCGTTCACGGTCACATCGGTCACGCCCGCGTCGAAGAACCCTTCGCACACCGCTTTGACGTCTCCGGTGAACAGGCGGCGGAACCGCTCCCACTGCGGTGTTCCCGGCCGCACGTCGTCCGGACAGGTCACCCCGGTAGCGCCTTCCATATCAGCAGATATCAGTGCGTGCATGGTTAGATGCTCCCATGACCGACCGGACATACCTCGTTACCGGCGCGAACACCGGGATAGGGCTGGCGACGGCTACCGCGCTGGCCGCTCACGGCGGGCGGGTCTACCTGACCGCCAGGTCCGCGGCCAAGGGCGAGGCCGCGGTCGCCCTGATCAAGGCCGCGACGGGGAATGATTCGGTGGCGTTCCTGCTGCTCGACCTGGCCGATCTCGATTCGGTGCGCGCCTGCGCGGCCGGTTTCCTGGCCCTGGGCGAGCCGTTGCATGTGCTGGTCAACAACGCGGGGCTGGCCGGGCGGCAGGGTGTGACGAAACAGGGCTTCGAGCTGGCCTTCGGCGTCAACCACCTCGGACACTTCCTGCTGACCACGGCGTTGCTCGACTGCCTGAAAGCCAGCGCGCCGTCGCGGGTGGTGAACGTGTCCAGCGACTCGCACTACATGGCGCGCGGCATCGACTTCGAGGCGCTGCGCCGCCGCGGCCGCGGCATCACCGGGATGCCGCAGTACGCGGTCTCGAAACTGTGCAACGTGCTGTTCACCCAGGAGCTGGCGCGCCGTCTGGACGGCACCGGCGTCACCAGCTACGCGGTGCATCCCGGCACCGTGGCCTCGGACATCTGGCGCCGGGTGCCGTGGCCGGTCCGGCCGCTGATCACGTCTCGGATGATTTCGACAACCGAGGGTGCGCGGACGTCGCTGTACTGCGCGACTTCGACGTCGGCGGAAGTGGCGCAGGCCAGCGGGCGTTTCTACGACAAATGCGCGGAGCGGGAGCCGAGCAAGCGGGCGACCCCCGAACTCGCCGCGGAGCTGTGGCAGCGCAGCCAGGAATGGGCTAGTAAGGAGTGGACAGCTCAGGAGGGGGCATGAGACTTCCGGTGAACCCGCCGGTGGCGCCGATGCTGGCTAAGCCAGTGGCGGCCATCCCGGCGGGGGATTACGTGTTCGAGCCTAAATGGGACGGCTTCCGGTCGATTATCTTCCGGGACGGCGACGAGATCGAGATCGGCAGCCGGAACGAGCGGCCGATGACGCGGTACTTCCCCGAGCTCGTCGCGACGTTCGCGGCTCAGCTTCCGGAGCGATGCGTCATCGACGGGGAGATAGTGGTGCCGGACAAATCGGGCAAGCAGCTCGACTTCGAGGCATTGCAGCAGCGCATCCATCCGGCGGCCAGCCGGGTCAGGCTGCTGGCGGAGCAGACGCCCGCGCATTTCGTCGCGTTCGACCTTCTCGCGCTCGGCGACGAGAATTACATGGAGCGGCCGTT
>Ga0213881_10001170_pt1 | contig 13120 bp, 14 predicted proteins | sample BarmaccoBMER_R08_FD_160104 | JGI IMG/M metagenome (GOLD analysis project Ga0213881, IMG submission 160104) | Barbacenia macrantha exposed rock microbial communities from rupestrian grasslands, the National Park of Serra do Cipo, Brazil - ER_R08 ... | reverse complement strand
GGCTGGGTGAGCACCGGCTCCCTGATCGGCAACCAGGGATTCGAGTATCTCGACCTGCCGAGACTCTGGCAGATCTTGCTCACCGCCGGCATGGTGCTGTGGGCGGTGATCCTGGTCCGAGGGATGCGCCACCGGCTACGCCGCGAGCATCCGGGCAACATGCCGTGGCTGTTCCTGCTTTCCGGCCTGGCGATCCCCGCCGTGTACGCGGTTGGCCTGCTGGCCCGCTCCAACGACACCTTCACCACCGCCGAGTTCTGGCGGTTCTGGGTGGTGCACCTGTGGGTGGAGGACTTCCTAGAGCTGTTCACCACGGTCATGGTCGCCTACATGTTCGTGCTGCTCGGCGTCGTGCGCGAGCGGATCGCGCTCACCGTCATCTACCTCGACATCGTGCTCTACTCGGTGGGCGGCGTGATCGGGACCATGCACCACATGTACTTCAACGGAGAACCCGCCGAGCACCTCGCCCTCAGTGCGTTCTTCTCCGCCGCCGAGGTCATCCCGCTGACCTTCCTCACCGTGGAGGCGTGGAGCTTTCTGCAGCTCGGCGCCCGCCAGGAGGCTGCCTCGCGTACCCCGTTCCCACATCGCTGGGCGGTCATGTTCCTGGTCGCCGTTGGCTTCTGGAACTTCCTCGGCGCCGGCGTGTTCGGGTTCCTGATCAACCTGCCGATCGTGTCGTATTACGAGATCGGCACCGCGCTGACCGCCAACCACGCGCACGCGGCCATGATGGGGGTCTACGGCATGCTCGCGGTCGGACTCGGCCTGTTCTGCCTGCGTTACCTCATCCCCGCCCAGCGCTGGTCGGAACGGCTGGCGAAGATCTCCTTCTGGTCGCTGAACATCGGGCTGGCCTGGATGTGCTTCGCCACCATGCTGCCGCTGGGCGTGCTCCAGCTTTATCACTCGGTGAACACCGGTTACTTCGACGCCCGCCAGCTCACGTTCATCACTGACCCCACCAACAGCCTGCTCGAATGGCTGCGGTTGCCCGGGGACGTGCTGTTCATCGTCGGCGGCGCGCTGCCGTTCGCCTGGATCGCCTGGCTCGGCCTGCGCCACACCATCGGCCACACCCTCGGCACGGTCATCAGCGAGGAACCCGAGCATCCGCTCTACACCGAGCTCACCGAGCTCACCGCGCGGACCGACGAACCGATAGGGCCGGGCCGATGACCGGCGTGCATGTCGAGCCGATGCTGGCCGCCGGCTACGCGGTGTTCCTGCTCGCCGCCTCGGCCGGCCTGGACGCGCTGGCCCGCCACACCCACAACCGCTCCGAGCGATACCGCACCGCCGGGTTCACCTACAGCGCTGAGCACGACCACTGGGTGTGCCCGGAGGACCAGATGCTGTGGCCACACTCCTATGACGCCGAACGGCGCCTCGTCCGCTACCGTGCCACACCACACATCTGCAACGCCTGCCCCACTAAACACCGCTGCACAAGCTCGCGCCTGGGCCGTGAGGTGGTGCGCCCGATCGACCCGTGGCCGCACTCCGAAGCCGGCCGCTTCCACCGCGTCGTGGCGCTGGTGCTGGTGGCGCTCGCCGGCCTGCTGACCGCCGTCGAACTGGTCCGCTGGCACGACCCGGCCGACCTTCTGGTGCTCGCCGGCGTCGCCGCGCTGACCGCAGCCGCCGCCTGGTGGCTCACCGGCCACCTGCGCGCCACCCCGGCCAACTTCCCGGCGCCTAGCCCGTCGACCGGCCCGCGCTTCGCCACGTGGGCACACGCGAGCGGGCACCACGATTCGAACACCACGACCGGGAGGAACCCATGATCTGGATCCTGCTGGCCGCCGCTGTGGCGGTGACCGTGGCGAGCCTGCGCGTGCTGCGGGAGTACCAGCGCGCCGTGGTGTTCCGGCTCGGCCGGCTGCTGCCCCTGCGGGGCCCCGGCCCGATCTGGCTGGTCCCACTGGCCGAGCGCATGGTCCGGGTCGACCTGCGCACCGTCACCCTGACCATCCCCCCACAGGAACTCATCAGCCGCGACAACGTGCCGGTGCGGGTCAACGCGGTCGCCTACTTCCGGGTCGTCGACCCACTAAAGGCCATCACCGAGGTGGAGAACTACCCCATCGCCACCTCCCAAATAGCCCAGACCACGCTGCGCTCCGTCCTCGGCCGCGCCGACCTGGACACCCTGCTGGCCGAACGCGAGCGGCTCAATGACGACCTCCGCAAGATTATTGATGAACAGACCGAACCCTGGGGCATCAAGGTCACCACCGTCGAGATCAAGGACGTCGAGATCCCCGAGCCCATGCAACGCGCCATCGCCCGCCAAGCCGAGGCCGAACGAGAACGCCGCGCCAAGGTCATCAACGCCCAGGGCGAAGCCCAAGCCGCGGAGAACCTCTACGATGCCGCGCAAACCCTCGGCCGCAGCCCCACCGCCATCCAACTGCGCTACCTACAGACCCTGGTCGAGATCGGCGGCGACCAACGCTCCACCGTCGTCTTCCCCATGCCACTCGACCTGGTCCAACCCATCCTCGGCGCCCTCGGCGCCCAACGAGCCAACGCACCCGTCGGGCCCCAGACCCCGCTCGACGGCGACTCGCCAGCCCGAAAATCACCGTGACCAGGCGGGCGGTGACAAAGATTTGAGACCGTGTGGTGCGCCCCGAGTCCGACAACGACGCATCTGCCAATCGCAGCAACTCGCCGTTCCGGTCGACCGGTCATCGGCAGATGCCTACGTTGAGCCGAACTACCGGCCAGCGACACGGGCAGGCGCGTCCGCCACACCTCTACCCCGAGTCGTGTACTCATTCGGCTCTGCATTTGCTGATCCTTTCAGTCCTAGCGTCCACGGCCGTGTGTAGTCAGACGAGCATGGACAGTGGCGATACGACGCTGAGAACGCACCAGCGGAGCCGGGCCGGCTGACCATACGCGGCCACCACAGGGTTCCCTCTCCGATCGCGACGCTGATGATGACCAGTTGGGTCGCCTCGCCCATCGCCACCCCGCGCTCTGCTGGACCGGACACGCCTATCGCGGCGCGCCCGCCGGGCATAGTGGTTGGCGGTCAGCCGCTACCTGTATGTCCGAGCTGAACAGTTCCGACCAGCTCCCAGTCCCACAGACGCTCGGAGCCCCACTGGATGACAAGGCTCATCGAGTCGACCACCACGGTTCGTGGAGTCAACGCCTTGCCTAACGCCGAGATGATCGGCCCTGCTGGCTGCTGAGCCGTGCTGTAAGAAACCGTCACGTGCGGAACCCGGGATGAAGCCTCGCCGATGATCATGCCGCTTTTCCCGGTTACGGACTGGGTTGCAACCCGCGCAGCCCTAAGGATCGGCAACAAGGCGTCTTTTGGATCAACGCGAAGCATTATCGCCTCTGGGTGATAGAGAATCTTACCGATCGTGACAGGTATAGGCGATGTGGAGCGAAGTTGCCGCTGTGCTTCAGCGAGCATTGAATTCATTTGCGAACGACTAATCTCGTCAGTGGAGCCCGTGATCAAAGTGGTGATATGCAGCCACTTGACGGGGGTTAAGTGCATGCCGTCGAACTGCCGCAAGACGCTCTGAGCTTCCTCGGCTGCTTCGCGCACAGCTGGATAGGAACGCATGAGCATGTGCCAGTAGATCGTTCCTTGATCCGGACCCGACTCGTCACGGCTCAACCAACGATCTCTGAGCGTGGCGGGTAGCGGACTCACATTGCCTCTGCGGGTAGTGCCTGCTGGTTGAACACTCCGATCCGTTCGCGGAGCTCAGAAGCGGACCGGTTATTACGTAGGCGAGGATGCCGTAACCGCGTGTCGAGGTTGTCCATATACCCGTTACCCGGTCACGGTAGACACCCTCAGGTCAGGAGCCAGGTCCAGAACGGGTGTCACCTCCTCGACTACGCCGTCGAGCGAGTCCTTAAGCAGATAGGCAATTCCGGCGCCCACACGGATCTGCGCCCAGTTGGCAGCCACCATCGGTTCTCCGGACGCCCATCCCGCATCAGCCGTTGCAGCCGCTCTCAGCGCGGCATCTGGATCGCCGGTGTACGTCGCTACCGAGAGCGCGAAGATCGCTTGTCGTCCGGTGGGGAACGACCAGGCGGAAGTTCCGGAGTCTGGATCGACTTCTTGAGCCGCGCGCTCGGCACGCCGTAATGCCACATGCGCTTGACTCTTGTCGCCTAGCAGTGCGGCGGCGTTCGCTTCTTGGCTCGCTAACTGAACTCGAATCGGCGTAGCGGGACTCGCCTGATAACCAAGCTTGGCCATATCGGCCGACTCGGCAAGCCTCTCAGCCCATCGGAGTGTCTTAGCTAGGGCACTGCGCGCCACGGCGGAACAGGAGCCGGCCTCGTTGGCGAAGGTGAGAGCAAGAAGACCGTACCTCTCAGCAACATCATTCTTCTTTACGTCCCCCAGCAGAAGACACGCATGGGCGAGCAGGGCCGACTCTACTCGGAACAGCTCCCGTTTCTGGCTTAGCCGTTGCCGCCCTTGGAGAAGTTCGCGTGCCTGGCCGTGGAGACGAAGCACCTCACTCAGGACGCGTCTGGCCGGCGCTTGGGTATGTGCCTCAGCTAAGGTGACAGTGGCCCGGTGAAGACGATCAACGGCCTCATCCGTCGTGTCGGACCCGATCTTACTTACCTGCGCCTGGGTAAGGCCTAACCATCGCCCAAGGGTTTCCTGATTGAGTGCCTTTCCGAACAACTTCAAGTGGCGAGGATGATTACGGTAAGCGGCAAAGACGCGGCCCATGTCCCTGCTCTGGAACGCCGCCCGAAAATGATCCGTTTCAAAGAATTCACGATTATATCGAGCGGGCGCGTTTCGCGGTCGGTCATGTTGCTCACGATGGCATTTGCTGCACAGCCGGGCAGTGTTGTCAGCGGCGAGCGGGACACCACAGGATTGGCAACGGCGTCCCGTTTCCGCGCCGGCACGTCGAGCCGAGCCGTGCCGTGCGGTCGAGGTTGCCGTGAACCCGCAGCGTCCATTCGATCTCCCGCCGAGGTTGTGCGTGACCGCTCTGACCAGCCTACATAGCCGTAACCGCTGCCACCGCTAGGTGACTGCACGGCCAGCCATACGGGCCATGACCAGCAGTTATTCCCGGACTGACATACCGTACGTCCATCTTGACATAGTTCGCCGGCCTGGACGCTGGGAATGTCGTTATTGGCACCCGGGCTCAGTTGGCCCCGGCCAGAAACCGGGCGTGGCTGTAACCCCCGGCGGCTCGCGAGCGCCGCTGAGCCTGGGCGCCGTCCAAATCCATGTTAGGCGCGAGCGATCCAGAAATATGTAAAAGGATCATGGACTGTTCACGGATAACGACACAGCCCCACGCGGGACCGAGGTTGAGGAACCACGCACAGCAAACTGGCTCGCCTTCGAGGCCGACCGTGACGTGATTGCGCGATCAGAACCCCTGAGAGTCGGAGTCACGGCGTTGAACTACACGGATAACGACGTCGAGGAGTCGATGATGAACTCGTTCAATCCCGCGCGCCCTTTACCTGAAGTTGATCTGATCTTCAGTGGCTCGACCGGTGGCGTCTTTCCTCGCACTGCGGCAATACCCATTAAAGATGCCCGCGAAACGCTGATCGAATGGATAGGAACCTGGCGTAGCTACCTGTATCCAGTGGCGCCCTTACGATTCGTGCTAGTCTGACGCGCTAAGTCATGTTTACACGTTTGACCACGACGGCCGTGAATAAATTCACGAACCGGACTAGCGGCGAAAGGATCGCCATCGAATGATCAGAACATATGATGTCCCGGAGCGCCGCCGTGGCTGACACACCCTCGCGCCTGTGCGTCGCCTGTGCGACGGGCGCGGCCAGGCGATCCGCATTTCTAGAGATTTCTCGAAATAGTTGCCGAGTGCCAGGAGGCGAATCAGGAGCTATCGGCGGTGCTCTCCTCCGCAAGGTCGTCCATCACCTTGGTAAGGATCGCTCTGGCCGAGCCACCGTAACTGGCCACGGCCGCAAGCTGCTCAAAAATCACGCGGTACAACTCGATCTCGTGCTGTTGCCTTAGGTTGAGTTCAGCTGTTGCCTTAGGTTGAGTTCAGCGGAGAAGGTCTCAACGCGTACGCGATCATCGTCTAGTAACCAAAACCCATGCCGGGGATCAGCTACGTAAGGTGTTTTGAAGCTGATAACACCTAGTCGGATATTCCGAAGGTTGGAAAGGGAGACTAGGCGGTCGAGCTGGGCGAGCATGGTGTCTATAGGGCATAGGCGATAACGGAGAGCTGCTTCAGTCAGCACGAAATGGAAGCGCTTATCCGGGCGATATAGCATCTCTTGCCGTTGCATTCGCGCTTGAACGGCTTCATTAACGTCATTGGGCGCCTTGTGTACAGTGACGGCCTGCGCGAACCGGGCCCGTGCATATTCGGGGGTCTGGAGGAGGCCAGGGATAAACGTGGACTCGAAAACGCGATAGAGCCTAGTTTTCTCGTCCTGCTCGATGAGTTCCTTTTGGTGCGAACGCAAGCCAGTCTTGGTTAGCCTTTTCCACTCTGCATGCTGGATTTCCAGGGTATGCAGCGAGGTAAGCAGGTTCTCTGTTTCGGCTTCCGCATTCGTCGCGCGAGTCCAGGATCGGATATCGTCATCGGTGGGCGTCTGGCGCCCAAGCTCAAGTTTGGAAATTTTGGATGGCGGCCACGACAAAGACTCCGCAAGCTGCTTGCCGTTCAATCTGGCTTGCTGCCGCAGCTCGCGGAGTCGCTTGCCAAGGGCTTTTCGAGCCTCATCGACACTGGTCACGCTAATTGCTCTATTCGCTGACAAACTCGTCTCGCCGAACGGCGTAGTGCCAGGCCGCATCACGCCAGTAATTGTGTCGCACTATCGTTGCTGGATCTTCGACCACCTCCCCGCCAAAAAATCGGTCATCCTCGCCGAAGTGCATTCGCACCAGCTTTCGGGAGTCGAAGAGCCAGTAATCATGATAGGGGAGTTCCAGGGACTTAGCCTTGTCACGAGTCAGATAACGTATGTCATCCCCGGCCTCGCTGGCGAACTGAGAAATCCAGAGACCAAAACGGCTGTAGTTACTCAGCGGTAGGCTAACCACTCGCGCACGACAAAACCTGCGCCCTTGAGTTGATGATTCTCGGAGCATGGCCAGCCACTTTTGGTGCCAAGCGAGATCACCCGGTTCACCCGCAAGGAACCTCTCAAATGACTCGGTTTCGCGGGGCGAGTTGTAACGGTCCCGCGCCTCCAAGCGAAAAGCTGTGTGCTCGAACGTGCGGAACAGCCGAGAGAAACCTTCCCCAACTAGCAAAACTCAGCGCTCCTCCTGGTTACGTTGGTAGAACTTCAACACGTCTTCGGGGATCTCGATAATCGTTTCTCCTTCAGGAATCGGCCCGATCTCGACAAGCGCCCGCAGGTCAGTCACAACCCAGCCTTGAGCGATGTAGGTCTTACGGTCGGCGCGATCCGTCGCGTACAGCGTCGGCGAGTCACCCTCGGCGGAGTCAGGGTCTTTTCCGAGAAATCGCACGTATATGGTGCCTCCTGTCTCACAGTTAGAGAAATTTCTCTACATCGTGACGTACCGTGCCTGACACGTCAACAGGAGTCAGCGATCACGCACAGTGGTTGCCAACCGACCCTCCCTGACACGCGACAGCCCCGGTTGGTGTTGGCTGATCGAGGCTGTGGAACTTGAGAGTGTGGCGGACCGTCAGTCCCTCTCGTCGCCTTGGGTCAAGATCACCGAGACCTTGCGGAGCTGTTCTAGCAGGTCACTTAGGAGGTCGATGGTTGTGAAGTAGGCAGGTTGACTGGGTGAAGCCCAGCTCAGCGGGCTTTTCTTATGTTCGTAACGATCAGATGTTGATTTTTGTCGGCAGCGAGTACGGGATTTCGCCCAACTCCTCAACTTCCATTTCCATCACGCCGCGGCACTGGTTCTCGAGGATGGACGAGTCGTCAGTTGAGCACGTCGCTATCAGCTCATTTGCGTCAGGGCACAACGAATATTGGCCGGTGGGCCCGCGCGGGCGACGCGATGGGGAACCGCCCGAAGGCGAACGGCTCCAGAATTTCCGGCCGTTTCCCCGAGCAGAGCCAGTCGGTCAATGACTCGATCACGGCGGGAAACAAAGCGAAGCCGTGGGCGGACCAGTTGGCGGCCAGGTAGAGGTTTTTGCTGCCCGGTAGGAGGTCGACGATCGGGATTCCGTCCGGGGAGCACGCCTCGTCGCGCGAGGCATCGACGGTTAGGACCTGCGCGTCGGCGAGGGATGGGTACACGGCGACGGCTTGGTCCAGCGCCTGGCTGACGACGGCCGGGTCGACCTCCCCGCGTCCGGTCACATCGTTCCACCGGCCTCGCCAGCCACCCGAGATTTGCACTGTTCCGTCCCGACCCGACTTCAGCGAGAGCGACCGGGAGTCGTGCCCGACCAAGTGCTCGATGGACATGCTTCGTGTGGGCCGCACGACGATGACCTGGGGGACAACTCGCCACGTCGGAATTGCGTGGCCGACGACGGCGGCGCTGCCAGTGTTGGCGGTGACAACGACGGCGCGACTCGGGTCGAATGGGCCGCGCGCGGTGATCACTGTGGCGACGCGGTCGCCGTCCCACGTCATACTGATCACCTCGGTCTCCTCGAGGATCCTCGCGCCCGCCGTCCTGGCCGCGGAGGCGAGCGCCCGCGTCGTGGCCTCCTGGGTCGCGACGCCGTCGTTGGGGCAGTAGAGGGCATGCGTCACGTCCGTGCTGACGTGCGGTTCCAGCTCGCGGAGCTCCTGGGCGGTGAGGACATGAGTCTCCACCCCCGCCCGGTTCTGCACCCAGGCGCGCGCTGACATGCTGACGCGGCCGCCGCGCACGCCGACCACCTCCCGCTCCACGAGAGTGAGACCGCCGGTTTTGCGATACCCGGTGGAGCCGTCGAGGAGGCCGTCCAGACTTGGCCACAACTCCTGGGCGTGACGGGCGAGCGGAAGCTCCCGCGGATCGCGGCCGCCCGCTCGCACGCCGCGTGCGCCGGGTCCACCCGAGCTACCCGACGCGACGCTGTCGCGTTCCAACACAACGACGTCGTGTCCGCGTGATGTCAACTGCCAGGCGAGGCCGCATCCGTAGACCCCGCCTCCGACGATCAGGTACTCGCACTTCACAGGACACGCGCCAGGAACGCTCGTGTCCGCTCTTGCGTCGGATTCGACAGGATGCTCTTGGGTGGTCCTTGTTCCACGATCCGTCCCTCGGACATGAAGACGACCATGTCGGCGGCCGCCCGCGCGAACCCCATCTCATGGGTCACGACGATCATGGTTATGCCCGTCCGGGCCAGGTCCTCCATCACGCCGAGGACGTCGCCGACGAGCTCGGGATCGAGCGCAGAGGTAGGTTCGTCGAATAGCATGAGCTTTGGTTCCATCGCCAGCGCGCGGGCGATTGCTACCCGCTGCTGCTGTCCCCCGGAAAGTTGGCGTGGGAAGGCTTCGCCCTTGTCGGCGAGGCCGACCCGGTTCAGCAGCTCGCGCGCGCGATCATGGGCGGCCGCGGGCTTCTCCTTCTTGACCCGCACCGGCGCCTCGACGAGGTTCTCAAGGACGGTCATGTGCGGGAAGAGGTTGAAGTGCTGGAAGACCATGCCTATCTCGGCGCGACGGCGGGCTGCCTCCCGGTCGGGGATCTCCCGCAATACGTCGCCGCGTCGCTCGTAGCCCACGTGCAGGCCATCAACGGTCAGCTCACCGCCGTCGATGGTCTCAAGGTGGTTGATGCATCGCAGCATCGTGCTCTTCCCCGAACCTGAGGGGCCGATCAAGCACAGCACCTGGCCTGCCTCGACGGACAGGTCGACCCCCTTCAGCACCTCGTGCAACCCAAACGCCTTCCGGACGCCGACCGCGTGGACCAGGGGCCTCATCGTTTGACCCGCGGGGTCCGACTCTCGTCCGCGACGGAGCGGGGTGGAGCAGACGTCGTGCGCGCCCGTACCTGCGGCAGCGCCCGCAGGGGGCAACGCTCGGACCGCTCCAGCCCCCTTCCGAAGCGGTGCTCCACGCTGGACTGGAGAACGGTGAGCGTGGCCGTCAACACGAGGTACCAGATCGTCGCGACGATCAGAAGCGGGATGGTCTCGTAAGTCCTGGCGTAGATGGTCTGCGCGGTGTTCAGCAGCTCTGGGACGGCGATGATGCTGACCAGTGAGGTCGTCTTCATCATCCTGATCACTTCGTTGCCTATCGGAGGGACGATCGCCCGCATCGCCTGGGGGAGGACGATCCTCCGAAGCGTCAGCGTCCGGGGCATCCCGAGTGCGGTCGCGGCCTCGCGTTGACCCGGGTCGACGGAGAGGATTCCGGCGCGCACGATCTCGGCTATGTACGCCGCTTGGTGCAGCGACAGGCCTAGCAGGGCCGCCGTCCAGACGCTCACGAGCTGCTCGGCCGGAAACTTCACCAGCACCGGGCCACCGAAGGGCACCCGCAGTGTGATCGACGGGTAGAGCGCGGCGAGGTTGTACCAGAACAGCAGCTGCACCAGCAGCGGCGCAGCCCGGAAGACCCACACGTAGACACCGACCATGCCGGAGACGACCGGGTTCGGCGACAGCCGAAGCACGGCGAGCCCGGTCCCGAGCACCGTTCCGAGCACCATGGCGACGACGGTCAGCTGAAGGGTGTTGGCGAGCCCGACGAGTATCGCCCGGCTGAACAGATACTCGCTGACCACGTCCCACTCGAACCGGGGATTAGTGGCTGTGGATCGAATCAACTCGGCCGTCAGGAGCAGGACGACGGCGCCGCCGATCCAGCGACCCGGATGGCGCAGCGGACGCACCGTGAGTGGCGCCGTTTCATCATGGGACGCAGCGCTAGACTGCGCCATGCCGGCGCTCATGAGGCGCCCGCGCTGTTGATGCGGGCGGTCTTTACCGCGCTGTCCATGAGGCCCCACTTGTCGAGCAGACGCCCGTATGTCCCGTCGTCGATCAACCGCTGAATCGCCTGCCGCACGAGCGGGGTCAGCGGAGAGTCTTTTGCCAGCGCCGCACCGACCATTGCTCGCCGATACCGGCCCGCCACCCGAAAGTCGTCGTTCTGGGCGGCGGTGTAGCCGACGATGGAGATGCTGGCGTAGAGGACGTCCACGCGATTCCCCCGGATCGCCAGGACGGCCGCGTTGGTGCCGGGGAAGGCCTGCAGGTCGTAGGGCGGAAGTCCTGCGTCCGGACAGATCCGCCGGGAGTCCTCGAGGGTGGACTGCTGTGTGGATCCGGTCTGCACGGCTACCCGCCGCCCGCACAGGTCCTCCAGCCTCTCTACCCTGAAGTCGGTGGACCGGGATGCGAGGAAGCCCTCCCCGCCGTAGTAGTAGTCGACGAAGTCCACGACCTTCTGGCGCTCAGCGGTCACGCCCATCGAGGACATCACCATCGCGAAGCGGCCGGACTGCAGGCCGGGGATGAGGGTGTCGAACCCGGCTGTGCTGATGTTTGCGCGCAATCCCAGAACGTCCGCGACGACCGTCGCCATGTCGACGTCGAAGCCGACGAGCGTCACGTTGTCGCCGGCGACGTACGTCATTGGTGGCAGCGATGAGCTCGTCGCGACCCTCAGGACCCCCGTCGCCCGCACGTCATCGGGCAACTGGGCGGCGAGTGCGGGATCCGTTCTGACGTGGGGCCTCCAGGTGAGGTCGGGGTGCGACGGGTCCGATGACGGGAGGGCGTTGACGCCGGGGTTGAGCGAGCATGCAGACACGCCCGCGAGGAGCACAATGAGTGCGCTCGCTATGAGCGTGTGGGTTGCGCGGGACACTGGCGTTCGTCCTTCCTGGAGGAGCGCTTGCGTCGATGAGCGAGACGTCTGGTACGGCGAGCGGCAACTAACGTAGCTTATGCTACAGCGTGATGGCAATAGAGGTAGTGGAGGTTGCACCTTGGTCGCTTCCCTGGCTGAACGCCTGGAGGCACACCGCTCCCGCCTGAGCCCGGCCGCCCTGCGCGTGGTCGAGTTCCTGGTTCAGCACCCCGCCGTGGCGGCGACCGCCGCCGCCGCCGAGATCGCGCAAAAAGTCGGCACCAGCGACGCAACGGTCGTCCGAGCAGCGCAGATCCTCGGCTACACCGGGCTGCCCGAGCTGCGGCGCAGCCTCGGCGAGGAATGGGCGGTCAAGCAGAACCCGCGCGAAACCCTGAGGCGACGGGTCGCCCTCGTCGACGGCGACCCGGGCTCCGTCCTCGACGCGGTGCTCGCCGATGGCATTGACCTGCTGGCAGAGACGCGTGCGATCGCCGACCACGCGGTCTTCCTCGACGCGGTCGCGTCGCTAGCCCAGGCGCGCCGTGTGATCGTGCTGGGCTTCGGCCCGCCCGGGGCGTTGGCGGAATACATGGCGCTTAACCTGAGCCGGATCGGTAAACCGGCACGGGCCGAGACGCAATCGGGGTTCCGGCTGGCCGATGGTCTGGCAGGACTCACCGGCCACGACGCCCTGCTAGTGCTTGCACCGCTGCGGCACTTCCGCGAGATCGACGTCGCCCTGGACCGGGCGAGGGCGGTCGGTGCTAAGACCGTGCTGGTCTCGGAGCTGCTGGCCGAGAAGCTCCGAGGCCATGTCGACCAGGCCCTCGTCATAGCGAACTCGCGCGGCCGGGCCGCGAAAGAGTCACTGGCACTGATGGCGATGCTCGATGCGATGTTGCTTGGCGTGTCCACGAGCCAACCCGACGAGAGCCTATCGTCGTGGGAAAGGATCAACGAACTGCGTGCGGCGCTCACGGGCCAGGACACCGACCTACCACCAGTTTGGCGTGGCGAGACTCCGACCGGCGCCTCGCCGCGCGACAAGTAGGCATCGCTCCTTCGGGCCGGTCAGCCTGGCCGGTATCAACGCGACCAGGTCGACCAGGTCATCGCCTCGCTCCAGCACGGTGACCAGGTGGAACTGGCCGTGATCCAGCAGGCCGGGGACAGCGGCACGTAGTTGATCTTCTCGGACTCGTTCCCGCCCCGGAACGTGCCCTTGCGCGGACCCCACTCGAAGGCCGGGCGCTCACTGATGTCCCGCGGCGAGGTCTGTCTCAATAGCGGCTTGAGTGCCTCGCTGGCAGAACCCGCGCCATTCGACTCGGCTGGTCCA
>Ga0213881_10001169_pt1 | contig 13121 bp, 9 predicted proteins | sample BarmaccoBMER_R08_FD_160104 | JGI IMG/M metagenome (GOLD analysis project Ga0213881, IMG submission 160104) | Barbacenia macrantha exposed rock microbial communities from rupestrian grasslands, the National Park of Serra do Cipo, Brazil - ER_R08 ... | reverse complement strand
CGCTGACGCTGCCGGGGATAGCGGGCCTGATCCTCACCATCGGGGTTGCCGCCGACGCCAACGTGGTGATCTTCGAGCGGGTCAAGGAGGAGATCCGCAGCGGGCGCTCCATCCGCCAGGGGATCGCCACCGGCTACAAGAAGGGCCTGACCGCGATCATCGACGCAAACGTTGTCACGATCATGACCGCGTTCATCCTGTTCGTGCTGGCCACCTCCGACGTCCAGGGCTTCGCCTTCACGCTCGGGATCGGCACCTTCGTGTCGCTGTTCACGGCGGTCATGGCCACCCAGGCGATCCTGACCACGATGGGCAATTCGCGCGCGATCCACTCGCCGTCGGCGCTCGGGGCGGGGGGGAAGAAACGCGTCTGGCGCTTTGACTTCATGGGCGCCTCGAAGTGGTTCTTCTCGATGTCGGGCGTCATCCTGCTGATCGGCGCGTTGGCCATCGGCGGCAAGGGCCTGAACCTCGGGATCGACTTCACCTCGGGGTCGCGGATCACCACCAGCCTCGAGCGGCCCGCCACCGAGGCCCAGGTGAGCTCGCTGGTCGCCTCCTCGGGCGCGGTCAATCCGCAGGTGCAGAAGGTGTCCAACCGCTCTCTCGGCAACTACGTGTTCCAGATCTCCTCCAAGCAGCTTCAGCCGGACCAGATCCAGACGGTCAAGCGCAACCTCCAAGACCACTTCGGCCTCCACAACGGGACGTTCCAGTCGACCTCGGTCGGCCCGACGTTCGGCAAGACCGTGGCCAACAGCGCGGTGATCGCGATCATCGCGTCGCTGCTGGTGATCTCCGCCTACGTCGCCCTGCGATTCGAATGGAAGTTCGCCATCCCGGTGCTGATCGCGCTCGCGCACGACCTCCTGATCACGAGCGGCGTCTACGCGCTGACCGGTCGCGAGGTGACCACGGCGACGGTTGCCGCGCTGCTGACGATTCTCGGCTACTCGATGTACGACACGATCATCGTGTTCGACCGGGTGCGAGAAAACATTCCGCGCATGCCGCGCGCGGCGTTCTCGCAGATCGTCAACCGTTCCATGTCCGAGGTGCTCACGCGGTCGATCGCCACGACGGCGTGCACGCTGATGCCGATCGTCGCGCTGCTCCTGTTCGGTGGCGTGCCCGGCTCGAGCGAGCTGAGCGACTTCGCCTTCGCGCTGCTCATCGGCGTGGCCTCGGGTGCGTACTCCTCGATCTTCATCGCATCGCCGGTGCTCACGCACTGGAAGGAGCGCGAGCCTCAGTACCGCCATCGCCGCGAGCGGATCGAGGCCGAGTTCGGCTACGTGCCGGCCTACGCGGCGACCGGCGCCGACGTCGAGCCGGCTGCGAAGCGCCGTAACCGGGTCGGCCGCCTGACCACACCGGAGCCGGACACTGTCTCGGCGGCCGAGTTCGAGCAGATGAAGCGAGACCTCGAGATCGAGGAGGAGCAGCCGGCGCGTCGCACCTCGACGCTGACCAAGCGCCTCGCCCACTCCGAGTCGGCGGAGACTCCCGCCCCGGCCCCGGCCCCGCGCGCGCGGCAGTCGCGGAACAAGCCTTCCTCGTCGCCTCGCCCGGCCTCCCCGGGAGCCCGGCCGGCTCCGCAGCCGCGCGACGGGAGTGACGGCGCCGGCAACGGCGCGCCGCGGTCCGATCCCGCCACATCGCGCGCGGATGAGGTCACGCCGGCGCCCGACATCGCCGAGAACGAAGGCGTGGCGCCGGCGCCCGCACAGAAGCGGCCGGCCAAGACGAGGTCACGCAACCGCCGGCACGGGAGGCGCCGCTAACACCATGGGAATGCTCGCCTGGGCGATGATGGGGCTCGCCATCTGGCACTTCACGATCTGGCTGCCCGATCGGTTCTGGGGCGGTATCGTCGGCGCGCTGATCGGGGCGCTGATCGGATCCGTCGTGTTCGCCTGGATCATCAACGGCTTCTCGGTCCCGGGGCGCCACGACACCCACCTCCTCACCGCGCTCGACGCGATCCCGGGGGCGCTGATCGGCCTGGCCATCGTCTGGTTCGCGGGCGTCCGGAACGAGCGGGCAGCCGGACACGGCGAACCCGGCCTAGCCTGAGTTCTTCTCACCTTCGTAACGCCTCGTTACATGTCTGCTCCTTTTCGGGGCCGGGGCGGCCTGCCGGCGCTGCGAACGGCCGTTTCCGTCAGGAGCGCCACATACGCTGCCCGCCATGCCCGAGGCAGCCCTTCTGCGCACCGACCCGGAGGACCTCCCGGGCTCGGGTAACCGGCTCCATGCGGTTCCCGTGCTACCGGCCGCCGCGCCCCGGCTCGAGGTCCCGTGCTACGACCTGGCCGCCGCGGTCAAGCTCGAGCGCGAGCTCGGCGTCAGCCACGTACTGGCCCAGGTCCTGGTGCGGCGGGGGATTCGCGACGCCGCCGCCGCCCGGACGTTCCTCGATCCCCAGGAGGCGCACGACCCGAGCGCGTTCTCGGGCATCGACCGTGCCCTCGCGCTGATCGAGGCGCATATCGAGCGCGGCAGCCGCATCGTGGTGCACGGGGACTACGACGTGGACGGGGTCTGCGCCACCGCGATCCTGGTGCGTGCCCTGCGGGCGCGTGGCGGCGATATCGGCTGGTACCTTCCGGACCGCCTGGCCGACGGATACGGCCTGTCGCCCGAGACGGTCCGCCGGCTGGCCGGCACCGGCGCCGGCCTGCTGGTCACGGTCGACTGCGCGATCACCGCGGTGGATGAGGTCGCGGCGGCACGCGAGGCCGGCCTCGACGTCATCGTCTCCGACCACCACGCTCCTCGGGCCGACGGCCGCCTGCCCGAGTGCGAGGTCGTCCACCCCGGAGTGTGCGGGTACCCATGCCCGGACCTCTGCGGAACCGGGGTCGCCTACAAGCTCGCCGAGGCGCTTGGAGCATCGACCGCCGAGCAGGACCTCGAGCTGGTGGCGCTGGCTACGGTGGCCGACCTGATGCCGCTCGTCGGGGAGAACCGCAGGCTGGTCCGCGCAGGGGTGCTCGCGCTGTCTCGCACGGCCAGGCCGGGTCTGCGCGCGCTGATGAGGGCGGCGAACGTCGACCCGAGCGCGCTGGACACCGGCGTCCTCGCCTTCCGCCTCGCGCCGCGAATCAACGCCTGCGGGAGATTGCGCCGGGCGGATGCCGGGCTCGAGCTGCTCCTCACCGAGGACGACCGCCGCGCCGCGCAGATCGCCGCTGAGCTCGAACGAGTCAACGCAGAGCGGCGCGCGGTCGAGCAGCGGATCGTCTGGGAGGCCGAAGCTCAGGTGGCGGAGCAGGGACAGCGCCGCACCTACGTCCTGGCCGGCGAGGGCTGGCATCCCGGCGTGGTGGGAATCGTCGCCTCGCGGGTGGTCGAGCGCCACCACCGCCCGACGGTCGTGGTCGGGCTCGCCGGAAACGTCGGGTCGGGCTCGGCCCGGAGCATCCCGGGCTTCGACCTGCTGGGCGCGCTCCATGCCGGCGCCGAGCACCTCGAGCGCTACGGTGGCCACCGGGCGGCCGCCGGGATGACGATCCGGCGCGAGCGACTGGAGGCGTTTCGGGAAGCGCTGGAGGCCCATGCCGAGGCGGTACTCGGCGTCGAGCTGCTGGTGGCGCGCGAGCGCGTCGACGCAGTCGCCTCAGGATGCGAGCTCGGCCTTGCCTTGGCGGAGGAGCTCGAACGGCTCGAACCGTGCGGGATTGGCAATCCGCGGGCCCGGCTGCTGGTGCCGGGCGCCCGGCTGCGCGATCTGCGCCCGATGGGGGAGGGACGTCATCTGCGCTTCTCGGTTGGCTCGGCCGGGATCAGCGCGCGGGGGGTGGCGTTCGGCTGCGACGGGCAACTGGGGGTGAAGGCCGACGAGCCGGTCGATGCCACCTTCCGCCTGGAGCGCAACTTCTGGAAGGGCGCGGTCGAGCCACGCCTGGTCCTCGGGCACGCGCGGCCGTGCGCCCCGCCGGAGATCGAGGTCCTGGGGGAGGCGGGCGACTATCTCGCCGCGGTGCTCCGCGAGCTCGAGCGCGAGGCGTTCCCGGACTCGCTGGTCGTGCCGAAGACGCGTGCGGTGCTCGACCGCCGCGGCCACAGCCCGTTGGCCGTGCTCGCCGACGCGCTGTCGGCCGGCGGCCCGGTACTCGCCGTGTGCGCTGACACGGCGCGCCGACGGGCGGGGCTCGAGGCCAGGACGGGCGGGTTCGGGCTGATCTCCTACCACGCGCTCGGGTGCGAACCGGCGCTCGCGGAACCATTCGGGCATTTGGTCGCGCTCGACCCGCCGTTCTGTCCGGCGGCCGGCGCCGCCCTGGACGCCGGCCGCGGCTATACCCATTTGGCCTGGGGCGAGCCTGAGCTACGCTTTGCGCAGCAGATGCATGAGTTGGAGTACGGTCTTCGTGCTTCGCTCGCCGCCTTTTACCGCAGCCTCAAGGTGCGGGGGAGGGTGACCGGCGAGGAGCTCGAGCACCTGCTCCGCGGGGACGGTCCGCACGGTCGCCCGGCACGCCTGGCGGCGCGGCTGATCAAGGTCCTCGGGGAGCTCGAGCTCGTCAGCCTCGACCGGGATCTGCCGGCCCTGGCGATCGCGGGCGCCCAGCCGACGGCACTCGAGCGCTCCGCGGCGTACCGGGTCTACGCACAGCGGTACGAGGACGGAAAAAGATTTCTGAGCAGCGCAAATCATCTTCCATGAGGCTGACCCGGGGCCGGCCGAAGGACGGACCCGGCTTCCAGGCACAAGACGGAGCGCCGGGCTCGGCGCTGTTCGCCTCGCGGCCGCCGGTGGACCGGGTGGAGCATCCCGAGGCCCACGGCCAGGTGGAGCACTCGGAGCTGACCGCGGCTGAGCGGCGGCTGCTCTCAGATCTCTTCGCGATCGTCGAAGAGCACGCGCACGAGTCCGCCTCGCCGATCGATCGCGGACGAGTCGAAGAAGCGTTCGTCTACGCCTGCGTGCATCACGCCGACCAGCGCCGGCGCTCGGGCGAGTACTTCATCGTGCATCCGGTCGGGGTGGCCAAGATCTGCGCCGCGATGCGGCTCGACACCGAGACCCTGTGCGCCGCGCTGCTGCACGACACCGTCGAGGACACCTCGGTGTCGCTCGAGGAGGTGCGTGAGGCCTTTGGCGACGAGATCGCCGGTCTGGTTGACGGCGTGACCAAGCTCACCGGTCTGACCTTCCAGTCGCGCGATGAGGCGCAGGCCGAGAACTACCGGAAGATGATCGTGGCGATGGCCACGGACATCCGGGTCATCCTGATCAAGCTGGCCGATCGGCTGCACAACATGCGCACGATCTCGGCCCTGCCCAAGCAGAAGCAAATCGAGAAAGCGCGCGAGACGCTCGACATCTACGCGCCGATCGCTCACCGCCTCGGTATCCACGCGATCAAATGGGAGCTCGAGGATCTGGCCTTCCAGACGCTGCACCCGCGCAAGTACAACGAGATCAAGGGCCTGGTGGCCCAGCAGCGCGCCGAGCGGGAGCGCTATGTCAACCAGGCCGCCGTGTATCTGGGCAAGGAGCTCGAGGAGATCGGCGTCCAGGCGGAGATCTCGGGCCGCGCCAAGCACTTCTACTCGATCTACGCCAAGATGACCAAGAAGGGGCGCGAGTTCAACGAGATCTACGACCTGACCGCGATGCGGGTGATCGTCGGCTCGGTCAAGGACTGCTACGGCGCCGTGGGCGTGATCCACTCGCTGTGGAAGCCCCTGCCCGGACGCTTCAAGGATTTCGTGGCCATGCCCAAGTTCAACATGTACCAGTCACTGCACACGACGGTCATCGGCCCCGAGGGCAGGCCGCTCGAGATCCAGATTCGCACGCGCGAGATGCACGATCTGGCCGAGTACGGGATCGCCGCGCACTGGATGTACAAGGAGACCGGACCGCGCGACGGCGGCGGACCGCAGGGATCCGACGGGAAGCTCAAGTGGCTGCGGTCGTTGCTGGACTGGCAGCAGGAGGAGGCCGATCCTCGCGAGTTCATGGAGACCCTCAAGGTCGACCTGTTCGAGGATGAGGTGTTCGTGTTCACCCCCAAGGGCGAGGTGAAATCGCTCGCCGCGGGCGCCACGCCGCTCGACTTCGCCTACGAGATCCACACCGATGTGGGTCACCGCTGCGTGGGGGCCAAGGTCAACGGCAAGATCGTCCCGCTCTCCTACCAGTTGCGCTCCGGCGACATCGTCGAGGTGCTCACCTCCAAGCGCGAGCGTGGGCCGTCGCGGGACTGGCTGGCGCTGGTGAAGACGACACGGGCGCGCAACAAGATCAAGGCGTGGTTCAAGGCCGAGTCGCGCAAGGACTCAGAGCACGCCGGTCGCGAGCTGCTGCAGGACCACTTGAGGAAGCAGGGACTGCCGGCACAGAAGATCGTCGGCTCCTCGCTGCTGGCCGACGTCATCCGCGAGATGGGCTTCCGCAAGGCCGACGACTTCTACATCGCCCTGGGCGGCGCCAAGATCTCCGCCAAGGTCGTCGTCAACAAGATCATGCAGCGCCTCAAGCAGGGCGAGGCGGCCGAATCCGAGCCGACCGCGGCCGACGACCTGCTGAAAACACGCCGGCGGCGCTCGCGCGCGACGACCTCCTCCTCGCGCTATGGGATATCGGTCGAGGGGATCGACGAGGTCATGCTGCGGCTGGCCAAGTGCTGCCGTCCGGTCCCGGGCGATCCGATCATCGGCTACATCTCGCTCGGCCGGGGGATCACCATCCACCGCGAGGACTGCCCGAACGTCGCCGTGCTGCGCAAGGATCCGGACCGCTTCACGCCGGTCTCGTGGGACGGCGATCCCGAGACGTCCTTCCGCGTCGAGATCGAGGTCGACGGCTGGGATCGCCATCGGCTCCTCGAGGACATGTCCCGGACCTTCGCCGAGGCCGGGATCAACATCCTCGAGGCGCGCTGCATCGTCAACCACCCGATGGTCAAGAACCGCTTCGTGGTCGAGGTCGGAGACACCCGTTCGCTCGACCAGGCGATCAACCGGCTGCGCAACATCGACGCGGTGTTCGACGCCTACCGGGTGACCCCGGCCGCGGCGTAGCGCCTCATGGGTGTCATCCACCGGCGATCTCCTGGCGCCGGCTGGGACGGCGTCAAGCCGGAGGGCTACGACGACCCGTCGCTCGAGGGCGTGCGTAAGCACGAGCTGATCGGCGAGGCCGAGGGCGCACGGCAGTATCGGATGCGGTACTTCGAGGTGCCGCCCGGCGGCCGGACCGCGCGCGAGTGGCACCCCCACGACCACGGCGTGATGATCGTCTCCGGCCGCGCGCGGGTGACGCTGGGTGAGCAGACCCACGAGGTGGGGGAGGGGGACGTGGTCTACGTCGCGGGCGACGAGCTGCATTGCTTCGAGACGCTGGGGGACGTCCCGCTCGGGTTCGTCTGCGTGGTGGGCCCGCGGGCTTGACCAGATCAGAGCGCGGGGCCGTCGCGGCGTGACCAGATCAAAGCGCGGGGCCGTCGCGGCGCGGCGGAGAGATCCGCACCGTCCTCGGCCGGGTGCCGCGGATCTTCGAGATCAGCACCGCCTCACCCGTGCGCAGCGTTTTGATCTGATTCGGGTGGACGATCGGCTGCTCGAGGAGGCGTCGCGTACCCCGACCGGTCTCGTAGGCGCCGAGCAGCCCGCCTGTGAGCTGGCGGGTCTCGTCCCACACCTTCTCGGTGCCGGCCATCAGGGCGATGGTTTGGGCCGAATCCGGCACCTCCTGGCGGTGGACGATCTTGACCGCGGTCACGCCGATCACCTGGTCCTTCAGGCCACGGGCGGCACGCTCGAGGTCGGCCAGCTCCTGCGTGGCGACGAGGACGCACAGGCCGGACTCGCGGCCCCGCTCGAGCAGCGCGATCACGTGGTCGGCGCCAAGGGCGGAGAACTCGTCGATCCCGATCACCGCTGGCTCCGTACCCGGACGCTCGACTAGCTCGCCCGAGGCGGACACCAGGTCCTGCACCACCAGCGTCCCGACCTGGGCGGCGAGCTTTCCGTACCGGCTCGAGTTGAGGCTGAACACGACCACCTCCCGACCCGAAAGCGCTTCACGCAGATCGATCGTCGCCGCATGCGGGTTCGCCGGCGGATTCAGGAAGGCCCCGGTATGCGACTCCGTGAGCACGGCAAGGCGCGTCTGAAGACCCCGGATCGCGCTCAGCTGATCGGGGGTCAATCCGGCCCGGTAGTCCTGGATGCGCTCGCGCAGCGGTGCCTCGACATGGCGGAGCGTGCTGGCGAGCCGGGCTGGGTCCATGAGCGCGACCACCTGTTCGAGAGTGGGCGGCCGCCCCGGGTGCACGCTGAGCAGCACCTGGAGGGCGATCTGGGCGTAGCGCTCCGCCGCGCGCATGTAGTGGGGCTCGGTGAAACGTTCGGTGCCGATCAGCTTGTCCTTGAGCTCCGTGGCGTTGCCGTGCGCGAGCGGGTTCCAGTACGCGCCGCCGTCCAGCGTCCAGGCCTGGAACGGACGGCCAGCGCCGGCGGCCGCCTCGGCCAGCGTGCGCGTGAAGGCGGGCGATCCCTTCAGGTCGATTGCCACCACCGGACGCCCGCGCCGGATCTGCTCGGTCAGGATCGTGAGCAGCGTCGTAGTCTTGCCGGCGCCGCTGGCGCCGAGGATCAACCCGTGGGCCGAGAGCTCGTCGTCGCGGAGCGCGACCGGCCGGCCGCGTCCGTCGACCCCGAGGACGATCGCCCCGTGCTGCGCGGTGGCGGACGCCCGGCGCCGGCCGGTCGCGAGCCGGACAGTCCGAACCGCCGACGCGGCCAGCATCGCCGCGATAAGGGCGGTCGCGGGAGCGGCGGGCAGGAGGAGCAGCGCCAGGAGGGCGGCCGGGAGCCACAGGTGGTGCCAGGGCCGCGCGCTCACAGCGCCGCCTCGGCGGCCGGTCCCGGGAGCCCGCCGGCAACTGCCGACGGGCTCGCGGGGTCGGCCGGACGAGTCGGCGCGGTCCTCCCGGCCGCGCGCGCGTGTGCCGCGGCGGGGCTTCTCGCTTCCAGGCGCACGCGCTGGAGGTGAACGAGCGAAGAGATGCCCAGCCGCCGGGCGGTGTCATGGACCAAGCGTGCCACCGATGCGCTCTGCACCAGATAGAGGACGCCGTCGATCCTGGGGTCCGCGCCGTAGCCGGTGAGGATCGTCTCCAGGCGAGCGCGGCCTTTGGATGAGAGTTCGAGCTCGAGCGCGATTCGTCGGCCATCGGTGGTCTGCAACAGCAGGTCGGGGTAGTGCAGCCGAGCTGCTCCCCGCGGGCCGAGGCCGCCGAGCCGGACGCCGAATGGCTCGGCGCCCGGTTCGCGCGCGCCGTCGTGCGACCGCATCCGGCGCTCGCCGATGACCTCGCCCAAAAGACCGAATGTGCCGGCCCTGGCGGCCACCCACAGCCAGGCCAAGCCCACGTCGTGCTCGTAGGTGCGCAGATCGACGCGGGGCACCGGCAGGCTGCTCCCGACCACGTCGAGCCCGTCCCTCTCGATCAGGTACATCGGTGGCTTCCCGCGGAACAGGGCCTCGCGCTTGACATAACCGCCCTCGACGAGCTTGCTCAGGCGCGTACTGGCCGTCTCGGTCTGGACGCCCAGGAGCTTCGCCGCGTGGTCGGGGAGGGCCAGCCGCTGCTCGGCGAGAAATCCCAGCAGCTCGAGGTCTTGGTGGGACAGCCGGATCTTGCGCGCCGTGCGACGGTCCACCTCCCCAGGAGCCTCGAAGGTGCGGGATTTCGCCCCCTCCGACGCGGAGGATCAGAGACCGGGGTGCGGCATCACGCGGGGACGACGGCGAAGCGCCGCACGACTCATTGGACGGCCGGGAACCGCCGCACGGCTCATCAGACGGCCGCGAAGCGACGCATGGCTCAAGAGATGACGGCGATCCCGTTCGGCTTGACGCCGAACGCGGCCTCGTCGGCCTCCCCGATGTAGTCGCCGTCCACCTGGAGCGGCAGCGGCCGCTCGTCGAGCGAGCGCACGCGCAGCCCGCCCGCGCCCGAGAACGGGTGGACGTGATGGTGGCGGGTCACCCTGAGGTGCTGCGACAGCGCGCGAGCGATGATCGTCGGGACGTCGATCGGCCGTGCCCGGTCGAGCACGACGCCGGCCAGATCGCCGCTCTGCAGCGTGGCGCCCTCGCCCATCTCGACCGGGCGGCTCCCGAAGTAGGTGTACGGCGCGGCGTTCTGGACGATGACGGTCACGCCGGCGACGGTCTCGGTTCCGATCTGCGCCTCGAGCCGGGGTGGATGCAACAGGTAGCGCCGCGTGAACGTCCGCAGGCTCATCCACGTGTAGTACCACTCGCCGAAGCGCGCCTTCAGGTGCGGGTGGGCGTCGACCTGCTCGACTACGCTGGCGTCCAGCCCCGCGCCGGCTGAGAATACGAACATCCGCCCATTGACCGAGCCGACGTCGACGCGCCGAGGCCGCCAGTCGTCGGCCAGCATGAGCAGATGCTCGGTCGCGTCGACCACGTCGGTCGGGATCCCGAGCATCCGGCAGTACACGTTCGCCCTACCGCCCGGCAGGCAGCAGAGCGGCGTCTTCGAGCCGGCGAGTCCGTTGGCGGCCTCATTCACCGTGCCATCACCCCCGAACGCGACGACGACGTCATAGCCTTCGCGCGCCGCCTCCCGGGACAACTCGGTGGCGTGGCCACGCGCGTTGGTGTCGATCGCGTCCACCTCGTAGCGGCCGCGCAACGCGTAGACCACCAGGTTCTTCAGCCGGTCCGACACCGTGCTGGCGAACGGGTTGACGATGATCATCATGCGCCGGCTCGGCACGCTTCGCCCGAGTGCCAGCGTCGCTCCGAGGCGCTCGAGCGGGTCAGTGGAGGTGGCGGCAGGCATGTCGAAGGTCAGATGGTGGCCTCGCGTCGGGTCGAGCCATCACTCCCGCGGCCGATCCCAGGACCGATGGTTTCAAGCTCGCTCGAAGTCTGACGGTCACCTGGATATACTGGGCGAACATAGCTGTACGCATCCAGAGGGGTGGAGGGATATGGCCCTGCGAAGCCCCGGCAACCTCCCGCAAGGGAACGGTGCCAATTCCATCAGGCTCCAACGACAAGCCTGGGAGATGTGGATAGGGCGGTTTCCTGGACCTCCGACCACTGACCCCGGCGGAGGTTTTTTCATATGCCGCCAGAGTCTCTTCGCTGCAAGGAATGCAAGACAACCTACCCGCTGGACGCGCGGTACGTTTGCGAACGCTGCTTCGGACCGCTCGAAGTGGCCTATCCGTCTCGCCTGGGGCGCGATCCCGCCGAACTGCGGCGCAGGATCCAGGCCGGGCCGCACTCGCTGTGGCGCTACAGCGATTTCCTGCCCGTCAAGGCCCCTCCCCGCGGGGTTCTGTCGGCCGGCTGGACGCCGCTGCTGCGCGCGGACCGGCTGGCCGAGGAGCTCGGCGTGGACGAGATCTGGATCAAGAACGACGCCGCGAACCCCACCCACTCCTTCAAGGACCGCGTCGTCTCGGTAGCGCTGGCCCGCGCCCGTGAGCTCGGCTTCCAAACGGTGGCGTGCGCCTCGACGGGCAACCTGGCCAATGCGGTGGCCGCCCACGCCGCCGCCGCCGGCCTGGAGTCCTACGTGTTCGTGCCCCACGACCTCGAGGAGCAGAAAATCCTCGCCACGGGGGTGTACGGCACCAACCTGGTCGCGGTGCGCGGCAACTACGACGACGTCAACCGCCTGTGCACCGAGCTTGCCGGCGAGCACGACTGGGCCTTCGTGAACATCAACATGCGGCCGTACTACTCGGAGGGCTCGAAGACCCTCGCGTTCGAGACGGCCGAGCAGCTCGGGTTCGAGCTGCCCGATCGAGTGGTGTGCCCGATCGCCTCGGGTTCGCTGTTCACCAAGATCGCCCGCGGATTCGAGGAGTGGCTGGAGATTGGACTACTCCAGGGGGAACTGCCGACCTTCCACGGCGCTCAGGCAACCGGCTGCTCACCAGTTGCCAGCGCGTTCGAGGCCGGCCAGGACTTCTGCCGGCCGGTCAAGCCGGACACCATCGCCAAGTCGCTGGCCATCGGCAATCCGGCCGACGGCCCCTACGCGCTCGACCTGGCGCGCCGCACCCAGGGCACCATCGAGTCGGTCACCGACGAGGAGATCCGCCAGGGGATCAAGCTGCTCGCCCGCACTACGGGAATCTTCACCGAGACCGCCGGCGGCGTCACCGTGGCCGTCCTGGCCAAGCTCGCCGCGCGTGGTGAGATCGACCCCGCCGACCGGGTGGTCGCCTACATCACCGGGGAGGGGCTCAAGACGCTCGACTGCGTGCGCGGAACATTCGAGACGTGGCAGATCGAGCCCACGCTCGAGTCCTTCCAGCAGGCATCCGAACGCGTCGTCGCGGTGGCGTGATAAGACTGCGCAACATGGCAGTCATGGTCAAGATCCCAACCCAGCTCCGATCCGCCACCGACGGCGATGCGACGGCGAGCGTCCAGGGCTCGACCGTGGGCGAGGTGCTGGACGCTCTCTACGACCGTTACGGTGAGCTGCGCAGCCGCATCGCCGAGGACGGCGGGCTGCGCCGGTTCGTCAACGTCTACGTCGGCAGCGAGGACATCCGCTTCCTGGACGGACTCGACACCCCGGTGTCCGACGGCGATGAGGTGACGATCCTGCCGGCGGTCGCCGGCGGCTGAGGCCCCCCGTCGTCTTTCAGCCCACCCGCGCAGCAGTAGCAGCGGGCCTGGTCGAGAAACGCAAGCATGCCAGACGTTTCTCGGCCAGGCACACCCGGCCCCGCGTTCCCGCCCCCCAAACTTCTGTGGGCGGAGGCGCGGGCGGCGTTGCTATTGGGTCGCGGGCGTGGCGGCCGCGGTCTGGTGGACGCCGGCAGCACGCACGCCGATCCCGACCGGGCAGCTGACCCCGGTCCCGCCCAGGCCGCAGTAGCCCCAGGGGTTCTTTTCGAGGTACTGCTGGTGGTAGTCCTCGGCGTAGTAGAAAGGCCCTGCCTGGGTGATCTCGGTCGTGATCTCCGGGTATCCCGACGCTCGCAGTCGCTCCGCGAACGCGGCACGCGTCGCCTCGGCCAGAGCGCGCTGCGCCTCGGTCGTCCAGAAGATCGCGGAGCGGTACTGGGTGCCGACATCGTTGCCCTGGCGCATGCCC
>Ga0213881_10001168_pt1 | contig 13124 bp, 7 predicted proteins | sample BarmaccoBMER_R08_FD_160104 | JGI IMG/M metagenome (GOLD analysis project Ga0213881, IMG submission 160104) | Barbacenia macrantha exposed rock microbial communities from rupestrian grasslands, the National Park of Serra do Cipo, Brazil - ER_R08 ... | reverse complement strand
CCGCCACCGTCACCAAGTCACGGCTCTCGGTCATCGGAGCAGCGGAGTTCAAGCCGACCAGCCAACACACCGCGGCGCACTGCCCGACCGCCTGCCAGCAACCGGTGATCTCTTCCAGCCGAAACGCCATCCGCCCATAAGTCTTAAACTCCACCAGCGGGGGAACCACCCACTCCGGGGTCGCTTGCGTCCACGTCATTTCTGCCATCCCCGCAGCATGCCGCCCACCACCGACAATCCCCGACATTGCGGCCTGTCTGCTGACCCAGTTCGCGCTCACGGCCGCGCGGGCCAAGGACCTGGGCGGACGCCACCCCCCGGGGGCGGCGCGGGGCTGCCGGCGCCGAGCTTCGCACCGCCGTCCCTCCACCATCAAGGGACGCAAAGCATCATGGGCGCCCTACGGGCCGCTGCGCTCGCCCATGATCCTTTGCTCTGCGCCCTTGATCGCGGAGCCTCTACGGCGCTGCACCGCGCTCGTCAGGGGCGACGGGCCAGCCCGCGCCCCGCCTGCCGGCGCCGGCAGCCCCAACCCGTTGGAGGAACCGTCATGATCAGCCCGATCAGCACCACCCGCACCGATCCCTGCTCCGGTTGCGACCACACCAACGAGATCCGATGGGTGACCAGCACCCCCAGCACCGACACCTGGACCTGCCGGTCATGCGGCATCGAGTGGACCATCACCGTGCACGTTGCTGGGGTGGCGTGATGCTCCGCCGGCCGGTACGGATTCTGGTCACCGGCAGCCGCACCTGGACCGATAAGGGGGCGATCGCCCAGACGATCAGCAACTACCTGAACTCAGTCGGGACCAGCATCGGCGGCGCCTGGCCGTTGCCGATCGTCGTGCACGGCGGCGCCCGGGGCGCTGACCAGCTCGCCAACGCGATAGCCCGTGGCTGGGGCTGGACCCCGGAGCGCCACCCCGCGGACTGGGCCCGCTACGGCCGCACCGCCGGATACCACCGCAACGCGCACATGGTCGCCCTGGGCGCCGACATATGCCTGGCCTTTATCCTCGACGGCTCGGCCGGAGCCAGTCATACCGCCGAGTTGGCCGAGGCCGCCGGTATCCCCACCCGCCGCTACCACCGCACCAGCAGCCACATCGCCTACGAGCAATGACCTAAGTGCCACCACAAGAGCTGACCGCTTCCCGTCCGGTGGTTGAGGTTGTTCGTTCGGCGTCTTACGTGATCAGGCCACAGCGAAGGGATGAACGACCGAGCGACCGATCCGCCATCAAGCGGCGTGCTGGGTCGTTGCGCGTGGCCGCCAAGCCATTGCGGTCCGACAGAAGTCGTGGGCGACGCCATCAGGCGATGCCAGTGCGGTGTTTCATCGCCCCGACTTTCGTGCCGTACATGTAGAACAGGGTCACGAACAGCTCCATCTGATCAGGCACCGTCAGCGGCTCCAGCCGGCCGGCGATGTCCTGTTCTGTCAGGTCGGTGGCGCTGGTAGTGCGCTGATTGAAGATGGCCTTGGCGATGGTGTGCTGTTGATCGGTGATGTCAAGCGCGAGGATCGTGCGCAGATCGTATTCCGGGGGCAGCGGGGTGCGGACCAGTTCGGCGGGATAGCGGGCGGACATGATCCGCATCGCGGTGTTGACCACGTGCACCGCCAGCGTCGGCCCCAGCCGGAGGTCCTGGATCAGGCTCATCAGCTCGTCGACGGCCACCACGTCGTCTTCGATGCTGACCTCGGTATTGATGTCGAGGTCCACACGCTCCATCGCTTCGGTGATGTTGTCCAACACCTTGCCCGGCTGAATGATCAACCGGTCGCCATCGCGCAGGCTAGCCCGCCGGTGGTATGGGTCGACGAATTCGCTGGCCTGCTGCGCCTGCTCGTCGGGAGCGGGCTCGGTGGGCTTGCCGGGTTTCCGGCGGAACCAGCTCATTGAGCACCTCGCCGATTGGGGCTATCAACTCGCGTCCGTACCGGCAGTGTGCCGTGATCCTCCGACAGACGGTTGTCAGCCGTGCGAACCGGTAAGACCAGTGGAGCTACCGCGAAGGGAAGTCGATCCCGACAAGACCATCGAACATCTGTTTGAGACGTGTCACCATGGTCGTGTGCGCCCCCGTCGTGCCAGCCCACAGCGTCTCGACCAAGACCGAACCGACGCCAACCACCTAGGACAGTGCGCGGCTGCGCTCCGGACGCAGACAAGCCAAGCCCGATACACCAACCGGCAGCTCGACCCGTATCCGCTTTATGGCCTCGCCGAGATGTTCGACACCATCGGGAGACAAGTCAGGGCCGGCCAACTCGACCCGCGCAACCCGATCCGCCGAAGCGCTGTGGCCCTCGCCAGCGAGTTTTGCCGAACCATCGATGCAACACCGTAGTAAATGACGGTCAAGGGTCTGCGGACGACGTCTACGCCAAACCACTTGCCCCCCAGAGATTGGCAGCGCAGCCGCGTGAGGTTTCTTGTGCAGGTCAACGAAGGTCGTACGGTCCGGCATCGTCTGGCTGGTGGGGCAGGGTTGCTGTACTTCTCAGCTGTACATGCCATGTGACGACTATCAGTTCAGATCAGCATCGATCATCTTGTGTCGCTGGTGCGGCATATCACCCCGAAAGTCGTACCCAGGGCAGACGTCCTCACCTTCAATGTGGCCTTCACATTAGGCATGCACTGCCGCATGGAGGATCGCACCTTCGACATCCACCTCTCTGGCTACTCCAGATCACTAAATCCGCAGTCGTTTTTGACGGTACGGCACTTACGCCGGATGGCGCAACTCCAACAGCGCGATTGGCTGCTGCACGTCTTGGTTACTATTGTATAGCACGCTCGCAGCTGTAGCCCTGCCCATTGCTAGGTGATTTGATACTTTCCAGAAACTTGTTTCTGAACCATGCCAAGGAGTAGGCGCTTAGTCTTCACCTTGGGTCATGGTCGCTAATGGGTGGTTACATTAGCTCTAACGTCGTCGCCTTCTCGGATTATCAAAACTGAATCACGATTATGTTGCCATTTGACCGGCATTAAAAAAAGGCGATCGCCGCTGCGTATCAATAATCTAAGCCCCGTGTACTGATAGCGATATTTTGTACCGGCTTGCTCGATTTCGGAAACATTTACCCCCGCGCCATTGATAGCTTGACGTTGAGTGGTGTATAGTATAACCGCAGGAAAATCCTGTATTCCACGCGCTAAGTTTAATGCATTTTCTTCGCCCTACTTGAACGGCGTATAATGAAAGGATCCATAACATTGCAATCAGGGCAAGACTGAGCGTTATACGATATTGCAGTTGTCGGAGATTGTCGAAGTCGGTCGAAGACGGTTCGATTATATCACCAAGACGCAGGGAATAAAGGAAAAGGATAGATCCGACAAGCAATAGCAGTGGAAGCTGTACTGTAAATGGGTTGCCGAATAGCCCTTCATAACGATAATGAATCTCGCAAACGATGCTGCGCCGCCGACTAAGCTGCTACATCGGAACTTGAGCTGTTATGGCTGGTGGGTTGCGACCTCTCGCTTGTAAGCAGACACGCCTCTAGCGCTGTCCTCACCGGCGGATTCCCCCGTAACGGATGAGCGTCGATGCCTCAGTTAGCGGCTCGCTAAACGATCTATCTTCAGTGCTGGTTGTCGCCGTAGGTGCTTGCTTGGGTTCCCATCGGCGGGTCAGGTTGCCCGATCAGGGGCCAAGGATCTGCGTCCCGGCGGTGAACTCGGCCGGACTGGCGAGGGATCGTGGGCAGGATGCTCTGCCGGTCCGCGAACCTGGTCTCAACGCCTGGCCGGGTGGAATTCACCGCGTTCGGGTTTTATTTCTGTATGCTGCCGAGTGTTTCGAGTAAGAGTTGCAGTTCGGCCGCGTTCATGAAGTCCACCTCGTCGTCCGCAGTACAGATGGGATCGTAATTTCCGGTAAGGATGGATTGGAGTTGGCGGATGAGCGCCGTGAACCATAGTGGACTGTCGGGCTCAAGCAGCTCGTTCAACCGCTGCGCTGCTTCATCTTGGGTATCCCGGTGGATGGCTTGGGCGACTAGCGCGAAGAACTGGGATTGGTTGCTTTGGCTGTCGCCGCCGGCGCGGCGGTAAGCGAGGTAGGTTTCGATCGCTTGGTTCCGGGCTGTGCGTGCTTGCTGGGCACGGCCGGTGGCCCGCTCAAGCTCCTCCAGGGTTGCCCAGGTTTTCCAGGGTTCAACCGCGTGACCGTATGGCTGGTCACATTCGATCGCCCGCTGCAGCTCCTGCCGTGCTTGGTCGTAGCGGCCGAGCTGAATGAGTGTTCGAGCCAAGTTGTATCGTGCTCGGCCTTCCCCGGCCAGGTTTCCGGATCGGTCCCTGCTTTCAGCGGCTTGCCGGTAGAATGTCGCCGCTTCTTCCAGTCGACCCATAAGATTGTAGAGGTTACCTAATGCGCCCAGTGTACTTGCTTGTCCGGGGAGATTGTTTTCGCGAACCTTGATTGCTAGTGATTGGCGGTAGGCCTGCTCACTGGCCTCGAAGTGGCCGGTCTCTTGATGCACCATTCCGATCTGGTGCCAGACGATGGCTACTGATAGCGGCTCACCTAACTTTTCGAAGGTGTCGCGTGCTTGTGTGTAGCTGTGTAGCGCGGCCTGGTATTGCCCCTGCCGGAGTCGTAGCGTGGCGAGTTGGCCTTTCGCCACCGCGGCGCCTCGGACATCGCCCAGGCTGGTGTCGCGTCTGATCGCTTCCTCGTAGGCTTGTGCCGCACTGTCCAAGCGCCCGAGGGCGGATAGACAATCGCCGGTCTCGGTGAAGGTCACGGAAACCATGCCCTGGGCTGTTGTATTTCCGGTGTCGGCGAGCTGTTGGAATCGGCGTTGGGCTTCAGCCAGTGGTGTCAGGGCCGCTTCGGCCGCCCCACTCATTAGCAGCACCCGGCCCAGGCGAAAATGCACACCGGCGATGTCATAAGCCGCGCCGGGGTAGGCCGATTCCCCCGCAGCGAGGCATTGGGCCTGGAGCTGGTGGGCAGCGGCATGCGCCGCGGGGAGGTCACCGCGTTGCAGTAAGCGCTCGATGTGGGCCGCTTGCGCAAGGTAACGGGCGTGGCTCCAGTCACCCAGGTGTTGTGCTGCCTGCTCACGGACCCGCATCGCTCGCGCCAGGGCCTGCGGCCGACCCAAAAGTGCCACCAGCTGTTCCATATTTGTCGCAAGATTCACGACGTGCTCGGGTGGCCAGTGGGCGTGGAGCCAGTCCAGCATCGCGAGCAGGTTGGGCAGCTCCAACACCGTCAACCGGAGCGCGAGCTGGGCGTCTTTGAACAGTTCGTCGTAGAGGAATGTGGTGAGTCGGGCCATGGCCTGGGCCCAGCGGGAGCGCAGGGCCTCGGTCTCCTCGGTGGTCAGTTCGCCGAGCAGATACGGCGCCAGGCCGGGGTCGAGGCGTAGGTGGCCATCGCCCATGTCCTCGGCCAACCCGATGTGGATCAGCTCGATGGCTAACTGGCGTGTGGCCTCGGGTTCTAGTCCGGTGAGCTGGGCGAGGATGGCGAGGTGTATGCCGCCGTGGGCGACGGCTAGTGCCCGCACGTGTCGGCGTGAGTTGGTGGAGAGTCGGCGTAGGGACAGCTCGACGCTGGCGTAGAGGGAGTTCTCCCGGTCCCCGGGATGGGTGTGCTGCAACCGGGCCATTAGCGAGCGCAGGTCTTCGGTGGTGGTCCGCACGCCTTGGCGGGCGACCTCGGGGGCGAGGAGGACCAGCGCGCGGGCGTGTCGGTTGACCGCCTCGACCAGTTCGATGATCTCCTGCGGCGTGTCGCCCGGGTCGTGGCTGGGTGGGGTCCGGCCGTTTTGTTTCATGACCTCGCTGACCAGTTCGATGGCATCGGTCTGATCCAACGCCCCCAACTCCCACACACGCCCCGAATCGTCGAACGGGGCGGGGAGCGGCTCGCGGGTGGTGAAGACCAGCCGAGTCCGCGAATCAGCCTCTAGTAGACGCTGACACAGCTCGAAGATCGCCAAAGACGCATCGGGAATATCGGCCGCGGTGGGCGGGGTCGTGGGGTCGGGTAGCACGCTTTCGCAGTTGTCGACCACCACAATGGTCGGGTGGTCGGCCAAGGCCCGCTCGAGGGGCTGGCGAGCCTGCTCCAGGGTCGGGTCCTGCTTCAGGTTTGGGTATTGGGCGACGCTGTAATGGAGACCGACGAGTTGGTGGCCCAGGGTGTCGAGCACGGCGGGGGCGTCGCGGCGGTGTTCCAGGCTCACGAAGCCAGCGCGGGCAAAGCGGTTGGTGCGTACCAGCCAGCGGGCCAGCTCCACGGCCAGGGTGGTCTTGCCCTGTCCGCCGGTGCCGCGCACGGCGGCCCAAGGCTGGCGGTGCAGCGCACGTTCTAGGCCCAGTAGTTCGCGGCTGCGCCCCTGGAACTGATGCCCCGGCGGCTCCGGCAGCTCACCCAGACTCAGCCGGCGACCCTGGGTGTGCAGCTGCTGCACGACGCGTGGCGGGGTCTTGGTGATCAGCTGGGGATCGTGCTGTTCCTGGTAGAGCACGGGTACGAACCAGTCCTGCAACCGCAGCTCGCCTGCGCCCAGGATCTTGCCCCGCCGGGGGTCGGCGAACAATGCCTGCTGACCGGCCAGCATCGCCGTGCCGACCCGGGCCCCGCGGGCCAGCGCGGCATAGAACTGCTCCACAAACCGCCGGGCGGTGTCGACCAGCACGCTATGGCTCATGGCGACAACGGAGGTGACTCCTTCGTCAAGGAGCCGCGCGGCTACCGAGGCGGTGGGGTCTAGCTCGGTGAGCGCGCTTTGGCAGGCCTCCAGGAACACCACCGGGATGCGGTGCTGGCGCACCAGCCCAGCCAGCCGAGCGGCATCCACAAAATCCAACCGTCGTGGCGCCCACGTCCCCTCCCCCGCGGGGTCTTCAAAGCACAACCCACCCAGGCCGAGGCGACGGTCATACACCCCGTGACCATCAAAGTGCACCACGTCGAAGGGCTGACCCTCATCGCCCTGGCGCAGGGCTTGTTCCAGGGCGCCGTAGGTGGCCGGCTGCAGCACCGTCAGCCGGGCCAGATCACCCAGGTTGTCCACCGCCTCCACCAACGGACGGGCACTGATGCGATGGTCGATATACCCGATCGGATCACCCCTATCATCGTGCTCGGGTCGCGGGCTGACCACCAAAATCCGCACCGGCAACGCCGCCGGACGCTGAGGCTGACGCTGCCGATTCGGCAGCCGCCGACGCACCCGCACCGCATTCTTGCCCTGAAACAACCAGCCACGCCCGTCGTGGAGCAGCTCCCAGGGCAGCGACAACAACTCCGTGCCCGCCTCCTGGGCCAGCGCCTGATCCTCTTCACTCGCGCCCGCGGGCAGGTCACTGTCCACTTGGACGGAGAAGCGCCGCTCGGCGCCGTCCGCGGCCTGCTGCCAGGCCCCGAGTGCCTCCCGCGCCGGCTCATCACCCAACGCGGCCTCATACAACCCCTGTCCCCACCCCGGAAGCGCACGCTCAAGCCCCTCGGCGCGCTGTCGGAATACCCCCACCGGCCACAGGTAATAACTCTCCAGATACCACCGCACATCAGCGGCCTCAATCGGCCCCAACGGCGCGGTAAACACAAACCGTCGGCTGACCACATTCCGCACACCCACACCCGCCGGCTCATAGACCACCATGGCCACAGCCTGCGCCCGCCGCTTCCCCTCCCTGGTCTCGATCCGGGGATCGGTAAGCGTCAAGACCAGCTCCTCCACCGGCCTACCGTCAACCTCCTCCAACCGCTTGTGGTCAGTAGGCAACCGCTTGCCCAACGCAGCCAACAGCGCCGGCAACGCCCCACTCAGCCCACCCGCGCCGACCTCGACCGCAACAGCCACCGGCTCTTCGGGAAACCACATCCCCAGCGCCCGCACGCGAATACCCGGCAACAGCAAAGGGATCACCCGATAGCCATCCCGGCCCTGCTGCACCTCCAGCGCCTTGTCGATTTCCCGGCGCACCCACGGCGAATTCACCGTACCCGGGCTTAACACCACCACAAAATGAGACGCTTCTGCAATAGCCTGCTCGATCTCCGGCGCCAGCCTGCTCCCACCCCGCAACTCACGCGAGTCCACCCACACAGAAATTCCCAAAACCTCAAGCCGAACACGCAACTCCGCCACAAAAACATCATCAGCCGACGCATGAGAAATAAAAACCTCAGACACCGCACCGCCCCCCAGCGCACACATCAACAATCATCCAGCCACCCCATTCCCGAATAAGCATCCCGATAGCCCAACCACCGTAACAATTTCTGATAACGGGTAACGCTAGCAAGTACACCCCATAAGTCGCCCACGAATTACCAACAGTTACAACCCGACCACCCATTCGCCCTCATGGCGCAACCAAACGACGCCGCCCGGCCAACGGTGGCACCGTCCAGAGACCCCTGCCCTACTGGCGAGCTCGCCTATCCACGAGTTCCACACTCTCCAACCGAACTCCCCCGTAACTGCCAGGCCGATGCAGTGACCGGCTAGACACCCCCAACCGTCACCGCCCAGGGCCACGCTCTCAACCCCCACGACGAAACAAGGAAAACAGACCTCACCACGACCACCAACGTGAACTTCTCATGGATACAGCGGACAGCGTCGCGGCAGTTAGCAGCTGACTAAATGATCTCCGTTCGGTCAGCACACAAGGGCATCCTACGACAGGGAGGCAGGTCGCCTGAATCCCGCAAACCGCACGGGCCATGGATATTTGACCCATAACGGCAGTTCACGAGGTGTACGGTGGGCGCAGCAGCGGTCGAACCCGCGACCTCTCGCTTGTAAGTCCTGGGCGCACCGTGTGCCGCAGTGTGCACATGGTGTTCGGCCTCGAAAGACTTTCAGAAGTGATCTGGATCCGTCCGCTGTCGTCCTAGCGTCGTTGCTACACGGCTGCTACATGGCGACGGCTCCTGTTGATCGCCCTTAGTATGAGGACTGCTCCCGCCGTGACTGAGTACTAGCCAGGTGTCGCGTATACATCGCCACCCTAAGCAGCCGGTGGTATTGCCGTGACTCTGACACGGTGGCGACGGTGTACGTCCACAGGGCGGCCTGGGTTTGCGGTTAAGGTCAGTCAGCGATGATCAACGCCGCTGGACCGACCCGTAGGCAATGGTGCCGAACTCGCGTAGAGTGCCGGATAGTGACGGTTCTCGCTGAATAGGATGCTTATGAGGACTTCGGGAGAGACGTCAGAATCCAGTTCGCGCGAAGGAATAAATCACGGCTCGGAGCAACAAAAGTCAGCGAACGAACAAGTAGGCGTTACCAAAAGAGTACGGTCATGGGCTACCTCACTAGGGACCGTAGCGGCCTATCTCGCTCTCGGCTTATCAATATTTAACTTTTGTCAGGCGAATGCTGAGCCACAGGTTGGCGTCTACTTGCCGAAGTTAGTGCGCATGTTTGCCCAGCCGAAATCTTCTGTGAGTTCCCCGTTTATCGGAGTAGTCATTCAACCGACTTATGCGCTTCTGCGGAGTACAACCAAGACAGCGGTGATTGTGGATGTTTCGTTGGAGCTGCACCCGCCCAATGAGACAGTTCGCGCTCCCACATATGTGGCCTGGCTTCAGAATAGCAGCTTAAAAGACATTGGCGGGCCGAACGCTCAGCTCGCTTACGAATCGGAGCCCGCACCTATTGTCGTAAATCAGGACCAGTCTCAAGCGCCGTATCTAACTTTCGCCGCGTACGGCATGGAGGGCATATCTCCAGGGCGTTGGACCTTCACGCTTGTTAGTCGGCAAGCTAACGGCATGGTACTGACCAGTCGCTCATGCATCGACATTTCTCCGGACTGGGCACAGTTTATCAATAGGTCAGCTATGGGATCTGCCATTGTGCCGATATTGCGGAATGACCTGGGGCCTGCAAATAGTGTAAACGCTTGCTATATCGGCAGGTTTTAAGCGTCTAGCCGGTCCGGCGACCTTCTGGTAGGCGACTGGAGCTAACCATAGACACATTTCTATCGTGATCGCGTTAGCAATCTCTTGGGTGTGAATTGTGCGGCAACAAGGTTCGATGGAGTCTGACGCGCTCGGCACAATCCAGGTGTAGTCCGTCGGAACCTGATTCGGCTTCCACAGTTGCTGCACTTCGCTGTAGCTACGGTCTAGTGAGGCGGATTCTGAGTAAGCTTTTCTGAGGGGCTTTCTACAGCCGTCGAGGCTCGAACCAGCTTGGTGACCTGCCGGGCTTTGTACGTGAGGATTTTGAAGGAGTGGGCGTGCGTCGCCTGGCGTTGCCGTCAAATTCTGCTGTCACGATCGTCTACTAGTGATCGGCTCTGGTGACCGCCGCAGCACTCCCCTCTCTGCGCGGGTCGTGCGCGGTGGCACGACCGAATGAGGAAACCGAACAACATATGGGTTAGGCTGGACGGTCGGGAATTGAGAGGTCACGACGTATCTCACTCAGTAGAAGTTTAAGGACATCCCGTGGCATATTAATATCATGGTATACGTAATTAGCAATGGTATTGAGGACGTTCTGCGCCAGTTCCTCAGCCTCTTTTGTTCCAAAGACCTGGATCTGGACCAGGCGATCGTATAAGGGCTCCAGGAAGTCGATCGGGGCATCATTGTCACCATTCCTTACCTTTGCCGCCTCCTGCGCTAGGACGAAGACTCGCCACCGATCATGGAATATCTTGACGAAATCGACATACGCGTTTCGCCGATGCTCATAGGATCGCGCGGCGTCTTCGCGCCCCCATGTGGTGTTTTCCCGCTCACGTTCCCGACGCCACCGAACGTCCTCACGGTGATTGGCTACGAGTTGCGCAGCCAGAACGCCGCCGAGCCCGAGGAACGCAACGACTAGCGGGACCCAGACAGGAGTTGTAGTCATCCGTCAATCATGCAGTGTGGCCGCGTTTCCAGAGAGCACCATTGGTCAGCTGCCTTGTCGTAAGAGGGGGCCGCAGCTGATCACGTCGAAGATCAGCGTCTAGTGCACGCTAGCGACTGCATATCCCTTGACCCCCAGTCGGTCTTTGACGGTACGGCACCTACCGTGACCTGTCGCTCGACGTTGGTGCCTGTGCTAGCGAGGACGCCGAGATCCGGTGGCGTTGCTGTCAGGCATCGCTGTCACTGCCGAGCTCTTGCTTGTAAGGCCTGGGCGGACCGTGCGTCGCAGTGTGCACGTGGTGTCCCACCTCGAAGGATCTTCGGACGTGATCTGGGGTCGTCTGCCATCGTTCTGGGGTCGTTGCTACACGGCTGCTACCTGATGGGGAACCTGGCAGCGGCTGCTGGCGAGGGCGATTCCAAGATCGAATCTACTACTGGCTTGTCCAAGGCGGTGCACACCATCACCCGTCGCGTGTGTCGTTGCACCATAGCGATACTCGTCAGCACCTGTCGTTTGCCACTGTCTTACAGTGCAACGCACGGATAAAATGGGGTAGTAAGTTGTAGCCTATCTCTGCTGGGTCTCTACAAGTATAAGTATGGGGATGCAAGCTGGGTGAGTGGAGAACGCGGTGCCTCCAGAGATTTTTGTGAGTTACAGACGAGATGATGCAGCAGCCCAGGCCGGATATTTAGCACAGTCACTTCGGATTGCATTTGGCGATGAAGCAGTTTTTCTTGATGTGAGCGGAATAGAAGCAGGGGAACGCTGGCCAGACTCGTTGGACGCGGCCTTAAAATCTGCAAAGATTCTGGTTGCGGTCCTTGGTTCTAGTTGGCTTCGACTGGGTGACGAATACGGAATCAGAAGAATCGATCAACCTGACGATTGGGTACGCCGAGAGCTAGAAGTGGCATTTTCCCAACAAATAAGAGTTGTACCCGTATTGGTCGAAGGTCGCATCTCGTTGCCTGAGGACAAGTTGCCAGAAACGGTACGAGCCATTGCAAAACTGCAAAGTCTGGAAATTAGACGCGATTATTGGGATCATGACGTTAAGCTGCTAATTAATAGTCTGCGACAGTCGCTTACCACGCGAGAAAGCGTGCCCGTAAGTGAATATGACCCATACCCTGTCCCTCCGCCAGAGAAGCCGGATCCTCTATCGGACGATAAGATCACGACTGCGTTGAATGGATCGCTGTCGCAGTGGACTTGGCGAACGAACAACGTGCCAGGCCGTGCCGCCGGTGAAGTCCGACAGGAGTTGTATCGAGAGTTCAAGTTCCGCACCTTCCGGGATGCAATCGATTTTATGGCGGAAGTCGCCCCCGGATGCGACGTTGCCATTCATCATCCCCACTGGGAAAACATCTTCCGTACCGTATATGTACACCTGACAACATTTGATATTGGCCACAAGGTTAGCGACCGTGATATTCAGCTCGCAAAATATTTTGACAAAGCTTACGACGATTTTATCATCCGTAAGCGGCGTGAGTCTCAGCAGCGGAACTGACCGGTTAGTCTAGAGTAATTGGCTTAGTCAGTGAGCGCTTCGGTGTGAAGGCGGCTCCCAGCTGCTATCCAGTATCGGGCAGGCGTGGCATTTACCTCGTCACCTGGGCCTATGTGTCAGCCTGGATGGTCTGGTGTTGGAGGGTGTTGCAGGGTTTGTTCCTTCTGTGTTCCTTTCAGGGCTCTTCGTTTTTGAGCGTGGTGCGCCGCTGTAGGACACGATCTTCAGCTTGGGTCTGAGAGTGGGCCTGGGGCCTCAGGATCCGTGGTGTTCATGGACACGGTAATGGGAGGCCCCAGGTGGAACGCGAGTTTAGTGCTGCGGCGGCGATGTTGGGCTTGGCTGGATTCGTTGTGTTGGCGGTGTCGGACTATGCCGGGGAGTTAGAGCAGGCGATCGAGACCACTGCTGATCTGGTGGGCTGTCCGGACTGTGGGGCGGTGGCCCAGCTGCATGATCGGCGTCCGACGTGGGTGCGGGATTTGCCCTCGGGTGGGCGTCCGGTGATGTTGGTGTGGGTCAAGCGAGTCTGGCGCTGTGGATATGCGGCGTGCTCGAAGCGAACGTGGACCGAAACCAGCCAGGCGATCGCGCCGCAGGCGTCGCTGACCGCGCGGGCGCGCGCCGAGATCTGCCGCCGGGTTGGCCAGGATGGGGCCTCGGTGGCGGCCGTGGCTCGGGAGTTCGGCATTGGCTGGGCCACCGCAATGGCCGCAGTCCGCGA
>Ga0213881_10001167_pt1 | contig 13128 bp, 1 predicted proteins | sample BarmaccoBMER_R08_FD_160104 | JGI IMG/M metagenome (GOLD analysis project Ga0213881, IMG submission 160104) | Barbacenia macrantha exposed rock microbial communities from rupestrian grasslands, the National Park of Serra do Cipo, Brazil - ER_R08 ... | reverse complement strand
CGACGAGAGCATCTTCAACAGCTTCCAGCTCGAGCTGCTCGGGCTCATTTCCGGCGATGCCAACGCCGCCAAGAGCGGGGACAAGAGCGACCCGGCGAGCCTCGGCTACCTCCCTGCGGTCACGCAATACAACCTTCGCGGAGTCACCTCGGGCGCGGGCGGATGGCACGGGCTGAACTTCAAGCTGAACCTCGGGACACCCGGCGCGCTCGCTGGAAAGGTCAACCTCGATTCCAGCCTCCTCGTGGCGTGGGCTGATGACAGCGGCGCCTCGGAAGGCTTCGCCGCGTTCGTCGGGGTCCAGCTTCCCGGCGCCGGCACAGGTGGCGAGCTGTTCAGCCTCCAGACGGTGATCAAGCTGTCGGTCGGTCTCATCCAGCTGATGTACGTGTCGCCCTCGACCGGCGGTGACGGGAAGACCGGCACAGGTGGATTCCTCCTGGTGCTCAACGAGATCGCGCTGAAGCTCCTCGGGCTGCTCAAGATCCCTCCGAGCGGCAACACGGCGTTCCTGCTGTTCGGCGATGCCGAGGCGGCCGACTCAGCCGGCCTCGGCTGGCTGGCGGTCTACAACCAGGCCAAGAAGAAGCCGGCGGAATCGCGCGCCAAGCGGGAGCTCGCCCAGCTGGCGGAGAGCTGATCACACCTTGGGATTCCTTGACGGCATCTTCGCCGCTCTCAGCTCGTCCACGAGCGATTTCACCGCCGAGGCGATCACCAAGCAGCTCAACGCTCTCAGAGCGCTGCTCGGCGATGGCCAGGCGGCCAACAGCACCGTGCGGCTGTGGGTGGAGTCAGGCTCGAGCTACGGGCACCAGGCGTCGACAGTCAACGTCATGTACCGCATCGCGAGGCCAGCGGGCGCGGACGGCCTGAACCTGGGGTACACCGGGACCATCGAGATCTATTACGAGTCGGCGGACGACCTGCAGAAGCTCTACCAGCTGATCCCGCAGATGGCCGGCCAGCCTGAGCACGCGGTCGGCAGCGCGACGGTCAAGCTGATCCAGTACACGACCGCCCCCTCCACGGCGGTGAACTTCGGATTGACCGGTGGAGCCGGGAAGGACGCAAACTATCCCGCGAAGCTGAACGTCAACTACTTCCTCCGGCTCCAGCCATACAACTGGGGCGGCAGCGAGCAGATCCAGTTCAGGTCCGGGAATCCTGTCGACCTCACCACGGTCGACGCCGTCGGCGCGGCGCGGTTCAAGCGCAGGCTCTACTACGTGGAGCAGTCAATGTACGCAGATCCCCCCTGGGATGCGCTCGCCGCCAACGCGACCCCGTACGAACAGGAAAAGCTGAAAACCGTTAGGTACCTCTTCGGCGATGCGACCCTCGCGGATTACCAGGTCCAGGCCTGCTACAGCATCAAGACCGGCAGCCTGCGCTTCAACCAGAACACCGCATTCGGTGCGGCGGTCATCTGCGCGGCCGCGTTCGAGTGGCAGAAGAGGAAGGGCGCGCCGTACAACAAGGCCAAGCCCGTCATCATCGTGAACTTCGATGAATTTGGTGAGGCGAACGACTCTTCCGAAGGCGATTTGCGCAAGGTGGCCGCGGGGGATTTGGCCAAGGATGAGCAGGGCTTCAGGTACAACATCGACAGTGGCGACCGCACGGCGATCGACAACTTCAAGCGCCGGTCGGCCTACTTCAAGGGCCTCGCGGTCGGCGGCCGCCTCCATTACCTGAACTATCCACAGACCCTCGTCGACGTGCAGACCGCGGTTACCGCCATCGCGAATCAGAAAGACGCCGTCCTGTTCGTCCAACTCGGCAGGAGCTTCCCGGCCGCCTTCTCGTACGCGCTGTTCAAGTCGGCGTTGCCGCCGATCTTCGAGGGGCAGAACACAGCGAACGACGCTGTGAACATCGGTCGTCCCTACATGCAGATCCCGGGGACGAAAGACACCGAGGAAACGAAGCTACGGATCTACCCGGCGGTCACCCTGTCGCAGTACTCCTCGCAAGAGGTGCCGCGCGCTCTGCTCATGGTCGCCGGCCAGGTGTCGCACTCGCCGATGGTATGGCCGACTGCCGCGAGCCAGGCACCGCCGCTCATCATCGGCCAGTACTACCAGCAATACACCGACGAGGTTCCGAACAACAACACGATCAACCTCTACTTCGCGAAGGTGAAGGAGTTCTTCGCCAGCCCGTCACAGGACAAGCTGCTCCTCGCCCTCGCCTATCTCAACTCGCTACTGCCCGAGACGACGACGCTGATTGCCGTCGAGGCGTCCGCCAACCCGTTGGACGGGCTGTGGGACGAGATCCACGCTGCGGTGACGAAGGGCGGCCCGGTCGACCTGATCCCCGGCATCATGACCAAGGGCGCGATCCCGGGGTTCATCCAGAGCTTCCTCAAGGACTTCTCGGGCGGGCTGACGCTGACCGTCAGCTCGTTCGAACCACCCACCAAGCCCACTCGAGTCGAGAAGATCACCCTCACCGGATCGACGGACGCGTTCGCCAAGATCGGGGTCAAGAACGAGGTCTCGATCGTCTTCACCGCGCCGGACGACAAGTTGACGGCCGACTTCGCGTTCACCGCCGTCGAGAAGTGGAGCATGCCGGACGCGCCGTGGATGGCCTTCGAGAAACCGTTCATTGCTCTGACCGTGCCGGACGCCAGCCTGCCGGTGGCTGCGACCATCGGCGGCTACTACCCGGCGCTCGAGCAAAAGGACCCGCCGATCGCTGCCAAGCTCGAGATCGCGCTCGGCGGCGCGGACGGGCGGTGGCCGGCCAGCATCACCTTCAGCCCGCCGAGCTACCCGGGAATCGCCACGGCATACCAGTTGGCCACCGGGTTTAACATCGTCAAGAGCCTGCCGCCGCCGTTCAACGTCGCCGCGGACCTGGGCATCAGCAACATCGAGGTCGACTACGACTACGCTAACTCGACCGTCGATTCCGTCGCCGTGGTCGCCCAGTCCAACACGCCCGGGCTCACGCTCATCGGCAACCTGAAGCTCGACAACCTTGTCGTGACCGCTGCCGTGCTGAATCCTACGACGACCCGCGAACTGGCGCTCGGAGCGTCCGCCGAGTTCGGGATCGGCACCGAGAAGAACCCGTCCGTCGTCGCGATCTCGTTTAACTATCCCGACATCGTGCTCCAGGGCACGTTGAAGTCCGGGACCCCGACCTTCACCGAGTTCATCGCGACGTTCGTTCCCGCGCTGGAGGGTGTGTCGCTCCCACATGAACCGAAGCTCGACAAGTTCGACTTCATGTACAACCAGCCTAATGACTACCTGTCAGTGTCGACTGAGCTGACGATGCCGGGGTGGGATTTCACCTTCCCCCTGTTCCAGGATCCAGTGTTCTCGCTCAACACGGTCGCGTTCTCGGTCACCCGCGACAAAGGCACGAACACGGGCAGCATCACCGCCCACACGACGCTGCTGCCCAAGAGCCAGGCGCCGATCGGGGTCGACATCGGCGGCGAGTACCTTGCCAACAAGGACCTGAAATTCTTCGCCAGGACCACCACCGAGGTCGACATCGACACGCTCGTCGGCGAGTACCTCGGCCAGGGATGGATTCCAAGCGGGGTGACACTGCCGAAGCTCAAGGACGTCGGCGTCACGCTCGTGTGGGGCTCGAACGGCGGCGGCGCCGCCTCGGCGAAGTCGTTCGAATTCACCGCGAAGACGGCGACGGCTTGGGAGCCGATCGACGCGCTGGGCAGCGACCTTTCGGTGACCGCCGAACTGAAGCTCGGCTACAAGTCGGGCAAAACCCACGCGGCGCTGGATTCGGCCGCCGCGGTTGCCCGGCGGAACGGTCCGGTGATCGAAGCCGCAGTCACGGGCGACCCGGGCCTCGCGCTCGTCCCCACCGCCGACGAGGCCGGCGCGTACGGCACGCTTTCTGCCGACGTCACGCTGTGGTTCATCCACCTGAAGGTCGAGCTCGACTTCGACCCCAAGGTGAAGAAGGTGTGCGTCACGTGGACTGACGTCGGCCTGAAGGCGTGCCTCGAGACCAAGCAGGGCGAGGAGATCGCCACCTTCACGCTCGAGAACCAGACCATCGGGAGCATCGTCGAGAAGTTCGTGTCGTGGGCAACGGGCACCGAGTTCGGCCTGATGGCGCCGTTCAGCGTGCTCAACGACATCAGCCTCAGCGGACTGAAGATCACCTACAACTTCACCAAGAAGAAGGTCGACTTCACCGTCGACATCGGCCCGATCGACCTCGGCCTGTTCAAGATCACGGGCATCACGCTGGCCTACAACCCGGACGGCAACGACGACGGGAAGTCGAACAACAAGGTGGAGATCACGGTCAACGGGTCGTTCGCCTGGCAGGACGGCGACTCGTTGAAGTGGGAGCCCGATGATCCTTCGACGACGCCGGCGCCGCCGGGTGGGGGCAACAAGTATTTCGACCTGCGGCTCCTTGCGCTCGGCCAGCACGTCACCGTGCCGGGCCTTCTCGAGGAGACGAACGTCGAGAAGGTGATCGGCGACCTCGAGGTGCTCGACATCCCCAAGCCGCCCGAGATCCCGATCGGGGGCCCCAATCAGCCGACGTTCGACGCCACTAGCTCGTGGTTCGTGGCGTTCGACTTCGGCGTTCTCAAGGTCGAGGAGAAGCCCAACGACGGCGGTGACGGTGGTGACGGCGGCGGTGACGGGGGTGACGGCGCTGGGCCGGCCGACTTGCTCCCGGCGGCCGCCGGCGGGCCGACGCCGCCTCCTCAGTACTTCATCTCGCTGGCCGTCGTTTTCAACGACCCGCGTTTGTACGCGCTGCGGGTCGGGCTCGAAGGTCCGATGGCGAAGGTGTTCGCCGGGCTCGACTTCCAGATCATGTACCAGCAGGTCTCGGAGAACGTCGGCCGGTATTCGGCCCAGATCGCGCTCCCGGCGATCATGCGGAAGTTCCAGATCGGCGTCGCCTCGGTCACCCTGCCCATCTTCGCGATCGAGGTGTACACCAACGGCGACTTCCAAGTCGACCTTGGCTTCCCCTGGAAGGAGGACTTCTCCCGGTCGTTCTTGATCGAGGTCCAGGCCGGACCGTTTCCCGTGACGGGTGCGGCTGGGTTCTACTTCGGCAAGCTCAGCAGCGCGACGACCGACAAGGTTCCCCAGCACACGCGACCCGGCTGGTTCAACCCCGTCATCGTCTTCGGCTTCGGGGCGCAGGTCGGGCTTGGGAAGTCGATCGAGGCCGGCGTCCTTCGCGCCGGTTTCAGCGTCACGGTGTTCGGGATCATTGAGGGAGTCATCGCACGGTGGCAGCCGTACGGCGAGGTGACGACGGGCGGCGACAAGAACTCGCTCCAGGACGGGTACTACTTTGCGCTGACCGGCACCTTCGGACTACAGGGCCGCCTCTACGGATCGATCGACTTCGCGATCATCTCCGCGGAGCTCGACGTCCGGATCTCGCTCTACGTGCGGATCACGTTCGCGTCCTACGAGCCGATCCCGATCACCGCCAACGCATCGGTGTCGGTGACGCTGACCGTGAAGATCGACCTCGGTCTTTTCAAGATCTCCATTCACCTGAGCTTCAAGGCGGCGGTCGAGGTCACGTTTGTCCTCGACAACCCGATGGGGGACCCGAGCAAGGCCCCGTGGGCGCCGGTCGCCGGCGCGCTCATGGCCGCGTCGGCCCCGGAGCGGCTGTCCGCCCGCGGTCTCGCAATGGCATTCGTGCGCGACGCGGCCGACGCCAATGAGTTCACCCCGGTGTGGACGAACCTCCAGCCGGGGACGCAGCTCCAGATGAAGGGCTGGGTCGTCCCCGTGCTCACGGTGGCCGGCGACGTCGCCAAGCAGCCCAGCGACCAGAAGATCTGCTATGTCCTCAATTTCTTCGTCGACGGCGGCGAAGCACCGGTCCACACCGGCGACCACCTGACCGAAATGGGCGCCGCGCCCGGCGATGCCCACGTCGTGTCCGCGTCGCAGGTGGCCCAGGTCGCCCTCGAGCGCGCTCGCAGCGTGCCGAGCGTGGGCGACTTCACCAACACGTTCGAGGACCTCGCCATCCGTGTCCTCCAGTGGGTTATCGCCGCCGGTCAGACGGGTCCGCGGACCCCCGACGCGGTCGACGAACTAGTCGTGTCGGACGAGTTCCTCGCGGACGCGCTGAGCTACCTCTCGGGCGCGACGACGCCGACGCCGGTCCCGGGAACCGCCATCGGGGAGTTCCTGAAGGACCAGACCAAGTTCCTCTTCGCGCTCGAGCAGGACGCGCAGCCGGGCGGGCAGCCCGTTCCGGCCGTCTTCTTCCCAGCGGCACCGGGGATCGCGCTTGATGTGCCCGCATTCGGCGGGGAAGGGCCATTCAGCTACTCGTTCGGGGGCTACAACAGCAGCTCGACCGACTACCTGTCCAAGCTCAATGACTATTTCAACAAGCTCAAGGTCCAGGTCCAGCAGGAGCAGCGCACGAAGCCGCTGGCGGCCGCCGAGGCCGTGACCGACGACGGTCCTTCGATCGCTACGTACGTCTTCGGCGACTACTTCGCGATGATCGGCCGACTGACGACCCAGGCCATGCGTGACGGCCTGCGCAACTTCAAGCTGCTCCTCGGCGACTACAAGGGCCAGACGGTGCAGGCGATCGTCGACGCCATCAACCGGAACGGCAAGCTCACCGGTGCCGACGAGTACACGTGCGGCGAGCTGTTCGCCGCCAACCAGAAGCATCCGCTCAATCCCGCCGCACGGGCGGGGAGTCCGGGCATCGCGATTGCCACCATGACGTGGCGGTCACCCGGCGGGAAGAGCTTCACCGACATCGCAACGGCGCCCGTGTTCGCCCGTGGCTTCGACGCGATCACGCTTGGGCTTGCGAATGCCGCCTCGGCCACCATCGTCGCCGCCGGCGTGCAGATCATCGCCCCCGGCAACGCCGAGTACCGGACGCAGAGCGGGGACAGCCTGGAGACGATCGCAAAAGCACTCGGGTTTGTCGACGCGGGCAAGCAGCCCGACGTCGCCAAGATGCTGCGCGCCGTGCCGGCAATGCTGACGAGCCCGGACCTCCTCGCGCCGCAGTCGATCCTCGCCGTCCCCCAGTTCCGCCACACCGTCGCCGACGGGGACACGCTCCAGACTGTCGCGGCGCAGTACGGAATCAGCCTCGACGCACTGGCCAACGCTAACGGCGACGTCACGAATCTCTTCCTCGACGATGCGAGCAACCTCAACCTCGACGTGCCGCACCTCCCGCAGTATCAGGTCGGGCTGCTCATCGACGAGATGAAGCGCACGCTCGCCCTCCAGCACATGGGTGCGATGGCATCGCGTTACTACCTCCACGGGCTCCGGCTGCCCACGAAGTTCGCGACCGGCGGCCTGACGCCGAAGGCGGACGGGCTGTTCGTAAAGGCGGGCGGCTCGTATCCGGACGATCTCGGTCTGTTTGCCCTCACCGGGCAGGCTTTCCCGCTCGGCGACATCCCGGATCCATCGAACCCGAACAACGCCAAGTACCAGTTCACGGTCAAAGGAGCGAACGAGGCGTGGCTGAGTCTCGGCGCCGAGGGCAACACGAGCGTGACGTTCACGCTCTCCAAGAGCGAGGACTACCAGCGCTACTACGGGGTCAAGATGGTCGCCGCGTCGTTCCTCGACACCGAGTCCAGCGATGTTCAGCCGATCGCCGTCGCAGGCATCAAGCCCCGACGGTACCCGCTGTCGACAGAGATCGCGTGGCAGCCGGCAGTCGACGTCGTCCTCCCCGCGCAGCCATCGGCGCCCTCGAACCCCAAGCCAAGCCTCTGGTCGCTGCCGGACGAGCTGATCAGCACCCCCCACGGCGGCCCGGTGTACCCCACGGTGAAGCCGCTTCTCGCCCGCTCCGACCCGGCGACCGGCGTTACCGTCGACGAGGCGGTCGCAAACTTCGGGTTCGGCACACTGGTCACCTTCACGGTGAAGAAGCTCGCAGGCGCGAGCGAGGGTGGTGTGACCCAGCGGACCTACGAAATCATCGGCGCGCCGGAGAGCGAGATCACGCTGCTCGAACGGCTTCTCGATCAGCTGACCGACGATGCGTCGACCTTCGACCAGGTGAACCTCTTCTACCGGCCGAGCTCGACGGGCAGCGACGCGAACGGCTGGCAATCCGACGACCCCGCCTCGAGCCTCATGGGCATCACGCAGACCAACCTGTCGACCGAGACCCGCCCGCCGGTCAGCATCGCAATGCTCGAGGCCTTAGCCCCCAAGCCCCACCCGAACCTGATCGGGGCGCCCAACGAGTTTCTGCGGTTGCTGTGGGAGGCGAGCATCACCCGCCAGGGCGGCTTCTACCTCGGTTACACCACCGAGATCGGCGGCCCCGGCCCCCTCAAGGGTTTGCCGGAGCATGCGTTCAACGATCGCGGCGAGGCGGAGGTCGCGGTCTTGGCGATCTTCACGACGGGCTCGGACGGTGGACAGGCGCTTCGCAATTTCATGAACGTCGCCGTCACCAACGAGGCATTCGACCTCAGCCACGCGGCGCTCGTGGCCGAGGCCGTGCCGATGAGCGTTGCCGCCTCCCGCGACTTCGCAGCGACCGACAGCCTCTCGTCGTACGCGGCCTCCTACTACACCAGCGCCGGAGTCCTCGCCGAAGCCAACGCGTCGGTCGACTTCCGCGCAGGAGTGAACGTGACGGTCGTCGGCGGCCTGTACCAGGTCCCGCCGAACCCTACCTCCTCGCCGACCCGGCAGGACCCCGGGGCGGATCTCACGCTGATCGCAGCGCACTTCGGCACGACACCGGCCGCCATCCGCGCGGTCAACATCGGGCAGCTGACCGATACGCTAGCCCCGCTCACGGCGATCAAGCTGCCGACCGTCGCGGTTCCGTCCGCCGGCCAGAGCCTCAAGAAGCTGGCCGACTACTTCGCCATTCCGGTGCCCGAGGTCGCAGCGGCCAATCTCGACGTCGAGGGGCTCTATCCGGCTGCACCGCTCACGGTGAACACCGGGCCGGCGAGCCTCGCCCCGACCGTTCGCCGCGGTGTTGCGGGGCTGCAGCTCCAGCGTGTCGCGCCGCAGGTCCCGGACACCCCCACCGGTGACTGGGCGCTCGAATACCTTCGCCAGAACTTCAGCCTCCTCGGCTACCGGGTGGCCACGAACAACGGCAACGACTACTTCCCGCAGAGCGCCTGGGGCCTTCCGAGCGGGCCGATCGATCCCGACGCGACGCCCGGCGGCGACAAGATCCAGGCACCAAAGGCGATGGTCGCCGGCGACCCCTGGAACTTCGCCTTCTCGGTCCCCTACGCGTCGGTCCTCGCCGCCGGGAAGGACACGGTGAACCCGTACGCGGGCGTCGGCGGCATCCTCCAGTTCGAGCTCGCGTGGCTCGACATCTTCGGCAACCGGATCCTGAGCGAGCTGGCCAACCCGGCGCCGGCTCCGACAGCCCCGCGCCAGCGCCCGCCGCAGCTCCTCGGCTACACCGACCGGCTGATGGGCATCGGCCAATGGGCTGCCGTCGCCAACGCGTACCGGGTCGTGCTGGACAGCACGACCCGCGCGCCGAGCCTCCTCCTCCAGCTCGACTTCGATGCCAGCTCGTATCAGGAGGCCGCCGCGGCGATCGGCGGGAACGACCCCGCAGCGGCGCAGGCCGGGAAACACACGATCGCACAGGGGATCGCTGCCTACACCCTGATCACCGAACAGCTCGCCGACCCGGCTGGCGTGACGATCGAGCTCTCAACATCCGTCACGCCCACGGCGACCTGGACCCTGCCCGACGCACCTCGGGTGGGCGCCCCGGCGAGCCTCCGAGCCTGGGCCGAAACGATCCTGGCCTACCTCCGAGCCTTGGAAACCAACCCAAAAACGCCGCCGCCCGCCCCATACGAGTCGGCGGTCCAGCTCGATGCCGGCGCCATCAACACCGACGAGATCTTCAAGCTCGAGACGCGACTAACGGTCCGGCGGCAGAAACAGCTCGTGGCGGGTGAGCTGGCGACCGTCGACGGCGTTGCGGAGGCGTCGACCGCGATCGCCCCGTTCACCGGGACACTGACAAGTGGAAACGGGGGGCCGCCGCAGCGCAGCCTCACCGCCTTCGCCACGGACTTCAAGGACGCGTTCGCGTCGCTCGACGGCATCGAGCTCCGGATCGCCACCGGCGCGGACCGCACGCAGTTCATCGGTACCGGCACGTCGCCCGTGTGGGTCGTCCAGCTCGGCAAAAAAGGCTCCGGCAAGCCGATCTCGTTCACGATCACCGATGCCGGCAGCCCGACGGTGTACGCACCGCGACCGATTTCCAACGTCTTGGCATCGCGGGCCACGACGCCGATCATCCAGTACACCACCGGCTCGGTGATCAAGCTCGACGGGCCCTATGTCGACCGGTCGTTCACCTCGATCGACCTCGACAAGTGGATGGCGACCACGCTCACGTTCATCGACGAGCTGTTCACCCCGAAGTACACGATGGCCGCCGACATCCTGCGCCGGAACATCGCCAACGTCCCGCCCGACGACGGCGCATGGCCCGATGCCCTCGAGCTACTCGTCAATGCGAAGAAGAAACTCGCCGACAACCTGCGATCGGCGATGATCCCGGTGTACAAGGGCGAGTCCGCGAACGCCCAGCAGCTCGCCGACATCCGCGAGGCCTTCTACCAGACGATGCTGGCCAGGCTCGGCGGGTTCTACGGCGTCGCGGCCGGGATCCAGTTCACCGCCGACGTCAAGGCCGCGATCAGGCTCGAGCCAGACGCGACCAAGGTCCCGCGGGTGTTCGGTGACATGGTGATGAACGGCACGAACTCGAACAACGGCACGATGATCTCCATCTCGTCGCCGAAGCTCGACCTCGCGTTCGGCGCCTCCAAGAGCGGCGTGATACCTCCCAGCCCCTATTTGAGCTCGCTGGTGAGCACCCCCTCGGTCGACACGGGGAGGGTCTCGCTGAACCTCGACTACAAGGGGCAGTACATCGAGCACGACATCGGCCGGCTCGCGGGCATCCAGGGCTACGAACCGTCGACGTGGCTGAGCTTCGTCGACATCGGCGGTAGCGACGACGCCAACCCGCTGTGCGCGGAGCTCGGCGGGTTCGACGTACCGATCGTGCTCCGCGAGTTCCCGGCGATGCCCATGCTGGTCAACCAGGACGAGGTCGCGCAGATCACCTCCTCATGCCACCAGCCGATCACCCTCGAGGCCGCGGCCTCATCGGCCACCTCGCTCCTCGCTGGGATGCAGTGCGTCCGCACCGGGAACTACGACCCGCTGGCCGCCGCAGCCCGCTGGCACTACTCGTTCACCTACTCCATGCAGGTCCACCGCCAGCAGGACGAGATCCACGGGAAGGTCAACTTCAACGTCGCGGGTGAACGCGGCGTGATGACCATGGCGGACGCCGGGCGGGACATGTTCGACAACCTCGCGCAGTTCACACAGGTGTACCCGCAGGTGCGGACCGATCTCAACTCGTACCTGGTGCCGATCGACGTCGACACCACCGACCCGACGCAGCTGCGAAACGCGCAGACCGCGCTCGAGTCGGCCGCGGCCATGATCGACTGGCTTGGCACCAGCCCGCCCGGCCCCGGCGACGCCGGTGGCTTTGTAAGGTCGACCCAGGTAGGGCCGGTTGAGTTCACGATCTCGGAGGGCAATAGGCCGATTGGCGGCGTCGATGCGCTCACCATCACGGTCGAGCTGACCGCTCAGCTCCCGCCGCGGGTAGGTCCCCCGTTCGTCGAGATCGCTGGATACAGCTGTGAACGGCAACCAGACAGCGGCGGACTGACCAGTGTCTTTGCCTATAAGTCCGACGTCGACGGCCAGTACCTCACCGCCTCGGTGGGCATGAATATCCCCGCCCGGACATTCGTCCTCCCCGACCTCGACATCCTCGAGCGCCAGGACGCGCAGGCCGAGGTGTACATCACGCGCAACGCCGACCTGGTGCCCGGCAAGACGATCGCCGATCCCCTCGTTTACATGACGCCCACGGTGTCCTTCGACCAGCCGCTGCATCCCACGCTGGTCGTCGACGACCCGATCAACCTGGCGACCATCTTCTCAACCGGCCCGAAGAACCCGGTGCAGCGCTCACTCGACTGCCAGCTCGGGTTGCTGTACGACGCGCTCTTCGCGAACGCCGGGACCGACGACGTCACGTTGCAGGCGAGCCTGTACTACGAGTACGAGATCAACTCCGAGATTTCGAAGGTCCGTCTCCCTGTCTACCTGTTGCCCCCGACGCGCACCCAGCTGCGCCAAGGTGGTTCCGGGACGCCACTGGCCGACGTGATCACCCTGCAGGTCGCCGGATGGACCGGGTGGTTCGGTACGAACACGCCCGTGACGACCGGCGGATCGCTCGTCGTCGATCTGACAGTGATGTCGGATCTGACGGCGCGACCGATGCCGATTCTGCACCTGGCCAATCTGTACGTACCGTACGCGGAACTGGGCTGACCGAGGCTCGGGAGCCTGAGCGATGCGCAAGAGGATTCTGGCCGGTATGGGAGATGCCGGCAGACTCCAGCAGGACCTTACCATTGCGGCACCGATCCCAAGTGCCCGTTTGCGGACGGCCGTCCTCTTGCAGACGGGTAGGCTCGAACAATTTCCTCCCTCTCAGTACGCGCAGACGCTGTTCGGGAGTGCGATCAGGCCAACCGACCGTACACGGCGTCCTCGCTAATCCGGCGTTCTTCGCCATCGCTCTGTGGGCGAAGTACGCGCCTCAGGCTTCCGCGGCATTCGCAGGGAGGGTGGTGTTCGTGCTCTCTAGGATCGGGGTCATCGGTGGCCTAGCCGCAGCATCCCGCACCCACCACGCCCTTGGTCGACGGCGCTGAGGAATGGCCCGGCGACCGACCCCGTCGTTTCCCACCAGCCGATCTGCGACGGACCCCTGCGCGGTAGACCCGCCTTGCGCGCCGCACTCCAAATGCCGGCGGGCGCGAGTCACCCAGCCGCAAGAACAGATCCCGGACGGCTGGAACTCCCGTATCCTCATGACGGGTCGGTAGCCGACGTCGGGGCTGCCGCGGTCTTGGCTGTCGTCTCAATCTGCGCCCAAGGGTGTACCAGAAGCGAACCGACGCGATCAGCCGCCACAGGTTCGACGGACTCGTGTGCGGCTGCCGATCGAACGTGAACGACC
>Ga0213881_10001166_pt1 | contig 13140 bp, 15 predicted proteins | sample BarmaccoBMER_R08_FD_160104 | JGI IMG/M metagenome (GOLD analysis project Ga0213881, IMG submission 160104) | Barbacenia macrantha exposed rock microbial communities from rupestrian grasslands, the National Park of Serra do Cipo, Brazil - ER_R08 ... | reverse complement strand
ATCCGCGCGGTACTTTTACTGTGGTCCAGAGCTTGTACTCAGAGCCGGCCGTGAGCGTGTCAGTCGAGCGCAACACCACGTGCCCGGAGAATGGATCGCGCTGAAACATCCAATCGAAAGCTCCGTCGATCTTTTCTTCGGGAACTTTCCACGCCACCAGCGCGCCGTGCGCCAGGTTGGTCGCCAGAAGTGTCTGCCGAACGCGCCGGATCGTGCCCGCGCGCAACATGGCCGCGATTCGCTCCATCACCATCGCTACCGGAACTCCGCTGCGTAGCGCGATTTCCTGGAACGGTTCGCGCACAAATCCCTCGATTTTGTCCTCCGAGATGGCTAAAATTTTTTCGTTGATCGGGTCGTTGTACTCCACGCCAGCATGATCATACCCGATTGGCTCGCGCGGTCGATTGCTGCCCGTTCGGCGTCGTCCGACGCACACGCGAGTGCCATTCGCCGTACTCAATGATCACGACCGTTTTTTTCGATGGCGCCGGCACGCTGTTTCATCTCACCAAACCAGTGGGCGAGCACTACGCCATCGTGGCGCGCCAACTCGGCACCGACTTGTCCGCCGATGCGCTCGACCGCGCCTTTCTGTCCGCGTGGAAGAATGCTCCAGTCCGGCGTGCGACTGATCAGGCGCGCCAGGAGGATGATAAACAATGGTGGCGCGAGCTGGTTGATGAAGTACTTAAGGCGACGCCAGATGTGCCGCTTGATTTCGATCGCGCAGTTTTCTTCGAAGCGGCCTACACGCACTTCGCCGCGCCCGGCGTGTGGGCGTTGTATGATGACGTGCCTGCTGTACTTGAGGCGCTGGCGTCGAAGTTCACCCTCGCAGTGATTTCAAACTTCGACCGGCGATTGCATCTGATCCTGCGACAGCTCGGCATCGCGCATTTCTTCAGGCACGTCTTCATTTCCAGCGATCTCGGCGCCGACAAACCGGACCCGGAAATCTACCGGCGCGCGCTCGAGCGCAGCGGTGTGGCAGCGAGCGAAGCAGTCCACGTGGGCGATGACCCTGAAGGCGATTGGGGCGCCGCGCGGAAAGCCGGCATGCGCGTGTTTAAGCTCGAGCGACCGCGGAATTCGTTGCACGAGCTGCCGGCGTTCATCGCCAGCCCCGGTACTTTTAAATCACGCTCCGCTGAGTGAGGTGGTTGGGTGGGTTGGGTGGGACTCGAACCCACAACCAACGCCTTAAAAGGGCGCTGCTCTACCATTGAGCTACCAACCCGCGCGCGAGAATCCCAGTGTCGATGGCGCGATAATTTTTTCAACGTGCAACTCGGGCGAGCGCGACTCCGGGCGATGGGCGCTGACTTAAGATTTTAACCCATTCAATCAAGCGCCCGCAGCCCGATTGCCGGCGCTGGTGTCGTTTCAGAAACTTGCACGCGTGAATCGCTCCCTACCGAACTCCCTCTTCACGCGAACAACGCCGGCAACCTCACAAGGTATGAACACCATTGGATCGCAGCGTCATGGCATTCGTTTACTTTTGCCGATCGACAACGCCGTTTCATTTTCCCTCGGCTGGTCTGATCTGGACATCGAACAACCGAGTGATTTGCTGCGGCAGGTCGTCGGGCTGCTTACCATCGATCGGCTTGAGTACGCTGAGCAGTGGCGGAATGCCGCTCTGCTCCGGTTGTGCCTGCAAGACCGCTGGCCGGAGTTGCGTGAGGGCGCGGCGCTGTCCGGATGGCCTGAGTAGTGAGCTGCTGGAATCCTCGATCACGGCACGCGGCATGTTCGATGCTGCCGTACTCATATTCCTCGAGAAAGGCCGAGCTTAACCAGACAGATTGCTCGCTGCGTCGAAGCGTTCAGGCGTGCCTTGCGCAGTCTTGACGACCGGCGGGGGCGCTACGCTGGGTACTATCGCACACCAGAATCCCAGGTCCCCTTGAACGAAGTAATCGACCGCATCGAGGCGGCGTTGGATTCGGCCTTGGGCAAGCAGCAACAACATCGCGGGAGCGAAGACGTTCGGTGAACGGCGCAGTCGCGAAACGGCTCAACCTTCTGCGCTGGAAAGCCGTTTCCAACGACGAGGAGAGACCGCTGCGTCATCGCGCGCTGGCTGAGGCGCCCGGGCTCATCGCATGCCTCACCGGGTCGATCCGGCTTTTGCATCGCGCCAAAGCGAGGTCGGAGGAAGCGTCGCCTCAACAAGCCGTTTAGCTCTTTTTTCGATTCAACGGAACGCGCACGTGACGGCGGTGCCGCTTTCACGCGGTGACTCGACTTGCAGTCTGCCACCGACGCGACCGCTCGCGCGCGAACTACACGCTTGCGCAGCGGCGCGCCATTTCGTTTCGTCCCAAAATGCAGCGAACCTTGGGCGGCATTGCCAGATTGGATGCGCACCATCGGGTAGCGTGCGCGCTGGTCGCAGCCGGAATCACCGGCGTCGCGCTGCACAGTCATCCGCTCTGGATCATTTCACTGGCGACTTACGACGCGTTTGCCTTCGTCTGCCTTCTCCTTATCGCCATCGCGGTCGCCCTAACTTCATGCGCCCAAGTCCGTGCCCTGGCGCAGAAACAAGATGCCGGCCGCACCATTATTTTTGCTCTCGTCGTGATCGCGACGTGCGCCGCCGTATTCGCGGTCGCTTTTCTCATTCACGAGGGAAAACCGGACGCGCAGAGACATTTCACCCTTAATCTCCTGCTCGCGCTCACGACGGTAATTTTGTCATGGCTGCTCATGCACAGCGTTTTCGGCCTGCGCTACGCGCATAATTTCTACGGCGACAATCTCGCGAAGAAATGCGGCGGGCTGCAGTTCCCCGGGGAAGAGCTGCCCGATTACCGCGATTTCACTTATTTTTCATTTGTCATCGGCATGACCTGCCAGGTCTCGGATGTGCAGGTGACCTCGCGCGAAATGCGACGGCTCGTGCTGCTGCATGGCGTACTCTCCTTCGCCTTCAATACCATCATTCTCGCGCTCACCATCAATACCGTCTCTTCCCTTCTCTGATGCTGGCATACGCGATGCTCAGGCAAGTCGCGTGTCGAAATCGCGTAAGAAGATTCTTCTCATCGATCACGAGCCGCGCCTCACCGGCACGGTGCGGCGCGCGCTGGAGAATTCCGATCGTTTCGCCATTCACGAAGAACATGACACGGCCTTCGCGCTGCAAGTCGCGCGCTGGTTCCACCCCGATCTCATCGTCGTCGATCAAGCCGCTGCCGGCCAGGACGGCGAAACATTGGCGCAACAACTGCAAAGCGACGGCGACCTGCGCGATACGCCGCTGCTCTGCCTGAGCAACTTCATCTCGGAGCGCGACCTCCTCTTTGCCGGTACTATGGCCGGCTACGCGTTTCTAGCCGCGCCAGTCGGCATCGAGCATCTCCTCCGCGGCATCGAGCAACTGATCTTCGGCAAATAGCTAGGTCTCGCCCGGCGAGAGCGGCGACTCTTCAGCCACTCGCGTGAGGTATTCGCGGTAATCACCCTTCGGCACGGCGTCGATCAACGTACAGAGCTGCCGTTGCTCGATAAAACCCATCCGTAACGCGATCTCCTCCAGGCACGCGATCTTCAGTCCCTGCCGCTGCTCGATCGTGGCGATGTAATTACTCGCCTCGAGCAGACTGTTCGGCGTGCCGGTATCCAGCCACGCAATGCCTCGGCCCAGTCGTTTCACGCGCAGCTCGCCGGTTTCCATGTAGCGCAAATTCAAATCAGTGATCTCGATTTCACCGCGCCCCGAAGGACGAAGCGCGCGCGAAAACTCCACCACTCGATCATCGAACACGTAAAGTCCGGGCACGGCGTATGAGCTGCGCGGCTGCCGCGGCTTTTCTTCGAGACTAATAGCATGTCCCGAATCATCGAACTCTACCACGCCGTAGCGCTCCGGGTCGCGTACTTGGTAGGCAAAAATGCAGCCGCCACGCTCGATGCTCAGCGCGTCTCGGAAGAAATCGAGTTTCCCGTAGAAAATGTTATCCCCCAGGATCAACGTCGCGCCGCCATCACCGATGAACTCCGCGCCGATGATGAATGCTTGCGCAATCCCTTCGGGCCTGGGCTGCTCCGCGTAGCATAGCTCAATTCCCAAACGCGATCCGTCGCCAAGGTACTGCCGCAGCATGGGCAAATCTTTCGGCGTGGAGATGATTAAAATTTCGCGCAGCCCACCTAGCATGAGCGTGGCGAGCGGGTAACAAATCATCGGCTTGTCATAGACCGGAAGAAGTTGTTTGCAGACGATCTGGGTGAGCGGGAAGAGGCGCGAACCGGCCCCGCCCGCGAGCACGATGGCTTTGTTGGTCATCGCGACATTCCTGCCAGAATTCCCCCGCCGGTCAATCTGAGTATGTCATCCACAGCTCAGTACGAGAGCACTTTCTGAAACTGCTCCAGCAGCGGCTCGATCGTTTTCTCGATGGTGAAGTTCTGCTCGATGCGCAGTCGCCCGGCTCGCCCGAACCGGAGCCGCCCGTCTTCATCGCTTGCCAGGTGACGAATCGCATCAGCCAGTGCGGAGACATCGCCGGGATGAACGAGGAAGCCTGTTTCGCCATTCACCACAAGCTCCGGAATCCCGGCGACTGTCGTTGACACCACGGGCTTACCGCAGGCCATCGCTTCGGCGATGACGGTAGGGAAAACGTCGCTCGCTCCGCGCTCATCGAGTTGCGCCCCGAGAACGAAAATGTCGCAATCGCGCATCGTGCTGAGTACGTACTTTTGTGAACGTTCGCCGGCGAAGTGAACGCGCTCCCGCAGATTTTCGGCATCCACGCGAGCTTGTAACTGCTCACGTAACGGACCGGCGCCGATTAGTTCACAGTGAACATCAAGATCGCGCAGGACGGCACAGGCGTTGATCAACGTCTCGAAACCTTTGAACGGAACAAGCCTTCCGACGCTGAGAAGACGAATGCTCGCCGGTTTTCTAACGAGATCCAGCTTGGGAAAACGCGAGAGATCAAGCCCGTTATAGATACGCAATATTTTGTGCGCTGACGCGGGGCAGCGCCTGGCGAGCAGGTCGCGGCTGAAGTCTGTTTCCGCACCGACGAATTCTGCCGCGGCGCAGATTTCGCGCAGCAGTTCGTCATTGCTCAGATCGCTCATGAAATCCTGGCCGTGCGCCGTCACGCTGAATGGGATGCCGCTGATTTCTTTCACAAACAACGCGGTGTGCGCCGCTCGATTGGCGAAATGAACGTGAAAGTACGGGACGCGCTCGCGTTCGAAGAGTTCCACGAAGAACAAAGCGTTGCGAGCGCGCAGCGATGCTTTGTACTCGGCGCCGAAGCGTTCCTCGTGTTCAGCTACCAATTTTGCAGGCCAGCGGCCCCGACGTTTTGCTTTACGCGCAAGCTTGTCGAGGTCACGCGATGACGGCGCATAATGAATCGGTGCACGGAGCTTTGCCAGGTACTCATGCCGCAGCTCTGTCTTGGGCGGGTACAATGAGCCGAGGACAATCTTATGGCCGCGGCGTTCGAGCTCGAGCATCTCCGCGTCGCAAAACGTCTGGGAGAGTACGGGGTAACGCGAGTAAGCATAGCCGAGGCGCATCGGCTACTTAACCACGGGGATCGACCAGCAAACAGGGGACAAAGGTCCGTGCATCCCTTGGCGAGTCCCAAGTTCCTCGAAAACGGAATTTGTTGACGCCTCTCGCCGTCTTCATCATGCTCGCGCTGCTGGCGCAATCACGCGCCACGTAGTGATGCGCGAAATCACGCTAAAATAGCTGGTTCGCTAAGCTCTAGCCGCCGGTAGCTGCCCTGGTTGCCGGCGGCGTTGGTGCGAAACGCCTCAGGAAAAGCGGACGTCTCGCCCCGGGTCCATCTCGAAGTCGAGTACGAGCGACTCCGCCGTGTTCGCCCGGATCGTCTCGGCCTCAAACTTCACGTAGATCGGGTCTTCCCTGAAGATTTCGAACTTGTCCATCGACTCAAAATCGATGGCATAGAAAAACTGCCACGGCATCTCCGGATGAATACGCTTGCCGCATTTGATACTGAGTACTTCGGGGATTTTAAGTAGTTGCATGCGCGTGGTCATCATCATCTCCTCCACCCGTGCGGGCGTGACTTCGGGCTTGAGTTTGATGAGGACGACGTGGTGAACCATGCGGGGGCTACAGCTATTAGGCGGGTTGGGTTAGTGGCGCAAGCCTAACTCGCGCTCGTGCTCCTGATCGTGCTCGTAATCGGAAGATGGGGCAGATCGAGCACGAGCACGATTACGAGCACGGGTCAGGATTTCTTCCAATCCAGCACGCCTTTTCTAAGGGCGTAGATGTACCCGACCATCAGGATCGATACAAACGAGAGCATGCTCCAGAAGATGACCGAGCCATGCCGGATCGCGTCGCGATAAACAACCGCCCACGGGTACATAAAGACAATCTCCAGGTCGAACAGAATGAAGAGCATCGCCACCAGGTAAAACTTCACACTGAAACGCGGCTGTACTTCCCCTTCCGGTACCATGCCGCATTCGTACGGCGTGTCCTTGGTGCCATTGCGCCTTCCGGTTTTCCCCAGAATGACGCTCACGACCAGCGCGGATACGGCGAAACCCACCGCGACAATGATCTGAAGCAGAACCGGCAAATACTCGCGCAGCATTCGCTGAGCGGCTGAAGACTACTTTACACCTGCGGGCATGTGACCATTCTGGGGCGCGACCGCGCTGGCCAGTGCCGAAGGTAAACCCTTGTACTTTTTGCCATTCTTCTTCACCGCTCCGCGTGCCACGAGATTCTGAAGCTTCTCGTAAGCGCGCAGGCGCAGCATTTCCTCGCCCCCGCTGGCGGCGTTGCGTGCCCGAAGATTTTCGTGCACGATGTCGAAGAGCTGTTTGAACTCAAACGACGCGCGCCGAGAGAGCACAGCCACAAGTTCCTCAGTGACAAGGTCGGGAACGCGGCGGGAAAATGCGTTTTTCTTAAGAATAGCCATAGAGGGCGAACGATAGCACGTCCGGGCAGAAAAGCAGCACATTTCTGCGGCAAAGCTCACAATAAATGCAAGATGCGCGTCTGCGGATGCCTCACGGCGTGGGCGCCGGCGAGGCTGGGACGGGCACAACGCCCGAATGCGCGCTCCAAGGCCCCTTTTTCCCGAAAATCGCTGAACCCGCATACGCGCCTGCGGCGACAAGTGCCGCCTGATCGAAGGTGATGCTGCCCACGGATTCCAGCCTATATCCCTCATCAACATACATTTGCGATGCGATTACCGTTCCCAGATGTTTTGCCACGACGGCCGCAGCCGGCAGTCTCGCGACATCGAACGGCTGTGAGCGTTCCGGCAAAAAGGCGGCGCTAATCTGCAAGAGCGGCCGCAGCGTCGCGTCCAGCCGTGAGTACAGCGTGCCCAGGTCAAGCCAGGCAAAAAGCGTTTGGGCGGGCGGCACGAGACCCGACATCTGCTTGAAATTCGCCGCGGCCGCGAGGCTGTTTGCGGCGGCTGCTGAAGCGGCGGCGCGCTCAGCAGTTGGAACGTCGAAGGCGAAGGCCAGCTTTTTATCCGAAAGTGCCGCCACTAATCTCATCAGAGCGAGGCCGCTTGGCGGCGCTGCGAAAACTTGGAAATTGCCCTGCACGTTGCTTTCCCACCCACTCGCCGCCGCCAGCGCGGCGGTTACTTGCCGGGCGCGAGCCGCATCACGCACGGGCACAGCAAGGCTGACGGCTGGCAGCCGGGCGGAAGGCGGCCACTTCGCCCTGATCGAGACCTGATCGTCGAATGCTGCGGCGACATCGGCTGGCGAAAGATCGGCCGCGCCCAGCATCCGCTTCCGCGACTCGGTATTGGCGAACTGTGACTGCCAATTCACAACCGCTGCCACGAAGAGCAGCGCGTCAGCCGGCACCGACGCAAGCGTGTCACGAGCGAGCTTGCGATCGCCTGTTCGCGGCATCCGGATGAAATCCACCTCGCGCAGCTTTGCCCCTTCGAACACCAGCGCATGGGAAAAACTTCGGATCTGTGACGTTTCTCCAGCAAGTGCCGGGACGCGCCGAGCCTCGGCGCGGAGTGCAGCAAACTTGCGGGCGAACATCTGCGGCTGCACGTACAAAAGCGCGGCGTAGCCGGACGGCATTTGCCTCATCGCAGTGCGGAAGTTCCCTTCGGCGCTCAAGCGCGACGATTTACTCCGGCCATCGAAGCGATCGAGCAGAGTTTTCAGATCATCGACGCTTGTCGCGGCAAAAAAACGGTGGCCGACGAACGTTGAAGCGAGAGTCAGGCGCGGCGTTGTCGTGATCTCGATCGCGTGCTTCTGGTACTCAACCTTGTCGTGCATGGCATTAGCACCGAGCCATCGATTCTTCCACGCCTCGATAAGTCTGTGGGATTCAGCCTCACCCGCGCGAAACTCAAAGCCGCCGGCGAGGCGCAGCGGGTCGATGCTGCTCGTCGCGATAAATATGTCCCGCAGCCGGAGTACCGCCGAATCGCGCAAGACATCAGACACTTCACCTCTGGCACGTAGCTCTGCCTTTGCCGTTCGCAGGAAATCCTGCACCGCCGGCTCGTGGTAGAGCTGGAACAAGTCAGTCTGCTGCCAGTCTCCGCGCGCTTTCTCCGCGTCAGGAATGTGCAGCAGCAGCGCGGTATTCTCTGGGAGCAAGCCGGCAACGCCGAAAACGTCATGGGAGTTGCGCTGCTGAAAAATGAAGAGCAGCGCCAGCGCACCGATCACAACTACGCCGCCGATGACAAGGAACCGCTTCACGCCGTTACTGTACTCGGTGCCGAGGTCCGCTCGCGACCTTTCTTTCCGCGGAACTGAGTCGATTAAGCGCCGGAGCGAGGGTGGAATTTCCGGTGCACGGCTTTGAGGCGTTGCTGGTCCACGTGCGTGTACACCTGGGTGGTGGAAATATCGGCGTGACCGAGCATTTCCTGGATAATGCGCAAATCCGCCCCGTTGCTGAGGAGGTGAGTGGCGAAGCTGTGCCGCAGCAGATGCGGGTAAATGTTTGTTTCCAGACCGGATCGCTTCGCCTGCGCTTTCACGATTTGCCAAATGCGAGCCGGGGTCAGCTTTGTCCCGCGCGCGGAGAGGAAAATCTCGTTCCCGCTTTTTCGGTTTACCAGTTTTGGACGCTCGATCGAAAGATATGCCGCGACCGCTTCCGCTGCTTTCCGGCCGAATGGCACAAGGCGCATTTTATTGCCCTTGCCGAGTACGAGAATTGTGCGTTCCTCGTCGCGGAAGTTTTCCAGGCGGGCAGTTGCAAGCTCGGAAATGCGCAACCCACTGGCGTAAAGCAGCTCGACCATGGCGCGATCTCTCAACCCGAGCGGGGCGCTTGTGTCGATCGCGCCAAGCAATTGCTCCACTTGCAATTCGTTTAACGTTTCCGGTAAGTACCGTTCGATTCTTGGGAGCGAAAGCGTCTCGGTCGGATCCTGCTCGATCAACTTCTGCGCCAGCAAGTACCGGCAAAAGATTTTCAGCGCGACGATGATTAACTTCAGCGAAGCAGCGGCGAGGCCCCCACGTTTCCGCTCAGCAAGATAACGCGTGATATGATCGATCGTGACCTCGCTTGCGCCTCCTATTTCATGACGACGGCACCATTCCGCGAAGTCATTAAGCGATCGGCCGGTGGAAAGCTGGTAGTTGGTTGACAGTCCGCGCTCGACCGCCAACTCGCCCAGAAATGCGTCTATCTCGGCTTGCACGCGCGAAACTGCGGCGGAATGAGCAACGTAGCAACAGGAGCGGCGCCGCTCGCGCCAGCCGGGATGCATTGAACGAACGTCGGCTGTTCGCGTCCAACATTCACCATCGTTGACAAAGCGACAGCGCGTGATCGATCATTCTTAACAGCATGAGCTTGGATTTAAATACGGTCTTAAGGGATTGGCCGCACGAGCCGGGCATGATCAAGGTCCGGAAGGTGGCGGGGTTGGATGGCCGCGAGAAATTGCAGCTGCGGATTGACCTTGGTGTACTCCAGATGGAGATGCTCGGCCGTCCCGATGGGCAGCGGCCGCATGGTTGCGAGTCACTCCTCGCCTACCACCAGAACCGGGCCGAAATGGCCGAAGCCTCCGGCGACACCTACCATCTTACAGCTGACGAATGCTCGGAGCTGCAACAGGAAGCGATCCAGTACTATCATCGCTACGTCAGCTTGTTTCAGTTGAATGACTTTGCCGGTGTGGTGCGCGATACCCAGCGTAACCTGGACCTTTTCGGGTTTGTGGATCAGCACACCGAGCGCGATGAGATGATCTGGAATTTCCAGCAGTTCCGCCCCTATGTACTGATGATGAACACGCGCGCCAAAGCGTCCATCCTGCTCAACGGCTCGAAGTTCAACGAAGCCATTCGCGAAATCGAGCGCGGCCGGGACGCCATCCTCGAGTTCTTCCAGCAGTCGAATTTTCCCGAGCTTTCGTCGAAGAGCAGTGAGATCGCCTTCCTGGAAGAATGGCTTCAGGAAGTCAGCGCGAAACGGCCGCGGAGCAAGCTCGAGATCATGCAGCGGGAGATGGAAAGCGCGATCGCCAAGGAGCTCTACGAACGCGCGGCCGAGTTGCGCGATGCCATCAAGCAGCTGAAGGCCGCCGGGCAGACCGTCTGAACGAGTTCTGAGAGAAAGCAGGAGGGAACGCGGGCTATGTGCCGCTCGCGTTTGGCGTGGTGATGGCCTGGCCAGCCACGAACACCTGCTTCACCAGCAGCTCCGGCGAAAGTACAACCAGATCGGCGTCGTTTCCGGCGGCGATCTGCCCTTTCGCAGTCAGCCCGATTTCGCGCGCCGGATTGCTCGAGGCCATGGCGATCGCCTCATGTAAAGGCACGTCGGCGTCGCGGACCATTGTGCGCACCAGCTCGATCATCGTCGCCGCACTACCGGCCAGCGCAGTTTTGTCGGCGAGCAAACAGGCGCCGTTCTCGAGTACGCATTCGCGGCCGCCGAGCCGGAACGTTGTGCCACTGGCGAGACCAGCGCCAGCGGTGGCGTCCGTGACAAGGCAGATTCCGAGCGCGCCTTTCGCCCAATAGACCATGCGCATCAGTGTCGGCGAAACATGGTGCCCGTCCGCGATTAGCTCGCAGGAAATTGCCGGCTCGCTCAAGGCAAACTCAAGCATTCCCGCGACACGATGGATGCCTCTGCGCCGGGCTGAAGACATGCAATTGAACGTGTGCGTAACGCTGCGCATGCCCCGCTGGAAAGCCGTACGGGCCTGCTCATCCCAACAATCGGAATGCCCGCCGCTGACATTAATCCCGGCGCCAGCAAACTGCGCGATAGCCTCAGGCGCGTACTCAACTTCCGGCGCGATCGTGATTCGCCTGATCACATCGCGATTTTCCAGCAGCCGCCTGACCAAAGCAGGCATGGGCGGGCAAATGAATGCCGCGTTCTGTGCCCCGGCTTTCTCGCGCGAGATGAAAGGGCCTTCCATGTGTACTCCGGCGATCTGCGGTATGCTGGCGTCACGAACGGCCGAAAGTGCGGCAAGAATGTCAACAAAAGGCGCCGTCGCCGTTGTCAGGAGCAAGGACGTCGTGCCGCCGCGGGCGTGAAAATCACAAATCGCGCTAAACGCATTCGCGCTCGCCTCCATGGTATCGCGGCCGAAAGCGCCGTGGACGTGAAGATCAACAAATCCCGGCGCAAGATAATTGCCATCCATGTCAATGGCGCCGGGCATATCGCTGCGTGGCCGCAGCTCGCTGATTCTCCCATTATGTACGACGAGCTCGAGATCGTCCCGTATCGCATCCGGCAGAATGATTCGTGCATTCCGAAAAATCGATGCAGCCATCGTAAGCGCAGCGAAATCGAGGAATGTTTCGGCGCAAGCGAAAAGGCAACTTCCCAGTATAGAGATTCCTCGTCCGTACTCAGCACAAGAGCGATCTCGTCTCACTGGCGAAGGTGTGAATCCGCGGCTAAATGGAGACCATGACTTCTCCCATTAAAGTAGCCGTCACCGGCGCGGCTGGACAGATCGGTTACTCGTTAGTTTTCCGGATCGCTTCCGGCGCGATGTTTGGGCCAGAGCAGCCGGTTGCGCTCACGTTGATCGAAATCCCGAACGCGCTCGCCGCGCTCGACGGCGTGGTGATGGAGCTACAGGATTGCGCCTTTCCATTGCTGAAATCGATCACGCCGAGCGCCGATTTGAACGAAGGATTTCGCGATGTGAACTGGGCGTTGCTGGTCGGCAGCGTGCCGCGTAAAGCCGGCATGGAGCGGAAGGATTTACTCGGCATCAATGGCAAAATTTTCATCGGCCAAGGCCAGGCCATTCAAAAAAATGCCGCCCGCGATGTACGCATCCTCGTCATCGGAAATCCGTGCAACACCAATTGCCTGATCGCGATGAATAACGCGCGCCAGATTCCGCGCGAGCGCTGGTTTGCCATGACCCGGCTGGATGAGAACCGCGCGAAAGCGCAGCTCGCGCATAAAGCCGGCGTCGAGATCACCAGTGTCAACAACATGACGATCTGGGGAAACCATTCGGCCACGCAGTACCCGGATTTTTACAACGCCAAAATCGATGGACGCGCTGCAAACGAAGCGATCGGCGATGAAGCGTGGCTAAAGGAAACGTTCATCAAAACCGTGCAGCAGCGCGGCGCGGCGATTATCAAGGCGCGCGGACTGTCGTCAGCAGGATCGGCGGCGAATGCGATCGTGGATAGCGTGCGCACACTGACGACCGAAACGCCGGGCGATGATTGGCACAGCGTCGCGCTTTGCTCGAACGGTGAGTACGAAATCGAGAAAAACCTGATCTGCTCGTTTCCAGTGCGGGTGAAGAATGGCAAAGCCCAAGTGGTTGAAGGTTCGCCGATCAACGAATTCAGTCGCGGCAAAATTGACGCGAGTGTGAATGAGCTGAAGGAAGAACGTGATTTGGTGAAAGAGCTGCTGCCTGCGTAGTCATCCGGAGCGAAGCCGAGGCATCCCGTGGCGGCAGCGTACAAGTAATTTCGAGCGATCCTTCGGCTCCGCTACGCTTTGCTCAGGATGAGAGTTTGGCGCCGGTCAGTCGTTCAAACGCTTCCAAGTACTTCGCGCTGGTTTTCTCGATCACCTCCCGCGGCAGGCGCGGGCCCGGCGCGGTTTTGTTCCAGGCAAGCGTCTCGAGATAATCGCGCACG
>Ga0213881_10001165_pt1 | contig 13141 bp, 13 predicted proteins | sample BarmaccoBMER_R08_FD_160104 | JGI IMG/M metagenome (GOLD analysis project Ga0213881, IMG submission 160104) | Barbacenia macrantha exposed rock microbial communities from rupestrian grasslands, the National Park of Serra do Cipo, Brazil - ER_R08 ... | reverse complement strand
GGGCGCGGCTGACACCGTCAGCGCTGTCTACCGCTCGACGATTCTGCAACATGCTACCCCGCCTGGGATGCAAGGACGGCTGCAAGGGGTGTTCATCGTGGTAGTCAAATCTCTTTCATGTACTACGATGCGACCTGCATCGATGCCATCGTGACTGCACACTTGAGCGAGCGGACCCGGTAGTACATGAGTAAAGCCCGACGTCATAGGGAAGCAGACAATCCTTCCAGAGCCAACACTGCCCAGCTAAGGACACGCCAGGACACGCTGCCGGGAGCTTTAGCCTCGCGCTTTCGTCGGGTGATGCGATTAGAGGTGTGTCGAAAGGCTGAAAGGTGCCTGTGACCAGCAAGGATATGGCTTGTCGAAGGTCATATCGGGCTGTGTCGAGGAGGCACCTTTCAGGTGAGGCAGGCTACCGGGTTCTACCCGCGGGTGCGGGTTGATGGGTTGGCAAGGGCGTGGTGTCGCACGCGGGTGGGTTGTTGTTGACCGAGGTGGTCAGAGTCTCGGGTGTGGATCGGTTGTTGACGGCCGGATTGACGCCGTGGCGCAAACCGCTGGCGATTCACGATCCGGCCAAGGTCGTCACGGATTTGGCTATCGCTTTGGCTTTGGGTGGGGACTGCTTGGCCGATATCGCGGTGTTGCGCGCCGAGCCGGGGGTGTTTGGCCTGGTGGCCTCGGATCCGACAGTTTCGCGCACCATTGATGCGTTGGCCAAAGACGCCCCTGTGGTGTTGACGGCGATCGATAAGGTCCGGGCGGCGACTCGAGCTCGGGTGTGGGAGTTAGCCGGGGCGCATGCTCCCCACGCCGGGATCGATGCGTGCGCTCCATTGGTAATTGATCTCGACGCCACCCTGGTCACGGCGCATTCGAACAAAGAGTCCGCGGCGGCGACCTATAAGCGGGGTTTCGGGTTTCACTCGTTGTGGGCCTTTGTCGACCACGGCAGCCAGGGGACCGGGGAGCCACTGGCGGTGTTGCTGCGGGCGGGCAACGCCGGGTCCAACACTGCCGCTGATCACCTCGAAGTGATCCAGCAAGCCTTGGACCAGCTGCCGTTTCCCACCTCCGGACGCATCGGGCCCCAGGTGCTGGTGCGCATCGAGGGCGCTGGCTGCAGCCATCAGGTGGTCAACTACCTGGATGCCCGGCCTGGCGTATTCGGTGGGGTTCACTTTGCCCAGTGATACTCCTGAGCTGCTCAAGCTGATTCCCGACCGCGCATGGACCCCGGCCTATGACGCCCACGATGAGATCCGCGACGGAGCCTGGGTAGCGGAGTTAACCGACCTGCTGGACCTGGCCGCGACCGGATGGCCCCCCGGGATGCGGGTGATCGTGCGTAAGGAACGCCCCCACCCTGGCGCCCAGCTGCGCATCACCGACGTCGACGGTCACCGCATCACCGCCTTCGCGACCAACACCCCCGCGGGTGGACCCGGCACCCAACTGCCCGACCTGGAGTTGCGCCACCGACGCCGCGCCCGCGCCGAAGACCGGATTCGGTGTGCCAAAGACACTGGCCTGACCAACCTTCCCCTGCACGATTTCGCCCAGAACCCAGATTTACTGCGCGATCGTGGCCCTGGCCTGTGAACTCACCACCTGGATGCAACTGCTCGCGCTGACCGGCCACCAAGCCCGACGCTGGGAAACCCACACGACTGCGCCTGCGCCTGTTCTCCCTCGCCGGACACCTGGCCACCACCGCCCGACAACACACCCTGCACCTACCCGCCCACACGCCCTGGGCCCAGTTAGCTCTCAGCGCTCTGACCACCCTGCACGCCACGACCACCCGCCGCACACCCAGCGGATAACACCCGGCTCATCCGTCCCGACAACCCAGCAGCATTCCGGGAGTGGAACCCGGCGCCACCCACACGACACCGGGCGCTTTGTCACACCCACCCAGCACAATCACCACCGACCCGGCCGATCAACCCCGGATCAAGATCCCAATCGGGCGGCATGAAACATCGAGGTTAGGGGTTCACCTTGTCTGAGCTGTCGAGCTGGTGTTCCTGCCTGTGCGATCGCTGTCGCCCTGAAGACCACGGTGGATATGAGATTCAACTTTTCAGAATGTCGGAGTTGGTTAACGATCACCTTGATAGGCCGCTCAGGGCTTGCGTGAGCCGCAGTCGGGTGGCGTTCACTCAGCTTCGCGGGCTGACCTGACCACTGATGGGTGAGCTGGTCTCTAGCCAGAAATGGCGGCGGGGCGTTGTACTGATCCGCAGGAGCCGGCGAAGAAGCGGAGATCAGGCGTGCGGCCGAGCCTGCAATTCACCCCGACGAAGTGGGCGCTAATAGCGCAGGTTGTGGGGCGCTGGCGCCGATATCACTGGGATACCTTGCCTGGCAGGCTCATGGTGGCTGAGATCGCCTTCGTCGTCGGGGCGCTGCTAGCTGGCTGCCTGGGCGTGTACGCAGCGGTTGTCCGCGCGAACACCACCCGGGATATCGGCGGGCATCTTGAGCCGCTCAATGCCAGTGTGACCACGCTGTACCGGTCGTTGGCTGACGCGGATGCCACGGCCGCGGCTGGGTTTTTGGCCGGTGGGGTGGAACCCAGAGAGGTCCAGGCCCGCTATGTCCGCGACCTGATGACAGCGACGACTAATTTGGCGCAGGCTAGTACGCAGGCCGGCGGGGAGTTGGTGGCTTCGCGGCGCATTGCCGACATCACCACCCAGCTGCCTGTGTACACCGGCCTAGTCGAGCGGGCCCGGGCGAATAACCGGGATGGCAGGCCGGTCGGTGTGGCTTACTTGCGGCGCGCTTCGGAATTGATGCAGAACTCGATTCTTGCCGAAGCGGCAGAGCTTCAGCGACGGCAAGCCGCGCAGCTCGACGCCGCGTACGAGCGGTTGGGGCCAGTTCTTGTTGGTGTGGTGGCCGTTGGTGCAGTGAGTCTGGCGGGGCTGGTGTGGTTGCAGGTTTTTTTGTTCCAGCGCACGCAGCGGGTGTTCAACATCGGCCTTGTGGTGGCAACTGTGGCGGTGCTCGCCGGGACGGTGTGGTGGATGGCCGCCGAGTCGGTTTCGGCCAATTCGCTGGCGAGCGCCCGGGGACATAGCCGGTCGGTGTCCGACGCGCTGGGTCCGGCGCAGATTGCGGCGCTGCAGGCCCGCTCGGTGGAAAGCCTCGAACTGGTGACCCGCGACGCTGGTCCCACCGAGCCGGACTTTGCGGCCCGGATGCAACTGCTTGAACGCGACAACGGAGCTGGCGGCGCGTTGGGCGCAGCCCGGCAATTCGTTTCTGACCAGACGGGCACAACGCTGGTGCAGGCGGCCATCGACGACGCGGGTGGCTACGCCGCGGCACACCGGGAAGTTCGGCGGCTGGATGACGTCGGGGACTATGTCAAGGCGGTCAATGCAGCCGTCAACACCCGCGAACCCAGCGCGGCGACGGCGTTTGACCGGCTTGATTCCGCGCTAACCGTTGCGGTGGCACACGAGCGCGACGTGTTCCAGCGCGACATCGCCCACGCTCAGAACTGGCTGACCGGCCTGCCGATCGGTACCGGCGGCGTGGCTTTGGTCATCGCGGTGGCGGTGGTTGTGGGTGTCCGACAGCGGCTAGAGGAGTATAGGTGAGCGCCCCCCTTGCGCTGATCTGCTGTGTCCTGAGCACCATGGTGCTGACCACAGCGGCCGACGACGGCCCATGGGCGCACGATCGGATCGCCCTCGACTCGGTGCCAGCCAACCCTGGCCCGGCTATCGCCATGCAGCTAGCAGCATCGGGCTCGGCCGGCTTCACCGGGCAGCTTGGCGCCCCATCGGACTGCAGCCGGCAAAATGTGCTGGCGAGCCTGCGCCCAGAAGGCCCGCTGCCACCACCAGGTCAGATGCCCTCTGGGTCGACGATGGCCCGAATCGTCAGCCGTGGTTACCTCATCGTGGGCATCCTTGAGGACGCCGACCCGTTTGCCTTTCGGGATGTCAGCCTGCAGCCGCAGGGATTCGACATCGACCTCGCCCGGGACATCGGCGAAGCAATCTTCGGTGACCGCGAGCATGTGGTGTTTCGGCCCACGCCCGAGGTCAATCGGTTTGAGCCCTTGCGGTCGGATCAGGTCGATTTAGTGGTTGCCGCGGCTACGATTACCTGCAAGCGTCGCGAGCAGGTGGATTTCAGCACCGTGTACTACGAGGCGGGGCAGCGGGTACTGGTTAATCACGGTTCCGGTATCACGGGCCTGGACGATTTAGCGGGCAGGCCCGTCTGCGCGGCCCGCGGTTCGACATCGCTGGCGAGGATTCTGGCCGCCCCGTCAAAACCGATTGCAGTGGGCACGGCCACCGAGACAGACTGCCTGATGATGCTGCAGCTCGGTGAGGTAGATGCGGTGTCGACTGATGACACCCTGCTGGCTGGCATGGCCGCCCAGGATCCCCAGACTGAGGTTGTGGGCCCGCGGCTAACCGATGAGCCTTACGGCATCGCGACCAGCAAAGACACCCCGGACCTGGTGCGGTTTATCAACGCTGTGCTGCAGCGCCGCGTTCAAGACGGCCGGTGGGAGGCCAGCTACCAGCACTGGTTGAGCCAGCTGGGCCCGCCACCGGCACTCCCGGCACCGCAATACCGCGACTGACGGGATGACGGTGTTTACCGCAGCCGGCGGGCAAGCTGTCGCCGAGCGCCTGACGAGCAAGCAACGAACCCTGATCGCTTTCGTGATCAGCTTCGACAACCATCTCGGACGTAAGTTGCGGGACGGCATGGCCGTGACGGGCGTGACCTTGGAGCCCGAGGATGACCCATTCGACGGGTTGTGCCGTGCTGGAGGCTTGTTATGAGAGCAACCGGGACGCAGCGGCGCGAGTGCGCACGATCATGGCGGGCCCTCGGCCGGCCGAAGGTGACAAGCTGGCAGCCAGTGTCCCGGCGAATGGGGCGACAGCCCACTCGATCGATGACCAAATCAGCACGATGGTCCCCGCCGCCGATCGAGGCTGGACCGGACTCGCCCCGCGCGCCGGGGGCGGTGATACTCGTCGGCGAGACCGGAAGCCTGCTAGCGGACTCTGGCGTGTCCGTCAACCGGGTCACGAGCGGAGCCTCGTGTCGGAAACGGCCAGCGAGCTCAGCAAGTTGCGGCGCATCGCGGTGACCGGCCCGCTGCGGCGATGGTGGCAGACGAGGATGCGGTCGCAGTGACCGGCGCTGATGCGTTTGTCACCCGGTGTGAGTGGGAGCACGGGGATCTGCGGGTGCTGGAGGGACGAGGCCAGCGCGCCCAGCACCGCTTGGTCTTCGCATTCCGCATGCTCACCGGGGCCGCCCGGGTACAGCACACGCTTTCCGGGCGATGTCACCAGGTGACGGCGGCTGGGCTAGGGCCAGGCGTAGATCTCCCACCGCCGCGTTCCCAGCAGGCACCTGCTTTCCAGGTGGAGAACGTGGATGATCTGGCAGTGTGGCCGGGTACCACAACGCTCCACCAGGCGCGGCTGAACGGGAATGTGCCATGACCACCTGCGCAAAGGCCGGGTGCGGCGCGCTGATTGGACACGGCAGCTGCTGCAGTCGGTGTGGAACCGCTCAGCCGCCGGCGTCAGCCGCTGTCGCGCCAGCGGCGTCGACGCGGCCAGCCCCATCTGCGCCCGGCACGCGCCGATCCCTCACGCAGCTGGTGGCCACCCGACCCCGGGCCAGATTTCCGGATCGGCTCGCTGTGGTGCGGCTGCCCGAGGCGCCGGTGCGTGGGCAGATGATTCCGCTGCTTGATGATCCTCACGTACCCGAATCCAAGCGGTTTTGCCCAAATCCTGAATGTCGCCATCCGGTGGGCCGGGCCCGTCACGGCCGGCCCGGACGGGTAGAGGGTTTCTGTTCGCAATGCCGGACCCGGTTTTGCTTCCGGCCGCCGCTGCAGCCGGGCATGCTCGTCGGTGATGGCCAGTTCAAAATAGAGGGCGCGATTGGCCACGGGGGACTGGGCTGGGTCTATAGGGCATGGGACTGCTGGGTCTCGCGCTGGGTAGTGCTGAAGGGGCTAATTGACCCCGACGATCCGGACAATCGCCAGGCAGCCGTCGCTGAGTTAGCGGCATTGGCCGACGCCAGCCATCCCAATATTGTCACCGTGCTGACCGTGGTCAAGCATCCGCACCCGCTGACCGGGCAAGATGTCGACTACATCGTGATGGAATACCTGTCCGGCAAGTCGCTGAAACAATTGCTTCAACAGCGTCCCGACAGCGATCCGTACTTGCCGGTCGACCAGGTCTGCAGCTATGCGCTGGAGGTGCTGGCCGCGCTAGATCACCTACATATGAAGCGCGGTCTGCTGTACTGCGACCTATCTGCTGATAATGTGATCCACTCTGCGGATGGCGTCAAATTGATCGATCTGGGCGCGGTGCGGCGGATCGATGACGACACCAGCCCGGTGTGGGGCAAGCCTGGCTACCAGGATCCGCAGATCACCACAGATGGTCCATCAGTGGCAACTGATCTGTACGCCGTCGCGCGGATGATGGCCCTGCTCAGCTTCCCGTTCTCCGGTTTTTTCGCCGATGAGCCGATCCCGGACCCTGACGCGGTGCCACTGCTAGCTGAGCACCCCTCGTTCGCCCGGCTGCTGCGTCGCGCGACCAATCCCGATCCGCAGCAGCGCTTTGCTTGCGCAGCGGAGATGGCCGATCAGCTGAGCGGTGTGCTGCGGGAAGTGCGGGCGTTGCAGGAAGGCCGGCCTTTCGCCGCGGCCTCGACCTTGTTCGGTCCGGAGCTGCGGGTGGTGGGAGCCGACCCAGACACCCTTCCCGGCGCGCAGCCCGACCCGGTCGCGGCGGCGCTGGCTTTGCCCGATCCGCAGGTCGATCCCGGCGACCCGCACGCTGGCCTGCTGGCCGCGATCAGTACCGAAGCTGCTGACGAAACCGAACGGGTGCTTAGCGCATTGGCCGATCCATCGCCGGAAACGCGACTGCGAGTGGTGCGCGCCCGGATCGAGCTGCGCCACCCCGGCACCCGCGGTGACCTCGACAGACTGGAACAACTGCAACCAGGCGACTGGCGGGTCGGCTGGTATCAAGGGCTGCACTGCCTCGTACGCGGCGACGTCAGCGCTGCTGAGCAGCATTTCACGGCGGTGCTGGAGGCCGTGCCGGGGGAAGCCGCGCCAAAACTTGCTCTTGCGCTATGCGCAGCCCGGAACGGTGCCACCAAGCTCGCTGGGTCCTACTACGCGACGGTCTGGCGGACCGACCGATCGTATGTCAGCGCCGCGTTCGGGCTGGCCCGCTCTCGTTTGGCTGATGGTGATATCGCTGGCACAGCCGCCGCGCTAGAGGCTGTGCCAGAAAGCTCCCGCTACGCGGTCACCGCCCGGCTGTGCGCGATCCTGGCCAGGGCCCGCGGGTGCCCGGCTGGCCAGCCCCTTGTCACCGACTTTTTCCCCGCCGTGGAGCGGCTGAACACCCTGGAACTCGACGACCGGCGGCGCGAGCGTGCCATCGCGGAGGTGCTGGAAACGGTGCTGGGCTGGGAGCGTGCCCAGCGACCCTGGCCGTCGGCGACAACCACAGTGATCCCCACTACCTTGTTCGGACACCAGCTCAGCCAGCGCGGTGTCCGGGATCGGCTGGAGATCGCCTACCGCAGCCTTGCCCGGCTGGCTCCCACTAAGGCCGAGCGGATCACTTTCGTCGACAAAGCCAACACCCGCCGTAACCGGAGCTGGATATGAGCGGGCAGGCGGTGATGAGCCGCAGAGCGCTGCTCGCGGGCGGTGTTGCTCTGGTTGCCGCTGGCTGCGCGGGCACCGTCCCCTCCGGTGCAGGGGCCGAGTTGGTGTGGGTCACCGGCGGGATCACTTCCGCAGACCAGGGACCAGCCCAGGACGTTATGACGCTGTGGAACACGCTGCACCCGAAGGGTCCCCGGGTGCGGGTGGAGACGCTGCCGCAGTCTGCTGACGAACAACGCCAGGTGCTTGCCTTTGAACTCAATGCTGGCCTGAGAAACTTCGACATCTTCGATCTCGACGAGGCCTGGACCGCGGAATTCGCCCAGCACCGCTGGCTGGTGAGCCTGGACAACCTGCGCCCGGCCATCGAACGCGCCTCATTATCCAGTGTGTTGCAAGGCGCCACGTGGAACGAAAAGCTGTGGGCCGCGCCATATGTCACTGATGCCGGGATCCTCTACTACCGCTCGGACCTAGTGGACAAGCCGCCGGCCACCTGGGAGCAACTGATCGACGTCGGGCGCCGGGTGGGGGAGCAAAACGGCATCGCACCATTCCTGGCCGACGGTGCTCAGTACGAGGGCCTAGTGGTCCAGTACCTGGAGTACTTTTGGGACCTCGGCGGGGAGGTCCTTGACCGCGATGGCCAGTCGGTGCTGTTTCCGCTCGATAAGGCCCAGCAAGCCGCCGAGTTTATGCGGTCGGCGTTTCGCGAAGGCGTGTACGAACCCGGGTTCGACACGATGAAACTGGAAGACACCCGCAGAAGCTTCCAAGCCGGCGAAGCCGTCTTCCTGCGCTCCTGGCCCTATGCCTACCAGCAGATGAACGGCACCGACCAGGACAGCCAGATCGCCGGGAAAGTCGGCATCGCGGCATTGCCGGCATTCCGCGGTCACCGATCGGTCACTACCTTGGGGGGCCACAATCTAGCGGTGAGCGCCTCATCCCGCAACATTGCCGCAGCAACCGAATTTGTCAGATTCGTGTGCACCTCCCAGGAGGTACAGCGCAGGCTGGCCCAGCGGCACTCGCTGGCCCCGGCACTTAAGGCGGCCTACCACGAGTTGGCCGCGGATCCGATGGTGGCGTTGCTGGCAAGGGTGTTGCCCACAGCCAAGCCCCGGCCCGTCATACCACAATGGGCCACCATCAGCGCCGAGATGCAGCGACAAGTCTTCGCCGCCTACACCGGCGCTCGGGAACCGAAGATCGCGGCCGAGGAGCTGCGCGCCTTTCTTATCGCTATCATTAACGGCGGGTGATCCGATGCTGCAGCAGTTGTGCCGTCATTGCGCTGAACCGGTGGGACACGGGGACCGATACTGCGAGCAATGCGGTGCCTGGGTCATGGATTTGCGCCGGGACAGGGTCGAAGTCGATATCGGAGTCGCCGCGGGGGTGAGCGACCGAGGCCGCCAGCACCACCGCAACGAAGACGCGCTCGCGCTGCGCGACATCGGTCCATGCCATGGCGGCACCGCCGTGGCGATCGTCTGCGACGGTGTGTCGTCCTCGGCCCGCCCAGACGAGGCGTCCGAGGTCGCCGCCGAGGTCGCCGCCGAGTCACTGGTCACCGCCCTGCGCGCCCGTGATTGTCCCGCCGTCGCAACACGAAAAGCCATTCACGCGGCCGGCAAAGCCGTGGCCGCGCTGGCCGATTCCGACGAAGCCGGCTGGGACGCCCCGGCATGCACCGTCGTCTCAGCCGTCGTGGCCGATGACACGATCACCGTCGGCTGGGTAGGAGACAGCCGGGCGTACTGGATACCGCTGACCCGTATCGACTCTGCGCCAGCACAGCTCACCAAGGACGACTCCTGGCGGGCCCACGTGCTCGAAGCCGGCACCCTGAGCCCGGCCCAGGCGGCCGCAGACCACCGCGCTCACGCCATCACCGCCTGGTTAGGCGACGACGCGGGATCGGTCGACCCTCATGTGGTCACCTTCGAACCCAGCGGGCCGGGAGTGGTGGTGATCTGCACTGATGGATTGTGGACCTATCTCGACACCGTTGATGAACTTGCCGCGGCCTTGCCAGCGCAAGCATGGCGAACCCCGCTGGACGCGGCGCGCGAGCTCATCCAAATCGCGCTCCGCGGCGGAGGCCGCGACAACGTCACGGTTGCCGTGCTTCCCTTTGCCGGCGACCTCGCCGGCGCTTCAGATCCGGCCGCACAGCATCACGAAAACTCTTCTGGGTGAACAGCACGGTTGACTTTGTGACGCGTTAAATAAAAACCCGTACCCCTAAATAAAAACACGTACCCCGCCGCAGCGACCCGGAATACCCATACCATTAGCGACGATTAAAAAATTGCATCGCCTATCCAGTCATGCTACACTGATCACTCTCATGCTTCTGGCGGGCATATGTTTGAAAGGTGATGCGTGATGCGCGCAAGAGAAAGAGAAGTCCTGCTAGATAAATTGCGGCGCGTTGAGGCGGATCATTACAGCGATGGAGGCTTTGAGCTTTTCGTGCGAGCGTGCCGCAATAGGGCGGCTAAATTCGATCCCAACGCGCCGGTTTGGGGCACACTTAAGGAGATGAATCTTATTATAGACTGCGGTCCGGATGGTATTCCAGAAATCGATGAAGAAATCAGAGACTTCGTGAGGCACGGTGGGCATGTCATCGCTTTGCCTAGACGTCCTAACGAGCGGGGTGAATACCAGACAGGCAAACACCGGTTGCGACCGAAGGAGTGACACACAAAATCGCAGTTGTATAAAGTATGCGCTTTCGCTGGATTGACCGGCCGTTCAAACCCAGAGGCCGTGCTGCACTTATGCTGCAAATTACGCTGTCATGCCTCTGGCCGCGCGTCAGATGCGCAGTGATGCAGATGATTTTCGTCAAGTAGGCAAAACTCGCTCGAAATTCGTCTGGACACCAGATGACCGTTTCGCCTATATAGCCAACGAGGACAGCAATGACATCTTCGTCATCAATGCGGCGACGAGCCAGGTCACGGCCACCATTCCTACCGGTGCCACTCCGAGCTCTATAGCGGTGCTAGCAAATGGCCGCCAAGCCTACGTGAGCAATAGTACGATAAAACTTAACTGTTCTGGAGCTTGCTGATTGAGACGCGACGCGCGGGCTATACCTACTCGTAATCAAGCGTGTTTCATGTACTACGATGCGACCTGCGTCGATGCCATCCTGACTGCACCTGAGCGAGTGGACCCGGTAGCACATGAGTAAAGCCCGACGTCATAGGCCGCAGACGGGCAGCAATCCTTGGATTGCTCGCAGCGTCTAGTGCCACTCCGATATTTATCTTGGTGTGGGTCTGTCCTCAATCCTCAGTGTGTACCGAACTCGGCCGGTCATTGACGTTGGCGATGAGGTCCAGGTCGTCGGTACAGCAGCGTGCGTAACGGATCAGAATGCAGGACATGATCGGCGTGTCATGGATAGCCCTGCCGGGTAGGACTGGCGAGTCACCGCGCACGGCTCAAGCAGGCCACACTAGGCGTTGTCCGGGTTGCTGTGCTGGGTCCTGCAGGGGCGGGCGAGGTGCCGGCGCTGGCAGGAAGCCTGAACCAGGCGGGTCTGGTTTCCGTCCGGTGGGCCGTGTCGCTCGTGGTGCACCAAGTAGTCGTTGGCGATCGCGCGCCGGGTGACGTGTAGCCACGACTGTTCCCATTGTTCGGGAGATTGTGGTGGCTGTTCGGCGGTGAGCAGGTGTTCCCCGCACAGCGGGCAACGCCCGTCCTGCTTGGTGAGCAGGCGCAGCGTATAGCTGTCAAGTGGGGTGTGACCCGTCGGCGCCGGTTGGCCCAGTAGCTGGCTAGAGTTGGGTCATCTGGAGGCGACGTGCCTTTGACCAGCGTGTGCCGGACGATGGGGGTCCAGGAAAACTTGGGTAGGTAGACGCCGCAACTCCTCGGCATAGGTAGTGGTGCTTCGCCTGTGATCGAGCGCCGGTTCGGACATGCTTATACGCGTAGTTTGCTGCACGGTAACGGGCTGACACGGACGCCGTGGGGTGGACAGGAGGTGGATCTGTAGGGATGGTGGTGGCTCAGCGAGCTTGCTGTGGGGGTTCAAGTCCGTGGGGGGACTTGCGCACTAACCACCCGCCTTGTCCTCGACGCCGCCTAGTAGTGCTGGAATTCCTGTGGCCCGGACGGTGGTCCTGCGGCATTTGGACAGTGGACCTGTTCTGAGTCACCAGGGCATCAGACCTTGTACGCGGACGGCGGAGGAAATCGAATCTGCATGGCCAGCTTGGAAGGTCAGAGATGGATCATGGTGCTGACCAGCAAAATGCTGACCTGCGATTACCTGATGGGAGAGGACGGGGGTGACCGTGGTCGATCGCTGGTGACCCTGGTTACGGGGGGCACGTGGGAGGCACGCGAGGTTGAAGCGGCGGTCGTATACAGGGTGTTGGCTTGCCGCAGGATGGTGGCGAGGGCGTAGGTATCCTGCGTCGGCGAGCTTGCTTGGGTATGGGGGCGTCTCACCAACGCTCCGCCTTGTAACAGAGCGTCATTTCGTGTCGTATGTGTCTGTTGTGTGACTGCTGTGGCTTTGGTTCCTGCACGACTTTCTTTTCTGCTCCGACATTTCAAACCCCGTGGGTATCTGTGCCGTGCGCTATCCGCTCTTCTTTCGGGGTGTGCGTGCGCCGCCGTGTGGAGATCGGAGGCTAGGGGGATGTATGACTACGTGATCGTTGGTGCTGGCTCTGCGGGTTGCGTTCTGGCCAATCGGCTTAGCGAGGATTCTGAGGTGAGTGTTCTACTGGTTGAAGCCGGTGGAGCGGACACCAATCCGCTGATCCACATGCCCATCGCCTTCGCAACCTTGTTTCGCAGCGATCAAGACTGGGACCACTCCAGTGATTATGAGCCGCACTGCAACAACCGCCGGATCTTCCTACCGCGGGGCAAGGTATTGGGCGGCTCATCGTCGATCAACGCGATGGTCTACATCCGCGGTAACCCCCGTGACTACGACGGATGGCGCGATCTCGGCTGCCCCGGATGGGGGTGGGAGGAGATGCTGCCCTACTTCACGCGTGCCGAGGACAATGAGCGCGGCCACAACGAGTTCCACGGTGTCGGTGGGCCGTTACCGGTGTCTGACGGCCGCTCGCGCAATCCCATCGGCCAGGCCTTTATTGACGCCGCGATCGCCGGAGGGCTGGCGCCCAACGACGACTTTAACGGCGCCACGCAGGATGGTGTGGGCTGGTATCAGCTCACCCAATGCAACGGCATGCGGGCCAGTGCCGCGGCCGCGTACCTACGTCCGGCATTGAGCCGGCCCAACCTGCACGTCGAGACGCATGTCCAGGTGGTGAAGGTGCTTTTCGAGGGCACGCGTGCGAGGGGGGTTCAGGGCGTTCGGCTGGGCGAGCAAATCGAATTCCGCGCCTCGACCGAGGTGATCGTCAGCTGCGG
>Ga0213881_10001164_pt1 | contig 13148 bp, 6 predicted proteins | sample BarmaccoBMER_R08_FD_160104 | JGI IMG/M metagenome (GOLD analysis project Ga0213881, IMG submission 160104) | Barbacenia macrantha exposed rock microbial communities from rupestrian grasslands, the National Park of Serra do Cipo, Brazil - ER_R08 ... | reverse complement strand
TGCCGATTTTGTCCTGATATGGCCGTTATGTGACGGCAGCTGCGGTGGACGACGTGGAAGAAAAGAGCTTCGCGGAAGGTAGGGCGCCGGTTTCCGGCACCTTTTCTTCCAAAGGGCTCTTTTCTTCCCACTGAAGGATGGCCCATGTGTCCGCTATGTATCGATATGCATAGTTCACCCAGGCTGTTCAGCGCACTCTAGCCTACGAATCAACCGCAAAGCGTAAAACCACCCCGATGAGCCGGCGCGGATAGGACGCCGCGAGCCGGCGGTCCTATCCGCGTGGCCTCTATGCAGGTCGTGAGTTGTGCGCCGGGTTCACGCGCCGGCCGCCCCGGTGCTTCCCTCGGACGCGCCCGAGGGCCTTACGACCAGGGTCAGCATCCCGGGCCGCAGCGCCTGGCCGCTCGACGCGGTGAGCCGGATGACCCCGCGCGATTTAGCCGGGCGCAGGATGGCCAGCGCCCGCCCGTGCCACGTGTAGCGGTGCGGCTGCCGGAAGCTGTCCACGTTGTGCGGGTTGCCGCTGGCCACGCCGGCGAGTTCGCCCGCCCCGCTGACCTGGAAGGTCACCGGAACCGCGGCGTCCGGGACGACCTGGCCCCGGTCGTCGGTCACCTCGACGAGCACGTGCGCGAGGGCATCGCGGCTGGTGGTCAGGTCCCGCACGTCCGAGGTGAGCCGGAGGGCGGCCGGCGCCCCCACCGTGCGAAGCGTCTTGCGCCCGATCTCGCTGCCGTTCTTGCTGGCGATCGCGGTCAGCTCGCCGGGCGAGTACGGGACGGTGAACGTGGCCACGGCCCAGTCGCCGGGCGTCACCGCCTGTGTCGCGACCGTGCTGCCGTTGAGCAGCAGCGTGACGCTGTCGCCCAGGGTGTAGACGTGCACGGTCATCGGCTGGCCGGATCCGGCATCCCAGGTCCAGCTCTCCAGCTCGTCGTAGTAGCCCCACCAGACGGCCACCTGCTCGGTCCCGGCGGGCGCGGGCCGCTCCACCAGCACTTCCACCGGGCTGGTACCGTCCACCGCCGCCCGCCAGTGGTTCTGCGGCTTGCGCTGTCCGATCATGTCGATGTCACCGCAGTTGGCCTGGAAGTACGGGTAGGGGTAGCCGAAGCCTCCCCAGGAGTGGTGCAGCACCCGAGCGATCCCCCACCCGGGGTTGATCCACTGGTTGCCCCACGTGGCCGCCGTCCCGGCCGGAGGTATCGGCGTCTTGCCGATTCCCGATTCGCCCAGGTAATCCCAGGCGGCCCAGACCCAGTTGCCGACCGCCCACGCGTTGGCGTTGGTGAAGCTCGCGTCCTGGAAGATGGTCGCGGGGAAGCTCTCGCTCTGCGTCATCGCCTTGTCCGGATGCGCGGCGTGGATGGCGCCGTAGCCCGCGCCGTCCGCGTTGTAGTGCACGTCCCCGACATCGACGTACTGCCAGGACGGGTCGTTCGCCCCGAAGGTCGAGCCGCCGCCCAGGGTGATCGGGCGGGTCGTGTCGAGGGTCCGGAGCAGTGTCGCCAGCTCCTTGCCGCGCTGGGCGTAATTGCTGTCCTCGACGATCTCATTGCCCAGCGACCAGATCACGATGCTCGGGTGATTGCGGTCGCGCAGGATCATGGTGGTCAGGTCCTGCTGCCACCACTGCGCGAAGTACACCGAGTAGTCCTGGGGGTTCTTACCGGTGTCCCACACGTCGGTGAACTCGTCCATCACCAGCATCCCGAGCCGGTCCGCCGCGTCGAGCAGAGCCGCGGTCGGCGGGTTGTGCGCGGTGCGGATCGCGTTGAACCCGGCCGCCTTGAGGACCTCCACCCGCCGTTCCTCGGTGCGGTCGAGCGCGACGGCGCCGAACGGGCCGTGGGTGTCGTGGACGCATCCGCCCACCATCTTGACCTGCTTCCCGTTGAGCTGGAAGCCATTGGTGCCGTCCCACACCAGCGAGCGGACCCCGAACGTGGTGACGACGGCGTCGGCGGTCTCGTCCTGGATGAGAACCTCGGCGCGCGCCGTATACAGGCTGGGCGAATCCGGCGACCACAGCTCGGCCCGCGTGATCGGGATATCGGCACTCGCGACGACGGTGGCGCCTGATGCGATGTCCTGGAGCTGTGTCACCTGTGCGCCCGCTGGCCGGCCATGCGGATCGATGATCGTGACCCGCACCCGCGAGCGGGCGGGGCTGGTCCCGAGGTTGGCCACGGATACCTCGAGGTGGGCGAGCGACTGCTGCTCCCCCACGGCCGGCGTCGTGACATAGACACCCCACAGCGGGATCCGCACCGGGTTCGTGATCGTCAGCCACGTGTGCCGGTAGATGCCCGAGCCGGAGTACCAGCGGCTGGTCAAGCCGCTGTTGTTCACGCGTACCGCGAGCACGTTCGGTCCGTTGCGGTTCAGGTGCGGTGTGATGTCGAACGCGAACGGCGTGTACCCGTACGGATGGAACCCCAGATGCACGTCGTTGAGCCAGATGTCCGCGTTCTGGTAGACGCCGTCGAACCGGAGTTCCGTGTGCTGCTGGCCGTCGGCGTGCTGGAGCGCGAAGTGCTTTCGGTACCAGCCGATCCCGCCGATCGTGTATCCGACCGAACCGTCGCCCACGCTGTCTTTCGGGTCGAACGGGCCGATCAGCGGCGGCGGAACCGGGGTTGTCGGAGGCACCTTGGGGACGAGCAGGGACGGGTCAGCCGTCACGCCTCCCGCGGTGGAGTCCGCGTTCGGGAGGTCCTCGATACTCCAGTCATGCGGCAGGTCAAGGGCCCGCCACGTGCTGTCGTCGAACGCGGCCGCCTCGGCGCCGCTCACGTCCCCGCGATTGAACAGCCACCCCTCATCAAACGAGACCTCTACCCGCCCCGTGCCGTCCCCCGTCGCCCCGACCGCCAGCTGGGCCGGTGCGGCGTCCGCCGCGGCCGCCGCACTCCCCTCCTCAGCCGCCGCCGCACTCCCCGCCCCGCCAATCCCGCCGGCCACCAGCGCACCAGCCGCCCCTGCCCCCACCTGCAACGCCCGCCGCCTCGACAATTCAGGCATCCCGCGCCTCCCTCTCTCCTCGCTAACGACTGTCCTGGCTACGACTCTGCTAGTTACGACTCTGCTGGCTGACGACTCTGCTAGTTACGACTCTGCTGGCTGACGACTCTGCTGGCTGACGACTCTTGCGGCTGGTGGCTCTTGCTGATTGTGAGCGCTAACATCCAATAGCTCCGTGTCCCGCCCGGCCCGCGCCGGCGCCAGCCCGCGTCCGCGTCCTGCCCGCGTCCGCGTCCCGCCTGTGCCGGATGGATGTGGCAGCGACCCGGTTATAACCGGTTGGATGCCACATCCATCCGGCGCAGTCACGCTTGTGAGCGCTAACATCGGGCCCTGCCCGCTCAGACCGCCGCTCTGCTGGCATAAGAAACCCTTCCGAAACTTTCGGATCATACGCTTAATGTTGTCCGAAAGAGTTGCGGCCCCATTGGGCAATTATGTCCGCCTCCGGCGATGCGTCAACCCCCTTGCGAGTCCCCCGCCACAGATGGATGGCGCCATCGATGTCGCTGGGGCGGGACATTCCGGGCGCGCACCGCGATGGATGGCGCCATCAATGCGCCTCGGGCGCGGGCGGACGGTCGATCACCCTTGAAGAACCCGCCGTTGCGCGAAACAATCCGTTTGATTGTGTTTGATACTGATCTGGCCGAATGGGGAAGGCGAGGACATAGATGGAGAAGGCCCAGATGGGGAAGACGCAGATGGGGAAGACGCAGATGGATCCGTCGCGTCGGCAGGTGCTGCGCGGAGCTGGGGTAGGGTTCGGGGCCGTGGCCTTTGGATCGATGATCGGGGCGCCCGCACGGGCAGACATAGACCGGGGGGAGCCGTCCCCCCGGACCCCCGCCATACGAGGGACCGGAGCGGCGAGCGCCGAGGTGCCCGGAGCGCGGTCCTACGACTTCAACCAGGACTGGAAGTTCGTCCTGGTCAACCCCGACGGGGTGACCGATCCGGCCGGCGCGTACACGAACGCCTACCAGCCGGGATTCGACGACTCCAGGTGGCGGGTCCTGGACCTGCCGCACGACTGGTCCATCGAGCTCACGCCGACCGACAACGGCGGCACGATCAGCGGCAACGGCTTCTTCCAGGGTGGCCTCGGCTGGTACCGCAAGACGTTCGTCCTGCCCGAAAGCATGACCGGGAAGCGCATCTCGGTCGAGTTCGACGGCGTTTACAGCAATTCGAACGTCTACATCAACGGCCAGCTACTCGGCAACCACCCGTACGCCTACACCGGCTTCAACTATGACCTGACCGGCAAGGTGCACACCGGCGGCAGCACGCCGAACGTCATCGCGGTCCAGGCCTCGAACCAGATCCCGAGCAGCCGCTGGTATTCCGGCAGCGGCATCTACCGCAACGTGCACCTGATCGTCACCAGCCCGGTGCACGTCGCCCGGCACGGCACGTTTGTCACCACGCCGGATCTCGAAACCACGCTCGGGGCCGGCTTCGCCACTGTAAATGCACAGACCATTATCCAGAACGACGGTGGCTCAACCGCCTCAGCCAAGGTCACCGTCACGGTGCGGGACCCGCACGGCGCCGTCGCCGGCAGCGCGTCGGCCACCGTTGACGTCGCCGCGGGCCAGAGCGCGACGGCGGCCAGCACCGTGCGCGTCAGCCACCCGCGGCTCTGGTCGACCGAGCAGCCCGCCCTCTACGACCTCGAAACCACCGTGGAAACTAACGGCGCACGGGACGTGACACACAGTACGTTCGGGATAAGGTACTTTTCCTTTGATCCCGCGGGTGGCTTTTCGCTCAACGGCCACCACATGAAGCTCCAGGGTGCCGACCTGCACGCCACCCAGGGGCCGCTCGGCGCGGTCATCCTGCCCGACGCGCTGGCCCGGCAGATGCGGATCATGAAGTCGATGGGCGTGAACGCCCTGCGGACCGCGCACAACCCGCCCGCGCCCGAGCTCACCGCGGTGTGCGAGCAACTCGGCATCGTGATGATGGTCGAGGCGTTCGACTGCTGGCACACCGGGAAGTTGCCGTTCGATTACCACCTGTACTTCGATCAGTGGAGCGATTCCGACATCCGCGAGATGGTTAACGCTCACAAGAACTCGCCCGCCGTCGTGCTGTGGTCCATCGGCAACGAGACGCCGGACACCGGGCTGCCGGGCGGTCCCGCCATCGCCAAGCGCCTGGTCGCCGACGTCAAGGCCATCGACACCACGCGGCCGGTGGTCATGGGATCCGACCGGTACCGCAGCGTGCCGAAGACCGGGTCGCCGCCCGACCTGATCGTGCGCGAGCTGGACGGGCTCGGCGTCAACTACAACACGGCCACCTCCATGGACGGACTGCACGCGGCCTACCCCGGCAAGTTCTTCTTCTGTTCGGAAACCTCGTCGGAGACGTCGACCCGCGGCTTCTACCAGGACCCGGAATTGCTCAACACCGGTGAAAATTACACGCCGGGCAAACGGAACACGTCGTCTTACGACAACAATCTGGCCTCGTGGACGATGAGCGGGGAGTACGAGCTGAAGAAGGACCGGGACCGGCTGTTCTGGACGGGCGGCTTCCTGTGGTCCGGGCAGGACTACATCGGCGAGCCCACGCCATACGACGTGTTCCCGGTCAAGGCGTCGTTCTTCGGCGCGGTGGACACGGCCGGGTTCGCCAAGGACGCCTACCACCTGTTCCGCAGCCAGTGGTCGCTCACGGAGCCTATGGTGCACATCGTGCCGATGGACTGGTCGTCATGGGCTCCAGGGGAGCCGGTATCGGTATGGGTGTACGCGAACGTCGCCACCGTAGAGCTGTTCCTCAACGGCCGGTCGCTCGGGTCGAAAAGTTTCGACCGGAAGGTGACCACCTTCGGCCAGCCGTACCTGGAAACCACCGAGCCCACGCATGACGACGACAACTACCCGTCGGGCAGCTACACCAGCCCGAACGGGTCGACGGGCAAGCTGCACCTCATGTGGACCGTCCCGTTCGCGCCGGGAACGCTGACAGCGGTCGCATCGGAGAACGGAGCCGCGGTCGCGCGGGACACCGTCGTGACAGCCGGGCCGGGCCGCGCCATCGCGCTGGCGCCTGACGCGGGGACGCTCGCGGCGGACGGGTACTCGGTGGCGTTCGTCACCGCATCGGTGGTGGACTCCCACGGGACGGCGGTGCCGTCGGCGGAAAACGTGCTCACGTTCCGGGTGGAGGGCTCGGGATGGCTGGCCGGGACCGACAACGGGCGGGAGGAGAACGCGGCCGGTTACCAGGTCGCCGCGGTCCCCGCCTGGCGCGGGAAGGCGGTGGGCGTGGTGCGGGCCGGACGACGTGCGGGGCCGGTCACGGTGACGGTCACCTCACCGGGCCTGGCGGCCGCGACGGTGAAGCTGGAAGCGGTAGGGGGCGCTGATGCGACGGCGATCGGCACCAGCAACGGCTTCCCGGCTCCTCTTGGCAGCAGTGCCGGTACCGCGAGCGCGGCAAGCACGCCGGCCGCGGACGCGAGCTACTCGGGCGCGCCCGGCACGATCCCGGCCATGATGCTGGACGGGAACCTCAGCACCGGCTGGTCGAACTACTACAACAAGGTCGCCACCGCGAACCTGCCCGCGGTCAGCGTGTCCAACGCCAGCGACTGGGTGTCCCTGTCCTGGCCGGCGCCGCAGCGGCTCAGTTCGGTCGTGGCGGCCTTCACCACCGGCGGCCCGCTCGCGCTGCCCAAGACCATCGAGGTGACCTACTGGGACGGGCACGATTTCGTGCCGGTGCCGGACCCGCAGCTTCAATGGGCGAGCGCGTCGAACCAGCCCACCACGGTCACGTTCGGCGCGGTGACGACCACTCGGATCCGGCTGACCATGACCAGTCCGTCCCCCGGCACCGGGGCCGGGTTCCTGATGATCGCCGAGCTGAAGGCGGCTTAGCGTACGACGGTCGCGGTGAGGAGCGAAGTGGCTGACGACGGGCCAGCGGCCAGGGTGAACCGGCCCGGCTCGGTGACCCAGCCGTGGTCAGGGGTCCAGTGCTGGAAGGCGCGGGCCGGGATCGCGACGCGTACGGTCACCGTCTCCCCCGGGCGGGCGTCCACGGTCGCGAAACCGGCCAGCCACTTCACCGGTCGCTCGATCGCCGAGTCGGGACGGGAGGCGTAGACCTGGACGACCTCGCGGCCGCGGCGCCGGCCGGTGTTCCGCAGAGTCACGGAGACAACCGCATCGTGATCAACGTTGATCGACTCATACGACCATGTGGTGTAGCCCAGCCCGTGCCCGAACGCGAACAACGGCCGACGGCCGTCGCGGTCGTATGCCCGGTAGCCGGTGAACAGCCCTTCGCCGTATCGCAGCACGCCGTCCGCTGGTTCCGGCGACGGCAGTCCGTGCGCGTCAACAGGCCAGGTGGTGGGGAGCCGGCCGCCGGGCTCGGCCGCGCCGAGCAGCACGTCGGCCAGCGCGTTTCCGTATTCCTGGCCGCCGAACCAGGTGAGCAGCACGGCCGGTACCTCGTCCACCCACGGCATCAGCACCGGGGCGCCGGAGTTGACCACCACGATCGTGCGCGGATTGGCGGCGGCCACGGCACGGACGAGGTCGTCCTGCCGGCCCGGCAGCGCCAGCGTCTTCCGGTCGAAGCCCTCGCTCTCGGTCTGCGCCGTGGTCCCCACGACGACCACGGCGTATTCGGACGACCGGGCCAGCGCGACGGCCCTGGCGATCTCCTCGTCGTCGGTGCCGTGCGGCTCCTCCAGGTTGAACTGCAAGGACGTCACGAAGCCGCCGAGCGGCGAGGAGGTCACGTCATACTCGACAACCACGGGTACCGCCTCCGCGTCGGCGAGTTCTACCGGCACGATGTGCTGCGGCGGGAACATCACGATCTCGGCCGGGTCGGCGTCTTCGGAAAGTGCCAGCTCCACGTCGAACAGCTCGACGCCGCGGGCCAGCAGCCGGACCCTGCCGAGCGCGGAAACCCCCAGCCGGTAGGTGCCTCCCGTGGTCGCCTTGATCACCGAGTGGATCTCCAGGCGGGCGACGCTGTCGTATGACCCGAAGCCGTTCATCCAGGTCCATGACCCGGTGCCGCGCTGCTGCGAGCCGAGCAGTTCCCCGGACGCGGCGAAGAACCGGATCTCGGCCCCGGGCGTGACGCCGTCCGGACGGAACTGCCACGGTGTCGTGGCGGCGGGCACCCGGCCGTGTCCGTACACGCCCGCGGCATACCTGACGTCGACACCGTTGACCCGCAGGCCGTCCACCGGTGAGAACGTGTACTGCGGGGACACGGTGGCGCTGCCGCCGCCCATGGTGCGCGCCAGCGCCGCGTTCGGGCCTATCACCGCGACCGGCACCCGGCCCCGGGCCCGAGGCGGGAGCGGCAGCAGGTTCCCCTCGTTGCGGACGAGCACGAAGCTGGCCGCCGCGGTTTCCCTGAGCGTGGTGACGATGTCGGGGCCGACCGGCTCGGCGAGGCTCGTCGCGGGGTCCAGCGCGCCAGTGCGGTAAGCCAGCCGGAGGATGCGCAGCACCTTGTCGTCGAGCAGCGCCTCGTCCACCGCCCCCGACCGCACCGCCGTGACCAGCGCGTCACCCCACGGGCCGAACGTCTCCGCCGGTCCGGGCATCGCCAGGTCAAGCGCTGCCCGTGCGGCCGGTTCGGCGGACCGGGCGGCGGTCCAGTCAGACACCACCACGCCGTCGAAACCCCACTCACCGTGCAGGATGTCGCGCAGCAGGGGGCTCTCCGTCATGGAGTGGCCGTTGACTCCGTTGTAGGCGGCCATCACCGACCACACCGCGCCCTCGCGCACGATCGCCTCGAACGGCGCCAGGTACAGTTCGTGCAGCACGCGATCGTCGATCCGGACGTCGACGGTCATCCGCTGCGTCTCGGAGTCGTTGCACACGAAATGCTTCACGCAGGCCCCGACGCCGTCCTCCTGCAGGCCGCGCACGTACGCCACGCCGAGCGCTCCGGTGAGCAGCGGATCCTCGGAGAAGCATTCGAAGTGCCGCCCGGCATAGGGCGTGCGGTGCAGGTTCACGGTCGGGGCGAGCACCACGTCAACGCCCTTGCGCCGCGCCTCATAGGCCAGCAGCCGCCCGATCGCCCGGACCCGCGAAACATCCCAGGTGGCGGCCAGGGCGGTCGGCGACGGGATGCTGGCCGAAGGGTCGCGCTCATCCCAGGTCTCGCCGCGGACTCCCGCCGGACCATCCGACATCACCAGCCGGCGCAGGCCGACCGCGGGCTCGGCGTGCAGTGACCAGAAGTCCGCGCCGGTCAGCAGCCGGACCTTCTGCTCCAGCGTGAGCTTCCCGACGCGCTGGCTGAGTTCGTCTTCCGCGGCCTGGGTCACGGAGCGGGCAGGTTCACCAGGCCAGCCAGCGACTGGCGGTGTGCCTCCGCCGTTCCGAACGCCAGCGAATCCGCCTTCGCCCGCTTCAGGTACAGGTGCGCCGGGTGCTCCCACGTGAAACCGATACCCCCGTGCAGCTGGACGCACTCCTGGGCCGCCTGCACGGCGGCATCCGAGCAGTACGACTTGGCCAGGGCGACCGCCACCTTGGTCTCCCGCGCCAGCAGAGCGTCCGGCGAGCCGGACCCCGCGCACCCGGCGGCGTACCGGGACGCCGCCCTGGCCTGCGCGACACTGACCCACATGTCGGCGAGCCGGTGCTTGAGGGCCTGGAACGAGCCGACCGGCCGCGCGAACTGCCGCCGCTCCTTCACATAGGAGACGGTCATGTCCAGGCAGCGCTGCGCCACCCCGAGTTCCTCCGCCGCCAGCACGCAGGCGCCCGCGGTCAGCGCCGCGTCGAACGCCCGGGACGCCGCGTCGCCGGACGCGATCACGGTCGCGGGCGCGTCGTCAAACGAGATGTCGCACAGCTGCCTGGTCATGTCCAGCGACACCACGGGCGTCCGGTCCACCCGGGCCGTTGACAGATCGACGACATACAGGCATCGCGGGACGCCGTCGGCCGGCACCAGCAGCATCCCGGCGGGCAGCGCGTCGGCCACGGCGGCGACCGACCCGCGCAGCCGTGACCAGCCCGCCGCCTTGTCGCCCGGATGCAGCCCGGCGATGCGCAGCGTCGTCGGGCTGCATCCGGGAGTGGCGCTGAACGGAACGGCGAGCGCGACGGTGAGGCTGCCGTCGGCCATCCGGCCGAGCAGGTGCGCGGCTTCCCTTGAACCGGAACTCTCAGAGCTGACGCACGACAGCAGGGCCGTGGTGGCCACCACCGCGCTGCCCAGGAACGGCACCGGCGCGACCGACCCGCCCAGTTCCTCCGCGGCGGTCGCGGCCTCGCGGACCGAGGCACCGGCGCCGCCGGCCCGCTCCGGGATCAGCAGCCCGGCGAGGCCGATGTCCGCCGCCACTTTGTGCCACAGCGCCGTGTCATAGGTCTCCGCGGACTCGGTGCGGGCGAGCGCTCCGGCCTGGTCGGCAAGCAGGGATCTCAGCGCATCAGCCAACGCCCGTTCGTTCTCTGAATAAAGAAGTTCCGGCCCGCTCCCGGCGTCACTCACCGTGGTACATCCTTCCAGGGGACGTCCTTGTCTGCCCGTTGCTCAGGCGGCAGGCCGAGCACGCGCTCGGCGATGATGTTGCGGAGGATTTCCGAGGTGCCGCCCTCGATGGAGTTGCCGCGCGCCCGCAGGTAGCGGAAGCCGGGGCCGCGGCCGAAGAAGTTGGCGCGTTCCGGGCGGCGCATGGTCCAGTCGTCGTACCGCAGGCCGTCGGCCCCGTTGAGCTCAACCTCGAATCCGGAAATTTCCTGATTCAGGCGGGCAAAGACCAGCTTGGCCGCCGAACCTTCCGGTCCGGGCTGCCCGGCGGCCAGCTGCTGCCGTAGCCGCTCCCCCGCCAGCCGCGCCACCTCGGCCTCCACCCACAGCCGCAGCAGCCGCTCGTGCAGGCCGGGCGTACGCAGGTCGGGACGGTTCCGCCAGGTGTCCGCGACCGATCCGATCATGCCGCTTTCCCGCGGCACCGCCCGGGAGCTGCCGATGCTCACCCGCTCGCTCATCAGCGTGGTCATCGCGACCCGCCAGCCCTCACCGACCCCGCCGATCCGATCCTGGTCCGGGATGCGCACCTCGGACAGGAACACCTCGTTGAATTCGGCCTCGCCGGTGAGCTGCCGCAGCGGGCGCACCTCGACGCCAGGCGCCGTCATGTCGACGCCGAAGTACGTGAGACCGGCGTGTTTGGGGACATCGGGGTTGGTGCGCGCGAGCAGCAGGCCCCGCTGGGCCTGATGAGCCGAGGAGGTCCACACCTTCTGGCCGGAAACCACCCAGTCGTCGCCGTCCTTGACCGCGCGGGTGGCGAGCGCGGCCAGGTCGCTGCCCGCGCCCGGCTCGCTGAACAGCTGGCACCACACCTCCTGGCCGGTCCACAGCCGACGTAGCCAGCGCTGTTTCTGCTGGTCAGTGCCATGCGCAAGGATGGTGGGGGCGGCCATGCCCAGCCCGATGCCGATCCGGTCCGGCTGGTTGTCCGGCGCACCGGCCGCGGCGAATTCCGCGTCGACCACGTTCTGCAGCGAGCGCGGCAGGCCGAGGCCGCCGAGGCCCTCGGGGTAATGCACCCAGGCCAGCCCGGCGTCGAAGCGCGCGTCGAGAAAGTCCTGCCGTCTGGTCATGTCGGAATAACCGAGGAACGCGCGGACCCGCTGCCGGAGATCTTCCTCTAGCACGGTGTCCTCCTCAGCATAGGGGGCCGCCGGCCACGTAGATGACCTGCCCGGATACGAACCCGGCGCCGTCGCTGACCAGGAACGATATAGTGTGCGCGACGTCCTCGACCTGGCCGACGCGGCGCACCGGGATCTGGCTCGCGGCGGCCTGCTGGAAGTCCTCGAAGGACATCTTCATCCGCGCCGCGGTGGCCGCCGTCATATCGCTGACGATGAATCCGGGCGCGACGGCGTTGGCGGTCACGCCGAACGGGCCAAGCTCAATGGCCAGCGTCTTGGTGAACCCCTGCATGCCGGCCTTGGCCGCGGAGTAGTTCACCTGACCGCGGTTTCCCAGCGCCGAGCTCGAAGACAGGTTGACGATCCGCCCGTAACGTTGCTCGACCATGTACTTCTGGGTGGCCCGGCTCATCAGGAACGCTCCGCGCAGGTGCACGCCCAGGACGGTGTCCCAGTCCTCGTCGGCCATCTTGAACAGCAGATTGTCCCTGATGACGCCCGCATTGTTCACGAGGATAGTAGGGGCACCCAGTTCATCGGCGACGCGTTCAACTGCTTTTTGAACCTGTTCAGTTTTGCTGACATCGGCGCCGACCGCGAGCGCGCGGCCGCCTTTCCCGGTGATCGCGTCCACGGTCGCCGCGCAGGCGCCCTCTTCCAGGTCGAGGACCGCGACGGCCATCCCGTCCGCGGCGAGCCTGACCGCCGTGGCGGCGCCGATGCCGCGCGCCGCACCGGTCACGATCGCGACTTTCTCTGTCACCTGGTATCTCCTCTTTTCCACCGAACGTACTGGCCTGCTTGCCCCAGACTAACTACCCGTCAGTAGTTTGTCTCGTGCGGTCTCCGCTGCGATTCACGCAGTTAGATCACGATTTCGCGGACTCCGGGTGCGCTGGGATCCGCCTCCACTATCGTCGTCGCGCCACGCGGGGGATCGCCAGACGGCCTGGCGAAGGCGGACCGCGTACGGAGGACCAATGAAGCTCAAGGCTGGCGTCGTCGTCGCCATCGCCACGGCGCTCTCGATCGGTATGGCGGGCGCGGCGGTGGCTTCGCCGCTGGGCCAGCTAGGCCACAAGCCGAAGCCCAAGCCGAAGCCCGCACCGCAGGTAACGGGGGTCCGGCTGCAGTCCGCACTCCTGCCGGCCTCGGCCTTCGGGGACGGCTTTGACGTGTATTTCCATTTGAACAGCGGCAGCAGGCTCTGGCCGGCGCAGGGGCACGAACGTCTACACCGTCGACAACCTGAACGGGACCAACGACCCGGTCCCCGCCTCGCTCCTCGGTACCTTCGTCAAGCGGGTCCAGGGCCTCTACCCGCGCCGCTAGGCGCGTTTCCGCAGTTCACGGCGGGCCAGCGAGCGCTTGTGCACCTCGTCTGGCCCGTCGGCGAAGCGGAGGCTCCGCGCGCTGGCCCATAGGTGGGCCAGCGGCGTG
>Ga0213881_10001163_pt1 | contig 13154 bp, 9 predicted proteins | sample BarmaccoBMER_R08_FD_160104 | JGI IMG/M metagenome (GOLD analysis project Ga0213881, IMG submission 160104) | Barbacenia macrantha exposed rock microbial communities from rupestrian grasslands, the National Park of Serra do Cipo, Brazil - ER_R08 ... | reverse complement strand
TTCTGCCAGACGATCGTGATGTCGCTGCCGTGGTAGCTCACGTTGTTGATCGTGAAGTGGTCGTAGCCCATGTCGACCGGCCATAGCTCGATCGTGTCGTCCGCGCGCGGCTGCAGGCCGGCGATGTCGGAGAACATCATCCAGCTGAACGAGCCGAGGGTGTCATCGTTGATGCTCGAGCGGCCAAACGTCTTGGTGGCCGGATCCCAGTTGAAGTAGAACTCGTTGTTGTCGGGGAAGCGGTTGTCGCCGTTGATGTCCTCGTTCCAGGCCAGCCATTCGATGAGCTGCCGGTACATGGTCGGCGTGATGTACGGCGACGGGTAGTCCCGCAGCGCCTTGGAGTACAGCCGCGCCTGCAGCGTCGCGTTGATGTTCGAGAAGTTGTTGGTGCCCTGGTTGCACGCCGCGCAGGCCACGTCCGCGGCCTGGTCGGCCTGGTCGGCCGTGTATGTCGGCATGATCGGGAACTCGCTGGAGTCGCCGTAGTAGCGCAGGCCCTGCGTGTACTGGGCGGTGTCCGGCGGGACGCCGTCGATGTAGGGGGTGAAGTTCTGCTGGTCCTTCCAGCAGACCAGGTTGCCGGTCGTCAGGTCCTTCTGCAGGAACACGTTGCCCGGGCAGGTGATCGTCGGCTTCACGGGCGAGACGATGGTGGCGTCGCCGCTGTGGCCGGTGGTGTCCAGCGCGGCGGCGCCGGAAGCCTCGTCGAACTTGTAGTCGGCCACGTCGCCGGCGGCCGCCTGCCCCCCCGCCAGCGCTGAGATCTCGCTGGCCGACAGCGCCCGGCTGTAGATCGCGAAGTCATCCACCGCCCCGTTCAGGGTCGGGTCCCCGAACTGCGACCGGCCGATCCAGTCCTGGTTGGTGTTTCCCAGGCTGGATGGGTGCAGGGTCATGTTGCTGTTCGTCGCTACCGGGGTCCCGTTGACGTACAGCGTCCCGGTGGTTCCGGACAGCGTCACCGCCAGGTGCGACCAGGTGTTCAGCGGCAGCTGCGTGGCCGACGAGAGCTGCTGCTCGCCGCCCGGTCCGCTGGTCGTGATCGCAAACCGCGGTCCGCTGCCCGCGTTGACGGTCAGGAACGTGTAGTTCCCGGTCCCGGTGCCGAAGTCGAACACACGGGACCAGGTCGTGTCGGCGGCCGGCTTCACCCAGGCTGAGACGGTGAAGTCGGATAGCCCGCTCCCGATGTTCGCCGGCAGGTTGACGTAGTCGCCGGCGCCGTCCAGCGGCACCGCGTTGCCGATCTTGCCGGCCACCCGCGGGCCGGTCGCCTTCCCGCCGACCGGGTCGGAGTTGGTCACCGGCCCGCTGGCCCACAGGTCGGTCAGGATCGCGCTGCGGATGTTGTCCGCGATGGTGTTCATCTGCGCCGCCTTGGCGGTGTCACCGAGCATCGTGTACTCGGCGGCGGCGGTGCTGGCCTCGGCGTACATGTACGAGCTTTCGGTGCGGTCCTGCGGCCGGGTTCCGTAGTACTTGAACGCGACCGAGTCGGCGTCGTTTCCTGGCAGGGTGCCCGAGGAGTACTCGATGAGGTTGTCGTGGTTGGTGTCGAACTTGGCCAGCGTTCCCTCGACGTCACACTCGGCATACTTGGCGAGCTGGCGCACCACCGACAGCGGGCCGCCGTGTATGAGGTAGTCCTGCCAGGCCTGCGTACCGGTCCACTGCTCGTAGGTGTTGTTCCAGTTCCCGGTGTTGCCCGGGTTGTCATGGAATGCCTGGCAGCCGGATTCCTCGCCCTGGGACAGCACGGGACCATAGGAGTATTCGGGATCGCGCCACCATTGCAGGTCCTGCAGGCGCATCGGCACCGTTAGCGAGATCTGGTTGTTGTATCCGAGCGCGCCCTCCAGGTCGACCGGGAACTGGTAGTCGTTTCCGGGAATGTTCCCGTCGAAGGAGTTGAATCGGTTCTCCCAGTAGCGGTAGTAGAAGATCTTCTCGACGTTCTTGTCGGGAAGATCGATGTACGGGACATTGTCAACCCAGAACTTGTTGTATTCGCGCATCTGGGTGAGCCAGGCTTTTTGCGGGTCGTAGTTCCGGTAGCGCTGGTAATCGGCGGCCGAGCCGGGCAGCTCGCTGGCGATCGCGCCGAGCTGCACCTTGAGGCTGACCGACGCCCCCGGGTTGACCGTGACGGTCCGGGTCAGGCTCGTGCCGCTGACCGTGAACCCGTCGCCGCTCATCCGCGGGTAGACGGTGGAAAGTCCGTATCGCAGCGTGACCTTGCCGGTGAGTTCGGTCCCGTCAGCGGACGGTGCGGTGGCGATCGGCGAGGCTGCCGTCAGCGTGTCCGTCTCCGGCGAGCCGCCGGTGTTGGTGAGGGTCAGGTCGGTGACCGCGACGTCGTTGTAGGTGATGAACTTCTTCTCCGCAACGGACAGGCCCGGCCTGGTGAAGACACCGGAGAAGTAGCTGGGGTACTGCCAGCGCTGAGAGGTGTCCTCGGTGAGGGCCGCGCCGGAGACACCGACCGTGTACAGGTCCTGCGGCGTGCCGGCGCTGGGAGGCTGCCGGTACGCCCACCCGCCCCCGTTTGCGCCGAAGCCGCCGGCGGCGAAGCCGAGCACGCTCGGGTCCTGTGTGTACATGTACAGCGCGCGGCCGCGGGTCATCAGCACCGAGTCCGAGTTGGTCGTGTCTTCCGCGGCGGGCAGGTACGGCACGGCGAGAATCCGGTCGAACCAGTAGGACTTGCCGCCCGCCGCGATGTCGGCGTTGTAGATGGCCTGCAGTGTGCTCCTGCTCGGGTCGAAGCTGGCCGGCGGGGCCGGCACGGGCTGGGCAGAGCCGGTGAACGTGGGATCACCGGGGTTGTTGCCCGCCGGCTGACTGGCCTGGGCCGCGGGCCGGGCGGCCTGGGCCGCGGCTTGACCTGTCTGGGCAGCGCGTTGGGCTGCCTGGCCAGCGGGTTGGGCTGCCGGGTGGCTCGCCTGCGCGGGGCTGCTGGCGAGCACCAGGCTCGCGACAACCGCCAGGCACACGGCGGCCGCCGCGGGCACCGGCCGCCTGCGCGAACGCGAGGCTGGCCCACTGTGTTCGGATGTGCGTCTCCGCGATGGCAACGGCGCGGCCGTGATACCGAATGTGGTGAGGATAGCGGCCAAGCGATGACGGTTATTGTTCACGTCTGAGTCCTTCATCCTCCGAGACGTCCCCGCAGAAGAGGCAGCCCCAGCAGCGGCGCCCGTCGCAGGCGCAGTTAGGAAACCCTTTTCCCGCAAGCTACTGCCGCACGGAAGGCCGGTCAACCCCCGGCCGACTGGGTTACTGAGGGCTACTTCCGCGGCCTCGGTACAAGACGGGCGCCAGTCCCCTACCGTCGCCCTGCTCGCTCAAGATCAATCACAGTCGATCATACCCTTGAGGACGGCCAGTGCGCCGGAGAGGGCGGTTGCCGACGTGACGTTGGACGAGCTGACTGGCTAGGAGGTTGTGCGGCCCGTTTTGGGTTGCGGTGTTCTGGTGAAGGCGGCCCGGTAGGCGCTGGGTGTCAGGCCGATCCTGTTGCGTAGGTGTTGCCGTAGGGAGTCGGGTGTGCCCAGGCCGGTGCGGGTGGCGACCTCGGCTACGGACAGCCTGGTTGTTTCGAGTAGTTCTCGTGCCCGGTCGACTCGCTGGTGCAGCAGCCATTGCAGGGGGCTGAGGCCGGTTTCGGCGTGGAAGCGGCGGGTGAGGGTGCGGATGCTGGTGTGGGCGTGCGCGGCGAGATCGCCGAGTGTGAGCGGCTCGTGTAGCCGGCCGGCAGCCCAGGCCCGGGTTGGCGCCAGGGAGCTGCCGTCTTCCGGTGGCAACGGGGAGTCGATGAACTGTGCCTGCCCGCCGGGGCGTACGGGTGCGACGACCGCAAGGCGGGCGACGGAGTTGGCTATGGCGGCGCCGTAGTCGGATCGGACGATGTGCAGGCACAGGTCGATGCCCGCGGCCAGCCCGGCCGAGGTCAAAAAGCGGCCGTCTTCGACGAACAGCACGTCCGGGCGCAGGTCAACGGAAGGGAAGCGGTTCCGGAATTCCGCTGAGTGCAGCCAGTAGGTGGTGGCGCTCCGCCCGTCGAGCAGCCCGGCCTGGGCCAGCACGAATGCGCCGGTGCAGATGGATGCGATCCGCTTGCCCGACCCGGCCGCATCGCGCAGCGCCGCGAGCACCCGCGTATCGGCGGCCAGGCGGTTGCCCGTGCCGGTGACCAAGACGGTATCGGCGTCGGCGATCACGTCCAGGCCATCGCGCACGAGCACCTGCAGGACGCCCGTTGAGGTGATGGCACCAGGTTCCGGCGTGCAGATCCGTACCTGGTAGCCGGGCTGGCCGTCCACCGCGACCGCTGGTACGAGGCGTACACCGTCCACGTCGCGAAGGTGGAACGGGCCTACGGATGGACCCGGCCCGTCGCACGGAACTGATCCTGGAACAGCCTCGCGTTCGGGGGTAGGGGGCAGCCTCACCCCTGCTACGAACACCACCGCCCGATCCGACACCGCCTCCCGGATTTCTTCAGAGAACTTTTCCGCTGTTGCGCAGGCACTGGCCGCCTGCTATTCTCCTCTTCCACTAAGCACTTAGTGGAATGAGAGATCTGATGATCGAGTTCCAGCTCGACGAGACGTCGGGCGTCGCCACCTACCTGCAGCTCGTGCAGCAGGTTCATCAGGCCCTGCGGATGGGCATGCTGGAGCCGGGTGACCGGCTGCCGACCGCGCAGCAGGTAGTCGCCCAGCTGGCCATCAACCCGAACACCGTGCATAAGGCCTACCGTGAGCTGGAGCGCGAGGGCCTGGTGCGCGCCCGCCCGGGCCTGGGCACGTTCGTCATCCGGCTGCCGGCCGGGACCGATCCAGCCACGCAGGCCCGGTTCCTGGCTGAGCTGGCCGGCTGGCTCCGCACGGCCCGCGCGGCGGGCCTGGGCCCGGATGACATCGACGCGATCTACCGCACCGCCCTCCGCGACTGCTTCGCCGAGGGGGTCGCATGAACGCCGTGGCCGGAGGCCCAGGCCAATCCAACGCCGTCCTCGCGGCCAGCGGGCTGGGCAAGGCCTACCGCCGGACCTGGGCGCTGCGCGACTGCACGCTGGCCATCCCCGAAGGCCACGTGGTCGGGCTCGTCGGCCCCAACGGCGCCGGCAAGAGCACCCTGCTGCGCCTGGCCACCGGGATGCTCACGCCGACCCGCGGCACCATCACCGTCCTTGGCCAGCGCCCCGCGGCCGGGCCGACGCAGCTGGCCCGGGTCGGATTCGTCGCCCAGGACACCCCCGCCTACGCCCGGATGACGGTCGCCGACCACCTCCGCCTCGGCGCCTGGCTCAACCCCGGCTGGGACGACGAGCTGGCACGGCAGCGGATCAGCCAGCTCGCCCTGGACCCCAGGCAGCGGGCCGGGTCGCTGTCCGGCGGGCAGCGGGCCCAGCTCTCCCTCACCCTGGCGATGGCCAAGCGACCCGAGCTGCTCATCCTCGACGAGCCGGTCGCCGCTCTCGACCCGCTGGCCCGGCGGGAGTTCCTGCAAGGCCTGATGGCGGCGGTCGCCGCGCAGCGCCTCAGTGTCGTGCTGTCCTCCCACCTGGTCGCTGACCTCGAGCGGGTATGCGACTACGTGGTCGTTCTCGTCGCTTCCCGGGTCCGGGTCGCCGGGGAGGTCAGCGACCTGCTGGCCTCGCATCACCGCTTGTCCGGGCCGCGCCGCGACCCCGGCACCATGCCGGCGGGCCAGGAAGTCATCACCGAAAGCCACACCGACAAGCAGAGCAGCCTGCTGGTCCGCGCGGACGGGCCGGTCCTCGACCCGGCCTGGGCCGTGAGGCCGGTCAGCCTGGAGGACCTGGTGCTGGCCTACATGAGCCGGGCCGGCGATGAGACGCCGGCCCGCCGTCAGCACCTGGGAGTAGTGTCATGATCCGGCTCGGCATGCTTCAGTTCCGCATCCAGGCCATCATCGCGGCCGTGACCGTGGCCGCGTTCACGGTCCTGCTCGCGGCCACCGGACCGCACCTGGCCAGCGCATACGCCGCCGACGGGCTCGACAGCTGCCGTGGCAGCAGCTGCCTGAGCCCGGCCACCTACTTCACCGCGTCGCTGGCCCACGGCCCCTATGGGGTGCTTTTCCTGCTCAGCACCGGGATCATCCTGCTGGCGCCCGCCGTCATCGGCCTGTTCTGGGGCGCGCCGCTGATCGCCCGCGAGATGGAGACCGGGACCGCCGCCCTGGCCTGGAACCAGTCCGTCACCCGGACCCGGTGGCTGGCCGTCAAGCTCGCCGTCGGCGGCCTGGCCGCCATGGCCGTCACCGAGGCGCTCAGCCTCATGCAGACCTGGTGGGCAGTGCCGATCAGCCGGGCCGTCGCCGACGGCTCCGGCGCCGGTGTCGCCCAGAGCCGGTTCAGCCAGCTGAACTTCGCCACCCACGGCATCACCCCGCTCGGCTACGCCGCGTTCGCCTTCGCCCTCGGCGTCACCGCCGGGGCCCTGATCCGGCGCACCGTCCCGGCCATGGCCGTCACCCTGGCCATCTTCGCCGCCCTCCAGGTCGCCATGCCGCTGTGGGTCCGCCCCAACCTCGCCCCGCCCAGCCGCACGGTCATCCCAGTCACCTCGCTAGGGGGCGCCGGACCGTCACAGACCGGCCCGGACGGCGACACCTTCACTCTCTACGCCAACAGCATCCCCGGCCAGCCCGGTGCCTGGCTCCTGTCCAGCGGACCCGTCAACGCCGCCGGGGAGGCAACCAGCACCACCCCGGCCGCCTGCACATCCGTAGGAAACGCCGGCCAGAGCGAAGGCGCACAGGGGACCGCCTTCGGACCGGGGCAGGGGCCTGCCGCCTTCGTTGCCTGCCTGGGCCGCCACGGCATCCGGGAGGCCATCACCTACCAGCCGGCCAGCCGCTACTGGCGCTTCCAGAGGACCGAGACCGCGATCTATCTCGCCCTGGCCCTGGCCCTGACCGGGTACTGCTTCCGGCGCCTCAGCCGCCCTTCCTGAACAAGCCGTCATCGGGGGTCTATGAGCCGCTCGATCAGGATGGGCTTGGCAGCATTGACCAGCCTGACCAGCCGTGCTGAGCGGTCCAGGTCTCGTATGCGAAGGCACCGGAGGCGGTGCGAGCCAGGATCTCGGTGACCGTGGGGGTTTGCAATGCCGTGACGGCGCCGTCGGAACTGCCGTTCAGGGATTGCCACGCAGACCAGGACGCGCCTGCCTTCGAGGAAAGCTGGACGGTGTGGAAGACGCTGAAGCCGAAATTCGAGTCCATACAGAAAGCTTCGAGGCGGCCGCCATGCTCGTCGTTAACGCCGCTGAACACGGCCGGGTCGGTGCTGCAGCCGTTGCCGGCCAGCAGCCCGGGGCCGCCCCAGCCGGTTCCGGTCCTGGATAGCTGCCAGACGTGCAGCAGGTCGCGTTGGTGCTGCGGGCGAATACCTCAAGCCTTCCATCCGCATTCGTGGCGATGCCAGGGACGCCGACATAGCGCGATTTTCCTGGCGTCTGCGCCCAGCCTGCCCATGTGCCATTGAGGTAATAGTCGTGCACGAGCAGACGACCTGCTGTCGCGGCGAAAACCTGCGGATGCCCGGTCGCGTCCAGCGCGACGGCGGGCGGACCGGTGACCGGGCCGCCCAACGAGGTCCAGCCAGCCCAGGTGCCTCCACCCGAGGTGGAAGTCTGCGACACGGAGCCGACATGGGCGTCGCTGAGGAGGGCGAATACCTCCAGGTGTCCGTCGGGCCAGGCGACTACCGCCGGACTGCTGCTGGTGATCGTCGTGCCGAGCGGTGTGGGACCCTGCCAGGAGGCGCTTCCCGGCGAGGTCTGCCAGATCTCGGCAACCTGCCCGGACTTCGCGCGGGCGAACACGATCAGGCGGCCGTCCTTCGTGGTCGCCACGGCCGGGTCGGCGGTGTAAGCCGCACCGCCCGGCAACGTGGTCCAAGCGGACCACGAGCCGTTAGCGAACCGGGACGCTATCAGCGTGCCGTTACGTGCCACGGCTAGGACTTCGGGACTGCCGCCGGCGCCGGCCGCGGCGGCCAGCCGGAATTGCTGGCCGACCGGAGGCGGCGCAGGCGGGCCGGTCAGCCCGGCTGACGACTGTGCCGGGCCGGCTGACGACTGCGCCGACGCGGGTGGCGTCTGCGGAGAGTGATTGGTGCCAGGCGCGAACGCCGCCACGGCCGAAGCCACGATGGCCAGGCCAACTACGACCGCTAGCACCAGACTGGCCCTGGCGAAATGGTCCGCCCGAGCGGCTCCGGCCTTGTCGTGGCCGCCATCCGCGTAGCGCCCGGCATCCGCGTCATAGCCGGCATCCGCGGCCGGGGGCGGAGGCGCGAAGGCCGGAGCCGACGACTGGCTCGGCCCGGCGTCCGGAGGCCATGGCTCGCCGGAGGAATCGCCGGCTTGATCGTCGTATTGATCGTCGGCCGTCCAGAGCTCAGCGGAGAGCACCTCCGGCGGCTCGGGTATTGGCGACGACACGGTTGGTACGTCGGTCACCGGGACTGGCGCCACCAATACATCGGGTTGCGCGTCCGATTCCTGCCCGAAAGCGGGTGGCACCGGTGACGGCGCCTCTGTCGTTGGCGAGTTGACCGGTTCAATCGATACATCCGTCGCCGATGGCGGGTATACCGCCGATGGCGGGTTGGCTGTGGCGGGCGGTAGCGGATCGGCTGTGGCCGGCGCGTCTGCCGCGGCCACATCGAGGGCCCGGGCGATCTCGTGGAAAGTGGGCCGGTCGGCTGGATCGCGGCACAGCAGGGCATTGACGATTTCGTACAGCGAACCGTTGCCGGTAAGGCGTGGCGGGTCCTCGTTGGCGATCGCCCAGAGCACCGCCAGCCCGCCATCCCGATCATCGAAGGGCCCCTGGCCGCATAGCGCCGCGTAGAGGGTGGCGCCAAGGGACCACAAGTCCGCGGCGGGCGTAGCGGGCATGCCTTTGGCTCGTTCAGGTGCCATATAGCCAGGGGTGCCGACAATGAATCCCGTCCGGGTGATGGACGGATCGCCGTCAGTGACCGCGATGCCGAAGTCAGTAAGAACGGCCTGTCCGTCGGGCGTGATCATCACGTTGCTGGGTTTCAGGTCCCGGTGCAGGACGCCGACAACATGCCCGGCCACGAGTGCGGCGAGTACCTGCCTGCCGATGTCGGCGACGCGATGCGGCGGGAGCGGACCCTGCTCGCCGAGCAGCTCCGCCAGCGTGCGGCCTTTGATGAGCTGCATCACGATGTACGGCGATTCCTCGTCGGAAACGACGTCGTAGACCGCCGCCACTCCGGGATGGTGGATTCTGGCCGCGGCTCGCGCCTCGCGAAAGGTCCGCTTGACTGCCTCGGCATGCATGCCCGCGTCGGCGGTGGGAGCCAGCATCGGCTGCTTTACCGCGACCTCGCGATCCAGCAATACGTCCAGCCCGCGGTACACGGTCGCGGTCCCGCCGCTCCCGATTGGCGCGACAAGCTGATACCGGCCCGCGACGAGGCCGTCGTGGGTGGCGGCGGTCATGTCATGTTCCCCCAGTAAAGAGCTGGTGCGGCAGCACTCTGACCTGTTACCACCGTAAACTGGGGCATATCCGGATTGGACCCACGTTCGCGCTTGTTAATACCTCGCACAACGCAAGCCCAGATCTGATGGCGTTCAGTAGCGTCGGCGTCGCTCTACGCACAGGCCGGAACCGGCTGACGAGGCGGTCCCGGCCGCCACCCGCCAAACCCGCCATCCCTCCCGCGGTCTTCCACCGCCCACAAAGATCGTTTGACTATTTCGGCTGCTATAGCGACCATAACCGTCAAAGGATCTTCACCCGTCCATTCACAGGACGGACGGGAAGGGCGGGGACGGGAAGGGCGGGGACAGGTGGGGCGGGGACGGGTGGGTGAGGCGGCGATAATGGCGGTATATGGCATTCCGGCCCAGGTGCCCTTGCTCTGCCTCGCCGGGAAAATGCGCGTATCACCATATCGCAGACAGGGCAGGTGCACATCTTGTGGAAGATAGGGGCCTCACGGAAGGAAAGGCGCCGGAAACCCGGCGCCCTATCTTCCGCCGAGCCCTTTCCTTCCACGTCCTCCGGCAATCGGAAACGGGCACACAAGGCCTAAGCGACCAAATCCCAGTCAATCACAAGTGGCGCGGCCAAGCCGCTCCCGTATGCCGCAGACAGAATGGACGGCCCAGGTCATTGTGACGCCGGCCGGAACGACGTTCCCGCGGAGGCGGCTTGTGAACGATTTCACAAGCCGTCTCCGCGGGAACGCGCTCACACGCCGCGGAAGTAGCGGCCCCGAAGTAGCCGCTCCTAAGTAGCCGCTCCGGGCTGACCTGCCGCCATCGCCGCGTGCACTATGAGGGTCATGGGTTCGCAATGTTTCCGCGCCGTCATAGCCGCCGGTCCCAGGGACAGCGCGGTCATCGTGATACCGTTCGACCCGGATGAGGTGTGGGGCGCCAAGGCAAACCATCCCGTGAGCGGCATGATCAACGGCTGCCGGACCCGCACCAGGCTCATGCCGGCCGACGGCGGATGGGTGCTGCCCTTGGTCGCGAAGCGCCTGAGTGACATGGGCATCGCGATCGGCGATGACGTGGCCGTTGAGCTGGCTCCGGAAGGTCCGCAGCGCGGCGATCTCGCCGATGATCTCGCCGCCGCGCTCGCGGCCAGCCCGGCGGCGGGCGCATTCTTCGATACGCTGGCCCAGTTCTACCGCAAGGCCTACCTGCGCTGGATCGATGCGACCACCCGCCGGCCCGATCTGCGTGCGGCCCGCATCGCCGAGGTCGTCGGCCTGCTCGAGGCGGGGATCAAAGAGCGGCCGCGCCCATGAGGAAGCTGTTCGCGTCACCGGGGCCCAATCGGGTGACTGTTAAATGAAAGGAGTGAGTTCCGGTGTTGTCGCTCAGGGAGGTGGTCGCGTGCCGGGGACCTACGGGCAGCTGACCAGTGAGCAGGTCGGCCATTTCCTGGAGCGGGGCTTCGTGACGGTTCGGGGAGCCTTCGATCCCGCTGGCGCGCGGCGGTGGCTGGATGATGCGTGGGTCCGCTTCGGGTATGACCGTAACGATCCGGGGAGCTGGGCGGAGAAGCGGATCCATCTGGCCGCGCGGTCGAATGTGGACGCGCGGACGTTCGCGCCCGCCGCCTGGCATGCCGCCGTGGAACTGGCCGGGGGCGAAGAGCGGGTGGTGCTGCCGTGGCAGTGGAGTGACGGTTTCATCGCCAATCTCGGGGTGGGTGACGACCGGCCGTGGCAGCCGCCGTCACCGGCGGCCGACGGGTGGCACAAGGACGGCGATTTCTTCCGCCATTTTCTCGATTCCCCGGAGCAGGCGCTGCTGAGCCTGGTGCTGTGGACGGACATGCTCCCCAAGGGCGGGGGGACGTTCGTGGCGGCCGATTCGGTGCCGGTGGTTGCACGCTTCCTCGCTGATCACCCGGAAGGAGTGCTGCCCGGCGATTTCGACTACGCCGGGCTGATCGGGCAATGCCGTGACTTCGTGGAAATGACCGGCGAGGCCGGTGACGTGGTCCTGCTGCATCCCTACACGCTGCACGCCACGTCGCAGAACGTGCTGGGTGTCGCCCGGATCATCACCAACCCGCCACTGGCGCTGCGCGAGCCGATGAACTTCAACCGGCCCGACCCGGCTGACTTCTCCCTCGTGGAGCGGGCAGTTCTGCGTGCTCTCCACACTGATCGCCTCGACTTCGTCCCAACCGCGCCGCGGCAGGACCTGGTGCCCGAGCGAGTGCTAAAGCAGCGGGCCCGGGCGGTCGCCGAAGATGCGCGGCTGGCCGCAGTGTGCGATAGTCCGGATTCGTGACCGAGACTGATCGCCGTCGACCGCGGCGAGCTGTGGGCCGAGGACTGTGTTGAAAGTCATTTCAACGAACGGCGGTGGTATCCGCCTAACCCGCCGTGCTACCCGCCCATGGTGGCGCCCCACAGCAGCTGGTGATACGGCTCGGTGACTGGCGGCGGTGAGGATACGCACCAGGCGAGCGCCACGAGCTGGCGGGTAGCGGCCAAGCCCATGTAGTCGCCGAGGAATGCCGTCGTGCTGGTGTCGGCGACGGCGGCGAAGGCGAGCACCGCGGGCGGGCCGATCTGCCGTTCCGGACCGAAGGTATGCCCGCTGTCCCTGGAAACGATGAGATCCTCGGAGACAGTCGGCGCGGTTCCCGACATGGCCCGCATCCGGTAGCTGATGTAGACCTTCCCGCCCGCGGCGGCAATCGCCGGGGTGAAGCGATCCAGGCCCGCGGCCCCTGGACTGACTGGCCGCGGCGCGCTCCAGGACCGGCCGTCGGAGGAGGTCGACAACACGATGTCGTTCAGGCCAGCCGAGTTGAGCCGCTATACGCGGAGATCTGGGCGCCGCTCAACCCGGCCCGGTGACTTCGGCGTGCAACGTCAGCATATGTACGTGAATCTCGTGGTCAGCCACTGGGAGATGGAATACGGGCTGCACGCGCCTAAGTGAGACGCCCCCCCGTGACAATTCGGGCAATTGCTCAAGCATCGGGGATATCCGGCTTGGCGGCGAGCAGCATGGCCCGGGGCAGGACCACCAGGCGCTCCCCGGCCGCGACTGACACCCCGCAGGGAAGCCTGCCCGAGTACGCGGCCGTCGCGTCCCGGCCGACGATCGCGAAGTCACCGTTTTCGAGTTCCCAGATGTCCGGGCACGATGAGCTGCTGCTTGACAAGCCAAGCTCCTGCGCTGTCCGGCCGAGCCGCCGCCTGAATCCAGCCGAGGTATCCGCATCCCAAGACCACTGCACCATTCCTCCGACAGGTCGGTAAGGCACCCCTTTGCCCGAACCATCATCCCCCGCGCATCACGGTGGAGACCACCACAATGAGCATCATGGAAAAGCTTGCACGCCTTGGCCGACTCTCCTGTCCCGTTGGCCGCTTGAGCAACGGGTGCCCTGATCTGTACAGCCCCGCTGGGGGCGCCACGTTTCCGCAGGTCAGTGCCCGATCTGACAGATTTATACAGTGCCCTCCCAGGGTTGCCCTGTATGGACCTTGGGTGGTGAGTGGGTCTGGGTGTGAATGGCGGCAGGCCCCGGCCGGGTGGTGGCGGGGCCTGCGGGCTGGTGTGGTGCGGGGTTTAGTGGTGGTGCTGTCCGGCGGC
>Ga0213881_10001162_pt1 | contig 13167 bp, 17 predicted proteins | sample BarmaccoBMER_R08_FD_160104 | JGI IMG/M metagenome (GOLD analysis project Ga0213881, IMG submission 160104) | Barbacenia macrantha exposed rock microbial communities from rupestrian grasslands, the National Park of Serra do Cipo, Brazil - ER_R08 ... | reverse complement strand
TGCGCGGGCAAACGGTCGCTCAGTACTTTGGCAGCGCTGGATCGATTTGCGCGCGCCAGGCGTCGATGCCGCCGGCGAGATTCACGAGACTATCAAAGCCTTTGCCCCGCAGGAAGGTGATGGCGTGAGTGCTGCGCAAACCGCTTTTGCAGTAAACGACTGTCGTGCCGCCGCGCGGGATTTCACCGAGTCTCTCTGGCACGTCACCGAGCGGGATCAGTTGCGCACCGTCGATCCGCGCGATCTCGAATTCGAAGGGCTCGCGCACATCGAGCAACGTGACGGCTTCGCCGCGGCTGATCATTGTGTGCAGCTCGAGAGGAGAAATCTCACTCACAGCTGCGGTACTTACCGCGCAAGGCTGTTCGTACTCAACCGGCTCGGTGATGGTGGGCGCTTTGCCGCAGACCGGGCAATCTGGGTCTCGGCGAATATTGAACTCGCGCATGCGCAACGACAGACAATCGATATGAAGTAAGCGGCCCAGCAAGTTGTCGCCGATGCCGGTAATGAGCTTGATCGTCTCGAGCGCCTGGATTGTGCCGATTAATCCAGGGACGACGCCGAGTACTCCCGCCTCGGCGCAAGTGGGAACGCTGCCACGCGGGGGCGGCTCAGGGAAAAGACAGCGATAGCATGGGGCGCCGAGATGCGGAGCGAAGAGCGAAGCCTGTCCTTCAAACTGATGGACGGAGCCGTAGATGTTAGGCTTCCGCAGCCAGACGCAGACATCGTTTGAGAGGTAACGCGTCGGCAGATTATCCGAGCCGTCGATGACAACGTCGTACTCTGAAATGAGTTCGCGCGCATTAGCAGCGGTGAAACGTGTGGCATGGGTTTCGATCGCGATGTGTGGATTTAAATCGCCCAAACGGTGCGCGGCGGAATCGACTTTGAGCTGCTGCACATCGTGCGCGCCATGTAAGAGTTGCCGGTGCAAATTTGAGAGTTCGACGACGTCGTCATCGATGATGCCGATCGTGCCGGTACCAGCGGCGGCGAGGTAGAGCGCGGCAGGGGAGCCGAGACCGCCCGCGCCGATGCACAAGACGCGCGCAGCTTTGAGGCGCCGCTGACCTTCCTCGCCGAGTTCCCGCAGATTTATCTGGCGCGAATAACGCGACAGTTCATCAGTGCTGAACGCGTCGAGCCTCACGGTTTCACATGCTCCCATTTAATGCCGATAATGCGCTGACCGGCGAAGCGCTTAAGCGACTTCGGAAACTGAAGATAGATCGTACTTTTTGCTTCGTGAAATCCCACTTCGCCGAAATCCGCCCCGGCGCCGCGACGGATCGTCATGATGCGGTTCTGCGCGACCAACTTTTTCAGCTGCGGATCGTCCGCCGATTTTTGCCAGACGGTGTAGGTCTGCGGTTCGCCGCATCTTTCCACCACTTCGGCAAAGCGCGCCGTCTTTACCTTGAGAAGGTTGAGGCCTTGAGAAGCTGAGCGGTTGAGAGGAGGCACCAGATGTCTTCTTTCACTCAACTCCTCAACCATTCAACTAAACAAAAGTCCGCCAGAGAACTACGGCAAAGAAGGTCAGACTACCGTTGCTGCATTCCTGCCCTGGCGGGGTTCGTAAGCCCTCAGTCCATAGCCCCTGACGGAGCGTGAATATCGCGGGGTTTTCGTGCCTGGCAAACAGGACCGCCAGATTGACAGAGCGCGATGCTTTTGTTCTGCTCGCGCGGATGAGAATGCTCGCTATGCTGTTGTTAGCCGCGCTCGAAACGTCCTGCACCACGCTGGCAAATCGGCGCGATCTTTACAGCCCGTCGCCATCGCCGGAAATTCAGCGTCCGCAGACTACGACGGCAACGACGAGCGCGACGACCGTGCGCAGCGAGGAAGTGACGGCGCCGCCAACTCAGCAGGCGAGGCCGTGACATTCTGTGGCGCACGATTGCTTGTCGCTTGATCGAGAGTTGGTGTGCGCCCTGAGCTACCAGCCATCAACTCTCGACTACCCTCCTAACCGAAAGGCAGGTTCGCTTTGATCCGGGCAACATCGGTCTCGTGCACGTGACCTGCTTTCGCGAGCTGCCGCTTTTTCTTCGCGTTCTTGGCCGAGAGAAGATGACGACGCGAGGCGTGCTGCCGAAGTACTTTTCCAGACGCGGTGACTTTGAAGCGTTTGGCGACAGATTTGCGGGTTTTGCTGCGGGCGATCGGCTTCGGCATGAAGCGCGGAATGTAATCAGGCGCGCTGTGCTGACAACTGTTTTGCTGGATGAATCATTACTCTTCCTCCGATGCGGTCGGCTCTTCCGCCGGAGTAGGCGCCGGCGCGTTGGCAAGCGGCCGCTGGATCACGCCGCGGGTGCGAAAGCGATTCTGCGGGTCAGGTGTTTGCTGTTGCACCTGCACTGCGGGCGGCAAGGAAGGGATGGGCGCCGGAGCTTTGAGGAACGGCTGAGGAGGTATCACTGCCGGTTGCTGCACGATCGCGGGGTTGAGCATCGGTAGCGCCGGATTTTGCGCCGGCTGCGAGAGCAACGCCTGATTAAAGCCAAGTGTGGCGTACTTACCGTCCTTGGTAATAGTGACCTTTGTCTCACCAAGCCTGTCCGACCATTTGATCTCGCTGATCGCGATCCCGTGTTCATTGGGCTCTTTGGTAGTTAAGTACTCTTTGAAATTCTTGTCAGTTGTGGAAGCGATCGTCACGAGGTCACCGGTCTCGAGCCGCGCCGCATTTGCCACGTACCAGTCGCGGGCGAAATCCGGCGCGGCGGCCTGCGCTGTCTGCGCGGTGGCGACGGCGAAAGGCGACCGATCGAGCATCGCTTTGTAGGCAGCGAAGTCTGGGCGCTTAGGTAGGATGTCGTCGGCCCGGAGGAGCAGAGCCGGCGCGAGAAGAAGGAGTGCGATTAACTTTTTCATCTTGGTTTGGCTACGTTGGGCGGTGCGTACCAGCGCGCGACTTTGAATCTGCCACGCATTTGCGTCGCGTCAGCCGAGTCAATGGCAAGGTTGACCGATTCGAAAACGATAAACGATTCCGGCAGCTGGACGTCGTAGAGAAAGTGTACCAGGGGCGGCCACGGACTTTTCGTTTCGATTGAGACTGAGACCGATTGGTAGGCTGGATTTGTTTCGTTAGCGCCGATGGCGGGATTCTCGATCAGCACGCTGTCTTTACCGGCGGTCTGCTTCAGCTGATCCAGTAGAGCGGAAGCGTCAGCCGCGCCTTTGTACACAGGCTGATGCTCGCGCAGCCACTTGTCTCGCTTCGTCCAAAGGTCTGCTTCGCGCAGGAAGACGGTCTGCTCGAGGCGCGTCATCTTGCGCTTGGCCACGTCGCTGCGCGCCGAGCGAATGGCGCCCATTAGCCAGCTCCAGAGGAAAAGATTCACCAGCAAAAACACCACGCCGCCGACCACGCCGGCAAGTACGCGCTCGCGCGGATTCATGCGCTGAATGAATGGCGGGAGCATCATCGCGGTTTTCCCTCCAGCCGGAATTGCGCGTGATCGTTGGGCAGGAGACGGGGCGCACTCATGTCAAAGGCGAACCCTTGCAGATCGGGCTGCTTTTTCACCTTATCGGCAAACTGGTAGGCGAGCGCAGCGGTGTTCGCCTCGCCTTCGATGGAAATCTGTCGCGCTGACTGGCTGTACTGGGTGATGCGAACGTCAGGCGAAGGCAAACTATCAAAGATGTGCCGCAGAATTTCGATGGGATAAAAATGCGGATCGATGGCTGGGGCCAGCGTTTTCCATTGATCCGATGCCTTACGAACGAAGGCGGTCTTGGCCGCGTCGCGTTTGATGAGGGCATCGAGCTGTGCGCTGCGTCCTTTGAAGAAGATGAGTTGCACGACGAAGAGGAGAATGAGCGCGCCGTACGCGGCGAACGCGAGCAGAATGCGTTTTTGCCATCTGGTGCGGCGTTCCAGACGGGAACGCTGCTCCCGCCATTCCGCGGGCAGAAGATTCAGCTCGGTGGCGGCCGGCGGAGTTTCGATGCCGACGATTTCCGGTGGCGTATCGAGTGCCTGCTGGACAGTGTCGCGGAGCTGAAAACATTTTTCATCGAGCAGCACGTTCTGGAACGACGCACAGATGCCCTGCAACTCGGCGCTCAAGGCAAGCTGCGGAAGCTCAATCTCGAGCGGTGCAGCCTCGCCACCATCGATGGTGCGCGCGAAACTAAGTTTGCGATTTTCCGAGATCGCGGAGACGAGTACGCCCGCTTCGGGATAAATGAACAAGGCGCAGCCCTCGCCGGCGTGGCTCGCCAGGCGCTGTGCCGCGTAAACGGTGACGGCACGCGGGATGACGTTGCGGTTCAACAGCGGCGCGGCCAGCTCGCTAAGCCGCTGGTTTTGTACCGCCACGGCGGAGATGACGCACTCGCCGTTTACCTGTTCGATGACTTCGAAGTCGCTCGTCACTTCTTCGGCAGAGTAGGGCAGTGCTTTCTCAAGTTGGATTCGCACCATCTCGCGCAGCTCGTCCCCTTCGACGTTGGGCAGGCGAAGACGCTGCGCGAGTACAGCCGAGACAGGCAGCGCGAGTACTACATCGGAATCCGAATTCAGCGCACCAGCCGCTTCATCGAGCGAGGAAAAAGCGCGCACATTCCACGGGCCCTGCTCAGCGCTGATCAGGTTCCAGCCGTCAGCTCCTGGTACCAGGAAAAACTTGCCGTTGGTTTTCTCGTTCAAAATTCCTTCCAGGTAATCATTTGCGGCGTGGCGCCGCTGCGGCGGAAAATCATTTGCACCACCCGCGTGGTATCGCCGGAAAACCCGGTACTCGTCACGCGCATGACCGAATCATGGAAGGAAATAAGCGGAGCGATGGCTTGGAATTGTTGCGGCGAAAGCCCGAGTACGCTGCGGATTTCATCGAGGCTCTGGAATTGCGCATCATCAGCCGTGCCTTCGATCCCGTCGGGCCCGGCGCGCACTTGCAAGAACCTGTCGATCATCGCATCGCTCAATCCGGGAATACAGCGGAGAACGGCGCGTGACGCCCAGGCAAGATCCACCGGCCCGGCGCTGTTCAGCGTGAAATCATCATCCCAGCCCGGCTGCGATGTGAACGCTTCCCAACCTTTAATCTTTTTCATCTCATCGATGCGCGTCAGCAATGCATTAGCGGGCTGATAACCCTCGCTCGCTTCCGCGCCGTTCAGCCGCGGGATATTGTCCGGATCAACCCAGTCGAGCAGGCAATCCATCATGTGGTCGCGTTCGTTCAGGTCAATGCCTTTAAACTCAAGATAACGCCGCAGCATCTCCAGTCGCGTGGGGTTTTCACCGGCCACGATCCAGTTGATGTTCAATCTGCCGCCTTCACCTGTCACCCGTACTTTGTAGCCCTGGCGCGCAGTGAAGTTGCGCTGAAGGTTCGACGAGCCGGGATTGATAGCTGGATTCAACGCCACTTCCGCGCCCGAGCTGGCCATCGCTTCGGCTTCCAAGATGCGGTTCTCGCTGCCGGAAACACCTAGCCGGGAGTTCACATCCAGCGCCCAGGACATGACCAATGCCCCGAGCAGAAACAACGCCCAGAGCGCCAGAAGCAACGCCGCGCCGCTCTTGTTTTGCCCGTACTTCATAACGCAGTACGCGCGAGCGGCACGACGATTTCTTCGGGAACCTTGCTGTCCCGACGACCGATCGAGATGCGCACCAGACGGGGCAGGGTGATCGTGTCGGTCCAGCGCGGTACCCATGCGTTCAGGCGCGGGTCGAAAAAACGGATTTGCAGATTCGTGACATCGTTGATCAGGGGCACAAAGGAGTCGTGCTCATCCGCGATGGCAGTGTCGTCTTTCGGCCGCCGCAGCAGGCCTAGATCGAGTTGCGCGCTTTTTGCATCGTGCGGCTGAAGACGCAGATCAACGCGGAAATCACCCGGCGCGTACCGCGTCATCAAGCCCGGCCCTGCGGAACAAATCCACGTCAGCGTGTCGCGGTCCTTATCGTTTACGCGCACAGCGTCGCCTACGAGAGCGCCGGCGCCGGGTGGCAGACTCTGCAATTGCTGCGTCAGCATTTCACGCAATCCAGTGTAACGCGCATCCACCGCATCTGCTGCGGCCGACGCGCGCATCGCGATGATGTTGGTCTGCACAAAACGATAGATGGCGAGCGACATCATCGATAGAATCAACACCGCCAGCGTAATCTCGAGCAGGGTAAATGCAGCGGTGCGATGGCGGGCGCCGGGAGTGCCGTTATTGGAGCCGGTAAACATCGAAGGCAATACTCTTCTGTTGTTCAACACCGCCGCGAACCCAAGCGGCTGTCAAAGTGACGCGCTGAATGCCCTGCACGATCGCGTTATTCTCCTTCAGCTCTTCCGGTTGGGTCGCTTGCGACAATTTCACGATTCCGTACCCCGTATCGATCTTCGACACCTTTACCTTGTCCGGTGCGCCGGGCGTCGCCTGGATTTCCGCCATGCGGTTGGCCAGGATTTGCCGCGCGCGCGCGTCGTCCGCGCTCAATGCGCTCGCACTCACGCAGTTCGTCACCGCGCGGCCAAGCGCGACGATACCGATGGCGAAAATCGCCAGCCCAAGCAGTACCTCGTAAAGCGCGAACCCTGTTTGATTACCGCGCCGCATAAGTATTCAGTTCAGCCAACGCGCTCAACGGAGCGTACTCCGCCGTCCAATGGCCATCTGTTCCGGCGAAGCTGACCTCCGCCGGCTCGCACACGCCTGATTCCCAGAAAATCCATTCCGCCGGAGTGCGCTTTACCAGCGCGGCGGTGAATTTGATGCTCCACTTGTCGCCCGGCGCAAGTGTCACCTTATCTACTGGCTGGTGCTGTTCTGTCTTGAGAAATGTCAGCGGACGCAGACTCACGCCGTCATTTCCAAGTACGATGAGATAAGCGCGGTGCTCGGCCAGGCTGCGTTCATGCGCCTGCCGCACGAGGTCGTTGAACCGATCAAGGGAACTCCGCAGCCGCCGATCAGCCATTACGCCGTTGAGACTCGGCACGGCCAGTCCCATCAACAGCAGGATAATGAACACGGCAATAACAATCTCCAGGAGGGTGAAACCGGAAGCCCGTTTCATTGTGGAAAATTACGCCCTGCCGCGAAAATCACAATCGCGACACGAGCAGCGGCTGCCGGTATTAAACGGGGCCGGCTGAGCTAACGACGGAATGGTTCGTGCGCCGGGGCAAGCGCCTCAGCCACTTGCAGCCGGGGCGCGTCACCCCAGAGGTCTTCCAGGCTGTAGAACTCGCGCTTCATCTCATGAAAGACGTGCACAACCACGCGCAGGTAATCGAGTACAATCCACTGGCTGGCAGGAAAGCCATCGATCGCGACCGGGCGCACGTCATGTTCCTGTTTTAACTTCGTCTCGATCTCACCTGCGATCGCTTTCAGGTGCGGCTCCGAGGTTCCGGAGCAAATCACGAAGAAATCAGTGAAGCTGGAAATGCCACGCAGATCGAGCAGCGAGATATCTTTCGCTTGTTTGTTCGATGCAAGCTCCGCGCAAAGCCGCGCTAAAGGTTCGGAATCTATCTCGGCACCTCCTGGTAAAGACGTCGCTGCGTGATGATGTCTTCCACCGCCGGTGGAACAAAATAGCGGATCGATTTGCTCGCACGGACGCGTTCGCGGATTTCCGTCGAGGAGATGTCGATCCGCCTGTTCACAACTTCATATTCGTGCGTCATACACCTTCGTGCGCGTGAGAGGATAATTATCGTGACCATCTTTCGCAAATCCTCGTAACGATGCCACCGCGGCAGGCCGGCTAAGTTGTCATCGCCGAGTAGCAAAAATAGCCCGGCTCCGGAATACTTCGCCCGCAGCAGCTCGACTGTTTCTACAGTGTACGACGGCGGCGGACGTTGCAGCTCACAGTCGTCAATGGCAAACAGCGCATCGCCCAATGTCGCGGCTCGCAGCATTTCCAAACGCGCGTCAGCCGGAGTTAACGGAGCCGGCTTGAAAGGCGATATCGCGGCCGGCACGAGAATCACTCTCGCGAGCTGGAAGTTATCCGCAGCTTCGCGGGCGAGAATGAGGTGGGCGTGATGCACCGGATCAAAGGTGCCGCCATAAACGCCAATGTTCTCCATTACCTCTTACTTCTTATCTTGATCTTACTCCTAATTCTGTATTCTGATTCCGCGCCAGCAAGAGGTCAGGATTAAGATCAAGAGTAGGAGTAAGAGTACAAGTCAGTACAGCAAATACCGCGTCCGTTCCGCTTTGAAGCGCGCAACATCATTCAGCCAGTCTGAAACGATGGTCGCCGGCTTGGTCCCGCGAGCAAACTGCGATGCAATCAGCGTACTGCCATAGCACTTGAAGAACATCTCCCGTTTTCCAGCGCTGCTGCGCGTGATCAGGTCCGTGTGCAATTCGCGGTTTATTTCCGCCAAACCATAAATGTTGATTGCGGTAAGATTTGCCCGCGCGTGCGGCTCAATGTGCAAATAACTCGCGCCACGATCACCGCTCCGGTACTCAGTAAAAGTCACCCCGTCCATGTCCTGCGAGTTCATGTAACTGGTGAATGCGGCTGCGTTGACTCCGCGGGCTGAAAGTATCTCAAAAGGGCGTGGTCCCCCGACGCCCGTCTCGGGACCGTGTAGCTCGCCGATCAATCCAGTAGCTACATAGTACAAAGGCGAGTCCCAGTGAGGTATATTCGGCGAAGTAGCTACCCAGCGCAGGCCGGTTTCGTTCCAAGTATCATCGCGTTCCCATCCGCGCATCGGTACTACCTGCAAGTCGCAGCGGGCGTCAATCCAGCCTTTGCCATTGATCATGCGCGCCAGCTCACCGCAGGTCATGCCATGCACGTACGGCACCGGAAATTGTCCTACAAACGAGATCCAGCGCGGCTCGACCAGCGGCCCTTCCACGCGCAAGCCGCCGAGCGGATTTGGACGGTCGAGAACAATGAACTGGATGTGATTTTCCGCCGCCGCTTCCATGCATTTTCCCATCGTACTAATGTAGGTGTAACTGCGGCACCCAATATCCTGGAGATCGAAGACCAGTGCGTCGATGCCGCGAAGCATGGCCGGAGTAGGCTTGCGAGTGGGGCCGTAGAGTGAATGCGCAACCAGACCCGTGACCGGATCCCGCCGCGACGAAACATACCGCCCGGCTTTCTCTGTCCCGTCCAGCCCATGCTCGGGAGTGTAAAGCGCGACGAGGTTCGTATGTTTCCGCAGCAGAACACGCGTGCGCACTCCGCGTGAATCGACGCCGGTCTGGTTCGTGATAAGCCCGATTCGTTTGCCCTGTAGTTGCTCGTAATTATTCGCCTCGAGTACGTCAATCCCGAGCTCGACCGCCGCATTCGCATTGAGCGCGAGCAGCGTTACCAGCAGTAATGGAAAAATTCTATTTCGCCCTCGCGAGTTCAAAATTAGCGTGCACGTTATGAAGCCTCACTCGGGCGGTCAACTTCTCCTCGTCGGCGTGCGTGGCCCGCAGCTCAGCGCGTATGAAGCAAAGCTGCTACGGCGTGTTCAGCCCGGCGGCTACATTCTATTTGGCCGCAACATCAAAACGGCAGGGCAATTGCGAACGCTGATCGACGACTTGCGCGCCCTCAGTCAGGTTGAACCTATCATGACGATCGATCAGGAAGGCGGCCGCGTCTCCCGTTTGCGTCTCATCGGTAACGAGCCGCCTAACGCGCAACAACTTCGCGAAAAAGGTGATCCAGCCCTGATCCGGCGCCACGGCGAGATCACCGGACGACTACTGCGCCTGTTTGGCTTCAATCTCGATCTTTGTCCCGTACTCGATATTTCGTTCAACGATAGTGCTGATAATTCGCTTCGCGGCCGTTGTTATGGAACGAATGCGGCGCAAGTAGCAAAGAACGCCGGCGTGTTTAATGACGCCTTACGTCGCGCGGGAGTCGCTAGCTGCGGCAAACATTTTCCCGGGTACTCAGCGGCCACGATTGATGCGCATCATGATCTGCCAAAGATCGAACGAAGCCGGACCGAGCTCGAGGCAAACGAACTCGCTGTCTTTCGTCAGTTCTCGGCGGAGGTGGACAGTATGATGATCTGTCATGGCTGGTATCCCGCGTTCGAGCCGGACAAAACGCCCGCATCGTTGAGCAGGCGAGTAGTTACTGAGCTATTGCGTGAAGAGCTCGGCTTCGCCGGCCTTGTCATGACTGATGACCTTGATATGGGCGCGATCGTGAATGAGTACTCATTCGATCAAATGCTCCGGCTCGCTTTGGCTGCGGGCAACGATCTTGCCATGATCTGTCATCGTGTAGAAAAAATTGGCGAAGCTCTGGCCGTGATCGAGAAACTCCCCGGCCGTGACGTTGAGCGCGCGCTCGAAAACGTCGCCCGGTTTAAGACGAAGCTAGCCCTGCCGATGCCGTTCTCGGAATCAGCCTTTGATCGGCTGAATCAGGAGATCTGGGATTTGCGAGTTGCCACTTTGGGCGAAGAGCGCGCGCGAGTACCAAGTCCTGAAGACGGCGCGCGCTCGCCGGTCGAGCTTTACTAGCACGCCTAAGCTAGTCGTCATCGCCGCCCCCGGAGTTGACCACGGTGTAGCTCACAATGATCGAGGTTCCGGGCGTACCACTGCCTCCTTGCGCGCTGTACGGAGTGACAAAGAGGACATGAGTTCCGAGCGACGGATGCCAGGGGAAGTAGTCGCCATGGTTATCGCCGGCGATTGAGTACGGCGGCACGTTTTCGGTACGGATAACCTGTGCGCCTTCACCTTTGAAAACTACGCTCGACACGCCGGGACCAGCGTCGGCTCGGATGCTGAGATTATCGCTTAGGTGAATGGTCATCCCGTCAGTCAGCGGACGGACATCTTTGTCAGTAGCAACGCTGACAAGAGTGAGTCCGGTCAGTGATGGCGTAGCCCTCGGAGTCGCGGTCGGACTCGCCGTCGGCGTTGGCGTCGAGCGCGGCGTTGGAGTGACTCGTGGGGTAGAAGTCGCGACCGGGGTGGGGGTTGGCGTCGGCAGCGGTGTGGAAGTTGGTTTTGGCGTAGGAGTAGGCGTACGGAGAGGAGTAGGCGTCGGAGTTTGGGTAGGCGTGGCGGTAGCTATCGGCGTGGGTGCAGGTGTAGCTGATGGCGTCGGTGATGGTGTCGCCGAGGGTGTCGGTGTAGGAGTCGGCCATACGCTGGTAAGGAGCGTTCGCAGCTTTGCTGGAGTCGCCTGATCATCTCCAGTAAGGACGAAGTAAGCCATCCCGGCGTCGGAGCAGTCAAAGGTACTCTTAGCGGCAACTTGTCCTCGTTCCCATAGCCAGACTAGTTTCGAGTCGGTCGAATTTTGCAACCAGGAGAATTGATCATACGGTTTACTGAGGTTGGCGTTTTGATCAGGTATGTGCACCAGGTTTGCGCCAAGCTGCCCGAGGTCGTTGAAGGTGTAGGTTGGGCCTTTCAGCCCTTCAGCGGGTCCAGCTATGGCAGCGTGAGTATCGTTCCACGTCGAATGCGATACCACGGTGACGTAGGCGCGGTGGCTCGGGTCCGAGTTAGCCAGCGCCAGCCCGATCACCTGCATCGGCCCGGCAGCCAGGATCGTGAGAGGATTATCGCTCGACGACTTGTTGATCTCGCTCGTAAGCGCAAAAACGGCAGCTGATAACTCTCCCGTCACGTTGTGGAAAACGCCCATGTTAAATCCGCCCCAGATGCTCGCCGTATTGACGACGCTTTCCCGCATCAGAACTTCGCGAGCGGGAATCGTGAGCCAGTAATGGTCGCAATAGCCATAGTACACCAGCCGCGGCGCTGCGCCTGCGCGCGCCAGCTGCGCGATGATCATCGCGGACGAGCAAATATCATCGCGGTCGTGGTAATTGCCATCTTCACTAACGGCGATGCGGCCGCTGGCTGCGAGAGGTGCGGAAGACTGCTGCCCGAATGCGGAGCACGCGCAACAGGCGGTGATAATTGGGACGAGGATAGAACTTATAAGGCGCAAGTACATAGGGTCTTGTGTAAGAAGTTACCGAAAACGCGAATGCCTTATCCCCGATGGGCATTCTGATGCCGGCCGCGACTAAGCGAGTTTGCTTTGCCTAGTATTCGTGCATTCGCCGAGTTGTCGAGCGCAAACTTCGCGTGGTTGAAACGCGCGTCCTCATCTGCGCACAAGGCGACATTGACGCCTCCGCCGCGAGCCGGTAGCGTTCGCCCGTGCAAGCCGAGCTGGAGAAATTGCTCATCCTCCAAGACCGCGACCAGCGAATCCGACAGATTGAAACGGAGGTAAGAACAGTCCCGCAACAGCGCAAGAACCTCGAAGCGCAGCTAGCCGCGACGGCGGCGAGTCTGGAATCGTTGAAGCACCGCGCGAAGCAGCTCGAGGTAGATCGGAAGAAGCTTGAGCTCGATGTCGGGACGCGGCAGACGAGTATTTCCAAGCTGAAGACCCAGCAATACGCCACGCGCAAAAATGACGAGTTCCAGGCGATGGGCCATGAAATCGAGCGATACGAAAGAGAGATCGGACAGCTCGAAGACCAGGAACTCGAGCTTATGGTTCAGGCGGACAAGCTACGCGACGAGATTTCGGCGCAGGAAAAAACGGCAGCAGCGGCGCGGGACTCCGTGAACCGGCAGCTCGGCGATCTCGAGGAGAAAGCGAAAGTACTGGGTCGGCAAATGCAAGAGCTTACCGGGCAGCGCGCGGAGCTGGCCGGCGCCATCGATGAAGACGTCATTGAACGATATCAGCGGTTGTTTGCCAGCAAAGGTGACGCCGCCGTGGTGGCGGTGGAACACGGAGTCTGCACTGGTTGCCATATGAAAGTGACAACGCAGACAGCGGTCCGGGCCAAGAGCGCGAGCGAGATTGTCAGTTGCGAGCAATGCGGCCGCATTCTTTACTCGGCTGACTAACTCGCAACGCTGAGTACCGCTTCGAGCTTGCTTGTTACTTCAGGCTGGCAGCCGTACTTAGCCCGTACTACGCCTTCTTAGACGTTGAACCTGAACTCGACGACGTCGCCATCCTTTACTATATAGTCTTTGCCCTCGATGCGCAGCTTGCCTGCCTCACGTGCCTTCGCAAATGAGCCAAGCGCCGCCAGCTCATCGCAGGGGATGACTTCGGCGGCGATAAAGCCACGTTCAAAATCCGAGTGAATCACGCCGGCAGCTTGTGGCGCTTTATCGCCCGCATGAATAGTCCACGCGCGCGTCTCA
>Ga0213881_10001161_pt1:10000-13168 | contig 13168 bp, 13 predicted proteins | sample BarmaccoBMER_R08_FD_160104 | JGI IMG/M metagenome (GOLD analysis project Ga0213881, IMG submission 160104) | Barbacenia macrantha exposed rock microbial communities from rupestrian grasslands, the National Park of Serra do Cipo, Brazil - ER_R08 ... | reverse complement strand
ATATATGGCGAGCTAGGTGTCACGTGACCCACTTAGGCAGGCAGTTAAAACGAAAAGAAAGATGCCTAGAGGACGCGGGCAAGTAAGCGATTTCACTCTTTAGCTCCATCCATTTTTCAGGATCAAGAGACAGCATTTCAATGCTTAAGGTCGCCTACGGACCCCCAAAAAAGGTAATTGGAAACAGGAAATATCCAATAGTAATAAAGAAAATTTGCGAGGATATTCTAACTTTCTTTCCCTTGACAGCTCGCTTGAGATACTCCTTCCTGCTTGCTGGACTGTAAAAAGTAAGATAACTTAACTGGCTTGACCTTGCCGAGATACTCCTCCTTTAAAAACTCTTCCTTTCCCTTGAAACCATTTTCGCTTATGGAAAGTACCCTGCTCGTTCCAAGTATTCCACTCGCTCGCCCCAAAGAAAAAGGAGTGCCCCCAGGAAATCAAACGAAAACCCCAGTACCGCAAGAGCACTCAAATCGCCTGGAGGGGAACTACAAGCCTCCATATCCTCAAAGTCGCGAAGTTTTTTGGAATGCTGTTGGAATCGTCCTTTGAACCTTTGTTCAGTTGTCCGATTAGGAAATCTCAAAGGTCGAAGACAGCTGAGCCATTGTCTTAGCCTCAACATTGGCCCTTCGTTGTACATGGTCAATCTGAATTTCATCAAACTCGGCGAATCGACTGAGGGGCTATTTTTTTGTATGGCTGCTGCTTTGCATATATTACCTGATACTCAGCGATGACTTGTCTCACTACTAGCTGAGAATAACCCTTATTAACTTAACGTGGATGGATCGCATGCCCATTGCCGCAGCCTTTTCTTATCCGATAAGCAAGGCTGAATACTAACTTGTTCGTGCATGGGAAATTAAGCCGTATGAATGGCATTAGGAGAGAGAAAAACTATACCTGCTCCCGCACCACCTTGCGTACTGGAGCCATCGAAAGACATTTGCGATGGAGTTGTGGTCAGATGCATGACCTCTCCTTCTGATCGGGCAACTGCTTGCTTAAGTCCAAGGGATGATTTCTATAAAATTCGGCCTCCTGAGGTAAGAATGAAAACTCTGACAAGGCAAAACCCATTATCAAATCCGACCTTTGAGAAATGGTATCGATAACATGTGTTTGATCACATCGGTTCTACCCCTCACATGACCTCGGTAACAGATAATGCCGAAGCTTGACCGCTGTGAAAGACAGGCACAAACACATCTTCTCAATTGCCTTAACTTAATAAGATAAGGCGACTTAGGTAAGAAATCGCTTGTTCCTTTCCTTCCTCATTCTTCTGTGTCAAGAATGATCAAATTTCATCTTCTGAAACTGATATGTACAATCTCAAGGGCTCTCCATCCCTTGGTGGCATCAAAACAGGCCTGTTGGTCAGGTATTTCGAAATTTCATCGAAGGCTTGCTAGTGCACTTCCTCCCACACGAACTCCTTTAGTTTCATAAGCAAAGCAAAAATCAAAAAATGACTCATAAGAACTCGGCTTCTTCTGTGTTGGATACAGTTTCTTCTTTCTTGCTTGCTTTTTCAAGAGATCAATGATGAGCCAAGGAAAACACAATAGCCTGCCTCTTGCACGACCACCACTTTTCTTGCAGGGAAGACTGAGCTCAGCCGTCACGGAATCTCTCACTCTTGGCAAAGAAGGGGGAAGGATGCCAGGTAGAGTGCTTATGCCCGGGCCTCAGAGAGGCCAGGTGGGGAGAAAGCGGCCCTTGCACTGATAGGAGTGTAATCTAATCTATCTTTCCTGTCCTTGAGGAACTGGTTAAAGAACTTTGGCAAGAGCAGCTTCAACTTGGACTTTGACAAGACTTGGCTACGTGGAGTAGACCCCACTCGCTCTTTGGCTCGCTCCTAGCTTTTCTTTTGTAGCAAACTCTTCAACTTGTTGTCTTGGGCAGCAGCTGCAAAGCCCTCTCCTTTCAGTCGAGTACTATCAAAGCTTGCTAGCTGTAGCTTCGTACTTTGCTTTAGCTTTAGCTTCCGCACTTCGCTCGGTTCCACCAAATAATGAAGGGAGCCATCTTCAGATCCTCCGAGTGCAAAGCTAGCAGCAGAGATTGTGGTTCCATACGCGGATTTAGATGCATCCCATACAATACACTACCTCGATCAACCAACAAAGCTATAGCCCATGGTTCGTAGCCTTTATAACGAGCACCTGGTCCTTTGGCATACCTTGAAGTTACATATACTGCTCCAGATGCCGGTGGACTCGTCGATCAACCAGTGAAGGGAATAGAAGCATAGGTATAGTCAAAGGTGGGAGGGATGATAAAGCAAGCTGCCGTAATAGGAACTCCAAGCCTCGTCATCCGCGGAAAAGAAAACTCTTGCCTAGCCTTCCGGACACCTTCCGGCACAACAAAAGCAAAGGTTGGCAAACCAGGCTCTCTTCCGTCAACAGATGAGTATGAACTTGATGCATAGCTTCAACTATAGGCATAATTTGCACTTCTTTTTTTAGAAATGGCTTTCCGAGTGCTTGGCCAGGGGTTCGGAACGCAATCGGAATAATAGAAAGAATTTCACTTTCCTCTCCCTGTGGTCGAGCCAACCTTTCGCTTTCCTTGAACATTCTCTGCCACCTGATAGGTGAGACCAGCGACCGGTAAAGAGACCTCAGCTTTCATTTCAGAGCTGGCACCGGGGAAAGCAGCCAAGCAGCAAGGCCCACCAGCAAGAAGAAGGCGAGTGAATAAAGAAAGTAGAAGTGCAGTTCCTAAATCAAAGTACTCCTATTTCAGTAGATGAGCTTATTTTAATAACATATGCATGCTTCCTTTGTAATCATGCTTCGACCTTTTGCTTGCAAGCTTGAGGGTTGCTCTTGCAAGTCCAAGACTACCAGTCGTGCTAAGATCAAGCCAAAGCCCAGGTTGATCAAGTATTCGACCTTGAATTCCCGACTATACGCCCAAATCATTCTTAGTCGACAGAAGAAGATCTAATGCTCTATGTGACTTTGGGCTTTTCTTCTTTCAAGTGGCAATGAATCAGACGAGACGAGCTACTAAGCTAGTTGATCCGATCCCTTATTCACTAGAGAGGAAGGGAACTCTCTTTTCTTTCTTTAAGCGGGCTGGTAAGCGAAGAATGAAGATTCAGCCGAAAAGCGAGAGTGAAATTTGGGGGTACTCGCGCTTTCA
>Ga0213881_10001161_pt1:0-2500 | contig 13168 bp, 13 predicted proteins | sample BarmaccoBMER_R08_FD_160104 | JGI IMG/M metagenome (GOLD analysis project Ga0213881, IMG submission 160104) | Barbacenia macrantha exposed rock microbial communities from rupestrian grasslands, the National Park of Serra do Cipo, Brazil - ER_R08 ... | reverse complement strand
AAGTATTGTCTAAGAATTCCTAGATGAGACCAGGGGTCGTTCCAGAATTGTAGATCACCTGATCGGACAAACCAAATAAAATGATTGTAGAAAACCTCCCGCATATTCACTAGAATTGAAAAGATGTAGGACCTCCGAGACGGCCTTGAACAAAAGAAAACCTGAGATTATGAACACTGAAATATTTTGCATTCATGAACACTGTCCAGATCGTCTGAGTAGTGATTCACCGCCAGCAGAGTTTGATTTTAGCTTGCATGCCTTAACAGTAGATACCATGCTACGAATGCCTAAGCCGCCTTCATCTTGTGGATGACAAATTGCCTCCTCAGTGATGCTTCTTTCCGAACGATCCCCAAAGAAAATCAGAAAATGAATTCTCTAGCCTTCGAATGACGTTATCTGGAGGGAATGAGAAGATGGCATAGAACACAACACGTGCTTAATCAGAACAATCTTACCACCAAAAGATAAATATGAAGAATTCCAGTTAGCTATCTTCCTCCTGATACGGATAGTACGACCTCCTAACGGCTTAGGATCAAGGGTTGGTCGAGCACGAGCCTAATCTATCCCCTCTTTCTCTCGCCTTCCGTTTTCTATCCCTCCCTTTTTCTTTCTTTCCTCTTTCATCTTTCCCCTCTCATATAGAATATAAAAATCTCCTCATCTATATCTTTCTGGGCTTTATGGTCTTGGTCAAGTTATACAAGTGCAGTAGGAACGTTCGGCTTCGGCTCGGTCTCGGTTATGCTGTCAGTTTAATCTGTCTCTCCTTTCGGTAATAATATATCTCTCTCCTCAAAGTAAGGGTCAAGTGGCTATCTCTCAGTCTCTCAGTCTCAGAGTCAGGCTGGCGGGCAAGTCCAAGAGTCGTTAACAGGTATTGGGTCGAGGGAAATGGGAAAGGGCTAAGGTAAATAGGTAACAAACAGGTGTGCTCTCCTTGTTTTACGAGTGTGAGGTATGCATCTCAAAAATTTCTTTAGACAAATCCAGGTAAGAGGACAAATAATACTAAACTTATATCACCAAAATCAAACCCAAATATCACCAGAACCAAAAGAAGAAAGAAGGAACAGACGGAATAGTGTACAAGTGACAGGGAAAGTAGGTTCTCGAAAACAGATAGAAACCCGAGATCCGCTACTCTCGTGCCCCTCTCTCCTGAGGGTCACTCGTTCCGCTGCAAGGCTGATCATCACGAAAGCAGAACAAGGCCAGCACTCACTCTTCAGAAAATATCTATCTGCCATCAAGGCCACAATGGTTTAATCAAGGTTTTTATTCCAGAGTCAGATTGGGGAGACAACTCATCTGCGGCTTATTCAACCATTCCGAGGAAGACTTTCCCAGCAACAGAAGAAAAGATTGCGAGGTACTTCGATAGCATCAAAAAGGTACCTTGACGCTCTTGTCATCTAGCTCGGGCAGTTCATAAAGAAAAAAAGGTTCCAAGAACTCAAAGAGTCCCAAAATAAAAAGAAATTCGTCACTGTATTAGAGCAGCAGTCGGACTCGTTGCAAGAAAAGGTAGTTGAATGTGTTAGGCGAAGAGAATATAGCACGTAGAAGCTTATAGAGTCGGCAGTTCTCTGGAACTTGCCAGAGACTTTTCTATAGCCCGACAAAGACATGAGCAATGGATTTCTGAGGAGCCACAAAGACGATTATAGAAAGAAAGCAGGATTATACTCAAACAATAGCAGCGGTACTCTCCGAAGTCAGCCTAAAAAGATAGGTGCTAGACTAATTGTAGTAACCAGAACAGGGCCTCGGCCCCAGATGCTATGGAAGACCTTTCCTTTCTTGCCAAGGGCAGCTGCATTTCTCGAACTTGGGATTGTTGAGCGAAGTTCTCATTAAGGGCATTCCAAATCTGATGTGCATGAGTTTACTTGAGCCATAATTTCTTGGGCTTGAGGATTTAAGCGCAGATGTAAAGGGAGGTTGAGTTTATCCAACTGACCAGCAGCTGATCTTTGCAGAGCCACTCTTCATATGCAGGATTTGTCTTTGAAACCTTGACAGATCCATCGGCCTGAGAAATCGAAGCCGGAGCACTCTATCCACTTTTCTGGAGCAGCAGTGCTTCCATCAATAACTAGCAGTTGTTGACTGCGAACCAGAGGAAGCCGGAGCTCCCAGAGAATGAAATGAGTGCCGTCGGGTTTGATAGTCATCAGGTTTGGGATCTTTTTCATAGCCTATTGAAAAATCAAAGAAGCAAATGGATCTGACCTTAGACAAGATCTGTTCTAAGGTTGAGACATGAGGCAGAGAGGGTCTGAGGTTAAGATCAAAGGATGGATGGACGTCAACGCAGGTCTGTTCCCTTGTGTTTATGGGAGAGGGCTTTCGCAAATCATAGAAAAGAAAGAAAAAAAAAGTGAAGCCAGAATGAGCCGATCCCTTTAATGAATCTCCTCTTAGGAATCTTTAAATCGTGTAAATGATTGTTCTGATGTCTCATAGAAATTGTTTGTTACGCAAGAACCAA
>Ga0213881_10001160_pt1 | contig 13177 bp, 11 predicted proteins | sample BarmaccoBMER_R08_FD_160104 | JGI IMG/M metagenome (GOLD analysis project Ga0213881, IMG submission 160104) | Barbacenia macrantha exposed rock microbial communities from rupestrian grasslands, the National Park of Serra do Cipo, Brazil - ER_R08 ... | reverse complement strand
ACCAGCGGTTGCCGTCCCGGAGGGGCGGCAATTCCCGCCGTGGCCCCAAGCCGGCCGAGCGCAGCGAGGCCTGGGCGCGGAAGGAAAACCAGCGGTTGCCGTCCCGGAGGGGCGGCAATTCCCGCCGTGGCCCCAAGCCGGCCGAGCGCAGCGAGGCCTGGGCGCGGAAGGAAAACCAGCGGTTGCCGTCCCGGAGGGGCGGCAATTCCCGCCGCGGCTCCAAGCCGGCCGAGCGCAGCGAGGCCCTGGCGCGGAGGGGCGTGAGTCAGCCGGTGTTCTGGAGGCCGGCGGCTACGCCGTTCACGGTGAGCAGCAATAGGCGCTCCAGGCGTTCGCGGTCCACCGGACCGGCGGGGCCCGCGGGGGCATCGGGGGCGGCGGGAGCCGCGGGAGCCGCGGGGGCGGCGGGGTCGGTGGCACGGAGTGCGGTCAGCGCGCGCAACTGGAGGTAGGACAGCGCGTCAACGTAGGGGTCGCGCAACGTGACCGCGCGGGACAGGACGGGGCGGTCGCCCAGCAGCCGGTCGTGGCCGGTCACCTCCAGGACCAGCCGCCTGGTCAGGTCGTATTCGGCCAGCACCCGCCCGGTCAGGTCGTCCCGGCCGCCCAGCGCCAGGTACCGCGCGGCAATGGCCCGGTCGGTCTTGGCCAGGCTCATCGCGGCGTTGTCGATCAGCACGCCGAACAGCGGCCAGTCGCCGTAGGCGTGGCGGAGCAGGTCGATGTCGTCCACCGCGGCCAGGCCGCTGCCCAGGCCGTACCAGCCGGGCAGGTTCAGCCGGGTCTGCGACCAGGCGAACACCCACGGGATGGCCCGCAGATCGTCGAGGTCCAGGGCGGGCGCCGCGGCCGGAGGCCCAGGCAAATTCAGCACCGCGGCCGGAGGCCCAGGCAAATTCAGCACCGCGGCCGGAGGCCCAGGCAAATTCGACGCCGCATCACGAGCCGACAGGCCCCGCTTGGCCGGCCGCGACCCGATCCGCAGGCCGCCGATCTCGCCCAGCGGGCTGATGCGCGCGAACCACGTCGCGAACCCGTCCGACGACACCAGGCTCTGGAACGCGGTGCGCGCCGCCTCGTCAATACGAGCTGCCGTGTCGCGGTAGGTGGACGCTGCGACCACCGTACGTTCGTAGGTATGGGGGGTAGAGGCGAGAAGCACCGCGGAAGTTACCTGTTCCAGGTGCCGCTTCGCAATGGCGGGCTGGCCATACCGGGCGAAGATAACCTCTCCCTGTTCGGTGACCTTGAACGAGCCGTGTACCGAGCCCGGAGCCTGGGCCAGCACCGCGCGCCCGGCCGGGCCGCCGCCACGACCGAGGGCGCCGCCGCGGCCATGGAAGAGGGTCAGCTTGACTTCGTTGTCCGCGGCCCACTGGGTCAGCTGGGCCTGGGCCTGGTACAGCCGGAGGGTGGCGCTGGCCGGGCCGAGTTCCTTGGCGGAGTCGGAGTAGCCGAGCATCGCCTCCAGGCGCCGGCCGTTGGCGGCCAGCCGGTCGGCCACCGGGGGGAGCTTGAGCATGCCGGTCAGCACGTCGGGGGCGTTGGCCAGGTCCTGCGCGCTCTCGAACAGCGGAACCACGTCCAGCGCGGGGGTCCGGCCGCCGGCGTAGGCCGCCAGTTCGTAGACGGCGGCGATGTCTTGCGCCGAGCGGGTGAAACTTACCACGTACCTGTGGCACGCCTCCGGACCGTACCGGTCCTGGATCCAGGTGATGGCCCGGATCGTCGCCAGCACCTCCTCGGTCTGCGGCGAGGGCTGCTCACCCGACCGGAGCGAGGCCAGCGCGCGGGCGTGGACCTCGCTGTGCTGCCTGACCTCCAGGCTGGCCAGATGGAAGCCGAACGTCTCGGCCAGCCAGATCAGGTTCTGCAGCTCGCCGAAGGCCTGCCTGGCGGCACCGGCCTGAGCCAGTGCGTCCTGGACGATCCTGAGATCCGCGATGTACTCGGCGGGGCGGCGGTAGGAGAGATCGGCGTGCCGGATGCGGGTGGCGTTCAGGCGTTGCGCGGCATACAGCAAATAGGTGCGATATGGCTCCTGGGGGGCACGGGCCGCGATCTCCTCCAGCAGTTCGGGATGCGCCGCCTGGGCCGCGCGCAGTGCGTCGATCAGTGCGCGCGCGGGCGGAGTGGCCGCCTCGTGCAGGGTGAGGGCGCGGCCGATCCTGGCGGTGGTGGCCTCCAGCGCCCGCAGCGCGTGGTCGGCCTGGATCGTCGCGGTCTCCCGGGTGACCTGGGCGGTGACGAACGGGTTGCCGTCGCGGTCGGCGCCCACCCAGCTGCCGTACCGGAGGAACGCAGGCACCGGGGTCGGGCGCCGCCCCGCTTCGCCGGGACCCTGGATGGCACGGTCCAGTTCCCGGTACACCGACGGGATCACCCCGAACAGGGTCTCGTCGAACGCGGACATCACGGTCCTGACCTCGTCGATCGGATTCATCGCCTTGACCCGGAGCTGCGAGGTCCGCCACAGCAGGTCGATCTGCTCGCGCAGTCCGCGTTCGGCTTCGGCGCGTTCGGTCGCGCCCAGGCCTTCGTCGTCGACGGCTTTCAGCAGTTCATTGATGCGTCGCAGCGCCGCCACCACGGCGCGACGGCGGGCCTCGGTCGGGTGCGCGGTGAGAACCAGGTGCACCCTCAGCTCGGCGAGGCTCGCGGCGGCTTCCGGGCCGAGATCGGCCACGGCGGCGGCCAGGGACTCCCGCACCGGCTTTTCACCCGAATCCCGCTCGCGGAGGATCCGGATCCGCTGATGTTCTTCGGCCAGGTTGGCCAGATGAAAGTAGACGGTGAACGCCTGGGCGACCTGCTCGGCCTTCTCCAGGCTCCACGATGCCACCAGGGCGGCGATGTGGTCAACGGAGGTCTGTGCGTCCTGGGTCTGACGTGCTTCGATGACCGCGCGGCGCAGCTGCTCGACGGCCTCGAGCAGCTCCGGGCCCACGGAATCGCGGATCACCTCGCCCAGCAGGTCGCCGAGGAGCCGCACGTCACGCCGCATCGGCTTGGGCAGCTGGTCCCGGTCCTTCTCTCTGTTCACGGTCAGAGCGTAATCCCCCGATGCTGTGCTCGCCTCCAGGCAGTCACTACCCTTAGGCCATGGCAGACGAGGCCCCCGCCCCCCAGGACGCCCCAGCTCCGCAGGACACTCCAGCCCCCCAGGACGCCCCAGCCCCGAAGGACGCCCCCGCCCCGCACACCACAGCTGGGAAGATCGCCGACCTGGCTCGCCGCCGCGAGGAGGCGGTACACGCCGGATCGGCCCAGGCCGTCGAGAAGCAGCACAAACGCGGCAAGCTGACGGCGAGGGAACGGATCGACCTGCTGCTGGATCCGGGAAGTTTCACCGAGCTGGACGAGCTGGCCCGGCATCGCGCGCACGGCTTCGGCATCGAGCAGACGCGGCCGTACGGGGATGGCGTGGTCACCGGATTCGGCACGGTCGACGGGCGCCCGGTGTGCGTGTTCAGCCAGGATTTCACGGTTTTCGGCGGAAGCCTGGGCGAGGTCTACGGCGAGAAAATCGTCAAGATCATGGACCACGCGATGAAGACCGGCTGCCCGGTCGTCGGCATCAACGACGGCGGCGGCGCCCGCATCCAGGAAGGCGTGGTGGCCCTCGGCCTGTTCGCCGAGATCTTCTACCGGAACGTGCACGCGTCCGGGGTGATACCGCAGATCTCCCTGATCGTGGGCCCGTGTGCCGGCGGCGCGGTCTACTCCCCCGCGATCACCGACTTCACCCTCATGGTGGACGGCACCTCGCACATGTTCATCACCGGCCCGGACGTGATCAAGACGGTCACCGGCGAGGACGTCACGTTCGAGGACCTCGGCGGCGCGCACGCGCACGGCGCCAAGTCCGGCGTGGCGCACTACCAGGCCAGCGGCGAGCAGGACTGCATCGATTTCGCCCGCGACCTCCTTTCCTACCTGCCGTCCAACAACATGGAGGACGCGCCGCGGCTCGAGTACGGCAAGCCCGCCGACCTGACGCTGGAGGCGACCGACGAGGAGCTCGACACCCTCATCCCGGACTCGCCCAACCAGCCCTACGACATGCACGAGATCATCACCCGGGTAGTGGACGACGGGGAATTCCTGGAAATCCACGCCGCGTTCGCGCCGAACATCGTGGTCGGCTTCGGCCGGATCGAGGGCTCGTCAGTGGGTGTGGTGGCGAATCAGCCGATGCACTTCGCCGGGACCCTGGACATCGACGCGTCCGAGAAGGCCGCCCGTTTTGTCCGGACTTGTGATGCGTTTAATATACCTATCCTGACATTTGTTGATGTGCCGGGGTTCTTGCCGGGTGTCACCCAGGAGTGGCAGGGCATCATCCGCCGCGGCGCCAAGCTGATCTACGCGTACGCAGAGGCTACAGTGCCGAAGGTCACGGTCATCACGAGGAAGGCATACGGCGGCGCCTACGATGTCATGGGCTCCAAGCACCTCGGCGGCGACATGAACCTCGCCTGGCCGACCGCGCAGATCGCGGTCATGGGGGCACAGGGCGCGGTCAACATTCTCTACCGGCGCGAGCTGGCCGGGGCCGATGCTCCCGACGCGCTGCGCGCCGAGAAGATCACCGAGTACGAGGACACCCTCGCCAATCCGTACATCGCCGCCGAACGCGGCTACGTGGACGCGGTCATCCGCCCGGCCGAGACCCGGCCGGCGGTCACCCGGGCCCTGCGGACGCTCCGGACCAAACGTCAGACGCTTCCGCCCAAGAAACACGGGAACATTCCCTTGTAACCGGGTTACGTAACATCGTTACATGAGGCAGATTGATTACATTACGCAGTGGTAACCATCCAGCGCGCCGGCAAAAGTGACGCATCTGGCGCACGCATGGGGTCCACTGGCCTAGAGTCAAGATGATGACCGAATTCGCCACTCCGCTGCCCATCCTGGCCCGCTACGCGGTCATGGTGGATGTCGGCTATATCTATGCCGCGGCGGGGGAACTTTTGTTCGGCACGAGTTCACGGCGCGAATTCCGGGTCGACGCGGTGCCGTTGATCCAGGTGGTCACCAAGCACGCGGACGAATTGATTCGCGGCGAGCTGCTGCGGGTCTACTGGTACGACGCGGCGCGGGACCGGGTGCCCACCATCGACCAGCGGGTCATCGCCCAGATGCCGTGGGTGAAACTCCGGCTGGGCAACCTCAACGCGCGCGGCCAGCAGAAGGGTGTGGACGCCCAGATCCGGGCCGACATGGAGGCCCTGGCCCGGCATCGCGCGATAACCGACGCGGTACTCATCGCCGGGGACGAGGACATGGTCCCCGCCGTCGAGGCCGCCCAGGCGTACGGCGTCCGCGTGCACCTGTGGGGCATCGAACCGCCCTACGGCACCAACCAGGCCGAGCGCCTGGTGTGGGAATCCGACACGGTGGATGTGCTCGACGGAGCGTTCCTGCGGGCGTACTTCAGCAAGGTCCCGGTCGAGCAGGTCCGGCCCGATGTCGTGGCCGGCCCACCCGGTGCGGGGCCTGGCGGCACCGCGCCCACCCCCGCGCAGCTGTTCGGCGACCGGCACACCAGGCCGCAGCCCGTGCTACGGGCCGGATCCGGGCACACCGGAGGCTTCCCCGCGGTCACCGGGCCGATGCCGCGCCTGGGCCCGGACCGGATCCGCGTCGAGGAGGCCGGCGAGCACGTCGCCCAGAAGTGGATCCTCACCCGCGGCCGCGACAACATCCGCGACCTGCTGCCCGGCCCGATCCTGCCTCCGGTCATCGACAAGGAACTCCTGGTAGACGCCGAGAAGGAACTCGGCCTGTCACTGCGTCCCTACCAGGAGGCCCGCGAGTGGCTGCGGGATGCGTTCTGGGAGCGAGTACACCGGGAATTCGGCATCATCCTAGGAAAATCAAGGCCCTGATGAACGAACGTACTGTGGTTCCTCTTCCCGAGCCCGTTGACTCCGATGCGGGTCCGGCGTTCCTCCAGGTGGTCCGGGGGGTGCCCACGACCGAGGAGCTCGTCGCCCTGGTAACCGTGCTTCTCGCGGAACAGGACGGTCCCGCTGCTTCTTCTGGGCCGTCCCGCTCCTACTGGTCCGACCCGGCCCGCCTGCTGCGCGGTTCCGCGACCCGCGGCCCACTGGACCGCGGCCCCGGCGCCTGGCGCCGCTCCGCCGGCCCGCTCTAGCCGAGTCGCTGCTCTATCAGGGCGCGGACCTTGACGGCATCGGCCTTGCGGCGGGTGGCCTTCATGACCGCGCCGATCAGGACGCCGACCGCATTGGTATTGCCCGCGCGGATGCTGTCGACCACGTCCGGGTGAGCGGCGATCGCCTCGTCGACGGCCGCTGCCAGAGCGCTGTCGTCGCTGACCACGGCCAGACCGCGGGCGGCGACCACGCTGTCGGGGTCGCCTTCGCCGGCCAGTACGCCGTCGAGGACGTCCCGGGCCAGCCGGTCGTTCAGCGTGCCTTTCGCCACCAGTTCCGCGACGCGGGCCACCTGGACGGGAGTGATCGGGAGTTTCGCGAGCTCTGTGCCGGTCTCGTTGGCCCGGCGGGCCAGCTCGCCCAGCCACCACTTCCGCGCGTCGGCCGGGGATGCGCCCGCCGCCACCGTCTCGGCCACCAGGTCGAGCGCGTCGGCGTTGCGGAGTGCGGCCATATCCAGGTCAGACAGCGCCCACTCGGCCTGCAGCCGGACGCGGCGCGCGGACGGCGCCTCGGGCAGCGCGGCCCGGATCTGCTCGACCCACTCGGCCGACGGGGCTACCGGGACCAGGTCGGGCTCGGGGAAGTAGCGGTAGTCCTGCGCTTCCTCCTTGGACCGGCCGGACGTGGTGGTGGCGGAGTCCTCGTGGAAGTGCCTGGTCTCCTGGATGACCCGCGCGCCGGCGTCGAGGACCGCGGCCTGGCGCTCGATCTCGAACCTGACGGAGCGCTCGACCGAGCGGAGCGAGTTGACGTTCTTGGTTTCTGTCCGGGTTCCCCACTTGGCTGAACCCTTCGGAGACAGCGACGTGTTCACGTCACAGCGCAGCGAGCCCTCTTCCATCCGCACGTCCGACACGTCCAGCGAGCGGATGAGATCGCGCAGTTCGGTCACGTACGCGTGCGCCACCACCGGTGCCAGCTCGCCGGTTCCTGTCACGGGTTTGGTGACGATCTCCACTAGCGGGATACCCGCCCGGTTGTAGTCGACCAGCGAGTAGTCGGCACCGTGTATCCGGCCGGTGGCCCCGCCCACGTGCAGCGACTTGCCGGTGTCCTCCTCCAGGTGCACGCGCTCGATGCCGACCCGGAAGGTCTTCCCCTCCACCGTCACATCCAGGTAGCCGTCCGTGCACAGCGGCTCATCGTACTGGGAGATCTGGAAGTTCTTCGGCATGTCCGGGTAGAAGTAGTTCTTCCGCGCGAACCGGCACCAGGACGCTATGCCGCAGTTGAGGGCCAGGCCGATCCGGATCGTGTACTCGATCGCCGACTTGTTGCAGACCGGCAGCGAACCGGGCAGGCCCAGGCAGACCGGGCACACCTGCGAGTTGGGTTCCCCGCCGAACCTGGTCGTGCAACCGCAGAACATCTTGGTCCTGGTCCCCAGCTCCACGTGGGTTTCCAGGCCGATCACCGGCTCGTAGCGAGCCATCGCCTCGGCGAACGAGACCAGGGTCTCCGTCGTCATGCTGCGTCCAGTCCTTTCGCACCCGCAAGCAGCGGCTGTCCCCAGCGCGCCGCGAAGGCGGTCTCGGCGGCGGCCGCCACCCGGTAGAGCCGGTCATCGGCCATGGCCGGCGCCATCACCTGGAGCCCCACCGGCAGTCCGTCGTCGGAGGCCAGGCCACATGGGACCGAGATCGCGGCGTTCCCGGCCAGGTCGGACGGGATCGTGCACAGGTCGGCCAGGTACATGGCCATCGGGTCGTCGGCCCGCTCGCCGAGGCCGAACGCGGTTGTCGGCGTGGCCGGCGAGATCAGGACGTCCACCTGGGCGAACGCGGCGTCGAAATCCCTGATGATCAGCGTGCGGACCTGCTGCGCCTTGCCGTAGTAGGCGTCGTAATACCCGCTGGACAGCGCGTACGTGCCGAGGATGATGCGGCGCTTGACCTCGTCGCCGAAGCCCTGCTCGCGGGTCAGCGCCATGACTTCCTCGGCGTCCCTGGCGCCGTCGTCGCCGACGCGCAGCCCGTAGCGCATGGCGTCGAACCGGGCCAGGTTGGACGAGCACTCGCTGGGGGCGATCAGGTAGTAGGCGGGCAGCGCGTACTTGAAATGCGGGCAGCTCACCTCGGTGACCTTGGCGCCGAGCGATTCGAGCAGTTCGACCGCTTCGTTGAAGCGGGCCATGACCCCGGGCTGGTAGCCCTCGCCGGACAGCTCGGTCACGACACCGATGCGCATGCCCTCAACATCGGCCTGTTTCGCGGCCGCGACGACCGGCGGGACGGGCGCGTCTATCGACGTGGAGTCCATCGGGTCGTGCCCGGACATCGCCTCGTGCAGCAGCGCGGCGTCCAGGACCGTGCGGGCGAACGGGCCGGGTGTGTCGAGGCTGCTGGCGAACGCGACCACCCCGTACCGGGACGAGCCCCCGTACGTGGGCTTGGTGCCGACGATGCCGCACACCGCGGCGGGCTGGCGGATCGACCCGCCGGTGTCGGTGCCGATGGCCAGCGGCGCCTCATAGGCGCCCACCGCGGCGGCGGAACCGCCGGACGACCCGCCAGGAACCTTGCTGAGATCCCACGGGTTGTGGCTGGGACCGAATGCCGAGTTCTCGGTGGACGAGCCCATGGCGAACTCGTCCATGTTGGTCTTGCCGAGGATGATGACGCCGTTGTCCTTGAGCCGCTGGGTGATCGTCGCGTCGTAGGGCGGGTGCCAGCCGTCGAGGATGCGAGAGCCGCATGTGGTGGGCATTCCCTTGGTGGTGAAGACGTCCTTGACCGCGATCGGGACGCCGGCCAGCTCCGGCAGCGCTTCGCCCTGGTTGCGCTTGTTGTCTACTTCTCTTGCCTGAGCGAGCGCCTGGTCGGCGGCCACGTGCAGGAACGCGTGCACGCGGCTGTCTACGTCGGCTATCCGGTCCAGGTGTGCCTGGGTGACCTCTGTCGCGGATACCTCCCTGGCGGCGAGCTTGGCTGAGAGGTCCGCGGCGGTGAGGCGGATCAGCTCAGTGCTGCTGTCACTGGCGGCCACCGTCACTCCTCCGTTCCGAGTATCCGCGGGACCTTGAACCGCTGCTGCTCTACCGCGGGCGCCTGGTCCAGTGCTTGCGCCGGGGTCAGGCACGGCCGTGGCTCGTCGTCGCGGAACACGTTGGTCAGGCCGGTCGCGTGCGAAGTCGGCGGGATCCCCTCGGCGGCGACCTCCTGGACCTGCGCGACCGCCGCGAGGATCTGGCCCAGCTGGGGCGCCAGGTGATCCAGCTCGGCATCGGTCAACGAGATCCTGGACAGTCGCGCCAGGTGCGCGACCTCGTCACGGGTGATGGACATGTCGTGAAGCCTATCGGCCTACGCTCAGATGGCTGAACGCGCTCTGCTGGCTTTTGACGGGCCGGGCTACGGTTGACCTGTGAAGTACATGCTGCTGATCAGGGGAGACGAGTCCGCGGCCGAGCACGCGAACGATGGTTGCGGCGGCTGGGATACCGAGATGCTCCGGCGTGGAGTCCTGGTGGGCGGGGGCGGGCTCCGGCCGCCGGACGAGGGTAAAGCGGTCCGGGTCCGGCGGCGCCAGCTGCTGCTGGCCGACGGTCCGTTCGCCGAGACCAAGGAGCAGGTGGGCGGGTTCTGTATCATCGAATGCGCCGGCTTCGACGAGGCGGTGGAGATCGCGGCCGCGCATCCGGCCGCCACCTACGGAACGATCGAGATCCGGCAGATGCTGTGAGTGGTCCGGCGGCTGGTGTCCCAGGCGTCAAGGCAGCGGTGGACGCCGCGTTCCGTGACGAGTGGGGCCGGGTCGTGGCCACGCTGATCCGGGTCACCGGTAACTGGGACCTGGCCGAGGAATGCGCGGCGGACGCGTTCGCGCTGGCCCTCCAGCGCTGGGAGCGGGACGGCATACCTGACCGGCCGGGCGCGTGGCTGACCACGGCGGCCCGGAATCGCGCCATCGACATGCTACGGCGGGAGAAGGTCGGTGCGGCGAAGCTCCGCGAAGTGGCCGTCATGTCCTTGCGCGATGAGCCCTCATCCGTTCCGGATGATCCGAGCGGGATCCCGGATGACCGGCTGCGGCTGATGTTCACCTGCTGTCATCCGGCGCTGTCGCTGGAGGCGCGCGTCGCGCTCACGCTGCGGACCCTGGCTGGGCTGACGACCGCGGAGATCGCCAGGGCGTTCCTCTCCAGCGAAGGCACCATGGCCAAGCGACTGGTCCGGGCCAAGCAGAAGATCCAGAACGCGGGCATCCCGTATCGCGTGCCGCCGGCACATTTGCTGCCGGACCGGGTTCCGGGCGTGCTCGGCGTGCTGTACCTGCTGTTCAACGAGGGCTATTCCGCGTCAGCCGGAGCCGACCTGATCCGGGTCGGCCTGTGCGCTGAGGGGATCAGGCTGACCCGGGTGCTGGTGTCGCTGATGCCGGATGAGGCCGAGGCGGCTGGGCTGCTCGCGCTGATGCTGCTACAAGACTCGCGCCGGGCCGCCCGGATTGACGCTTACGGTGACCTGATCACTCTTGAGGATCAGGATCGGTCTTTGTGGGACGCGGCCTCGATCGCGGAAGGTGTCTCGCTGCTGGATGATGCCCTGCGCCATCGGCAGCCGGGTCCCTACCAGCTACAGGCGGCGATCGCCGCCTGCCATGCGACGGCCGCCACCGCGGCCGACACGGACTGGGCCGAGATCGCCGCGCTGTACGGCGAGCTGGCACGGTTCCTGCCCACTCCGGTGGTGGAGCTCAACCGGGCGGTGGCGGTCGGGATGGCGGAGGGGCCAGCCGCGGGCTTGAAGCTGGTCGCGGCGCTGGAGTCGGCTGGGAAGCTGGACGGCTACCACCTGCTGCCGGCCACCCGGGCTGACCTGCTTCGACGCCTGGGCCTGGATGAGGAGGCGGCTGCCGCGTACCGCGAGGCGCTGGACCTGGCGTCGACCGATTCCGAGCGCCGATATCTGGATAAGCGACTCAACGCAGCGCTAGCCCGGAGGACGACCCCCGGAGCCCCCGAAATGTCCATCTGAGCCCTGTCCCGCTCGTCGCGGTCATGTAAGCCCCTTCCGAGAAGGAGACGTGACAGCAATGGAAGACATCCAGAAGATGATCGCGGTTCAGCGCGGCGATCTGGCGGCACTGCTGGCCGACCTGCCCGAGCAACGATGGGACGAACCGACGCTGTGCGCCGGCTGGCGGGTGGCGGAGGTCGTGGCCCATATCACCATGCCGTTCCGGTACTCGAGCCGGCGGTTCATGCTCGAACTCGCGAAGTCGCGTGGCAACTTCAGCCAGATGGCCGACCGGCGCGCTCGCCAGGACGCGCGGGAGCTGACGGTAGCCGAGCTGACCGCCGCTCTCGCGAAGAACGTGGACCATCCGTGGAAGCCGCCGGGCGGCGGCTATCTCGGCGCGCTCACCCACGACGTCATCCACGCCCTCGACATCACGGTGCCACTCGGCATCGGATGGGCGGTACCAGCCGAGCGGCTCGGCACGATACTGCCGAGCATGACGACACCGAAGATCATCCGGTACTTCGGCACGGAAGTGACCGGCGTCGAGTTGCGCGCCACCGACATGGACTGGGCGTTCGGCTCAGGGCCGCCAGTCACGGGCAGCGCTCAGGATCTCGCGCTCGTCCTGTGCGGCCGCAAACTGCCACCCGGTCACCTGGAAGGAGAACACAGTGCCCGCTTCACCGCCCGCTTCACCGCCCGCTTCACCGCGGCGTAGCCGCGAGGACGCCCCACAGCACGAGAATGGCTGGCCACGGGGCCTGTCCGCGCCCGCACGGCGAGCGCTGGCCAACGCCGGGTACGCCGAACTCGGCCAGCTCGCCGACGTGAGCGAATCCTCCCTTCGCCAATTGCATGGCATGGGTCCCAAGGCGATATCGGTGCTCCGTGATGCCCTTGCCGCACGCGGTCTATCGCTCCGGACCTAGCCAGCCTTACTGGGGTTGCCCGATGACGGCGCGGGCGGCTATCTGGTCCAGGCGCCGTTCCAGCACGGTTCCAGCCGACCAGTACTGCGCGAGGCAGTACAAGGTGGCGGCCTCATGAACCGCCTGCGATGAGTCGTAACCTTGCTGGTCAAGGCTGGACCGGATCGCTTCCACGTAGTCCTCGGCGGTAAAGCCCGCCACATCCCGGATCACGACCGTGGTCGTAGCGAGATGCGAGTTCAGCCCGCCAAACGAGCGCCCGCAGCCGCAAGGGCCGTCCGGATCGTCCCGGTCCTTGGCACAGGGTGGATCGAGATGAACAAGCTCACCCTCGACGCAGAAGTCGAAGTCGTTGTCCCGGTAGCCCTGAGTAAGGTTCGTCGCGGTCAGTAGCTTCATACGAAGCCCCCTCGGTGGTCGATCTGAGGCGACGCACCCAAGCTACGCCGAGGGTCTGACATTTCTGGGCTACCGCCAGCCATACAGCCATACCCCGCGGCCGCGACTGAGCGACCGGTCACTCCCGCCTCGCTCAGCTAGTGCCGCGGCGGACAAGGTTCGCCCGCTTTGCCCGTGCCCACGGCGGCCGGCCTGGCTCGCGCGGCGGCGCGGTGCCAGGGATGACGATGGCGCCATCGATCGCGCTGGGCCGGGACCTGCTCCGGGCGCGGGAGGCTGTTGCCGAGGCAGCAGTTAATGAGTCGCGGGGAACGGGCATTCCGGGCAGTTTTCGTGGTGGTTTCTGGCTCTGCGGTGCTTTTTGGCCACCGGCTGCACAAAAGTAACCGCAAAGCCCGGATCAACCGCGCGAGCACTGCGACGCCACACCGGCATACGGGATAAAAACGGGCCGCCTGGCAGGACAGCAACCGGCCCAGTACTAAACCTTCCTGGCTGGGCGGCGCGAATCCTTGCTATCGTCACATATCGGGCATCGTAGGCCCGCGTCTTGCGGAAGATTAGGGTCTCTCGGAAGCTGGTGTTTCGCAGTTATGCGGCGGCTGCTTTCCAGGCGGTGAGGACGGCGCGGGTTTCCTGGGGGGTTGGGGGTGTGCTGCGGGTTCGGGAAATCTGGGCGGTGATCAGGACGCGGCGG